>Ga0210384_10005110_pt1 | contig 14422 bp, 10 predicted proteins | sample IncBWH2MmetaG_FD_160574 | JGI IMG/M metagenome (GOLD analysis project Ga0210384, IMG submission 160574) | Forest soil microbial communities from Barre Woods Harvard Forest LTER site, Petersham, Massachusetts, United States - Inc-BW-H-2-M | ecosystem: Environmental > Terrestrial > Soil >...
CAAGGCGCAGACCCGAATCTGGGGTTATGACCTGAAAAAGAACAACAAGGAAGACGAACTCACCCAGGTGCTGGTGGACTCGAGCGTGAAGGACGAAAGTCCCACGGCCCAGGATGCTTCCCCGCTTCAGGCCCAGCGCGAATGGCAGCAGCAGGCGGAAGACAATGTGGTCGAACGTTTGCAGAATGCCGGCTTGCTGGCTCCTCAGGGCGAAGTGGACAAGATCCTGATGACCGTCGTCACCAATCTGGAAGTCACAAACAATATTGAGCTGCCCCGTCCGGTTCGCACCCGGGTGATGCTGACTTCACCGCTGGAGACCTTCAGCGTGGGCAACACCATCATTGTTAGCCGCGGTCTGATCGACGTCCTTCCCGACGAGACCAGCTTGGCGATGGTGCTTTCACACGAGTTGGCGCACATCGTCCTGGGACACAACCTGGGCAGCCGGTACGCTTTCAATGACCGCATGCTCTTTTCCGACGAGTCTACGTACTCGAATCTGGGATTCAGGCACGTCCCGGAAGAAGAGGTTGCGGCCGACAAGAAAGCTATCGATCTGCTGAAGAATTCGCCCTACGCCCAGAAGCTGGATACGGCTGGCCTGTTCCTGCGAGAGCTGGCTGACCGAGGTCCGGCGCTTTCCGCGCTGCTGACACCGCATTTGGGAAACAGCCTCACCGATCCAAAGGGTGGTATCGAACGGATGGCGGCGTTGATGACTTCGGCTCCGGCCCTCGATCCGAACAAGCTGGACCAGATTCCGGCGTTGCCGCTGGGCGGACGCGTCAAGCTGAATGCCTGGGACGACCACGTCGAGCTGATCAAGACTTCACCGGTGGCGATCACCTCAGCTCGTGACAAAATGCCGTTCGAAGTAACCCCATTTTTCCCGCGCCTCACCCGCTACGGAAGCGGCACGAATCCGGGGTCACCCACAAGCACAGCCAACGCCACCCCGAGCAACTAACACAGTGGAGGACGGGCGTCCACGCCCGTCTGCTTTAACCTCCACACAACACGTTGCAAAAAGCGCAGGCCGGGACCGGAAGCAATTCTAGGTTCCGGCTTTCGTGTTTGGCGGCTAGCGAGACTTCAGAGTCGTGCCGGCTATCAAGGCGAAAATGTGCCATGGCCTGCCTGAGTTATTCACCAGGCTATGGCCGTAGTCCAGCAACCGCAAGCGCTTCATCCTGTTCTTCCTTGGAGATGAGCGCCCGCCCCTCACAGTATTCCTGGCCGGCAAAGGTGCGATAGGTCTTTGCGCTCTCAGGGAGCGTCTTAGGGTTCTTCCTGGAAAGACTGCCGCCTAGCAGTCGCACGTATTTGCGAAGTGTTTCAACAGCTTGTAAATGATAGTTGGCGGGATAGCCCGTTTCAAAAGCATCGGGCGACTCGATCCTGAGGTCCCAGCTTGCCAGCGATTCAAGCGTGCTTGTGGATACCTCGACATCGGGATCTTGAACACGGTCCGTCATCAATCGTACGGCATCGGCCGGGTACGATGTCTGCGAGATCGCCTCCCAGAATCCATTGTCCCAGCCGCGATTCCTGCCATCGAAGAATTTCACCTCTGCCGCGAGGGAGTCGATGGTGTCCAGGTAAGTTATGCGCTCGGCAATGTCAAAGCACTGCGACAGGCGTTGCTCAGGCACGTCATTGCCATGACAGAGCTTGTCGTACGTCTCCGCATAGCTAGCGGCGACGGAATGTGCCCATACCGGATCGTCGACGACAGTGAAGCCAAGAGGGTTCGAACGCACCAACAAAGCGGAGCGCAACGAATCTTCTGCCCAGGCGGTTGTAACGTCAGCCGAGGAAGCAATACACGTATACACGCCCCCGTTGCGAAAACGAACATACTTGTTGAGAGGAACGGGACCAAAATTGATGGCAGTGGTGCTCAATGGCCGTTCCCCGTCACAGTCTCCGCATGCACCGCCGAAACCGCCACCGACTCCTCCACAGGGAGCCGTGAGCATCTGTCCAAATTTGTCATTCGCGCCGAGCACGAACGGCGTCGGCCTGGCACTTTCGGCGAATGGCGAACACGCGAAGTCGAGGCCATGCCCTCCAGTCAGCTTGGTATTCTGACTCACCCATATGTACTTGCCGGGAACTGCGGCAGAGTAGGAGAATTTCACGGGTATCAGTTCGCCGAGATGAAATTTGTGCCGGTCCCCCTCAGTGCTGAGGGTGAGGGTGACGTCAGTCGGTGCGGGCGGGGGCGTCGTGTTCTGTGGGAACAACGACATACCCACAAGGAGAACTACGCCGCCGGTTAGGCAGGTTTTCCGCATTTACTTCGTACAGGGTTGGCGCGTCGAATAAGTTTCCCACGAAATCGCGGAAAATGCCGGTAGTTTCTGCGGAGGCATGCTAGGGAGTGCAGTAGAAGATTCGCGCCGGCAGGATGTTCAGAAATTGAAAGTTTTGCCGCACACTGCCGAAGCTCGACTTCAGATAAGGCAGCACGGTATTGGTAAATTGATAGACCAGCAGCGCTCCCTCGGGGTGAAGCACCTGGCGCGACTCCTGCATCACTTCCCGGCGCACGGCATGCGGCATGGTGCTGTAAGGAATACCGGAGATGATGTAGTCGGCGCTGGGAAATCCCAGTTTCGCCAGAACTTTGCGAACGTCCGATGCGGAAGCATGTACCGCATGGAACCGCGGGTCCACAATTTCTTCACGCAGGAAAGTAACGAACTCTTCGTTCAATTCAAGGGCCAGCAGAACCGCGTCCGGACGCATCCGCTTGAGAATCTCCTGGGTGATGGTTCCGACGCCGGGCCCGTACTCGACAATCACCCGCGCTTTTTCCCAGTCCACCTGGTTCAGAACGTCATTCACTAGAAATCGTGAACTGGGAATCAGCGAACCCAACATGGCGGGCGACTTGAAGAAATTGAGTGCAAACAGAAACCGGCGGGATGAAGCAGGAGTGCGGAGCACAGCAGTTTGCGATTTTGACATTCCTGATCACCCTTTGTTTCGGTTTGTACAGCTGACTCCAACATACACTGGACGGCTTTCGAACCCGCATATTTTTAACCGTACCTCAGTTGGCAAAAAAGGGTACTTTCGTCACTCAAGAGGTCCGCCATGGGACTCCCGGCACCTTGCCGTAAGTCGGTCCTTCAGACACAATTGAGACCTCAACTACAAAATCTGGCCGTTACGAACCGAGGACTTCGCCGTGCGCAGGTGGACCGCTACATTCCTGAAACTGATTTGGGGAATTTACCTGGTCCTGACCTCCATTTATTGCCTGCTAGCGTTCCTGCCCTACACCTACTTTGCCCTGATCAAAGCGCCAGCCTACTCGTGGATGCCATGGTTTGCCCACCATCACAGGCATCTCTACTGGCTCGCCCTGCTGGCTGCCGCGGTTGCGAGTCACGGGGGAAGGAAGAGACGAGCCGATGCCCTTCTGTTTGCAACCTTGGCTCTGGGTGGGATCTACCTTGCCGCTTGCCCCTTCATGCCGACCCTGCAAAATAATTGGGCGGCTTACTGGTGGAGTCTGATTGCCTTGCTGCCGCTGACGGTGACCGCGGCATCGGAGCTGCATCACCATTGGCCAGCCGCAGACAGAGAACATAAAGACATCTCCCTGCTGGAGTACTCGAGTGGAGTCCTCGTAGCGCTGGCAGTGGCGTTGATCTACGTGACCGGCACCGCAGTGCACGATCACGCCGAGAAAGTACCGCTCCATTTTGGACTAGGCAGGGTCGAAATCATTGGCTGGAGCTTACTCTCACATGCCCTGGTCGCCATTATCGTGATCTCGATCCTGAACCTGATCCGCCTGGTCACCCGGAACGCCCGGCGTCCCACCAGCTTACGACTTGTTCTGAACGGCTCGGTGATTGCACTTGTAATTGGCGTCGTGCTCGACCATTTCCTGGCCAGCGCTCTCAGCTTCGAGGGCTGGGCGGCACATCTGTACGCGGTCGTCTTTGCGGCGGCGTTGACACTTTTCTTGGGCTATCTGGTCTCACCCTTCTTATTGGCGCAGGATGCGCCGATCCTACGCTCGAAGTCCGTACTCCGCTCAACCCTTTTGCCTGTGGCAGTTGTTCTTTCAGCCTTGGCTGTTGCGATGCCGACCCTGGTGGGCGGAGGTGACTGGAACGGAGTGCAGCAAAGTACCTTCACCATACTCTTCTGGGTTGTGCTCAGCCTGTCCGTTTACACCCTGCGGCCGCGGCGCACGAGATATTCGGCCGCCGCTATCCTCGCGGTACTACTACTTGCCGGATTTACTTACAAGGCCCTGCAGGCGACAGACATTTTCTGGGCCCGGGCCTTGGGTTCGACAGATGATGATGTGGCTCGTGCCATGGAAACCTACGCGGGGCAGGACACTTCCTTCCAGTTGGCCCACCACATCCTCGGCAACTCGCGCGAGATGCCCTGCGGAGACCTGTGCCGCATACTGAGGCAGTACACCAACATTCGGGACGCCGAGGCCAAGACAGAGGTAAACCTGGTAGACGACCTCGTCGCGACCACCACTCAGCGGCCGAACATTTTTATCCTGGTCATCGATTCCATGCGTCCGGACTATCTGGGCGCCTACAACCCAAAGGTGGACTTCACTCCCAACCTGGATGCATTTGCACGCGAGAGCATTCCGCTGCGCAATGTGTTCACTCAATACGCCGGTACGACGCTCTCCGAGCCCGCAATCTGGTCAGGCGCCATGCTGCTGCACGCCCATTACATGCAGCCGTTTTCCCGGGTAAACGGTCTGGAAAAATTGGCGATGACGGACGGCTATCAAATCGTGGTCAGCTATGACACCGTGCTGAGCCAGATCCTCTCGCCGTCTGACAATTTAACCAAGCTCGATACCGACAAGCCACTGTGGAACCGGTTCGAGGCGTGCTCCACGGTGGGCCAACTTGCCAAGGCGCTGGACGCACGCACTGACCGAAGCCATCCCGTGTTGTTTTACGCGCAGCCCATGAATGTGCACCAGTTTGCCCGGAACGATCTGCCGATGGGTGACGACCCCGACTGGCATGTACGGCCGGGCTTCAACGACCGCATCGCCCACGAAGTCCACCAGGTGGACGCATGTCTGGGCACTTTCTTTACCTATCTAAAAGCGCGTGGGTTGTACGACGAGAGCATTATTGTTATGACGTCTGACCATGGAGACGCCACCGGCGAGTTTGGCCGGCGCGGCCATTCGATTGCGATCTTTCCCGAAGTCATGCGCGTGCCCCTGATCGTGCATCTGCCCGCAAGCATGCGAGGCCAGCTTTTACACGATGACAACCGCCTTTCCGCGCTGACCGACATTACTCCGTCGCTCTACTACCTGCTGGGGCACCGGCCGATTCGATCAAACCCTTTGTTCGGGCGTCCCCTCTTCGCCGAAAGCAGGCAAGAGCTTGAGACCTACCGCAGAACCGAGCTTTTTCTGGCCTCAGACGAGCGAGCGGTCTACGGCTTGCTGGCAGACAACGGAAGGTTCCTGTACACAACCTACGACTTTCCCGCCGAGAGCTTTCTCTTTGACCTGAGCCAGGACCCGAACGCAGAACACAATTTGTTGACGAAGCCGCTGCAGGAAGAGTACGCCCAGCAGATCATCCAGCATCTGCACTCGGTTGCGGATTTTTACGGATACAAACCAGGGGTGGGATCGCTGCTGGCAGCTGCTCATTAGATTGTGGAGCACGGGCGTCCAGCCTGTCTTTACGGTCAAAGTCAAAAGCCTACCGCAAAGGTCGCAAGGAAAACATTGCAACGCCAAGTTTAGTGCGGCACCATCCGCTATTTTCTCTTTGCGACCTTCGCGTATCCTTTGCGTTGTTAAAAGCTCTTTGTCACTGTCTACTCTTCCCTTTCCCCGGCAATCCCACGGGATTCTCGTGTGTACGCTCACGGAATCCGCCTCTCAACCCACTGGCCAGAGACACGCTGGAGTCGCCAAACCTGTCGCGCAGCCGATCGGCCGCCGACAATGCCTGCTGCCAGCGCTGGCGGCGCCCGTCTTCCAGCAAGTCCCCCTGCCCGGCCTGGGCTTCGAATGAAGACGCGTGCACTCCGAGCAGCCGCACCAGAGCGCCCTTGCGCCAGTTCTTGCGAAACAGCAGCCGGATTTGCTCGAAGATCTCATTGTCGAGTTGGGTCGGAGAAGACAGAGTGTGAGCTCGGGTGACGGTGGTGAAATCTTTGTAGCGCAGTTTGAGCTGAAGGGTACGGGCGTGCAGCCCGCCCTCGCGCAAGCGGCGGCCCACCATCTCTGACAAACGCATCAGAGTAGATTCCAACTGCTCTGCGCTGCCGGTATCTTCGTTATAGGTGTGTTCGTGACTGATCGACTTGGGATCGGCATCGGCGCCGACTTCACTATCGAACCAGCCGCCGGCATCTTCACCGCGGGCTTTCCCCGCCAGCGCCAATCCCCATTTCCCGAAGCGTTCCTCGAGAAAGGCCTCGTCGAAACGAGTCAGGTCGCCGACTTTGTGAATACCCAGGCCATGCAGGTTTTGTTCGGTGACCTTGCCGACGCCGGGAATCTCGCGCACCTCCAGCGGAGCCAGGAAATTGGCTTCCTGCCCGGGCACAATCCAGAGGACCCCGTTGGGTTTGGCTCGGGCCGATGAGACTTTGGCGATGAGGCGCGAGATGCCGATTCCGATCGAGCAGTTGAGCTGGGTTTCGGTTTTCATTTTCTGGTGAAGCGAGTGAGCGGCGCGTAGCGGTGGGCCGTGCAGCCGTTCGGTGCCCGTCATATCGAGATAGGCTTCGTCGATTGAAGCCATTTCGACCTGGGGCGAGAACGAGGTCAGCACCCGGTGCACCTTTTCTGAGCATTCCCGATAGCGGTCGGGATGGCCGTTCACAAAGATGGCATGCGGGCAAAGCTTGGCTGCGGTGCGCAGCGGCATGGCGGAGTGTACGCCAAACTTGCGGGCTTCGTACGAGGCCGCGGACACAACGCCCCGTTCGTCGCGCTGCCCGCCAACCACTACTGCTTTCCCTTTCAGTTCAGGATTGAACAGTTCTTCCACGGACACGAAAAATGCGTCCATATCAACGTGGAAGATCGTCCTGATAAAGCTGGTCATGGGAAACGCGGATAAGAGCGCGATCCATTTTACCAAGATGGAAGCTGGCGCGATTCTGGGAGTGTCTTAAATTCATAAATCACAAAGGACACGAAGGTCCACGAGGGTGCGCCTGAGGGTTCCTTTGTGGACCTTCGTGTCCTTTGTGGTTTATGAATTTAAGATGACAGTGATTCGCTCCCTGGCCACCGCCTGCGAGATTTCGTTTATAGTCTCCTGAACTCGTTTCCTGGATCGAAACCTCATGACTTTGCGACGTTGGTTCCTGCATGGGTTGTGCATCGTGTTTGCCGCAGGCTCGTACGCCCAGGAGTCCCCAAGTCCGCTACCTGATTGCGCCCGAGGGCAAGAACCCGTCGCTGGAGTGGCCCGTCCCAGCGATCCAGCGCCTGCTGTCAGGCAGCCCTTGTTGGATGGAAGCAAGGCCCGCCTCGCCCTGCTATCGCAGATCAGCTCAAAATCTCCCAGCGGCTCTTCGTTCATGGCGAAGCTCGAGGGTCCAATTGAGGTAGACGGCAAGTGCTTGTCGCCCAAGGGGACCCTGGTGGAAGGCCATCTGGAAACGGTCCCAGCGCGCCGCCCGATGCGCCGGGGCGCCCTGCGCATGGTCTTCGATCGCGTTAAACTGCCCGACGGTACGGTGCGGCCCGCTCGCTTCGAACTCTTCTCAACCGAGAGCGATTCAGCGAAGACAGACAGCGAGGGCATCGTCCATCCCACCGTGAGCAAGAAGCGGCTCGCACTCCAGCTGGGGGGCACGGCACTGGTGGCGAAGCTGGCTGACGATCTTTCGGAAGAAGCGCTGGCCACCTCTGCGGGCAGCGCACGCTGGTACGGACTGGCGGCTAGCACGACGTTCCTCTTGCTGCAAAAGGGTCGCGAGGTGAAACTCAAGCCGGGAGAGATAATCGAAGTTGATCTCTTGCGGGATGGATCTGCGCTGCCGACGGGCACGGCCACCCGATAGATTGGTCGTAACGCGCTAAAAGAGACAGCTCCGCTAGCGGCTGACAGGTTCCAAGTCAATCGCGTCGCCGCGTTGCGCCGCAGCTGTGCTCCCTGCGCGTCCCTGCCGGACCCGTTCGTAAACGCGAATGTATTCCCTGGCTGAAGCGTTCCAGGAGAAATCTTTGGTCATCCCGTTGCGCATAAGTTGCTGCCAGGAATCCTGATCGCGAAAGGCCCGCAGCGCCTCTTTGATCGTCAGCAGCAGAGCTTCGCCGTTGTAGTCGGTAAACTTGAAGCCGGTCCCCTTCCCGGTACGAGCGTCCCAATGTTCAATGGTGTCGTCGAGGCCGCCGGTGGCACGGACGATCGGGACTGTGCCGTACTTCAAGCTGTAGATCTGGTTGAGGCCGCAAGGCTCGTATCGGGATGGCATCAGAAACATGTCACTGCCGGCCTCGATCTTGTGCGCGACCGCATTGTCGTAGGCCACTTTGACCGCAATTTTCTGGGGAAACTGTTTGCTGAGGCGGAGGAACATGTCTTCATAGGTTTTGTCGCCGCTACCCAGCGCGACAATGATCATCTGCTCCCGCGCCAGACGTTCCATGATCTGGGAAATGAGATCGAAGCCTTTCTGGGCCGCGAACCGGGAAACAATGCCGATCACGGGCAAGCGCAAATCGGCTTCATCTATGCCAAAGGTGGACAGCAAATCCCTCTTGCACTCGGCCTTACCCGAGAAATCCTGTGGCGAATAGTGTGCGTCAATGAACCTGTCAGTCTCCGGACTCCACTCGTCGTAGTCCACACCGTTCAGGATGCCGGTCACCGTCGAAGACCGGGTACGCAGCACTCCTTCCAGGCCAAAGCCGAACTCCGTGGTCTGGATTTCCTGACTGTACTTTCTACTCACCGTTGTAATGTAGTCAGAAAATATCAGGGCTCCCTTGAGGAAGTTCACACTGCCGAAGAATTCCATCTTGGAAATGGTGAACAAATCCCAGGGCAGAGTCAGCAGCGGTAAAGTATCCGGCGGAAACAGGCCCTGATACCCCATGTTGTGGATGGTGAAGACGGTAGCCACGTCGCGGAAGGCCGGGTCCTCGGCGTACTGCGTTCGCAACAGCACGGGCACAAGGGCAGCTTGCCAGTCGTGACAGTGAAAAACCTGGGGCACGCCCAGAATCTTCGAGCCTTCCAGCACGGCGCGGGAGAACAGAGCAAAACGCTCGGCGTTGTCGGGATAGTCGCCGGCAGAAGTACCGTACAGCGCATCACGGTCAAAGAACGGGGGGTACTCCACAAAATAGAAGCTCACTCCCGAACGCTCGCCGCCGCTTACGATGGAGCAAAATCGGTAGCGATCGTCGAAGGGCACAGTAACGCTTTTGACCACCGTGCGCGCATCCTTGAGCAAGGTTTCGCGGTAGCGCGGAAGATAGACGCTGACCTGGTGTCCGGCGGCAACCAGGGCCCGCGGCAGGGCACCCACAACGTCCGCCAGACCGCCCGTCTTGGAAAATGGCACACACTCGGAGGCTGCAAAAACGATGTGCATTTGGCCACTCCTTATAAAATAAAGCGCCAGCCCCGGCGCCGCCGACACACGCTATCATAGGGTGCTCTTCACAGCATACTCTGCTATACGAGCAAACTGGCAAAACGAACTCGCCAGTTTAAACGCCGGCAAGCCGGCAGGAAAGCGGGTCAACGTGACAAGAATCGCGGCCGCGGAAAAGCCCCACAGCAGGCCCAAACTGGGACAGCACTTTCTGGTGGATTCCGGCGCGACCGCCCGCATCGTGGAAGCCTTGGGGGACATCTCGGACAGCACAGTCCTCGAAATCGGCCCCGGACGCGGCGCTCTCACCGCAATGCTGGCTAGACGGGCCCGGCGGCTGATCGCTATCGAAATCGACCGGGTACTCGCAGCCCAGCTGCGCATGAATTTCTCCCAGGAGCCAAACGTGGAAATCATCGAGGGCGACGTGCTGGCGATCGACTTTCACACTCTCTTCGGACCAAAGCCAGGAAGCACACGTCCCGGGATCAATCACCAGCCTGAACCCGTGCGGGTAGTGGGTAATCTTCCGTATTTCATCACTTCTGACATCCTGTTGCGGCTATTTGAATTCCGCCAATATTTCGAAACCATCGTGCTGATGGTGCAGCGCGAGGTCGCTGAACGGTTGGCGGCCGCTCCGGGACGAAGCGAGTATGGCCTGCTTTCTGCCACGGCCCAGCTTTACGCACGCGTGGAAGAATTGTTTACCCTTCCGCCGTCTGCATTTTCGCCGCCGCCTAAAGTGGACTCCACCGTGGTGCGGCTCAGGATGGCCCCTAAACTCGAAAGCCTGCGCGTACGCGAAGGTGACTTCATCAACTTTCTCAAACTATCTTTTGGACAGAAGCGAAAAACTCTTTCGAACAATCTCAAAGCGCAATACGAGCCGAAGGTTTTGCGCGCGGCCTTCGAGAAGGCAGGAGTCAAACCGACGGTGCGCGCGGAGGCTTTGAGTTTGGAGAAGTCCGCAGCGCTTTTTCGCGCGCTGCAAGGTGCCCTGTCATCCTGAGTGGAGCCTTTTCATTCGCTGGCGAATAGAAAGCGGAGTCGAAGGACCCCTACAAGTGGCAATAGTTTCATTCCCACAGCGGGGATTTTTTCGTGACCCAGCCAGGCCGAATCTCGAAGCTACCGGCTTCCATTTAGCTCATAGGGGTCCTTCGACTACGCTCAGGATGACATGGAGAGACGAGCTATGGCCACGCCAATCCGCCATCCCGCTGTAGCTGGCCGCTTTTATCCACGCGATCCCGATGATCTGCGGGCCGAGGTGCAATCTTATTTGTCGCCGCCCGGAAAAACGGTTTCGGCACTCGGTTGCGTTGTGCCCCACGCCGGATACGTTTACTCCGGAGATGTGGCGGGCGCAGTGTACGCCCGGCTTGTTCTGCCCCGGCGCTGCATTCTGATGTGCCCAAACCACACTGGCATGGGACATCCACTGGCCATTATGAGCGAGGGCGCCTGGGAAACGCCCCTGGGCAAGGTATCCATCGACGCGGCGCTCGCCGCCGACCTGAAGCAACGCTTTCCGCTCCTGGGAGAAGATGCCGAGGCGCATCGCGCCGAACATGGCGCCGAAGTGCAATTGCCGTTTCTGCAAGCCAAGAATCCGGATTGCGTGTTCGTCCCGATCGCTCTGGGCACCTCCCGCTATGAGGTGCTCCAGGCCCTTGGCGTAGTTATCGCGGACGCTGCACAGGCCGCCGGCGAACCGGTGCTGCTGATCGCCTCCAGCGACATGAACCACTACGAGAACGATACGGTTACCCGAGTGAAAGACCAGAAAGCCATCGAACGTATTCTGGATATGGACGCGCAGGGCTTGTACGACGTGGTCATGAACGAAAAAATCAGCATGTGCGGATTCGGACCGACCGTCGCGATGCTCGGCGCCGCCAGGCGCCTGGGCGCAACCGGTACGGAACTGGTCAGGTATGCGACGTCCGGAGATGTTTCAGGCGACCGCGAGCGCGTAGTTGGGTACGCGGGCATTGTCGTACGCTAGTTCAACGGCAAATAGTAAGTTGATGTCGAGGGCGGCAGGATCCAGCGCAGATCTACGGCTAACGGCTCTTTCGCCCCGCTGGGGCTTATCTACCTTTCTGCTTCGCACCCAGGGCTTGCGCCCTGCGCTACATTCTTTGCGCCGCTCCGCGGCTTGTCCTTACAGCTGCGGAGACGTTGCTCGCACTCCTCCCGAACAGGCTCGCCTGTGACTTCCGCCCTATTCGAGCTCGATTTCCGTCTCCTGCTTGCCCTTTGCTGGCGCCGGAGCTCTTGCCGGTTGGGACGGCGGTGCTTCTCCCAGAAGGTCGGAGAGCTGCAGCCGCAAGTTGCCGGGGTTCGTGGCATAGGCCATGGCGGTGTCGTAGTCAATCATACCGGCGCGAATTAATTTTTCGATTTCTCCATCGAAGTGCTGCATGCCCTCGGTATCCCCGTCGCGCATGGCATCGAGCAGGCTTTTTCCTTCCACTTCGCCCTTGTCCAGATACTCGCGGGTGCGAAGCGTCGATTTAAGGATCTCTATGGCGGCCACGCGTCCGGCGCCCTCTTTGCGCGGGAGGAGTCGCTGCGAGACTATGTAGCGGAAGCTTTTTGCGAAGCGGTTGCGAATGGTCTGCTGCTCGGCCAGTGGAAATACTCCGATGATCCGCTCCACCGTCTTGGAGGCATCAGTGGTGTGCAAGGTGGAGAGCACGAGGTGGCCGGTCTCCGCCGCCTCCAGCGCGATTTCAATCGTCTCCTTATCGCGCATTTCGCCCACCAGGATTACCTTGGGTGCTTGCCGCAGGGCCGCTCGCAATGCCATAGCAAAGCTGGGAGTGTCGCTGTGCAACTCCCTCTGGTGGACAATCGACTTCTTGTGGCGGTGCATGAATTCCACGGGATCTTCAATGGTCAGAATGTGGTACGCCTTGGTCTCGTTAATCCGGTCGAGAATGGCCGCCAGAGTGGACGACTTTCCCGAACCTGTCGGGCCTGTCACCAGCACGATGCCGTTTTTGATCGAGGCAATGTGACCGAGCTCCGCCGGTAATTTCAGCTCATCAAAACTGGGAATGCTCTTGGGAATCACCCGCATCACGATGGCGTGGGTGCCCCGCTGAACAAATATATTCACGCGGAAACGCGCCGTGCCCGGCAAGCTGTAGGAGATGTCGCACGATCCCTGTTTCTGGAGGGTCGCGGTCGCCTGCTGGTTGTCGCCGATCAGTTCCTGCGCGATGCGTAGTGTGTCTCCCGGACTCAGCGCCGACACACCGGGCATTTTAACGGGGACCAACTGGCCACTCACCTCAACATGAGGATGACTTCCGGGAGAAAAAATAAGATCACTGACATGACTTGAAACCTGCAGCATCGCCAACAGCAGGGCTGGCGTAGGTGGAACAGGAGCGGCGTTGGGAAGGGGCGCCCGGCCCGGTGTAGCCATGAAACCTCCAGGTATGTTTGGGTGTTTCTACAGCCTACGTGCCCCTGGACGCTGCCTCAAGTGACTGTGGTAATTGGTACTGAGGTCGGGCAGCCTTGACTGGCAGGATTGGAACTTGCTTATTTCGATTCAAAACAAGAAGCGACCCGAAGGTCGCTCTTAGTCCGCTCGGTTCCGAAGATTTACCGGATGATCTGGAAATCAGCTCGGCAGCCGTGGTCCACCCAAATACCGCTGCGGTCGTAGCCCCAGCTGCGGCCTTGTCGGCAGGAGGCATCGCTGCGTTGTTTCAATAACTGTACCCCGCCGCGCGTGTCAGCCGGACAGTAGTGCCGGTGCATGTCATCCGACGAGCACGAGATCACCTGGTCTTGCCCTCCCTGGTAGTCGTTCCGGTCCCACTGTCGGTCTCGGTCCCGATCTCGGTCCCGATCTCGATCATCGTCCCGGTTCCAGCCACCCCGGCCACTCTCGACTGAGAAATCAGCCCGGCAACCATGGTCCACCCAGATAGCCCTGCCATCGGAGCCCCAACTGTAGCCTTCCGTACAGGGAGAACCACTGCGCTGTCTCTGCAACTGGACTCGGCCGCGCGAATCAAGGTTGCAGTAGTGCCGGTTTCCGTCGTCCGAGGAGCACGTGATGGTTCCAACGCTGCCCGGAGCCGGTCCCCGGTACTGGTAGGAATCGATGGCAAAATCAGCCCGGCAGCCGTGATCCACCCACACTCCTCCGCGGTCAAACCCCCAGCTATAGCCCTGGTTGCAAGCTGAACCGCTGCGTTGGTTCACCATCCGCACTCCGCCCCGCGTATCCGCTGGGCAATAGTGGCGATGCCCATCGTCGGAAGAGCAAGTGAGCGTCTGCGCCGAGCTTCGCGGACAGAAAATGACAAACGCGCCGGCAACCAGACCCAGTAGAACCCAATTCTTCGCGCTGATCATTTGCGACCCCCTTGAGAAGTCGGACAACAAATCGAGCTTCCTGCGTATGATTTGGGACCCAGTCCTCTATCTATGGGCTGGACCATGCGAACTCGGGGCCGAAGATCCCGACCCGGTGCTCATTCGTGGCCCGGCGGTGCTGCCTGTAGGCGCAGAGGCCCTGGAGGAGCCCCCAGCAGGCAATCGTGCCGCAGACGCGGCAGACGGGGCACGCATGGTCCCGCTCCTGGATCCGGATGGGGATGCGGATACTGGCCGCTCCACTTGCTGCGAGATCCGGCCCAAATTGCGGACACTGCCCCGGGCAACCCCCAGACCTGCCGAATCGCTCCGTATTGCCGATTTGCCCTGGATTGCTCCGCTCAGGCCCACAGGCGCCCCCCGGTTGACGATCAGGGTTTGTCCCGGTGCCGTCGGCATTCTGGGGGCGTTAAAG
>Ga0210384_10005111_pt1 | contig 14420 bp, 10 predicted proteins | sample IncBWH2MmetaG_FD_160574 | JGI IMG/M metagenome (GOLD analysis project Ga0210384, IMG submission 160574) | Forest soil microbial communities from Barre Woods Harvard Forest LTER site, Petersham, Massachusetts, United States - Inc-BW-H-2-M | ecosystem: Environmental > Terrestrial > Soil >...
TGTGGCGAACGACGACTCGAACCTCCGGCCGCAAGGGCTCAACTTGCTGAACCGCCGTATGCGGACCCGCATCTACGGTGGTGTGGGAGGGGCGAGCAGGTGACTGCTCCCCCTATCCCGATTCTGGACGTTAAACTGAATTAGTGGCTGGCCGCACCGCGGATGCGCATGCCGTAGAAGGAGCGGTACACGAAGGTGAACGACACCAGGAAAAAGACCGCAGACAGGATGTGCGTCAGGCCGCTACCCTCAGTAGCGGTAAGCTGCACCGCGAGTTCCACGGCCAGTAGACCGAAGAGCGTTGTGAACTTGATCACCGGATTGAGCGCCACGGACGAAGTGTCCTTGAACGGATCGCCGACTGTATCGCCAACCACGGTTGCGTCATGCAGCGGCGTGCCCTTTTGCTTCATCTCCACTTCCACGATTTTCTTGGCGTTATCCCACGCGCCGCCTGCATTGGCCATAAAGATGGCCTGGTACAAGCCAAAAATCGCGATGGAGAACAAGTAGCCAATGAAGAAGAACGGCTCCAGGAACGCAAACGCCAGCGTGGCGAAAAATACGGCGATGAAAATGTTGAGCATGCCCTTTTGCGCATATTTGGTGCAGATCTCAACCACTTTCTTGCTGTCCGAGACGCTGGCTTTCACCACGCCATCCAGTTTGATGTTTGCCTTGATGAACTCCACCGCGCGATAAGCGCCGGTGGTGACCGCTTGCGTGGAAGCACCCGTAAACCAGTAGATCATCGCGCCGCCGGTGATTAGGCCGAGCACAAAGGGTGCATGCAGCAGCGAAAGATGATTTACATTCTCCGTAAGGCCATTCGTAAGCGCCATGATGATGGAAAAAATCATCGTAGTGGCGCCGACCACGGCAGTACCGATCAATACTGGCTTGGCCGTAGCTTTAAAGGTGTTGCCGGCGCCGTCGTTGGCTTCCAGCATCTCCTTAGCGCGTTCGAAGTTCACCGTGATGTTGTAATCCTTCTTTAGTTCCTGCTCGATCCCCGGGACTTGTTCGATCAATGAAAGTTCGTAAACGGACTGCGCGTTGTCCGTCACCGGGCCGTAGGAATCGACGGCGATGGTTACCGGGCCCATGCCCAGGAAGCCAAAGGCCACAAGACCGAAGGCAAAGACCGCGGGTGCCAGCATCACGGCGCCGAGCCCGAGATTGCTGATCAGGTAGCCAGCGGACATCAACACCACCATGGCCAGCCCGATGTAGTAAGCCGAGAAATTCCCGGCCACGAAGCCCGAAAGAATGCCAAGCGAGGCCCCGCCTTCTTCTGCCGATGTGACGACTTCTTTAACATGTCGCGATTCCGTGGAGGTGAAGGCTTTCACCAGTTCTGGGATGATTGCTCCCGCCAGCGTGCCGCAGGAAATGATGGTTCCGAGCTTCCACCACTGCGAAGAATCGTTGCCGATGGTCGGAATAATCAGGTTGGAGACCACGAAGGTGAGCGCGATGGAAACGAAGGAGGTGAGCCAGACCAAGGAGGTCAGCGGCGCCTCGAAATTCATCTTGTCGGCGTTGGCGTACTTGGCTTTGGCGAACAGGCCGTTGATGAAATAAGCCAGCGCGCTGGCGATGAGCATCACCAGGCGCATTACGAAGATCCACACCAGAAGCTGAACCTGGATCGTGGGGCTCTTCACCGCAAGCAGGATAAAGGTGATCAGCGCCACACCGGTGACGCCATAGGTCTCAAACCCGTCGGCACTGGGTCCAACCGAGTCGCCGGCATTGTCACCAGTGCAATCGGCAATGACGCCAGGATTCCGCGCGTCATCTTCCTTAATTTTGAAAACAATCTTCATCAGGTCAGAGCCGATATCCGCGATTTTCGTGAAGATGCCGCCCGCGATACGCAGCGCAGCGGCACCCAGCGATTCACCGATAGCGAAGCCTATAAAGCACGGACCGGCGTAATCGCCCGGAATGAACAGCAAAATGAAGAGCATTAAAAGCAGCTCCACGCTGATCAACATCATGCCGATGCTCATACCGGCTTCGAGAGGAATTTTGTAAATCGGATAGGGTTTGCCGCGGAGCCCCGCGAATGCCGTGCGAGAGTTGGCAAAGGTGTTCACGCGAATGCCGAACCACGCCACGCCGTAGCTTCCGGCGATTCCTACTAGCGAGAAAAGAATGATGATCGCGACGCGCATAAATTCCATTTTCAGCAGCACGCCGAAGTACAAAACGATGACCACCGCGATGAAAATCTCCAGCAGCAACAGGAATTTGCCTTGGGTCAGCAGGTAGGTCTTGCAGGTTTCGTAGATCAGCTCGGAAATTTCGCGCATCGAGCGATGCACTTCCATATTTCTTAGGCGCGTAAAGATGGTGAGACCGAAGAGCAACCCAAAGATGCAGATGATGATTCCGTAAAGCAGCAGCTTGTGGCCGTCAACACCGAGGAAGGACACCTGCGAAAGATCCGGCAGCTTCAGATTGGCTTCGCCTCCGGCGGCTCCTTCCGCGGCTTTGGCGAACAGCGCCGGCGCGCCAAGCGACAGCAGCGCGGCAAGGGCCGGAATTTTTCTGGTGAATTGGCCGCCGAGACTACAGGCCGCGTCGAGCGAGATGCGCATTTAGAAATCCTCCAACAGTGAAGCCAAACAGATCGCGAGCCGGAAGACCCGCGTTTTACCCCAGGGCGCAGAAATCAAACACACGTCCGACCCGTAGAGGAAAAGGTGACGCACCAAAACTATAACGTCCACCGGCGTTAGCGAGCCCACCCTTCGATGAGAAGAACGTGCGAAAGGTATCCCGCAATTAAACAGGTCAGGAAGCCCAACGCTCTTGTACGGCACCCCTCAGACCCTGGGCAGGTCAGCGCCACCCCGGCACAACCCTGTGTCCGCGCATGAGCAATGGGAACACAGGTTTATATCATCCTAGCTATGGCGGGTCAAACCGTTTGGCGAGGAAAACCGGGTGATAACTGCCCACTTTGCATGCCACAAAACGACGAATTTCCCCTTCCGCGAGCCGCTCACCAACCAGTTCAACAGATGTGCCAACTCATTTGAGATGGCGAAGGCGCGAGCGTCTGATAAAATCTCGACAAAATTTAAGGAGAGCGCCGGATGGTGAAGCAGGAAAACCAGGCAAAGGGTCCGTTTGACGCTCGCACCTACCTGGAAACCGCTGGAGTGAAGCGGAAAATTGTGGAGTTTCGCAAAGGCCAGACCATTTTTGGCCAAGGCGACGAGTCTCGCTCGGTCTTCTACCTGCAATCCGGCTCGGTAAAGATCACCGTGAATTCTTCCGCAGGCAAGGAAGCGGTGATTGCGTTCCTGCAACCCGGCGATTTTTTCGGCGAAGGCGCCATTGCTGGGCAGCCTTTGCGGGTCTCCACCGCAACCGCCATTCAGGCGACCTCTGCATTGGAGATTGAGAAACGCGAAATGATCCGGGTGATTCACGAAGAGCACGAATTCTCCGATCGCTTCGTTGCGCACATGCTTAAACGCAACGTCCGGGTGGAAGAGGATCTTGTCGATCAGCTTTTCAATTCCAGCGAAAAGCGTTTGGCGCGCGCTCTGTTGTTAATCGCCAGGTACGGCAAGGAAAACGAAGAAGAGAGAATCGTCGTCCGGGTTTCACAAGAAACGTTGGCGGAAATGATTGGAACGACTCGCGGCCGGGTGAGCTTCTTCATGAATAAGTTTCGCAAACTAGGATTCATCAAATACAACGGCGGGATACAGGTAAACGACTCGCTTCTCCGTGTCATCCTTCACGATTGAGTTCTTGACCTCATCGCATCGGGGCTACCCCAGTTTCCTATCCTGCAACAAACTGTTCAAAAGTGAACAGACGCGCAACCCCTTCTTATTACATTGTGCGCTGAACAGAACGAAGCGAGTCGCACCCAAGAACGGTCCTTCGTTCCGATTGTCGGCATGCGGTTGCGGGGATGCTTTTAGATCCGCCCTCTCTTGTCTGTATTTAAGCACCACTCATTACCCGGGACTTTTGCACCAGCGCTGCGGGAGTGGTTGGTCTGGTTGAGCGGTGAGGAACAGTTTGTCTAGGAGAACCGATGCGGATACTGCTCTACAACCCGGATAATGGCGTTACCCGAAATTTCATGCCTCACCTTTGGATGTTTCTCCTACAGGCTTTGACCCCAGCCGGCCACGAAGTGCTCCTGATTGATGGCAATGCGCAACCGATGGATGAAGCGGGCGTGGCGCGCTATGTCCAGGAAAACAACATTGGGCTGGTGGGCATTGGCGCGATGACCCGCATGATCGCGAAAGCCTACCGTGTAGCAGACGCCGTGCGCGCAACTGGCGTGCCGGTGGTGATGGGCGGACCGCACGTTACGGAAATGGCAAATGAAGCACTTGGCCGCGACGGCGGCCCGCGTCACGCGGACGCCGTGGCTCTCGGCGAAGCGGACGAAACCTGGCCAAGGATTGTCAATGATGTCGCTGCAGGCAAGCTGAAGGATGTGTACGCGCCGCTGGATGATTTTGGCCAGGAACGCAAACCCACTCTGCAGCCGTACCCAACGATTCCGTGGGACACCGTCAACCTGTCGCAGTTCAACTTGATTCCCAAGATCGCCAAGAAAACGCTCGGTCGCATCGGCGAAGGCTGGGGAACTTTTCGTATCGTTCCCGTCGAATCCGGCCGCGGATGCCCGTATGGCTGCGAGTTCTGCACCGTCACCGGATTCTTCGGCGACTCCATACGATTCCGTTCCAATAAGAGTGTTGTAGACGAGCTGCTGCTTTTGAAAGCGCGCGCAAAGAGCGAAGGCGGCCAGATTGCGGTCTTTTTCATCGATGACAATTTCGCCATCAACGTGAAGCGCACCAAATCGCTGCTGCGCGACATCATCGCCGCGGGTGCGCAAGTGCACTGGGTGGCCCAGATCAGCGCCAACCTTCTGCGCGACGAGGAACTTGTCGACCTGATCGCGGCTTCGGGCGGCAAATGGGTGTTCATTGGGATGGAATCTATCGACCCGGCCAATCTTGCCGACGTGAAAAAGGGTTTCAACAAGCCGGGTGAATACGCGGCGGTGCTCGAGCGGCTGGCGCAGCGCAACGTTTACGCCATCACTTCGTTCATCTTCGGCATGGACAATGACACGCCGGGTGTTGCGGAACGCACGCTTCGAGAAATTCGAACCTGGCCACCGGGCCTGCCCATCTTCGGTTTACTGACGCCGTTGCCGGCGACCCCGCTCTATAAGCGGCTGGAAGCGGCAGGCCGCCTGACTCGCCCAAAACATTGGCAGGAATTCATTCCATTCGAGATGGCTCACACGCCACTTAGAATGACCATTGCCGAGGCTCATGCTGAGGTGAAATATGGCTGGGCCGCCGCGTATAGCGCCGAGGCCATAGGAAAAGCGGTCGACGTGCTGGAACACAAACCGCTCGGCTATCGAATCAACATTTTCCTGGCGCGGATCTGCTTCCGCGGAATTTACTTCCCGCAAATGGGTGTGCTCGCCTGGCTGAAACTCATTTCCAATAATCGCCGAACGATTTACAGTTTAGTCCGGGAAGGGTTTGCGACCTGGCGTGGACATCCCGTTTCTGCCGAAGCACCTGCCGGCGCCCCAATTTCGCGCCCGACCAATTGAAATTGGGATGTCCCCTGGCTCTTAGCTTAATTGTCTGGTTCTTTTTCACGCACGGCGTACGAAGCCATCACCGAGATCAGAACTGACCATACCACTAGCTGGGTGTCGTAAGAACCCTGAAACAAGTGATCAGGCGAAATCATTCCTGCGCCTTTCTTCCTGCCCTGGGGCGCGGCGGCTCGATGCGAGTTCCGCCAAGCGAAGGCCTGCCGCTTAACCCAAGCCGTCCACGTCGCCCGACCGGGCGACGAGCGCCTCTCTCTATGAGGAAGCGTACCTTGGCCCGGCAAGTTCCTAATCGGCCTACCGCCACTTGCGAGAAATGGCCTGAGGAGGAAGAGCAGTGGTACCATGAAGGGCTAAAATTCGGGCGCAGGTCGAGATGTGTCCGGTTGCCGTAAATCAGGTCGTCATTCGGGTCCATAATGAGTGAATCCAACAGTTCAGCAGGTAACAACATTGGAGAGGGCGTGCGGTACGACTGGGACAGGAACGCCATAAGCGCGATTTATCGCACCGCGCTACCGGAATTGATTTTTCGCGCGCAGAGCGTGCACCGGCAGTTCCACGACCCGGAGCGGGTACAGACCTGCCAGTTGATCTCCATCAAAACGGGTGGCTGCCCGGAAGACTGCGCTTATTGTCCGCAGAGCGCTCATTACGAGGCGGATGTCGAGCGGCAGGGCTTGCTGGACCCCCAGCACGTGATCGGCGTGGCCAGGGATGCCGCTGCGCGTGGCGTGACACGGTTTTGTATGGGCGCGGCTTGGCGCGACGCTCCGCAGGGGCGGGAGTTCGACAGAGTCCTGGAGATGGTGCGCGGCGTATCGGCATTGGGCTTGGAAGTCTGCTGCACGCTGGGTATGTTGACAGAACAGCAGGCGGTGCGATTGAAGGAAGCGGGTCTGGCGGCCTACAACCATAACCTGGATACTTCGCCGGAATTCTACGGGTCGATCATCACCACGAGGGTTTACGACGTGCGGCTGAAAACGCTGGCTGCCGTGCGCAAAGCCGGTATCACGGTTTGTTGCGGAGGGATTCTCGGCATGGGCGAACGCGAAGCCGATCGAATCGGTTTGCTGCACCAATTGGCGACGCTGCAGCCGCATCCGGAGAGCGTACCCATAAATATGTTGGTGCGCGTGCAGGGCACACCACTGGCCTCTTTGCCGGAACTCGATCCACTGGAAATGGTGAGAGCTATTGCCACCGCGCGGATCGTGATGCCGAAATCGCGTGTGCGTCTGGCGGCGGGACGCAAGCAGCTTTCGCCGGAAGCGGTGGCACTTTGCTTCCTCGCTGGTGCGAACTCGATTTTTGTCGGCGAGAAACTGTTGACCACTCCAAATCCCGCAGCGGATGAGGACGAGCGGCTCCTGCAAACGCTAGGCATGAAACCCCTGGAGCCGTATGCCGTCTGACGCTCTGTCCGCCTGGAATAGTGCGTTGAAGAAAGGGCTCCGGGAACTGGAAAACCGGAGTCAGAAGCGCAGTTTGCAACAACTGAGCGGTGTAAACCTTTGCTCCAACGACTATTTGGGACTTGCAGAGCATCCGACGCTGCATGAGGCAGCGATCGCCGCAGTAACGCAGTCCGCGCGCGTTGGCGGGACCGGTTCGCGATTGCTATCCGGCCAGACCGAAGATTGGAAAACGTTGGAAGAGGAATTCGCGAAATTTGCCGGCACCGAAGCGGCGTTGTATTTCGGTAGCGGCTATGCGGCGAATCTCGGGCTGCTGACCGCGCTAGTTGGAAAAGATGACGTTGTTTTTTCCGATGAATTGAATCACGCAAGTTTGATTGACGGCATGCGGCTCTCCGGAGCGAGAAAAGTTATTTATCCGCACCTGGATTTGAATGCATTGGAATCCGCGCTTCGTCAGGATTTAGGAGCGCCTTGGCGGAAAGTGATTGTTACGGAAACTGTGTTCAGCATGAATGGGGATATCGCACCGTTGCCAGAGATGACCGAACTATCGGAAAAGTATGGCGCAGTACTGATTGTCGATGAGGCGCATGCCACCGCGGTCCATGGTCCGCGAGGCGGCGGCATTGCCGCTGCATCAGACTTGCAGAGCAGGCTGATGGCGATTGTACACACCTGCGGCAAAGCGCTGGCAAGCACCGGCGCCTTTGTTTGTGGTAGCGCCGTGCTGAAGGATCATCTGATCAATCATGCGCGCACCTTTATTTTCACGACCGCCCAGCCGCCTTATCTTGTGGGCCAGATTCGCGCGGCTATGAATTTGGCGGCGGGTATGGATCGCGAACGCGCTGAGTTGCAGCGGCGCGCGGAGTGGCTCTTGCGTGAATTGCGATTTGCGGGTTTCGACACCGCAGGCAGCGCAAGCCAGATTGTTCCGGCGATTCTGGGTAAGAATGATGACACCATGGATGCGGCGGAATTCCTGCAACGCGAGAGTTTTGCGGTACGAGGAATCCGGCCACCCACAGTTCCGGAAGGGAAGGCGCGGCTACGCTTCTCCCTAACCAGTAGGATTTCAGCTACGGAGATTTCCCGATTGAAGCAAACACTCGTGGAATGGCGAGCGCGGCAGGAAGTCGTGGCCGCGGTTAGGAACGCATGAGGCGGCAATTCTTCATTACCGGAACGGATACGGGTGTGGGCAAAACCACGCTGGCGGCGCTGTTGTGCGCCGCGCTTGACGCCGTTTATTGGAAGCCCATTCAGACCGGGACGCTGGAAGGCTCCGACCGCGTAACCGTTATGCGGCTTGCGGGAATCGGCACGGATCGCACGCTGGAAGAGGTCTACAAATTCGTGCCTCCGGTGTCGCCGGACCTTGCGGCACGCTGGGCTGGCGTTGAAATTGAGCTCAACAAAATTTCGTTGCCGAGCAGTCTGATGAACGACTGGCTGATTGTGGAAGGCGCGGGCGGCGTGCTGGTGCCAATCAATGCCAAGCAGTTCATGCTGGACATGATGGTGAAATTCAAGCTCCCGGTAATCCTGGCGGCGCGCAGCAGCCTGGGCACGATCAATCACACCTTGCTGACGCTAGCGGCCTTGCATGCCGCCGAATTGCCGGTGCATGGAGTGGTGCTGATTGGCGACCAGAACCGCGAAAACCGCGAAACCATCGAGAAATTCGGGCATGTGCGGGTGATCGGAGAAATCCCCAAACTGCCCAACCTGCACCGCACCTCGCTGATGCAGGTCTTTCTCAACCACTTCGACCGCTCCGCATTTGCGCAATGAACGCGCCGCTGCGCATCTGGCATCCCTTCACGAATACAAAGTTGGATACTCCGCCGATTCGCGTGGTGAAGGCTGAAGGTGTGTATTTGCACAGCGAGGACGGGCGGAAAATTATCGACGCAATTTCGTCCTGGTGGGTAAATCTTCACGGGCATGCGAACCCGCGAATCGCGGCGGCTATTGCTGTGCAGGGCCGCAAACTGGAGCAAGTCATCCTGGCGGGATTCACGCATGATGCCGCGGAGGAGTTGGCAGAGCGTTTGCGCATATGGGTGCCTGCCGGATTGACGCACATGTTTTTTTCCGATGATGGCTCGACCGCTGTCGAAGTGGCGCTGAAGCTGGCTGTGCAATATTTTCAAAACACCGGGCTTACGGAGAAAACGGAGATTGTCGCGCTGGCCCATGGTTATCACGGAGATACTGCCGGGGCCATGTCAGTCAGCGATGAATCACCGTTTACGGAGCCATTTCGTTCGATGAGATATCCGGTGCATCGCGTGCATTCGGCGTATTGTTATCGATGCCCGGTGGGATTGAAACGCGAGAGCTGCCACATCGAATGTTCTCAGCAGCTGGAAAATTTGCTGGCGGAACGCGGTGAGCGCATCGCGGCGGTGATCGTGGAGCCGTTGTTGCAAGGCGCAGGCGGAATGATCGTGCATCCCGTGGAATTCTTGCAAAGGGTTCGCGCGGCTTGCAGCAAGCACGATGTGCTGCTGATTGCGGATGAAGTGCTCACTGGTTTCGGGCGCTCCGGAAAAATGTTTGCCTGCGGGCTGGCAAACGTTGAACCAGATTTAATGTGCGTGTCCAAGGGCATCACCGGCGGATTCATGACCATGGGCGTGACGCTGTGTACGGACCGAGTGGAAGAAGCGTTCCGCAGCGACAACCGCTTGCACACCTTTTATCACGGGCATTCGTATACAGGAAATGCACTGGCCTGCGCGGCGGCGAATGAGAATTTACGGATTTTTGACGATGAGCCGGTGTTCGACCGGATCAGTTCTATTGCACGTATTCATGGCGAACGGCTTCTCGAACTACGCACGAGACATCAAGTTGGCGATACGCGGCAGATCGGCACCGTGGGGGCGCTGGAATTGCGCGTGGATGATCCCGGATATCTTTCGTCCTTGCGCCCCAAACTCTATGGGTTTTTTCTCGAACGAGGCGTGCTGCTTCGACCGCTCGGGAATGTCGTTTACGTGTTGCCGCCCTATGTGATTGAGTCGCAGGAACTACACCATGTCTACGATGTAATTGAAGAAGCGATCGAGACGTTGCTGTAAGCGCCGATCAAGCGCCGCCGGTAGCGAACGAATCTGAGACAGGATGCAATGGAACTACCGCTGGTAAGCTGGAAAGAACGAATTGTGCTGTATGCCGGAGCACTCGGCGCGCCTGGACTGCTACTCATTTCTTTTCTGGATTCGTCCATTCTCAGCTTCCCGATCATCAACGATCTGTTGCTGATTGAACTGTCTATGAGAAAGAGTTTGTGGATGCCGCTGTACGCCGCGATGGCCATGATCGGATCCGTGCTCGGTTGTGTCGTCCTCTACTACATCGCCAAAAAAGGCGGCGAAGCTTTTTTTCACAAACGAGCAGGGCAGCGAGGAAAAGCGATTCGTCACTGGGTAGAGCAGAACGGTTTCGGCGGCATGTTGGTTGCCGCGCTGCTGCCGCCGCCGACGCCATTCAAGATTTTCGTGTTTGCCGCTGGAGTGTTTGAAGTTCCGGTTTGGAGTTTCACGAGCGCGATCACGCTGGCGCGTGCAATTCGGTATTTTGGCATCGGTTATCTGGCCATTCGCTACGGAAACGATGCACTACCATTCTTGGCGCGGCACAAATGGCAGGTCGCGGTGGGTGCCATGATATTTGTCCTTCTGAGTTATCTTGCGTCCCGGCTGATTTTGCGCGAGAACTCCGGCGGCGCTACGGCCAAGTAATTCCCTCAGCGAACACGCAGATAGCGAGCCCACACGAGTTGTTCGTCGAGAATCTGCAGCTTCGAATCCAACACGATTCGCGCCGCGACGCTGCGATCGGCCAGCCCTGCCGCCGCATCGGACATCGAGCGAATGATAATTTCGTACTCCTCCGCGTTCCTCGCTCCAATATTTTTTTGCACTGCGGCACGCGGAAAGCGAATTGCATTCAACAGTTTCTGTGCCGTCGGCGTTGACCGCAGCGGAAAGCTCCGGCGACGGCTCTGGCTTGTGCAGGCAGGTCAGTGCTTCAGGATCGAAGCGCTGCTGGGAGCCCAGAGGAACTTCAATCTGGCAAATGGACGAGGATGTTTCAAGGACTCCGTGCCACCGCAAAGGTGAAACGGAATCCGGGAAAGCCGCGGAGTGGCGCGGGGATTCGCCATGATAGGTGTGCGCCTCCATCATGGATAAGGCCCGCTGATGAAAGGCGGCATGCGCACCAACATAAACGAGAAGCACAGCCAGCACGACGAGTAGGGCGCTGCGGCCACGCGGAGCTCGATCCTTCGCGCCGATTTCAGAGCTGACCAACCGGAATAATTCCGGAAGCAGAATGCCAGCCAGCAGCAAGCCAAAAAGCCAAACGTCCGTGCTCGAGACAAAATCGCCGGAAATTCGTGTTGAGCGGAAGGGCCACAACAGCGTGATGCCATCCGATTGGCATAGATCTAGAAATAAATGCACGACGGCAGCGAGGGAGGCGGCAAGAAAGAGCGTGGTGAAAACCAACGGCTCTTTTCTTCTAGCGAAGGACGCGATGACCACCGATACGGCGACGACTACAACGGTTCCGGGCAGGGAATGAGTGAACGTGTGATGCAGCGTCAAATAGGTCTTAGGTCCAAAGAAAAAGCTGAACGCGTCGGCATCCGCAATCGTGCCACCGGAGAGTGTGGCCAGAATAATGGGCCATCCGCTGCGCGAAAAAAAAACGCGGACCAAAGCGAAGGACAGGAGTACGTGGGTGAGCAGATCCACAGCTAGCGATTCGCAGCGGCGAGCTGATTGGCGGCTTTGGCGTCGCGAGGAACCACCAGCTTCAACGCTCGCGGCACAATTGAAAATTGCACGGGAAGGCGCGTCAGTGGTTCACCGTCCACCTGGGCATAGACCGGGTTGGCGTCCAATGGCTCGCACACGAGCGTGTCGGCCTTCCAGAAGTGTGTGCCCTCTTCCTGGCGCAGATTTCCCATCCACAGCGACGGCAGATAACTCAGATAACGAAAACCGCTCTGCGTGGTCAGCGCGAGTACTTCGAATTGATCCTCGAACAGATCGGCTTGATCGGTAATTTTGAACGGGCCGCCGTAGTTCTTGGTGCGCCCAACGACCACGAGCGTGGCTTCCATCTGGCTGTCGCCGGTGCGCACGCGAAAACGCGGAAAAGTATAGCGAAGAACTTCGCGAACGCCTTGCCACCAGTAAGCGAGAATGCCCACGCGCGCCTTGAGTTCGAGATCGATGGAGTACACGATCATGCCGTCCGGTCCGGCGCCGGCGACACTGAGGAAGTAACGCTTTTTCTCCGGCTGCTCCAGCGGAGTGGCCAGCCCCAAGGCAATTTCACGAACCTCCGCGCCGACAAGTCTACTGGCGGCACTGGGAATATTCCAGGGAATCGAAAGTTCCTTGGCGAGGATATTTGCCGTGCCGCCGGGAAGAAGTGCCAGCGGAACGCGATGGCCGTTCCGAAAATGAGCGAGGCCGTTGACGACTTCGTTGAGTGTGCCGTCGCCGCCGCAAGCGATCACCAGGTGACGCTTGTCCCGCGCGGCTTTTTGTGCGATTTCAATAGCGTGGCCTGGGCCGGTGGTTTCGGCGAGTTCCGCTTCAATGCCGCCCTCGGACAGAATACGGCGCGCTTCGTCGAGTTGGCGGCGACGGCCCTTGCCGCCGCTACCTGCATTCGGATTGTGGATGAGCAACGCGTCGCGAAACTGAGGTTCCATAGTCTCCAAGCTCCCCACGAAATTCCTATTCTATATGAAAAGACGTTGGGCAATGGATACGAGACAGCCCGGTTGCGGGGAATGGGCGAATATTACGGGGTGATGAACGACGTCGGCCATAGGCTTGCACGGAGTGTTTTGCGGTGGAAAAGCGGCGGTGAACCACCGCGCTCCAAAGAGGTGCTGTACACTTTTGCGTGGGGTGTAGGTGAATATGGCGAAGGCGAAAGAGGCGATGGCTAAGGCGACGGCTGCGATCAGGAATGAAGTGGAGACGGTCCGCGAGAAGCTGTGGCATCACGAGTATCGCTATCACGTGCTGGACGATCCGGAGATTTCCGACTCCGCGTATGACCGGCTGATGAACCGCCTGAAGGAGCTGGAGGGCGCGTATCCGGACCTGGTGACGGCGGACTCGCCGACCGTGCGCGTGGGTGGCCCGCCGCGCGAGGGATTCAGCACTGTGCGGCACGCGCGGGCGATGTTGAGCCTGGACAACGCCTTTTCCTTCGACGCGTTGAAGGCTTGGGACCGGCGGGTGCGCGAAGGAACCGGTCGGGAAAAAATCGAGTACATCGCGGAACACAAATTCGACGGCCTGAGCATTTCGCTGCAGTACAAAGACGGCGTGTTGGTGCGCGGTGTCACGCGCGGCGACGGTACCACCGGGGAGGACGTAACGCCCAATGTAAAAACCATCCGGTCGATACCGTTGCGCGTGGATGCGCGACTACTGAAGAAGGTGAAGCTGCCGAAGACCTTCGAAGTGCGCGGCGAAGTGATGATGACGCGCAAGTCATTCGAGGCGCTGAACCGACAGCAGGAAGAGATTGGCGGAAAGCTTTTCGTGAATCCACGCAATGCGGCTGCGGGCGCGGTGCGCGTTTTGAACCCGGCGATCACCGCACAACGGAAACTAGATTTTTTTGCTTACTACCTGTTTGTGGATGGCAAGGAGCCGTATGCAAAGCACTCTGACTCCCTGGGGGCGCTGAAGGAATTGCGTTTCCGTGCTTCGGATGATTGGAAATTGTGCGACGGGATCGATGGAGTGATCAAGTATTGTGAAGCGTGGGACTCGAAACGCGAAAAGCTGCCTTACGCGATTGATGGCGTGGTGATCAAGGTAAATTCCACTGGACTGCAAAATGAGTTGGGGTTTACTTCGAAGGCGCCAAGGTGGGCGACAGCCTACAAATATCCCGCGGGGCAGGAAACCACAGTGGTGAACGACATTATCGTGCAGGTGGGGCGCACGGGTTCGCTGACGCCGGTGGCGATTCTGGAGCCGGTGCAGGTTGGCGGAGTGACGGTGAGCCGCTCTACGCTGCACAACATGGATGAAGTGGAACGCCTCGGGCTGCAGATCGGAGATACGGTGCTGGTCGAACGCGCCGGCGAAGTGATTCCGCATGTATTGAAGGTCGTAAAAGAAGGCCCGAATCGCAAGCCATTTCACATGCCCAAGAAATGCCCGGAATGCGGCAGCACCATCCACCGGGTGGAAGGGGAAGTGGCGTACCGCTGCGTGAATGCGGCCTGTCCGGCGAAACGCAAGGAGTCGCTGCTGCATTTCGCGGGACGCCATGCGATGAACATTGATGGGCTGGGCGACAAAATC
>Ga0210384_10005113_pt1 | contig 14419 bp, 10 predicted proteins | sample IncBWH2MmetaG_FD_160574 | JGI IMG/M metagenome (GOLD analysis project Ga0210384, IMG submission 160574) | Forest soil microbial communities from Barre Woods Harvard Forest LTER site, Petersham, Massachusetts, United States - Inc-BW-H-2-M | ecosystem: Environmental > Terrestrial > Soil >...
GTTCAACTCCAACACTGAGAATGAGCTCCGCGTACAGTACGACTACAACAGCTTCAACGTGATTCCCAATGAGCCGGGGCAAGCTGGCCTGCAAATCCTGGGGTTCGCGAATAATCTGGGGACGAACATCTTTCTGCCCAACTTCACGATCCTTCGGCGCTACGAATTTGCCGACAATGTATCGCTCGTACGCGGCCACCACACCATCAAGTTCGGTGGCGACGAACTGCTGCGGGGGAATCACTCCGAATCGCACACGTTCTTCCCCGGGCGTTTCGTGTTTGGTCCGCTGCCCGGCGGGGGGTTGAGTCCGTGCCTAGGAAACCCAAAGGGTGCTGTTACAAACAATCCGAATACTACGGGCTGCGCGCTGACCGGGACTCTGAACCCGACGGCAATCAACTCGTTGCAGGCGGCCTCGTTGAGCGCGCCTCAGGTGTACCAGCAGGGCTTTGGCAATGCCGACTATCCGGCATACACCCGGCCATTGACGGGCCTTTTCTTGCAGGACGCTTGGAACATCACCTCAACCTTTAAGCTAACTTACGGTATCCGGTACGAGATCGATAGCCAGTTCAAGCCCCTGAACACGTACTACGGCGACGTGTCTCCGCGCATATCGTTCGCGTGGGACCCGTTCAAAGACCACAAAACGGTCATTCGTGGCGGTTACGGAATTTTTTACGGGCCAATTGATGCCCAGATTCCCCAGGTGGACCTCAGTTTGGGAGTCCTGAACGCGAATAAATCCACAGTGGAGAACCAGAACAACAAGGCTCAAGTTCCAGATCAGGTGAACAATGCGGTGAACACTTGTGGAGTGGGAGTAACGGCGTTCGGTCCTCCAGGAGTGATCGTACCAGGGACGGGCAGCAGCCCCTGCAACCGGTACATTTCCATTTACATTGATCCCGGCTTCAGCTTACTGCCATTCCTGCAGCCAGCCGGTAAAGTCTTTACCGGGCTGTTCAACCAGGGTTTGATCCAGTGCACCAAGCCGACTGTGCCTAATGGCGCATGCATCACGCCCGCGTCGGTGGCTCCGTTCGGCATCTTCGTACAGAACAGTGGCCAGCTTTCGCCGCTGACGGTGCTCTTCAGCAACCCACCGAACTATAAACCTCCTTATTCGCAACAGGCATCGATCGGAATTGAGCGCGAGATTATTCCGGGGCTTTCTGTTTCTGTCAGCGGAATCTATACGCACACGCTGCGACTTCCGGTGGCCATCGACACGAATCTTCTGCCCACAACCCCGACCAGCACGATTCCGCTCGCCAACGGGGGAACCTATACCTACAAGAACTGGAATCTGGCAGCAGCCACCGACCCGCTCGGCGGCGCCGAAGGCTTGCCCTGCGCGCCCAATCCATTTAAGTGCTTTGTGAATCCCCTGATCGTCCAGAACAATCAATACACGTCCGCGGCCTCTGCGCTCTACGAGGCATTCATCCTGGAAGTCAAAGAGCGGTTCAATAACCGCTTCACGCTCTTTGGCAATTACACCTTCAGCAAAGGCTTCGACACTTCCACCGACTTCAACACAGACTATGGACCGCAAGACCCCACCGACCTCTCGATGGATCGCGGTCTTTCCGAATTTGACCAACGGCACAAGGTGGTGATTGCCGGGGTGTTCGACAGCCCGTGGAAGCAGGCTATCCTTTCGGGATTCCAGCTCAGCCCGATTTTCACGTACCACAGCGGATTGCCGTTCAATCTCCTGGCTGGAGGCGCGATCAATGGGAATAATCACATTACCAACGAACGTCCCTTTGGGGCTCCGCGCGACAGCGGCCTCGGCCCGGACTACTACGATTTCGACATGCGGTTGAGCTGGCGGCACAAAGTGGGCGAAAAGGCGAATCTCGTGTTAACGGCGGAAGGATTTAACCTGGCCAACCACACGAACTACGCCAGCGTGAACAACGAAGTAGGACCAGTGTTCGGACTTCCCGCGGCCCTCGGTGGAGGCGGGCACACCACGTTCAATGTCCATGGCATCGTGCCCAACTTCACGACGATTACGCCGAGCACGCCACTTGCGTTCACGTCGGCCTTTCCAAAGCGCCAAATTCAGCTGGGGGTGCGGTTGACGTTCTGAAGCGGGTTGAAAAATCCCCGCGTGTCCCGGCCGGGAAGGGAATTGGTTTTCTATGCTGGTCGATAGCGTTCCATCGCACAGGTGGGCGTCCCGCGCCAACGACCACGCCAAAATCTGGCGAGGGAGAAGCATTATGCGGCAATACATGAAGTATTTTCTATTGTCTTTGGCGGTCGTTGCGGCGCTGCTGGTCATTCCCGGGCGCGCTTCGGCGCAAGCCGGAGTGGTCACGCAAAGGGGAAGCCTGCCCGACGGCGCCACCTACCTCATCGAGGTCCCTGCTAACTGGAACGGGATACTTTTCCTCTATAGCCACGGGTACGTGGTCCCGGGTAGCAAGAACAACCCTGCAATGGATGTCGGCGACCCTGCCACGCGTTTCTTCATGCTGGCGAGCGGGTTTGCTCTTGCGGGCTCTTCCTACGCCACTACGGGTTGGGCTCTTCAGCAAGCTCTGCCGGACCAGATCGCCGTGCTTGACATCTTCACGCAAGCGGTTGGCAAGCCCACTCGAACAATCGCCTGGGGCCACTCCCTCGGCGGTATGATTACCGCGGGGCTCATCCAGCGCTATCCGGATCGTTTTGATGCCGCGCTCCCGATGTGCGGCGTGCTTTCCGGCGGCATTGCCACGTGGAATACGGCGCTCGATTCGGCTTTCGCATTCAAGACCCTGCTCGGTCCCGGCTCCGGCCTGCAGCTCGTCAACATCACCGATCCCGTGGCCAATCTGAATCTTGCCGAGGGAATACTGGCCGCAGCCGCTGGGACGGCGCAGGGCAGGGCCCGACTGTCGCTGGTGGCCGCGCTGGGCGATACGCCGGGCTGGTTCACGCCGCTTTCGCCCGAGCCCGCTCCCACGGATTTCGCCGATCAGCAGATGAACCAATTTCTCTGGGCCGCTAATGTGGACTTCCCTTTTGCGTTTGCGTTTCGCGCGGAACTCGAGTTCCGCGCCCAGGGCAATCCCTCCTGGAATACTGGCGTGGACTACCGGGTGCAATTTGAGCACTCGGCGAATGCCGCCGAAGTTCGTGCGCTTTACGCGCAGGCCGGGCTGGATCTCGATGCCGATCTCAAAATCCTGAACGAAACCACACGCATCAGCGCCTACTCGCCGGCCGCGAACTACCTGAAGGAAAACATCACCTACGACGGCGAAATTCACATCCCGGTTCTGACCCTGCACACCACTGGCGACGGTTTGGTGGTCGTGCAGAATGAAAGCGCGTACCGGGACGTTGTGGGCGAAGAAGGCAACGAGCGATTCCTGCGCCGCAGGTTTATTTCGCGCGCCGGCCATTGCGCTTTCACTCCGGCGGAAACGATTGCCGCGGTGAAAGCGCTTCTAAACCGGCTGGACACCGGCCGATGGGGCCCCCTGGAGGTGACGGATCTCAACAATGCGGCGGAAGCGCTTGGTCCCAATTTCAATATTTTTGCGGCTCCCAGCGGAGGGATTGTTCCCGTCGCCCCGGCCTTCGTAGAGTTCCATCCCAACCAATACCTGCGGCCGTTCGATGCCGACGACAAGGTCAGGGACGACGATTGAAAAACTTCGCGGCAACCCAGTCGAGGATTCCCCGGTGAACGTTAAGAAACTCTTTGACCTTTCAGGACGCGTAGCCATCGTTACCGGGGGATCCGTTGGGCTTGGTCGGCAAATGGCGGAAGGCTTGGCAGAGATGGGGGCGAAGCTGGTTCTCTGCGCGCGAAAGAAAGAGCGCTGTCTGGAGGCGGCCTGGGAACTGCAAAAGCTTGGCGTCGAAGTTCTCGCACTCGGCTGCGATGTCAAGGATCCCGCCAGCATTCAAGCGGTGGCGGACGCCTCGGTGAAGCACTTTGGGCGCATCGACATTCTCATCAACAATGCGGGCACTTCCTGGGGGGCGCCTGTGGAGGCGATGATGCTCGAGCATTGGAACAAAGTGATCGAAACCAATTTGACCGGAACATTTCTTTTTTCCCAGGCCGTGGGCAAGGTCATGATTGCGCAGCGCCGCGGAAAAATCATCAATATCGCCTCCGTTGCCGGGCTGCGTGGTTCCCCGCCAAGTTTCTCCGCCATCGGCTACAGCGCCAGCAAGGGAGGCGTGATTATTTTCACGAAAGACCTGGCGTGCAAGTGGGGCATGCACAACATACAGGTAAATGCCATTGCGCCCGGCTGGTTCCCGACCGATATGTCGGGGAAAGTCATCGAGCGGAATAAGGAAATGCTGTTGGCAGGCATACCCGCGGGCCGCTTTGGCGGGCCGGATGATTTGAAGGGAGCCGTTGTTCTTCTGGCTTCCGATGCGTCGAATTTTGTGACCGGAAACATTCTTGTGGTCGATGGAGGTCAATCCGCCTGATCCAGGCGAGGCACGCCATGAACATTCCCCTTACCCCTTTGCGGTTCCTTCGCTACGCGGAGCAGCAATACTCCCGCAGGACCGCAGTGGTCTGCAATCAGGACAGATTTACGTACGCGGAGTTTGCCGATCGCGCGCGGCGCCTTGCGGGAGCCCTGCGGCAGGCTGGCATCCAACCTGGCGACCGTGTCGCTTTCCTCAGCACAAATTGCCACCGCCTGCTCGAAGCCTATTACGGAGTTCTGGAAGCCGGCGCCGTATTGCTGCCGTTGAACATTCGGCTCGCCCCGAACGAACTTGCTTACATTTTGAACGACGCCGGGGCAACAATTCTTTTCGTTGAAAAGCAGCTCCTTGGATTGGTTGAATCTTTCCACAAGGAAATTCCTTCGGTAAAAATGATCTGCCTGCTCGAAGGCACTCCAGAGGCGGACTGGCTATCTCCGCGTAGTTACGAAGACCTTCTTAGGGAGGCCGCACCGTATCGCGCCGACATCGCCGCTATTGATGAAAACGGTCTAGCCGAACTTTTCTATACCAGCGGAACCAGCGCCAATCCCAAGGGCGTGATGCTGACGCACAGAAATGTCTATCTCCACGCGGTGCACGTTTGCCTGGGATTCCACATCGAAAGCGGGGCAGTCGAACTCCACACCATACCCCTTTTCCACGCCAATGGCTGGGGCGTGGCGCATTTTCTCACCTTGCTTGGCGGCAAGCATGTGATGATGCAGCGCTTCGAGACCACGGAAGTCTTTCGTCTCATTGAAAAAGAAGCCGTTCATTCCTGCAGCCTCGTTCCGATCATGGCCACGGCGCTGGTGAATTGCCCGGAGCGCCCCAAGTACAACTTGAGCAGTCTGCGGCGCATTGTTATCGGAGGCGCCGCGTCTTCTCCAACTCTCATTCGTGAGGTTGAAGAAAAACTTGGTTGCGAGTGCTATTCGGGCTACGGCCTGACGGAAACTTCCCCGGCGCTTTCGCTTTCTCCGAGTAAGCCTGAGCTTGGCTGGCAAGGCGAGCAGCGCTTCGTGGGACAAGCGATGACGGGATACGCGATTCCCGGCGTGGAGTTACGCGTGGTGGATACGAATGACAATGACGTGCCGCGTGACGGGCTCAGCATCGGCGAGATCATTGCGCGGGGCGATGGCGTGATGGAGGGATACTGGCGGCAACCGAGTGCGTCCGCAGAAGCACTGCGTGGCGGTTGGTTCCACACGGGAGACATGGCCACGGTCAACGAAGACGGCTACCTGCTTGTCGTCGATCGCAAGAAAGACATCATCGTCAGCGGGGGAGAGAACATCTCCTCTCTCGAACTGGAGAAGGCCATCCTCGCGCACCCGTCGGTCTTGGAGGCCGGGGTGATTCCGGTTCCCGACGAGAAGTGGGGCGAGGTTCCCAAAGCCCTGGTGGTCTTAAAGCCAAATGCCTGCGCCACGGAGGCTGAGCTCATCAAGTTCTGTCGTTCACGCCTGGCGCACTACAAGTGCCCGCGTTCCTTTGAATTCGTGGAAAATTTGCCCAAAACCGCCACCGGGAAAATTCTGAAAAAGGATCTCCGCAAGAAATATTGGCACGGCGCGGACACGATTCGCCCGGACTTTGTGGGGAGAAAGAGCGGCGCTTGAGCAGATTTCTTGCGGCGAGATTTGCTTCGCATTAAGTTCAAACCTGTGGAGCGTAACCCGGAACCGATAGAACGAAGGAGTTCTGTCCATGGACCTAAACTTAACCGCCGAGGAGTTGACATTCCGCGATGAACTCCGCGCGTGGCTCGCTGTAAACGTGCCAAAGGACTGGAATGAATGGCGCGAAAAGCCGCTCGAGGAATCGTTCCCCTACCTGCGCGCCTGGCAGCGAAAGCTCCATGAAGGCCGCTGGGCAGCAGTTTCGTGGCCCAAGGAATACGGGGGCCGCAGCGCCACACTGATGCAGCAAGCGCTCTTTTGGGAAGAGATGGCGCGCGTTGAAGCGCCGCCCTTGGTCAACGCGCTGGGTTTGGGCCTGATTGGACCCACCATCATCGCCTGTGGAACGGAAGCGCAAAAGAAGCGCTACATTCCCAAAATACTGAGCGCCGAAGAGATCTGGTGCCAGGGCTTTTCGGAGCCGAATGCGGGTTCCGATCTCGCCGGTTTGCAGACGGAAGCGCGGCTGGACGGCGATCACTACATCGTGAACGGTCAAAAAGTGTGGACAAGCTACGGCTCGTTTGGCGCCTGGTGCGAACTCGTCGTCCGCACCGATGCCAGCGTCGCCAAGCATAAAGGACTGACCGTTCTCCTCGTGGATATGAAATCGCCGGGCGTTGAAGTTCGTCCCCTGCGCCAGATGACCGGCGAGTCCGAATTCAGCGAGCTGTTCTTTCGCGATGTGCGCGTCCCGGCGGAAAATATTCTGGGTAAAGTGAATGACGGATGGAATGTGGCGATGAGTACGCTGATGTATGAGCGCGGTTCGTACGGAGCTCGCTTGCACCTTAGCTTCAAGCGCTTCATCACCCGTCTCATCGAACTGTCGCGCACTGTCCAGCGTAATGGGCGGCCCGCAGCCGAAGATCCCCTCATCCGCCAGAAGCTCGCGCAGTGCACCGCGGAGATTGAGATCATGCGCTTCAATCAGATGCGTGCTTTCAGCCGCATCACCGCCACGGGTGTTCCGGGGCCGGAGGGATCCATCCAGAAAATTTTCTGGAGCGAGCTCAACCAGCGTCTCCAGCAAATCGCTCAGGAGTTGCTTGGTTCTTACGGCCAATTGCTGGCTGGCGACCCGCGGGCGATCGACAACGGGATTTGGTCGTATGGGTACCTGCGAACCCGTGGGAATACCATCGAAGCCGGCACTTCCGAGGTACAACGAAACATCATTGGACATTTCGTTTTGGGCCTGCCCAGAAGCTATTAAAGGATACGCCATGCAATTCGGTTTGACGGAGAGCCAGGAATTTCTGAAAAACAGCGCGCGCAAATTTTTCGCTGGTGAGTGCCCCAGCGCGGAGATGCGACGCCTGATGGAAACAGATGCCGCATACGACGCCGTGCTTTGGTCCAAGCTTACCGACCAGGGATACACCGGAATCATTTATCCGGAGGCGTACGGCGGAGTAGGTCTGGGCAAAGTAGAACTCATGCTGCTGATGGAAGAGGCGGGTCGAGCTCTTTTGCCCGGTCCGTTTTTCTCGACTGTCGTTCTGGCAGGATCTGTTTTGGATGCCGTGGGTACGCCCGAGCACAAGGAAAAATATCTCGAGCCCATCTGCAAAGGAGAAGTACGGTCGACCGTTGCCATTCTGGAAGCCGGCGCGAGCTGGAACCCGCGGGATGTTCAACTCAGTGCAACCAACGGGAAGCTCACTGGCGAAAAGCTCTTTGTCTCGGATGCCGCTGTCGCCGACTTCATTATCGTGGTTGCACGCAACGGCGTGTTCGTTGTGGACTCCAAGGCTCGCGGCCTGAAGATATCTCCCATGTCCGGAATGGATCTTACGCGAAAGCTCTACGTCGTCGAATTCAACAACACGCCAGCGGAGGAACTTGGCTCCCACTTAAATCTCCCTCGGGCTTTGGACATCGCCACCGCTGCTCTGGCCGCTGAACTGGTCGGCGGCATGCAACGGACACTCGACATCACGGTCGAATATGCCAAGACTCGGAAACAGTTTGGGAAACCCATTGGAGTTTTCCAGGCTGTCCAACACCAGTGCGCGGATATGTATCTGGAAACCGAGAGCTCCCGTTCGGCGGTGTATTACGCCGGCTGGGCGCTGGAAGAAAACGCACCGGACGCGGAGACCGCCGTATCTATCGCCAAGATGTACTGCAGCGACGCCGCCAGGACCGTGGGCAATCGTGGCATCCAGGTTCACGGCGGCATGGGTTTTACGTGGGAAAACGATCTTCACCTTTACTACCGTCGAGCGAAGGCATCGGAAGCGGCATTCGGCGATGCCACCTTTCATCGCGGGCGCATCGCCTCCATGGTGATCGATTCCGGCAGTGTCTCCGCGAAAGGCGCGTAAAGTACATCACTCAAAGAGAGAGCCCTTCCATGACCGATCTAGTGGAACTCGCAAGCGACAACGGCATCGCCGTCATAACCATCAACAATCCTCCTGTCAATGCTCTGAGCCCCGGCGTGCCCGAAGGCATTTCCGAAACGCTGGACCAGATCGCCAACGACGGCAGCGTCAAAGCAACGGTTCTGATCGGCGGCGGGCGAACCTTTGTCGCCGGCGCGGACATTAAGGAATTCGGTAAGATGACGTCGGGCAAGCCGCGCGGCGCGGGATTGCTTCCTTTGCTCTTGAAAATCGAAGACAGTGCGAAGCCGGTGATCGTTGCCATTCACGGAACCGCATTTGGCGGCGGAATGGAGCTGGCGATGGCCGGGCACTATCGCGTCGCCGTTGCTACTGCGCAATTCGGCCAGCCCGAAGTAAAACTCGGGTTGATCCCGGGCGCGGCGGGCACGCAGCGCCTTCCGAGGCTCGCGGGCGTTTCGAAAGCCGTCGAAATGTGCGTGAGCGGTACTCCAGTGAATGCCGATGAAGCGCTGAAACTTGGGATCGTGGATAGCATCATCGAAGGAGATCTTCTCGCCGGCGCGATTGCGTTTGCCCGCGAGGTAGCCGGCAAGCCTGCCCCCAAGACGCGCGAGCGCAACGGAAAGCTTGGAAACCCCGCTGAAAACGCGTTGATCTTTTCTAAGGCGCGTGAAGCCGCTGCGAAGAAGCAACGGGGCCTGCTGGCCCCTGCCAGGGCGATTGATGCCGTGGAAGCTACAACGAAAATGCCGTTCGAGGAGGGCTGCAAGTTTGAGCAGAAGCTTTTTATTGAGTGCCTTTTCTCCGAGCAATCCAAATCGCTCATCCATGTTTTTTTCAGTGAGCGCGAAGTTGCCAAGATTCCCGACATCCCCAGGCAGACGAACATTATTCCCATTCGATCCGCGGCGGTTGTCGGCGCTGGCACCATGGGTGGCGGCATCGCCATGGTGCTCGCCAATGCCGGCATTCCCGTGCTTCTTAAGGAGGCGGACCAAGCCGCGCTCGATCGCGGGCTGGCCACCATCCAGTCGAATTACGCGAATTCCGTGAAGCGCGGGCGTTTCTCACAGCAAGTTGTCGAAGAACGCCTGAAACGGATCACTCCAACGCTGACTTACGACGATTTCTCGGACGTGGACCTGGTGATCGAAGCTGTTTTCGAAGGCATGGCCCTCAAGAAGTCGGTCTTTCGAGAATTGGATCGCGTGTGCAAGCCTGGCGCCATTCTTGCGAGCAATACCTCCACCTTAAGCATCGATGAGATCGCATCAGCTACTTCGCGGCCCGAATCCGTCATCGGCACGCATTTCTTCAGCCCAGCCAATGTGATGCGGCTGCTGGAAATCGTCCGCGGCAAAGCTTCATCAAAGGAAGTGGTCGCCACGTGCATGCAGCTTTCAAAAACGCTCGGCAAAGTCGGCGTGCTCGTCGGCAACTGCCGGGGTTTTGTCGGCAATCGCATGTTTGGCCCTTACCGCCGCGAAGCGCAGTTCCTCATTGAAGAAGGTGCGGGTGTCGAAGCCGTCGACCAGGCTCTTTCCGATTTCGGGATGGCAATGGGACCTCTCGCCACTGGAGACCTCGCAGGTCTGGATGTTGGCTGGCGCATCCGCAAGGAATATCGCCACCTGGAAGTGCCCGGTATTCGCCAGCCGTTCCTCGAAGACCGCCTCTGTGAACTCGGCCGTTACGGTCAGAAAACCGGCGCGGGCTGGTACAAGTACGACGAACAGCGGCGCGCCTCGCCAGATCCGGCCGTTGACGAGCTCATCCGTAAGTGGGTTGAACAGGCCGGTATAGCGCAACGCCAAATTTCAGCGGCGGAAATCACGGATCGCTGCCTCTACGCTCTGGTGAACGAAGGTGCGCGCATTTTGGAGGAAGGCTACGCGTTGCGCGCTTCAGACATCGACATTATTTATATCAACGGCTACGGCTTCCCTGCCCATCGCGGAGGTCCTATGTGGTATGCCGACGCTGTGGGCCTCAAACGGGTCTATGACCGCATCTCAGAATTCCACCGTCAGCATGGTGAAATCTGGCAGCCCGCTCCGCTGCTTAAGCAACTTGCCGAACAGGGGAAGACTTTTGCCGAGTTTGGTAGAGAACAAGGCGCAACGGCATAGCTCGCCCAGTATCTGCGGATCTATTGGCAAATTCAGCTTGGACCCGCGCAAATGGCATCCACCGCAAGGCGTCATGCGGTACAACAATTGGCGGAGGGGACCGGTCTGAAATGGGGAATGCTCTTCTCGTCCGTCATGCGCAGGCTTCGTTCCTTGAGCCGAACTATGACAAGCTTTCCACACTCGGAGAAGCGCAGGCCCGTCTACTCGGCGAATATTGGGCGCGGCACAAAATCGTTTTTGACCGTGCCTACACTGGTCCCCGCGTACGCCAGAAAGACACCGCTGCGCTCGTGAGCGATGCGCACAAGAGAGCCGGCATCCCGTTTCCCGACCTGCTGGTACTGCGGGAGTTTGACGAATATCAGGGAGAAACAGTCCTCGAACGCAGCCTGCCCGGATTGCTCGAAACTGATCAAACCGTTCGCGGTCTCCACGCTGCGTTCCAGTCATCGTCCGGCTCAGTCGAGAAGCGAGTCGCGTTTCAAAAGTTGTTCGAGGAGGTCATTGGCAAATGGGTGCGCGAGGAAATTTGTCCACCAGGTGTAGAGACCTGGTTGGAATTTTGCTCCCGAGTGAATTCCGGCCTCACTAAGTGTCTATCCGCCGGCAGCCCCGGCGAAAGGGCCGCGATTTTCACTTCCGGAGGCCCCATCGCGGTTGCCATACAGCGTGCCCTACACCTCTCTGCAGAGAGCACACTAAATGTGAGCTGGATGTCGAGGAATTCTTCCTGGAGCGAATTTATTTATTCCGGTAAGCGCTTTACTCTTAGTAGTTTTAATTGTCACGCACATCTTGACGATGCCGCGATGCTGACCCACCGCTAAGGAGGCCCTCCAGTGGGCGACTTCCTCGATCACCCTGCGGCGATTCGACCCGGTGAAGAGCTTGACCTGGTCAGGCTTGAACCCTATTTGCGCCTTCAATTTCCTGGCGACGCGGGCGAGCTCAGGGTGCGCCAATTTCCCAGCGGCCATTCCAACTTGACGTACTCGCTAAGCCTTGGGACCAGAGATCTCGTTCTTCGGCGGCCACCGTTCGGAAGCAAGGTCAAATCCGCCCACGACATGAGCCGCGAATTTCGTGTGCTCTCAAAGCTCCACTCCGCCTATACCCCGGCTCCGGAAGTACTTCTCTATTGCGACGACGATTCCATCATTGGCGCTCCTTTCTACGTGATGAATCCGGTTCACGGCATCATTCTTCGCGCGCATGTGCCCCCCGGTCTGGAATTTTCCGCGGAAATGGCGCGGCGGCTCAGCGAATCCTTTGTTGATAATCTCATTCGCCTGCACCGTGTGGACTATGCTGCGGTGGGTCTCTCCGATCTAGGTAAGCCCGAAGGTTATCTGGAAAGGCAGGTCCGCGGGTGGACCGAACGCTACCACGGATCCAAAACGCACGATTATCCGGAAGTCGAGAAAATCTCCGCGTGGATGCAGCAGCATATGCCTGCCACGAGTGGTGTTTCACTGATCCATAATGACTACAAATATGACAATGTGGTGCTCGATTCGAACGACATAACCACAATTGTGGGTGTCCTCGATTGGGAGATGTGCACCATCGGTGACCCGCTGACGGATCTCGGCACTACCTTGGCCTATTGGGTCGATGCGGCGGATCCGGAAGAACTCCAAAAAAACCGCTGGGGACCTACAAACGTTCCGGGCAGTCTGACGCGCGCCGAACTCCTGCAAGATTACGCGAGGAAAACCGGGACCGATCCTTCGGAGATCGCATTTTATCTCGCGTTCGCGCGCTTCAAACTTGCCGTGATCGTTCAGCAAATTTATTATCGCTACCACCAGGGACTCACCAAAGACGAACGGTTTGCGTCCATGCCAGACAAGATCCAGGTGCTCTTGCGCGCTTCCTTGCACACCGCGCAGACCGGGCGGATCTAGCGACTCATTCCTGCTGTAGATTCGGGGGTTCAAATGCTAGCTGCACATCCCTGTGGATCACGAATAATAGCGGACGATCCACTCCGCTACGCATGCTGGCTTCTCGGACTCTTCAGTTTCGATCGTCACAACGAACGTCGCTTCAACGGAGTCGGGGAGTTCTTTCAAACCGACCAGAGTCACGCGCCCCCGAATCCGGGAATCCGCGCGGACCGCGGCGGGGAAGCGTACACGATTCAATCCATAGTTCACTGCCAACCGCACACCGTTTTGGATCTGAATCGCCGTTTTCAGGAAATGGCTGAGCAGAGAGAGCGTAAGAAACCCGTGAGCGATCGTCCCGCCATAAGGCGATTCTTCGCTGGCCCGTGCCTGGTCCAGGTGGATCCATTGCCGGTCTTCCGTGGCTTCCGCAAACAGCGCGATCCGTTCTTGGGTAAGGCGGAACCATTCCGTAACCCCAATTTCCTGGCCGATTAATTCTTTTAGTGTTTTCGGATTGCTGACAACCAGTGGAGGCATTAACTTCTCCGGTGCCGGCTAACTTCGCCTTGTCGCAAGCAAGTTTTCATAGTCAATGCGAAGCCTGCGCTCCTGCTGATTTCTTGCCTTTGGCCAGCTCCCACTTCGCAATCGATTCCATGTGCACTTCATCCGGCCCGTCGGCGATTCGCAGAGTGCGCACGCCCGCCCACGCGGCTGCGAGGAACGTGTCCTGTGATACGCCCGCGCCTCCGTGCGCCTGTATGGCGCGATCCAGCACCTGCAGCGCAACATTGGGCGCGACAACTTTAATCATCGCGATTTCCGCCCTCGCCGCTTTGTTCCCCAACGTGTCCATCATGTACGCGGCTTTCAACGTCAGCAGGCGGGCCTGCTCAATCTCCATGCGAGACTCGGCGATGGCCGCGCGAATCGTGCCTTGCTCGGCAATAGGTTTCCCGAAAGCCACGCGCGCTTGGACGCGTTTGCACATCGTCTCCACGGCGCGCTCTGCCACACCTATGCACCGCATGCAGTGGTGGATGCGGCCTGGCCCCAGCCGCCCTTGCGCGATCTCAAACCCACGCCCTTCGCCCAGCAGAATGTTTGAGACCGGAACGCGGACATTCTCAAAGGTGACTTCCCCATGGCCATGCGGCGCGTGGTCATACCCAAACACTCTCAACATGCGGTCGATTTTCACTCCTGGCGCGTCCATCGGCACCAGAATCATCGATTGCTGTTTATGAGGCGGGGCCGAAGGATCCGTCTTTCCCATAAAGATAGCGATTTTGCAACGCGGGTCGCCTGCTCCAGACGTCCACCACTTCCGGCCATTTATAAGGTAGTGGCCGCCGTCACGAACGATTCTCGCTTCGATGTTTGTCGCATCGGAAGATGCCACTGCAGGCTCCGTCATCGCGAAACACGAGCGGATTTCACCCGCAAGCAATGGCCTTAGCCACCGTTCCTTCTGTTCCGGGGTGCCATAGCGGGCAAGAACTTCCATATTGCCGGTGTCCGGCGCCGAGCAATTGAAAACCTCGGGCGCCATCTCGCTGCGCCCCATCATTTCGCAGAGCGGCGCATATTCCAGATTTGTCAGCCCTGCGCCGTGCTCGCTTTCGGGCAAGAACAAATTCCAGAGGTTGGCGGCGCGTGCTTTTGGCGTCAGCTCTTCGATGATCCTTGTGGGTGACCACGGATTCCGCTCGATTTCATCGCGGAAGCGCTGCTCGTTCGGATAAATGTACTCGTCCAGGAAGGCTTGCAGACGCCGTTGCAACTCCTTTACCTTGTCGTTGAATTCAAAGTTCACTGGAGGTTCCTTATCTGCCGGTGAATGCCGGGGCCCGTTTTTCGATGAAGTGTGCGACGCCTTCTTTGAAATC
>Ga0210384_10005115_pt1 | contig 14418 bp, 5 predicted proteins | sample IncBWH2MmetaG_FD_160574 | JGI IMG/M metagenome (GOLD analysis project Ga0210384, IMG submission 160574) | Forest soil microbial communities from Barre Woods Harvard Forest LTER site, Petersham, Massachusetts, United States - Inc-BW-H-2-M | ecosystem: Environmental > Terrestrial > Soil >...
TGGATCGTCGGAACTCTACTGAATTGGATGCTGAAAATCCAAAACGGTAGGAGAAGCGGGGAGAACAGGATAGCACGGAGCAGAGAAAGAGTAGCGGCGCAGCCGGGACTGGGCGGAGAGCCCTTGACAATGGCGCGGGATAAAGAGAGAATTCACCTAGGCGAATAAAAAGCGAATATAAGTTCCTTCCTCTACCTGCCTTATCGCCGATAAAACATCGAAGAGTGCCCGCCTGAATAAAGGCGGCGGCAGCATTTTATGGGCATGAAAACGGCGGCGGCATTGCGATTGGAGGTGGAGTCGGCGCTGGCCGGGCGCGTGGCGGCGCCGTTTCAATATCGCGACCGGCGCGCAGTGGAGACTGCGCCTACGGGTGTGGCGGCGGTGGATGCGCTGACGGGCGGGTTGCCGCGCGGAGGATTGACGGAAATTTTCGGGGCGGTGGGCGCGGGGAAGACGAGTTTGCTGATGGCGGCGCTGGCGGGGCGAACGGCGGCGGAAGCATGCGCGCTGGTGGATGCGCGAGATGCGTTCGATCCGGAGACGGCCGAAGCAGGGGGCGTACGGCTGGAGCGGCTGCTGTGGGTGCGGTGCCGGGAAATTGCGCAGGCGATGCGGGCTACGGATTTGCTGATCCAGGGCGGCGGGTTCGGAATGATTGCGGTGGATTTGAGCGATATCGCGCCGCGGGTGCTGCGGCAGGTGCCGCTGAAGGTGGGGTTCCGGTGGCGGCGGGCGGTGGAAGAGACGCAAACGATTTTGCTGGTGATGGAGCCGGAGGCGAATGCGAAGACGTGCGCTTCGCTGGTGCTGCGGATGCAGAACGGAGCAGCGCGATGGGCGTCCACGGCAGGAGATTTGCGGCAGACGGAGGCACGGCTGCTGGAAGGGCGCGGGAGCGGACTGGAGCGCGTACGGGCTCGGAAGCGGGCGCGGGATATTTTTATGAAACAGATCGATGCGCGGGAGATAGAGGAGGACTGTGCAGCGTTTGAGACACGCATTGTTCGACCGTTCGGAGAAAAGTTTAACGCAGAGACGCAGAGTGCGCAGAGAAGGAAGAGAAAGGAAAAAACATAACACAGAGAGCAGGAGAGGAAAGCGCACGGAGAACACAGAGAAAGTGTGGAGAGGAATGTTTGCGGGAGTGTTTGCGGAGAATTTTTTGGTGCAGGCGGCGGTGCGTGGAGAGCCGGGATTGCAGGAGTGTGCGCTGGCGCTGGTGGATGGGGCGCCGCCGCTGACGAAAGTGGTGGCGGCGAGCGAGGCGGCGCGGCGGATGGGTGTCGAGATTGGGATGCCCAAGGCTACGGCGGCGCAATTTTTGGGAGTGGAGATACGCGTGCGATCGCTGACGTTAGAGAAAAGCGCTCATGCGGCGCTGCTGGATCTGGGATGGTCGATTTCGCCACGGATGGAAGATACGGCGGTGGACACGGTAGTGGTGGATGTGGCGGGGCTGGGCTCCATTTTTGGAGATGAAGAAGCGATCGCCGGCGAGTTACTGAAGCGCGGGCGGGCTTGCGGGTTGCGGCTGAATGTTGTGGTGGCGGCAAATATTGGTGCGGCGTTGACGGCTGCGCGGGGAATTGCGGGCACTTGCGTGATTGCGCGTGGCACAGAGGCGGCGCGACTGAGCGGGTTGCCGGTGAGCGTTCTGTTGCTGTCTGAAGAAATGGCGGAGACGCTGGAGCGCTGGGGAGTGCGAACGTGCGGCGCGCTGGCGGCGCTGCCGGTGCTGGAACTTTCGGAGCGGCTGGGACAGGAGGGCGTACGGCTGCATGCGCTGGCGCGCGGGGATGGCGCGCGCGCGATGATTGTGGCGGAGCCGGGGCACACGTTTGAAGAAGAAATGGAGCTGGATGACGCGGTGGAGGAGTTGGAGCCGCTGTCGTTTTTGCTGGGGCGGCTGCTGGACCAGCTTTGCGGGCGGCTGGCGGCGCGTGCGCTGGCGGCAAGCGTGATTCGCATGCGCTTCGAGCTAGAGCCGGCGTTCGAAAAAGCCATCGAGGCGAAAAAAGAAATTGTGCGCGCGAAGAATTTGCCGGGCGTGTTCGAGCGCGAGCTGCAACTGCCGGTGGCGATGCGCGACGCCAAGATGCTGCTGAAACTGGTGCGCTTGCGGTTGCAGGCGAATCCGCCGGGAGCACCCATCGTGAAGATTCGCTTAGCGGCGGAGACGGCGCGGACGCGCGTGACGCAAAACGGATTGTTTCTACCGAGTTTTCCGGATGCGGAAAAACTGGAATTGACGATTGCGCGGATTGCGAACGTGGTGGGAGAGGGAAATGTCGGTGTGGCGGAACGGATGGACACGCACCGGGTGGATGCGTTTCAAGTGGTGAAGTTTTTGGCGGCGGTGGAAGAGCGTGATTACGAGATGCCGGCGAGGGGTGCAAGTGCGAGGATAGCGATGAGCTGCCGGATTTTTCGGCCAGTGCTGGCAGCGAAAGTGGAATTGGAAGCGAAGCGGCCGGTGCGGGTATTTTTTGCGGGAATGCGAGGAGACGTTGCGGCAGCGGCGGGGCCGTGGAAGACGTCGGGCGAATGGTGGCGCGAAGACGCTTGGCAACAGGAGGAATGGGACCTGGAACTTGTGTTTCGCGTGGGGCGTGGGGAAAGCGAGCGCAGATTGTACCGCGTATATTACGACGCGAAATGTGAAGGCTGGTTTGTGCGAGGTGTGTACGACTGATGTACACGGAGCTGCATGCGCGGTCGGCGTTCAGTTTTCTGGAAGGCGGGTCGACGCCGGAAGACCTGGTGAGCGTGTGCGCGGAGCGCGGAATGGAGACGATGGCGCTGCTGGACCGCGACGGCGTGTACGGAGCGCCGCGTTTTCATCTGGGAGCCAAGAAGATTCGTTTGCGCGCGCATATCGGAGCGGAAGTGACAGCAGCGGATGGATGGCGATATCCGCTGTTGGTGGAAACGCGCGAGGGTTACCAGAATTTGTGCCGGCTGATCACGCGGATGAAGATGCGCGCGAAGAAAGGCGAAGGGCACGTCTTCGCCAAAGAAATGACGAAACTTGGCGGCGGATTAATTTGCCTGACCGGAGGGGAGGAAGGACCGCTGACTCATGCGCTGCTGCACGGCGGAGCGGCAGAGGCGGAAAGACGAGTGCATGAGCTGTGTGAAACGTTCGGGCGCGAAAACGTTTACGTCGAATTGCAACGGCATTTGTGCCGTCACGAAGAAGCGCGCAACCAGGCGGCTTTGGCCATCGCGCGAAAAATGAAGTTGCCGCTGCTGGCGACCAACGGCGTCTCGTACGCACAGCCACCGCAGCGCGAAGTACTGGACGTCTTCACCTGCATCCGGCATCACCGCACGCTGGCGACAGCCGGACGCCTGCTGAGTCGCAATTGTGAACGTCATTTGAAATCGCCGGAGGAGATGAAGCGCTTGTTCGCAGATTTGCCAGAAGCGATTACGAATACCCAGGAGCTTTCCGCGCGGCTGGGCTTCGTGCTGAGCGATCTGGGCTACAAATTTCCGGACTATCCGATGCCGGACGGCGAAACACAAACGAGCTTTCTGCGGAAGCGCACCTACGAGGGCATGCTCTGGCGCTATGGCGGTGGGAATGAACGTGCCAGGCAACAGCTCGAGTGCGAGCTGGCGCTGATCGATAAACTGCACCTCGAAGGCTACTTCCTGATTGTTTGGGACATCGTGCGGTTTTGCCGCGAGCAAGACATTCTGGTGCAAGGACGCGGGTCGGCGGCCAACAGCGCGGTTTGTTACGCGCTGGGAATTACCGCTGTCGATCCAGTGGGCATGGAATTGTTGTTCGACCGTTTTTTATCCGAGGAACGCGGCGAGTGGCCGGACATCGACCTGGATTTACCGAGCGGCGACCAGCGCGAGCGCGCCATCCAGTATGTGTATGAGCGCTATGGCAAGCTGGGCGCGGCGATGACGGCGAACGTGATTACGTACCGTGGAAAATCGGCGGCGCGGGAAATTGGGAAAGCGCTGTCGTTCGATGCGGAGACGCTGGACCGTCTGTCGGGGCTGGTCGGCGCGTGGGAATATCGCGACTCGAACGACACGCTGGAGCGGCAGTTCCGCGATGCCGGGCTGGACCTGCATCATCCGCAAATTCGCAAATTCTTTGCGCTATGCAAAGCGGTGCAGGATTTGCCGCGGCACTTGGGGCAGCATTCCGGCGGAATGGTAGTTTGCCAGGGCCAACTGGATTCCGCAGTGCCGCTGGAGCCGGCGACCATGCCGGGGCGCGTAGTGGTGCAATGGGACAAAGAAGACTGTGCGGACATGGGCATCGTAAAAGTGGATTTGCTGGGTCTGGGAATGATGGCGGTGCTGGAAGACACGCTGGAGATTATCCGCGACAATTATGGAGAAGAAATCGATCTGGGACGATTGCCGGCAAACGACCGAAAGATTTACGACACTCTGACGAAAGCAGACACGGTGGGGATGTTTCAGATCGAGAGCCGCGCGCAGATGGCGTGCTTGCCGCGGCTGCGCCCGAAATGTTTTTACGACATCGTGGTGCAGGTGGCCATCATCCGGCCGGGGCCGATTGTCGGGAAAATGGTGCATCCGTATTTGAAGCGGCGGCAGGGCCGCGAAAAAGCAGAGTGTTTGCATCCATCGCTAGAGCAAGTGCTGAAGCGCACGCTGGGCGTCCCGCTGTTTCAGGAGCAACTGTTGCGCATGGCCATGATCGCCGCAGGATTCACGGGCGGCGAAGCGGAGGAATTGCGACGGGCGTTCGGATTCAAGCGGTCCGAAGCGCGAATGAAAGATGTGGAGACCAAGCTGCGGAACGGTATGGAGAAGAATGACATCACCGGAGAGACGCAAGACAAAATCGTGAAATCGATCACCTCGTTTGCGTTGTACGGCTTTCCAGAATCGCACGCGGCAAGCTTTGCCCTGCTGGCGTATGCCAGCGCTTATTTCAAGTGCCATTATCTGGGACCATTCACGGCAGCCATGCTGAACAATCAGCCGATGGGCTTTTACCGCCCAGCAACGCTGGTGAAGGATGCACAACGGCACGGATTGAAATTCAAGCCGATTGACGCGGCGCGATCGGAGTGGCACTGCAAGCTGGAGAAGATTGCCGACGGATTCGCGGTGCGCATGGGTTTGCAATACGTGAGAGGATTGCGAAAAGACATCGGACTGGAAATCGTGCGGGAACGGGAGGTTCGGTCGTTTGCCTCCATCGAGGAATTGAAGTTGCGCGTTCCAGGAATTCAGAAGGCGGAACTGACGGCGTTGGCGGAAGTGGGCGCGTTGAATTTTATCGATGGAACCAAGCGGCAGATTCACCGGAGGGATGCGCTGTGGCAAGTGGAACGCGCGGCGCGGCGGTCGGGCCCACTGCTGGAGCGGCCGAGCGGAGCGCACCATCAGATCGAGCCGGAAGAGGGAGCAGTGCTGGTGGAATCGCCGCTGTTGCGTATGACCGCGGAAGAACGAATCGTGGCGGATTTCCGCGGAACGGGATTGACCACCGGACCACATCCAATGGCTTATCACCGGACGGAATTGAAGAAACACGGGATTGTGAGCGCGGCCGAACTGATGAAACTGCAGGATGGAGCAAAGGTGCGAGTAGCAGGCGCGGTAATTGCGCGGCAACGGCCGGGAACCGCGAAAGGATTCGTGTTTCTGAGCCTGGAAGACGAAACGGGAATCGCCAATGCGATTATCACGCCGCAGCTTTTCGACCAGGACCATACCGTGGTGGTGCATCACCCGTTTTTGCTGATCGAAGGACGGCTGCAAAATCAGGACAACGTGATTTCCGTGAAAGCAGAAGCGGTATTCCCGCTGCGGCTGACGCAAGCGCAGCCGCAATCCCACGATTTTCACTAAGAGCGCCTGCGAAAAGCGGACCGCCCATCTTCGTCGCGATTTCCTTCCTGGGCGCGGCCTGATTAAGATAGCTGCAACATGGACTCTTTCCCCAAAACGCCGAAGAACAAGCCGAAGCCGCTGGCCGGAGTGAAAGTGCTTGAAATGGGCCAGCTTCTGGCGGGACCGTTCGCAACGGTGCTGCTCGCCTGGTTCGGCGCGGAAGTGATCAAGATCGAGCCGCCGGGAACCGGCGACCCGTTACGCAGCTGGCGCACCCTGCACAAGGGAACTTCGCTGTGGTGGTACAGCCTGGCGCGCAACAAGAAGTGCATCACGCTCGATTTGCGCCAGAAAAAAGGGCAGGAGATTGCGCGGCGGCTGGCGGAACGCGTGGACGTGATCGTAGAAAATTTCAAGCCGGGCACGTTGGAAAAATGGGGCCTGGGCTTTGCAGACGTAAAAGCTATCAATCCGCGGGTGATCATGGCGCGCATCTCCGGCTGGGGACAGACCGGACCCAACGCGCAAAAGCCCGGATTCGCGGCGGTGGGCGAGGGAGTGGGCGGACTGCGCTACCTGACCGGTGATCGCGACCGTCCGCCAGTGCGGCCAAATCTGAGTCTGGGCGATTCGCTGACCGGACTGCACGCCGCGTTCGGGATTCTGACGGCGCTGTATCACCGCGATGCGCAGGGCGGGGGAACCGGGCAGGTTGTCGATGTGGCGATTTACGAGTCCGTGTTCAACATGATGGAAAGCACCATTCCCGAATACGATAAGGCTGGCGTGATTCGCGAACGCGAAGGAACGCGTCTGTCCGGAATCGTGCCCACGGGAACGTATCCGTGCCGCGACGGCGTTTACGTGATCATCGGCGCAAATGGAGACAACCTGTTTAAGCGCTTTATGCTGGCCATCGGCCGGCCGGACATGGCCAGCGACCCGCGTTTCGAACACAACGACGATCGCGTGCCGTGGGCGGATGAGATTGACAGAGCGATATCGGACTGGACGCGGCGCTGGCCCTCAGCGGAAGTGGTGCGGGTTCTGGAAGGGGCCGCAGTGCCGGTGGGGCCCATAAATTCCGCGAAAGACATGATGATGGACCCGCATTTTCACGCTCGGGGACTGTTTCAGGAAGCAGACCTGGGCGACGGCGACAAAGTGCGGCTGCCGGCGATCATGCCGCAGCTAACTGAAACTCCTGGCGGCATGGAGTGGCCGGGGCCGACGCTGGGCGAACACAAGCGCGAAGTTTACGGCGGGCTGCTGGGGTATAGCGATGAGGAAATCGCCACGCTGGCGGCCGCGGGAATCATCTAGATCGGCAAGCTTATCGCTATCCTCTTGACGCGTAATGCGGAGCTCTAGAGATCCCGCGAAATGCGCCGCTTTCTTGTTCTTATTTTGACTTTATCTTGACTTTCAGAGCCGTTCGCCACAAACTCTCGCCACGGTTGCGCCTGAAAGTGGCCAGTCCCCCTCCACCTTTCGATGTCGTTCACAACCTGACTCTGCGTGGAGTTGCCGATTCTGCTCGGTGTTCTCCTCCTGCCCACTTTCGTTTCTGCAAGGAGCGGTTCATGAAACTGCCAGCCCGGTTTACGCCTGCAATCTGTCTCACCGCATTGCTCGCCCTCTTTGCGGCAGCGCCCGCTGCCCTCGCGCAAGTGGCAGGAACGAACGTCAACATGGTTTCCGGCACCAAGTGGCCCACCGGAGACCCCTTTCTGCAGCGGCAGAACGAGCCGTCGATGGCCGTCTCGACGCGCAATCCACTGCACATTCTGGCCGGCGCCAATGACTACCGGTCTGTGGACCTCGAGCAGGTGCTGAGCGGCGGAGTCGAGACCGGCGACGCCTGGCTGGGATTGTTCAAATCGTTCGATGGCGGATTTACGTGGCAGAGCAACCTGCTGCCGGGGTGCCCTTATGCCATTGCGCAATGCACCGACAGCGGAGCTTTGAGCGGGCGTTTTCAGGCGGCGGCAGACCCCGTGGTGCGTGCCGGAACGAATGGAATGTTCTTCTACGCCGGGCTGGCGTTTGACCGCGCCACCAGCGCGAATTCTGCAAGTTCGGTGAGCTCGATCTTCGTGGCACGTTACAACGACTTGAACAACAACGAGCAACTCGATCCCATCACTTACATTGACACGCACATTGTGGCCACAGGCAACAGCACGCAGTTTTTGGATAAGCCGTCCATGGCTGTGGACATTCCGCGAGCCGGAGCAGCGACCTGTTCGTTCACGGCGAATGAGCCTGGGGTTGGACCGAATGGCGCGACGTTCCCGGTGCACCAATCTTTTGCCGCGGGGAATATTTATCTGGCGTATACGGATTTCCTGGCGGGGGCGAAGGGCAATATTACACCGACGCACTTGATGTTTACGCATTCGACCGATTGCGGAGTGACTTGGAGCACGCCGGTCCAGATCAACACAGGAACGACCACAAGCCAGGGGAGCACCATAGCCGTCAACGCGATCACCGGAGCCGTGTATGTGGCGTGGCGGCAATTCGCAACGCCCGGAGTGGTACCAGACGCGATCATGATCGCGCAGTCGACAAACGCGGGAAAGAGCTTCAGCAAGCCAGTACAGATTTCGACGTTTCAGCCGTTCGATCAGGGGACTACAGGCACGTCGTTTCGAACCAACGCCTATCCCGCGATCACCACGGATTTTTTTGGTTTCGTGTATGTGGCATTTTCTGCCCGTGGCGTGAGTTCAAGCGGCGATGCGCGGATTGTGGCGGCAGGGTCGATCGATGGCACGCACTGGACGCCCGCCTTTATGGTCGACAATCTGCCACAGAACGCACAGACCAATCCTTCAGGACGCGGCCACCAGATCATGCCGGCAATGACCTTCGCGAACGGCAGGTTAACGCTGCTTTACTACGATCTGCGCTTGGACCATTACGCCGGGTTTTACACGCCGAATCCCGCGAGCCTTGGAAGCTACACGGAAATGCTGGACCCGCAAGGTGAACTGGTTCCTGTGACCACAGCCGGGTTGAACCAAGTATTTACTCGCTTTATTGATGATGCTGGGTTGGGTTTGCGGCGCCACACGCTCGATTTGCGCGTCCTTGAGCTGGGCATATTCCCGACTGTCGTTCTAGGGCCGTCGGTGCTGGTGTCGCAGTACGAATATGGATGCTGCGTCAATCCGGGAGCGCCGGACATCGAGCAGTTCAAGTTTAACGTGCCGAATCTGCCGCTGTTCGATCAAGGGCAGCAAGCGTTTTTGGGGGACTACATCGACGTGGTGCCGTCTCCGATGTTTGTTCCGCGGGGCAATTCCTGGGCCTACAATTTCACGCCAAGTGTTGATCCGATTTTTCATGCGACCTGGACGGACAACCGCGACGTGGTGCCGCCTCCGCCAGGCGGAAGCTGGCAAAATTACACCGCGCCCGTCGTTGCGGGCGCAATAAGCGTCGCGAACGGCAATCCCCTTCCGACTTGCCTGCCCGGGCAAGAGGGCATGCGCAACCAGAATATCTATACGTCGCAGATTACCGGTGGACTCGTTGTGGGAGCGCCGGGGAACGCAAAGCCGTTCGGTACGACGACGTTCAATGGCAAAACCGTGCCGTTCCAGCGCGCGTTTCCTGTGCAGGCGCAGAACTCGACCGGCCAGTCGCTAAACGTCCGTTTTACCATCGCGAACCAGCCTCCCGGCGGAGCCGCGTCCTTTTTGCAGTTTTCGGTATTGACGACTTTGGATGTGACCATTCCACCTTATTCGTCAGTGTCCCGCAGTGTGTTTGCCACCTCGACGAACGCGGCGGCCACCATTACGGTGAATGTGGCGCAGATCTCGGCCATTGGCGGATCCATTGTGAATAACGGGCTTTCGTCGACGGCCGTGCTCAATCCGGACATCACTAATCCGAATATCACCAACCCGAACATCACGAATCCCAACATTACGAACGCGGAAGTCACCAATCCGAATATCACCAACCCGAATATCACCAACCCCAACATCACCAATCTGGGCATCACCAACCCGAACATTACGAACATGGCGTTCCTGAATCCCAACATTACGAATTCGACTACCCCAAACCTCGACGTAACGAATTTCAGCGCAACCAATCCGAACATCACCAACCCGAACATCACCAATCCGAACATCACCAATCCAAATATCACGAACCCGAACATCACCAACCCGAACATCACCAACCCGGACATCACCAACGGTTCGATTCAAGACGTGACTTATCCGCTCACGAATAACGGCAACACTACAGCCTCTTACACCGTCAAGACGGCGACCAACGCCACCGTGCCGAGCGGAATCGTATTGCAGTTGATTATCAACAAGCTGTATCAGACGCCGGTGGCGCAGAATTGCGTGCTGGGCGTGCAGACGCACTGGGTTACGGTCGCGAATATCACCAATCCGACGCTGTTTATGGCGTCGAATCCGAATATCACCAATCCGGATATCACCAACGCCACGCCGAACGAGGGGACGGTCACGCTGGCGCCGGGCGAGACCGCCTACATCACGTTGCGGGTGGTGAACCCCACGCCGGCGCTGACGCCGTTCAATCCGCTCACCGTGATTACTCCGGTGACGGTGCCGCAGGCGGTGAACACCACGACAGTTTTGTCCAATCCTGGAAACCCGAACCTCACGGCTCCGGCTGTGTATCCACCGCTGAGCATCCTTACGGCTTCCTTGCCCGCGACCGACGTGAACGATCCCGGCTACTCGGTGCAATTGCAATCCGCCGGCGGCAAGCCCGGGCCGGACACTTTCTCGCTGGCCAGCGGTGCGCTCCCCACCGGAGTCAATCTCAGTTCGACAGGACTGCTATCCGGCACCGCTACCCAAGTCGGGACCTTCCCGATCGCCATCAAAGTCGCAGACACCGCCGCGAATTTCACCACGCAGAACTTCATTCTGAACGTCAACCCGGCGCTGCTCATCACCTCAGAGCAGGGGATGCCAGACGGCGTCATCGGACAGTTCTACAGCACCATTCCGTACACCACCAGCGGCGGCACACCTCCGTATGCCTGGAGCGCCACGAACCTTCCGCTCGCGCTGGGCCTGAGCATCAATCCCACCAGCGGCCTGGTCTCCGGCACTCCCGCCTTGGTTGGGACTTTCAACCCCACCATTACGAAGACCGACTCCGCTCTCCCGCCACGCAGCCTCGCACCCGTTAGACAAATCCGCATCGCCGCGGTTCTGGCCCTGGTGCCAACCCCCGGAACCTTAACCGCCGGCACCATCGGCGTTCCCTACCAGCTGCAATTCAGTAACACCGGAGGCCTAGGCTCCATATCCTTTAACTCCAGCGGTCTTCCAGCCGGCGCCACGCTCTCCGGCACCGGTCTGCTTTCCATTCCCAGTCCCGCGGTTTCCTCTATTTCCTTCACCGTCAGCGCCAACGACCAGTCCAATCCCTCGCCGCAATCCGCCACCGGCTTGTACACCATTAATTTTGCTGCCCCTGCCATCGGACATGTCACCTTTACCAGTCAGCCTGACAACTCGGTCGGTGGACAAGTTGTCGGAGGGAGTCCGGTGGTCGTGCACGTTGCAGACAGCAGCAATGCGCCGATCTCGGCCGCCACGGTGACCTTGTCATTCAATGGCGTGCCTCCGTGCTCCAGCGCGACGTTGGGCGGAACCCTCAGCGTGCAGACCGACGCTGTCGGAAACGCTACTTTCTCCAATCTCACCGTGGATCGCGGGCAAATCGGATACGCCTTGCGCGCGAACGTCGGGAATTTTTCCGCTTTTTCGAATGCGTTCACAGTTAATGGCTTCTGTCCCTCGGTGAATCTTTCGAGCGCGCGCGAGCAGGATGCCCAGGTGTCGTTGGGAAGCGGCAAGGTACTGATCGCCGGCGGCGTCGTCGACAATAACGGCATGGTAGTGAATACCGCTGAACTTTATGACCCGGCGACCGGCACGGTTTCTCCTACCGGAAATTTGAGTGATGCCCATGGCCGCGCGCTCATGGCCAGCGTTGTGCTGATGGACGGCCGAGTGCTTCTTGTCGGTGGCACGAACAGCACCGGGAACCTGGCGACAGCCGAGATCTATGACCCTGCGACAGGAATTTTTTCAGCCACTGGGAGCATGGCCCAAGCAAGACAGAATCCTACAGCTGTTCTGCTAGCCGACGGAAGAGTGCTGGTTAGCGGAGGCTTTAATGGCGGCGTGGCATTAAGCAGCGCAGAAATCTATAACCCGGCGACGGGTTTGTTCACTGCCACGGGCAGTCTCAACCAGGCGCGCGCCCGCAATACGATAACGTTGTTGCCGAACGGGAAAGTACTTGTCGCCGGCGGGCGCAATGCCAACGGCGCCGTTTTTGCCGCCCTCGCCAGCGCCGAAATCTTTGACCCTCTGGCGAACAATGGCGTGGGTGCATTCACCCTCACTGGAAATATGAACAGTGCTCGCGACGTTGCCACGGCCACTCTGCTATCCAACGGAACGGTGCTTCTTGCGGGAGGCTTCACCGGCGGTAATACCGGGCCGGCCGTTTCGAGCGCGGATATCTTCGACCCTGCCACTGGCTTATTTACACCGACTGGCAGCATGAGCGCTGCGCGTGGCCGTCATAGCGCAGAGCTGCTGCCAGACGCCACCGTGCTCGTGGCCGGCGGCATCGACGTTTTCAACGGTGTCACCGCGGTGCTGACTGCAGAGATTTACAATCCGACGACGGGAACGTTCAGCGCGACGGGTTCGATGAGCGCGGCTCGCGAACTGCATCGAAGCACCCTTTTGAACAACGGCTATGCGCTGGTTACCGGCGGCGACGACGGCGTCAACGTGCTGGCAACCACGGAGGTCTATTACAGCACCGCGCCGCTGACGGCGATGCAGGTGACAACTCCTACGACTGGGCAGCCAGGTACTGCGGTTTTCTCAAACCCGACTGCATTCAGCGGGTCTACTACCAACATCAACACCATCGGTTTTAACAATATTCTGCCGGCCGGAGCCCCATTCCTGGGATCCAATCCGCTGGTCGTTTCCGGCGTCAGTTTCGCAACGTCCAACCCTAATACGGCGGTGAACGTGACGAGGTCAACGTTCTACAACCCGAGCAACTATCCGGCGGACTTCATCATCGATTCCGCCAACCCCGGCCCGAACAACCAGGTCACCATCACTCTGGCGCAGCCGACACGCGCATTGGCGATCGACTACGGAGGCTTTGTTGGTGGCACATCTGGATCGCTCGCCTTGTCGAACGGTTTTGTCTTGCCGTTAAGCAATTTGCCCGCCGTCGGACACACGCAGTTCAGTGGATTCGTTTCAGGGACGCCGTTCAATTCTCTGACGTTTAACACCATCAATGATTCCTGGGTGGTGTTGGACATATTGCTCGCCACGGCAAGCACTGCGCTTCCCAACGCCACGCAGGGCGTGCCCTATACCCAGGTGCTTTTGGAGCAAGGTGGCCTCGGCCCCCTGACGTGGACATTAGCCAGCGGCACATTGCCAACGGGCTTCTCTTTGAGCCCAAGCGGTATTCTAACGGGCATTCCTACGACCATCGGGACCTTCACATTCACTGTTCATCTCGCTGACAGCAGCTCGCCGCAAAAAACAACCGTGGCTGCGTTCACGCTGCAAGTCAACGCGTCGCTGACCATCACGACAACGAGTCTCCCCAATGGAAGCGTTGGCGCGCCATATAACAGTCCGATCGTGACGACCGGTGGAGTGTTGCCGGTCTCTTTCTCGCTAACGACTGCATCGTTCCCTCCAGGTCTCACCATAACGCAACCTGCACCGGGTACGCAGACAGGCGCTCTGGCGGGCACGCCAACTGCGGCGGGGACCTACAATTTCTCCGAGACGGTGGTCGATCAGTCTAATCCGCAGCAGACTGCTACACAGAATTACACCGTTACGATTGTTCCGGTATTTGCGGGAACGACGCCGAACACCTTGCCTGCGGGAACAGCCAACGCCGCGTATTCACAAACACTCACTTCGACCGGTGGCACTGCTCCGTTCAGCTATCAATTCGTCGCTGGTACGCCATTTCCTCCGGGGCTGAATATCTCACCGAGCAGTTCAACCACTGCGCTGCTCAACGGCACGCCGACCAGCGCTGGAACATTTACGTTTGAGATTCAGGCGTCGGACAATTCGGCTCCCCCACAGGGTTACAGCGAATTCTTGACGGTGAATTTCCGCCCTCAGCCTCCCACCGGATTGATTTCGGCTCATGTGGGTGGCACAAGCGTCGTGAATATCGCTTGGAACGCCAGTATTTCCGGTGGCGTTTCCAGCTACAACGTGTTCCGCGCGGCGACCTCTGGCGGGCCATACACGATGATCGGTTCGGGGATAACCGCAACCAATTTCACAGACGGGAACGCCGCCCCTGGCACGACCGTCTTCTACGTGGTAACCGCGGTTGCGCCGGGGAACCCAGCGAACCTGGAAAGCGTCAATTCGGCCGAGCTAGCAGTGGTCGTTAACTGAGGCCGGGCAGCACGCGTCGGCCCTACAAGGGCGGCGGCGCCAGTCGCTCCGCGCCCTGGCTGTGACCTCTCTGTGCAGGGCCTTT
>Ga0210384_10005118_pt1 | contig 14411 bp, 13 predicted proteins | sample IncBWH2MmetaG_FD_160574 | JGI IMG/M metagenome (GOLD analysis project Ga0210384, IMG submission 160574) | Forest soil microbial communities from Barre Woods Harvard Forest LTER site, Petersham, Massachusetts, United States - Inc-BW-H-2-M | ecosystem: Environmental > Terrestrial > Soil >...
ACCGTCCGTCCGACAAGACCACGATGCGATTCGCGAAGCGCTCCGCCAGCGGGCGCTCGTGCGTGACCATGATGATGGTCATGCCCAGCGAGCCTTGGATCTCCTTTAGAAGCATAAGGATTTGCTCGCCATTCACGCTGTCCAAGTTTCCCGTGGGCTCATCGGCAAACAGAATCGCTGGGCGGTTGACCAGGGCGCGGGCTAACGCCCCGCGCTGCTGCTCCCCGCCGGAGAGTTCAGTCGGCCGATGCTTGCGCCTGCCTCCGAGACGGACGCGTTCGAGCGACTCGGCGACGCGGGCCTCGCGTTCGCCGCGCTCCACTTCCGCCAGGCGAAGCGGGAGCTCGACATTTTCCTCCAGGGTCATGCGGGGGAGCAGATTGAAGGACTGAAAGACCATACCGACAGTGTCGCGCCGGTAGCGGGCCAATTCTATGGAATCGAGGGCTGCCAGATCGCGGCCTTTCACATGAATCGCGCCCGCGGTCGGGCGATCCAGGCCCGCGAGCAGATTCAGCAGCGTTGACTTGCCCGAGCCGGAACTGCCCAGGAGGGCCACAAATTCCCCGGCGCGAATGTCGAGCGTGACTTCGTTTACCGCGTGGATGAGGGTCTCCCCCAAGCGGTATTGGCGTGAAACCTTCTCCGCCTGGATCAGGGTCTGGTCGGTTGGCATTGGTCCCTTCCATATTAATACGTCAAATCAGAGACGTATCTTTCAAAAAGGTTTATCCTCTGCGGGGCCTGTTCGCCTCGAGTGGGAAGGGAGAGAGTGATGCAACGAAGCGATCCGAGCGAAAAGCGCCGGAGCTGGCCGGCGAATGTGATCACCGATATTCAGTTTTGGGTGCCGGTTGCAGTGCTGATCGGTGGTTTGCTGCTTCTGTTGGCCATTCACTAGCGATCAGCGAGGAATATGTCCGCTCTTTCGACACCGGAGATACAGGGTCTTGGGCAAAACACGTTGCGTTTGCGGAAACTGCAAGGGCTGGGCGTGCTTTGCGGGTTCGCCGCAGGCGCTTGGCTTGGGGCTGCCGAGGCGCCGACGAAGCTTGTGGCTGTGGGTGTGTCGCCGGTGGTGATTTCGTTAATCATGGTGATTGGGGTGTTTCTGGCGCGGTGGAGTCTGCCGGCGCTGATACTCGGCACCTCGTCGATTCATGCGGATGTGCGCCGGGCGCCGCACCTGATTGTCTGGGCGATTCTGGCTGGATGTTTATGGGCGGTGGCGAACACGTTGACGATCTTTGCGATTCGCGATATCGGGCTGAGCGTTGCGTTTCCGCTGTGGAATTCCAACAGCCTGCTGGGAATATTTTGGGGATTTGTCTTTTTCAACGAACTGCAGCAGGCGGGGTGGCGGCGGTGGACGGGGGTGTTGGGCGGGGCGTTGGTCATGTGTGCGGGCGCGGCGTTGCTGGCGCTGGCGTCTTCGACGCAGGCTCCTGCGGCCCATCCTACGCGTGGGGTGTGGGCTGCTTTAGGCGCGGGGATACTTTGGGGCACGATGTACATTCCTTATCGCAAAGCCTACTTGACGGGAATGAATCCATTGTCGTTTGTCACTTTCTTCACGTTCGGCGAACTGGGGATGATGGCGGCGCTGGCCGTGAGCTATCTGGGGGTGCTGCCATTGTGGCATGAGCTTTTGCGGGCGCGCGATGTTCTTTTCTGGCTGATGCTGGGTGGGTTTATTTGGGTGATTGGCGATCTGTTCCAGCAATATGCGGCAAAGTATGTGGGCATCAGCCGCGGCATCCCGCTTTCAAACTCCAACCAGCTCTGGGGTTTGTTGTGGGGGATTCTTGTTTTCGGGGAATTGCGCGGGCGGGATGCTTCCTTGTACGGGCAGGTGATCGGCGGTTCGCTACTGATGATGTTGGGGGTTGGTGCCATAGCTTTTTCTTCCGCCGGCGGCGCGGAGGAGATGCGGTGGAAGGAAGCGGCGCGCCGAGAAGCCTGGCGTTACGGCATTGCCGCCGATGACGTTGAGGCGCGCATGGAAGGGCGGCAGGCTCCGGGTCAGGTACAGCGTGGACGGAGCGCGTGGGACTGGTTGCTGGTCATCGGGGCCACCAGTGTCTTGGTGTTTTTTGCGACGATCGCGCGAGTGCCGCAAATCTCGGCGAATTGGGGACCGGCTGTAGCTCTGGCTGGGGCGCTGTTGGTGCTGCTTTTTGTTTGCGGCCTGCGTCTTTGGAGAACCACGAGGTTTCAGTGAATTGAAAAGTGACGTCCGTGCACGCGCCGGGCTAAAGCCCAGCGCCTACATAAGGCACACGAGGCCGCACTTAGGGCCACGCGTCGGGTCACACGTAGGGCCGTAGCCAAGGCTGCTTAATGACCAAATTGTCCAAGGTTGACGTGGTTGGCGTCGGACTCAATGCTATGGATACGCTGATTCCTCTTTGCCGCTTCCCCGAGCGTGGATCGAAGGTCACCTTTCGTTCCGCAAATGTGCTGCCTGGGGGGCAAGTCGCTTCGGCCATGGCTGCTTGCCAGTCTTGGGGGCTGCAGACCCGATACGTTGGCAAAATGGGAGACGACAGCGCGGCGGCGCTGCACCGCGCGGAATTTGCCCGTCTCGGTGTCGAAGCGCATCTTCTTACTGCGGCGGGATGCGCCAGCCAGCAGGCCTTCATTCTTGTCGATGACACCGGCGAGCGAACCGTACTGTGGGGGAAGCGCGACGAGTTGCTGACCTTGCAGCCTGAGGAACTCCAGCGCGAATGGGTAATCGAAGCGCGTGCGCTGCACGTGGACGGACACGATACGGCCGCGGCGGCGCTGGCGGCTCGCTGGGCGCGCGCCTTTGGTGTCGCGGTGATCGCCGATCTCGACGATCTTTATCCTGGGGTGGAAGAGCTGCTAACGAACATCGACTACCTGATCAGCAGCCGAGATATTCCGGGGCGGCTCATGGGCGAGCAGGATTTACGGAAGTCACTGCCAGCGCTGCGGAGCCGGTTCGGGTGTGTGCTGACTGCCGCGACGTTGGGTGACGAAGGCGTGCTGGCCTGGGACGGAAATCAATTTCACTACGCCCGCGCGTATCGGGTAGAGGTCGCAGACACCACAGGGGCCGGGGATATTTTTCACGCCGGCTTTCTCTATGGATTGCTGCAAGGCTGGCCGCTGCAACGGCAACTCGATTTTGCGTGCGCCGCGGCAGCCCTGAACTGCACCGGAGTGGGCGCCCGAGGAGGCATTCAACCGGTGGAAAACATCGAACGGCTGATGGCCCGTGGCGACCGGCACCCAGCCGCATACGCTCAAAACTTGTAGCCTTGCGGAGCCATGCGGGCCAGCCAAGCTTCGCAAGCCGGGCAAATATCGGGAGTCAGAGTAAGGCTAAATGAGGTCACCAGATTCTCGGCGACAGAGTACCATTGCGTTCCATCGCGGATGCGACGGCAACTGGCGCACACCGCCACAACATGAGTGCTGACTCGGCGACGGAGTTGCTCGACGCGCAGTAGCTCGCCTACGAATTCACCGTCGACGATGGGCTCCTCGATCCGCTGCGGATAGGGTTTCCCTTCGGCGAGCAGCATCTCTACGCGTCCGGCGGAATCGTGGATCGGGGTGATCGAGAAATCGATCCAGGCCGAGCCGTGCTGTCCGAGGACTTCCACGTCGTAATGAATGAAGTCTCCGCGGGATGCCTGGCCAACACAGGCGCGCACTTTTTCTCGTGCGCCCGCGGTGGCGTCCCAGCCGCGCAGGTCCCAGAGAGGCTTGCCGAAAATGGTTTCCAGCTCGTCGCCGATGAACTCGAGGGACGAGCGATTGGCCAGGGTTAATCTGCCGTCGGGCGCAAGCAACCCGGCAAACTCGTGCAACTCGTCGAAAATTCGGCGAAAACGGGTGTAATCATGGCGAAATTCAAGCAACTCCGGGTCGAGCTTGGTTCTTACGAGTTGGGGTTTTGGAGGGCTTGGGTGCTCGCGTTCACGCAGCGCCTTCTTCAGTTCGTGGATGAGCTCCACTAGTCTTGACGTGTCGGTGTCGCGCATTGCCTCGCGTAAGAGTAGTTGCCAGCTTCGGTGCTTCTCATTTTCGGTCATGTCGAGATCCTCCGACGTGGAGGACAGACCAATACCCGTCAGGCGCAGACGCGGCCTGGACGGAGCTGGGACAATGCCGCCTCGTATAGCACGTTCAGGCGTTCCGGGAACAATATTCTGGCGGTGTCCGGAAAACCTACCAGGGCGGCCGCGTAGTCGATTTAAGACCGGAGCCTTCCAAGAGGGTGAGTGCTTTCGCACGCTCGCGCATTTGTCTTTCCAGCGAGCGAGGATTGCGGATTTATAATGATTGCGGGGCCATTCATGCTACCCGCGAAGAGCCGATACTATCTGCCCGCCACGATCCATTGCCCGCTGGACCATTTGCGGATGAGATTTCAGGCGGGGATCAATGCCTACCGCTGCAATCTAGCCGGATGTCCGGCAGCGTATGCGCCCGACAGAGGTTATTACCGCGTCCAGGAAGCCCGCGATCCGGCTGCGCGGGAAGTCTTCTACGCGCAGGCTGCCCTTTGTTTGTGCGAGAGCGATGAGTCGCACGAACTGTATATTCAGGACTACTCGCCGAGCCGCAAGGTGCGATTTTGGGCATGCCCGGTCAGAGGATGCGGGTACGAAGTTTCTCAGCGGCTGGAGAAGACCGCGGAGGGATGGCGAACCTGCGGGTCATTTGAGCATAAAGCGGCGGTACGAATCCGCCGATAACCGCGCTGCGAGAGATCGAAGGCTACCCGTTGCGCTGCCGGGCGAGGATTTTTCTCCACTTCCACCAGTTCCTTAAAACGATACCCGAGATGGTCAACCCGAGGGCGAGAAGAAGGGCGCCGCCAATGACATGAATCGATTGGCTGGCGTCGGGAGTTGCGATGCCGTCGTACAAGAGTGCCGCACCGGGTATGACAAGAATAAGGGCGAAGAAAAGAGCCAGGTCGTCTCGCATAGTCTTCCTGTTTATCTCCAGGCGGGCCGCGAGGGCCAACTTAGATTTCGATTCAAGATAAAATTGACAAGAAATTGGATATTCAGATTCGCCGCACGCAACACAGGTTGCCAGTATGGGTTCTTCATTTTCGCACTACCGCGAGATAGCGGTTGGCGTGGGCCTCGATGGAAACTTTTACCACTTTGGTCTCGCAGGTGCAACCGCGATTCTGGCTGTCGCAAATCGCGACTGGTGATGGACTGCTGACCGCATCGAGACGACTACTGATTGAGGAGCGGAATGCTCTTTGCGGGAGTGGATTCCGGCCGGGATTTAAGGAAGGTATAGATGTCTGCCAGGTCTGAGTCTGAGACGGCTTTGACGGCGTATGGCGGCATCTGATTCGTGGGCTGACGGACGTAGGCGACGAATGCCGCGAACGGAATGCGGATGGGACCGATTCGCGAGCCGCCGGTTTGTGTGGAGCCCTGACCCTCGTTGCCGTGGCATTCGTAGCAGCCGTTGTTGGTGAAGAGACGTTGGCCGTTTTGGGAGTTGGCGGAGGCGATGTCGGCGTTGGGAGGCGGGGCTAAAGACTGCAGGAAGGCGTAAAGGTCCGCGATTTCCGCATCGGAAACGCTTTGGTTTTTGTACGGGGGCATCCTGCCGATGGGATTGCGGACAAAAGCGAGGAATGCGGGCTGCGAGAGGCGGGGCGGTCCAATGCGTGGCGCGGCACCTTCTTTTTGGGGGTTGGACGGGCCGCCCTGGCCTTGGTCGCCGTGACATGTGCCGCAGGCTTGGGCTTGGAAAAGGCGTTTGCCGTTTTGGGTGTTTGCGGCGGGGGCCGCGGATTGGGGGCTGGTTCCTTTCGTTTGCGCGCTGACGATGGAATAGCCAGCGCCCAAGATCGCGGCAGCCGAAAAGACGACGAACATTCCTGGAGAACGGCGTCGAGGGATAAGCATCATGCTGGTCCTTTAGCGTGGTTGGGTGTGAACGTCAACTAGGGCGGGTTCGCCGCGTTTGACCACCGCGACGGCGCGCGCGATTGCGGGTCCTAGTTCTTTGGGATCGGTGATGGGGCCTTCGGCGAATACGCCCATGCCTTGAGCTATCTTTGCATAGTCGATGGCGGGGTCGGAGAGTGCGGTGCCGATGTTGGCGCGGTCGACGCCGCGGCTATGGCGGTTGGCCATGATTTGCACCTGCATGACCTCTTGATGATAGGCACGATTGTTGTGCATCACGCTGAGAAGCGGAATGTGGTGGTGCGCGGCGGTCCACAAAACTCCGGGGGCGTACATCAGGTCGCCATCATTCTGAATGTTGACGGAGAGGCGGCCGTGTTTGCGGTTGGCGAGGGCCGCGCCGATGGCGGCTGGGGCGCCGTAGCCGATGCCATAGCCGCCCGAACCGCCGATGAATTGATAGTACTTGTCGAAGGACCAGAGCCGCAGGGGCCAGCGGTTGACCATGGTGACGTTGGAAACCAGCGACCAGTCCTCGTCTTTGATCTGCGCCCATAGTTCGGCGGAGAGGCGGGCGGTGCTGATGGGGCTGGCGTCCCAAGCGTAGGCCGCCGCATCGCGGGCGCGTTGCAGGGATTGCTGACGGGCCTCGGCCAGCGTGGCGCCACGATCCTGGAAGTTCCGCTTGCGATCGGCGGTGAGCTGGCGCTTGACCGATTCGGTGAGCGAGGGGAGGGTGGCCTCGGCGTCAGCGGCGATGTCCAGATCGACCTGAGTGAAACGCTGAAGGTCTTGGTAATTGCTTTTGGAAAAAAGATCGACGGCGGTAATGCTGATCAGCTTCGCGCCGGGTTTAGTGATGGGTTGCGAGGTGCGGTTCATTTGATCGCGATAGGAATGCAGAGTGCCCCAGAAGTCGTTCATCTCCAGACCCAGGATCACATCGGCGCTGGAGATGAGTTCGCGAGCGCGGTCGGACTGATTCAAAGGGTGACGCGTGGGGAAATTCAGGCGGTCGGTTTGATCGATCACCGGGGCCTGAAGTGTTTCGGCAAGTTCGATGAGACGCGTCATGCCGGCGGGCGTACGCGCGGCACGGCCGGCGATGATTACGGGATTTTCGGCGGCGAGCAAAAGGCGGGCGGCTTCTTCGACGGCGCCAGAATCTCCTTGCGGGGGCGACGCCAGGACAAGATTCGGTATGTGCAGAGAGGTGCCGTCGGGGATGGGGTTTTCCTGGAGTTCCGCATCGGCCACCAACAGGACCGGCAGCATCGGCGGGGTCATGGCGATTTTGTAGGCGCGGACTGCGGACTCGGCAAAGTGGGGTAGCGAAAGGGGGAGGTCGTCCCACTTCACGTAGTCGCGGACCATGGCGGCGGCGTCCTGAACGCTGTGGGCCCACTCCACGGGGGGCATGCGCTTGGTGGCGTCGATGATGTTGCCTGCGATGATGTAGATGGGGACGCGGTCGCAATATGCGTTGTAGATGGCCATGGCGGCGTGCTGTATGCCGACGGTGCCGTGGGCGAAGACACACAGCGGCTTGCCTTCGATCTTGGCGTAGCCGTGGGCCATGGCTACGGACGATTCCTCGTGGCAGCAGGTGATGAACTCGGGGTTCTTATTTCCGCCGTAGTTGATGACCGATTCGTGAAGACCGCGGAAACTAGAACCGGGATTGGCGCAGATGTACTCGATGCCGAGGGACTTGACGACATCGATCATGAAGTCCGATCCGCTGCGATCGGTGGTGAGCACGTCGGCTGGGGATGGAGCGCCAACTTCGGCTTCTGGCGACATCGGAGGTGCGGCGATTCGCACGGGGGCAGCGGGTTGTGCTCCCGCCATTCTAGGGACCGTTGCTAGCGCGGCTGCGCCTACTGCGGCATTTTTCAGAAAGTCGCGACGATTAACGGATGTTTTCTTGGATTTGGCCATCGACGGGTCTCAACCGGCCATCTTTTATCATACAATCTGGGTTGCGGCTACTCAGTGAGTGCCAGGCAGGTCGCCATGCAACTCTTGCGTGTGCCGCTGGCATCCGATTTCTTCAGGTCGCGCGCGCGATCGTGTGATGATCACCCAGCTCATCTTTGCCGCACTGCTCACCCTGCCCGGTTCGCTTGGCGGATCACCTTGGGACAAAGCACCCGAAAAATGGAACCAAGCGGATGCGTATCGGATTCTGCAGGATTCTCCGTGGAGTCCGGCCGGGACCAAAGTGGATGCGAAAACTACGTTGCGTCACAGCGATCCTCAGACTGGCCTCGTAAGCGACTCTCCCATCAATACCAATAATACGAATTCAGTCCCTGGTGTGGAGATCAGTCGCGGCAAGGCGCCGGCTGGGGTTCCCGTGCTGTGGTGGTCGTCGAAAACGGTGCGTCTTGCGCGGCAGCGGCTCCGGCAGTTGCGCAATTCTGCGAAGCTTACCGAAGCGCTGCGCGCGGATGACCTTCCGGATTACGTCCTGGTGATTGAAGGAAGCGAAGCACTCCGGATTTTTCGCGATGCGAAGGAAGACTTGCACGACACAGTGTTCCTTGAGCTCCCGGACGGCGCGACGCTAGACCTCGACAGTGTGCGCTTGCTGGAAGGCAGTGAGGACGAAGAGGCGCGGGTCGAGTTTCATTTTCCGCGGCAAGTCGATGGCCGTGCGACGCTCGACCCGGAAATTGAGCGCGTGGTCTTCCACTGCAAAGGCTCGGCGAAAACGCCTCGTCTTGGCAGCAACGAAGTGGTGGCGCTGCGCGCCGAATTCAAACCGCGGGCCATGCGGGTGCGTGGTGTGCCCGATCTTTGAGGAGGGTCGCTGAACCGGGTGATCTCGAAACAAGACTCGCTCGCGGGAGTTTTGCCCCTAGCCATTTACAGGTAGGAACACTGGCCGGAAGGACAGTGTACGGGCGCGGCGCGGCTGACTAGAGTTGAGGGACTTCTGAGGGGGGCTGTAAAGATGAGACGAGCCATGACCCTTGCGGCGGCGCTGGTATTTGTCGGGGTGGCGTCCGCGCAGCAGCTTAAGGTCACCGGCCGGGCGTATGTGGCAGCGTCCGGGCAGTGGAAGAGTGATGGGGATATGGGGAAAGTCGAAGAGGCCGGCGCCAAGGTCAAGATTGAGTGCGACAAGAACATCGCCTTGTGTGCGGTCGCGGAAGGGACCAATCTGCTGGGTTCGGGAAACTTGTTCACGCGTCTGGATGTAACGCCGGTGCATTATACGATCTTGCGATGGGACAACGATGGATTGGTGGCGCAGACTTTGGTCAAGGATTGCGTGACGGACCGGTTGGTGATCGATTTTCGCGCCAAGAGCGTGACCATGATCGAGACTCCGAAAAGCGGCCGGGAAGAGAATGAAGCTTGCAGGACTTTCAGCAAGATCGTGACTTCGCGGTTGGTCAATGCCGGCAGGGATGACAAGAAGGAAGTGTCACAGAATTCCCAAAAATAGGGGCTTCGAGATTGGTGAAAACGGAAAGGGCCGGAAATGCTTCCGGCCCTTTGTTTTATTTTGATGTGGTTTTGCAGCTCTCCCGACATCACTTCCTTGGCTTGATTTCCAGAGGCTCGACAAGTTTGAAGGTCAGCGGAGTCTCCGCCGCGAGGGTGATGTCACGGTTGCCGGTTAGTCCGGCGCCGCCAGTACCCGCGGCTGCGCCGATCAAGCCGCCGATGAGAGCGCCTTTGCCGCCGCCTGCCAGTCCGCCAATGAGTGCGCCGCCGCCGGCGCCGCCGCCGACCATAGCCGCAGTCCTCTTGCCCTTACCTGTGCTGGTCTCGGACGGAGCGCTGGTCTGAATGTTGTAGTCTTCATTTCTTACCGTGATGCTGGTTAGCGTGAGCGAAAGAACCGCCCCGCCCTTGAACCTCCCCGAGGCCTTAGCGTCCTTCACAATGCCGGATGCGCGAGCGCCCTTGGGGATGGCAACTCTTCCTTCCACCTCCACGGGCGCGCTAACGGTGGCGGAAAATGCCTGGCCTGGGGTGCTGATTTTGGAGCCAACGGCTTGATCTAGAACAACCGAGATGACCGTTTCCGCGGGCACGACGAGCGGCCTGGGCGGAGGAGGCGGCTCAGGGCGCTGGGCCATCGATTTCGAGGTGTCCGCGCCGGGCGCCGACGAGGTGGCATCCGTGGCGGATTGCTGATCCGCTGACTTATTGCAGCCCGCGAGCAGAAGGGCGAAGCAGGCCGCAGACAGACTTAGGGACAAGAGACCACGATTCATGAACTACCTCCGGTTGGGCGGGCTATTTAGGATATTTACACAAGATACGCCGATCAGGGTTGAAGTCAACTTGCCGGTGCCGAATGCGGCAGTGGGGCGAGTCCCATTTTGGGAGGCCAATTTGAAAGCCAGGTCGCTGGAGAAAAAATCCGTCGTCTGGAGGGACCGCTATTGTTTCAGGTTTGTGCCGCGAGCTTTCCGATAGATATGACAGGGAGTTAGCGAGAGGGACCGTCTGGGGAGATCGAGGAACTGTGGACAACGGAGGGCAAGATGGAGCGAAGCGCAGGTCTCTCTGGCATCAGACTTGCAGTTTAACAGCGGCTTGCATGAGTAACATCCAAACGGTTGAGTTGAATGCCTCAGCGGTCTGCGAGGTAAAGAGTCCAACGTATGGCGCCAATACGAGTTCTCGTTATCGATGACTCAGTGGTGATTCGCAGGGTGCTGTGCGATGTGCTCGGCGCGGACCCCGCGATAGAGGTAGCGGGTACCGCGGCGAGTGGACAAATCGGACTGTCGAAGATTTCGCTGCTGAAGCCCGATCTCGTTACGCTCGACGTGGAAATGCCGGGCTTGTCGGGTCTGGAGACGGTGAAAGAAATACGGAGACTTTACCCGAAGCTCCCCGTGATCATGTTCAGCACGCTGACCGAGTGCGGGGCATCCACCACCCTAGACGCTTTGGAGCTTGGGGCCAGCGATTACGTTACCAAACCGAGTAATACGGGAAGCCTGGATGTGACGCAGGCTAGGATTCGGCGGGAGCTCATTCCGAAGGTGATCGCGCTGTGCCCGCAAGCTCGAGTCGGGCCACAAGCCACGTTGCTGATACCACCATCGCAAGCTCGAAGGATTGTGCCTGCTGCGAAGAGGCAGAGTGCGGCGCGCGTCGATATTCTGGCCATCGGAACTTCCACGGGCGGACCGAACGCGCTGGCGGCTTTGTTTCCTTCTTTGCCGCGTAATCTTCCCGTGCCCATCGTGGTGGTACAGCATATGCCGCCATTATTTACGAGACTGCTTTCCGAACGTTTGAACAAGACGTCAGGGCTCGTAATCCAAGAAGGAGTGAAGGGCGAGAAACTAGAGACTTGCCACGCCTGGATCGCGCCCGGGGACTTTCACATGGTGTTGGAGAGGCGGGAAGGTAGCGTGCATCTGGCGTTGAATCAAGACCCGCCCGAGAATTCCTGCCGGCCTGCGGTCGACGTGTTATTTCGGTCGGTGGCCAGGACCTACGGCGCAAACGTGTTGGCAGTAGTGTTGACCGGCATGGGTTCCGACGGTGTGCGGGGGTGTGAGGTCGTCCGCGAACAGGGCGGGCAGGTATTGGTACAGGATGAAGCGAGCTCGGTGGTGTGGGGAATGCCGGGGCAAGTGGCGGCGGCCGGGTATGCGGACGGGATTTTTCCCCTGGATGCGATGGCGCAGGAGATCGAGCGCCGCGTGAGGGCTCACCGTGTTTTGGCCGGTAGTTCAGCGGGGATGGCCGGGGAATCAGGAAGTAATGGTCACGGGGAATGAGAAGCGCTGGATCAGACACCGCGCAGATGGAATGCGACGAGAGTCGAGGCCGCAGCCGAGGACTTGCAGCTCGTGCGAAAGCAAAGATGAAAGCTAGAGGCTGCCGGCGTTCCGAAGGGTGCTGTTTGTTTATGCCCGGCCGCTTGGTATGCGAAACCCGCCGAATTCGCCACCGCGAAGGAAGAGTCTCTTGATGGCCGGAAGCGCCCGCTTCTCGCGATGCGCGTTGGATGCAGCGAGAACCTTTGCGTTCTCTAAGACAACAAAAGAAAAAACTGCTCAAGTTCAACGGCGTTCCGCCGATGAGTGCATTGAGTGAGCGCGGTCCCTACCGATTGAGAAGCGCCACTGATGGATATTTGTGGATCGCGGCAAGATCCGCAGAGTCTTTTTGTGTTCCCGAACGGAACGAAGTCCCGAGACGGTGCAGTCCGTCCCTGTCTTGATTTCAGCAAACCCATTCCTTGCAGTGCGTGTGCCTCCCAAACTTTGGCGTTGAAACCGCAATAGTCTTTTCTGCCTGCGGCTGGGAAGATTTTTCCGGCTGCGGCTCCAGATGAGAGCGTTCTGATCTGGGGATCGAGTTCGAGAGGATGGATCCAGCTATGGCCGCTACCGCCACACCCGCCTTCGCACCTTCGCGCAATCGAATTCTTATCGCCAGCGCGGATGCATCGTTTCGAAAGCGGGTACTGAAAGATCCGGTCTATGCCGGATCGTTGAGCGAAGAGGCCTGTGGCGGAGCGCACGCGCTGGCGAAGTTACTGCAATTTCCGTGCGACAGCGTTTTGATCGACCGCAATCTGCCGGACCTGGACGCTCAGGAAGTCGCCGAACAGATACGCCAGCAATTTCCGCGGATCGAGGTGGAGTTGCTGGATTCGACCGTAACAACCGCGAAGCAGGAAGATAGTGAGGCTTGCGAGGCCAGCATCGCGGCATTTGGCGAAAGTGGCCTGACGACGATGGACGCAGCGGCGAAGTCTGCGTTTTCCGAACAAAACGCCGATGCGCTGCCCGGGATGATTGGTTCGAGCCGCGCGATGCGGCGGGTCTACGCGCTGGTGCGCATGGTTGCCAGCCGGGACACTACCGTTCTGGTTACTGGAGAGACGGGCACGGGCAAAGAGCTTGTCGCCGAGGCTACCCATCAGTTGAGCCGGCGCTCGCGGCAACCGTTTGTCGTCGTGAATTGCGCCGCGATTCCGGAAGCGTTGATGGAAGCGGAGCTCTTTGGGCACGACCGCGGAGCGTTCACCGGGGCGGTGCAATCACGTCTGGGGCGCATACACGTGGCGCAAGGAGGGACGCTCTTTCTGGATGAAGTCGGAGAGCTTCCGCTGAGCATGCAGGCGAAGCTACTACGGTTCTTACAAAACGGCGAAGTACAGCGGCTGGGAAGCCCGGACGTGTACCGGGTGGATGTGCGGGTGGTGTGCGCGACCAACGTGCGGCTTCTGGAGTTGGTACAGAAAAAACAATTCCGACTGGACCTATATTACCGGCTGGCCATTTTCCCGATTGCGGTACCACCGCTGCGCGAGCGGCCGGAAGATATCTGCGCGCTCGCGGAACATTTTCTTGAAAAGCTTTCCCTCGAAGCCGGAATGCCGCTAAAGCACTTGGTGGGCCAGGCTCTTCCCTTGCTGCAAAAGGGGTTGTGGGCGGGCAATGTACGCGAACTACAACACGCGATAGAGCGCGCCTTCATTCTAGCCGGGAATGATTTGAAGCTGGGCGTGGAACATTTTCGGTCGCTCGGGGAAAGCAACGAACTAAGAGAAATTTAAGCGCAAGAGGCAATTCCTGGCAGGGAGAGTGCAGCGGTGTCCAGCGTGCCAAATTTACCCAGACCCCGGCAAAGAGCGCGCAGCACCGCGCTGATGGAGACCAATCACGCAGCGGCGCAAGAGAACCTGACGCGGGCGTTCATGACTTTTACCCAAGCCGCGGGTTCTCTGGAAAAGTCGTATACGCAACTGCAAGCGGAGGTAGGGCGTTTGCACACCGAGCTGCAAAGCGCCAATGCGGAGTTGGAGCGCAGTCTGGAAGAAAATGCGCGCATGCGGGGATACCTCGCGCGCGTGCTGGAAAAGCTGCCGTGCGGGGTGGTGGTGGTCAGTGGCGGAGCCCAGGTGCAGATCATCAATCCCGAGGCTCGCCGTCTGCTACAGGTACCGGCAGATTGGAAGCCCGGGTATGGCGGGAGCTTGCCGCCCGGCGTCCAAGATTTGGTAGCGGAAATTCCAGAGAGAGATTTGTTTTCGGAGCGAGAAGGGTCGGTCGCCGCAGTTTCCGGTAATCGTTCCATCGGCATCCTGCGCGCAAGCCTTGGCGAGGAGCTCGACAACGTAGGCGAAACCATCTGGATCGTGCGGGACACTACCGAGCAGAAGCGTTTGGCAGGCGAGCGGGAAGGGGCGCGAAGGTCGCTAGCCCTCGCAGAAATCGCTGCCGTGTTGGCGCATGAGATTCGAGATCCGCTTGGCAGCATGGAACTCTTTACCGGGTTGCTGGCGGATGCTACCGCGCACCTGCCGGAGACGCGGCAGTGGGTTACGCACTTGCAAGCGGGGCTGCGAGCGCTTTCAGCCACCATGACCAACGTCGTCGATGTCTACATCAACTACCTGCGGCGGAAAGTGGATACCGGCTACGACCGTTGTCTGATCCGCACGATTCGCGGCGTCGGTTATCAAATTGGCGGGGCCGCCCCGGCGCGCCAGTC
>Ga0210384_10005120_pt1 | contig 14405 bp, 10 predicted proteins | sample IncBWH2MmetaG_FD_160574 | JGI IMG/M metagenome (GOLD analysis project Ga0210384, IMG submission 160574) | Forest soil microbial communities from Barre Woods Harvard Forest LTER site, Petersham, Massachusetts, United States - Inc-BW-H-2-M | ecosystem: Environmental > Terrestrial > Soil >...
GCTGCATGAAGCTGGAATCGCTAGTAATGGCGTATCAGATCGACGCCGTGAATACGTTCCCGGGCCTTGTACACACCGCCCGTCACATCACGAAAGTGAGCTGTACTAGAAGTCGCCGAGCCAACCGTAAGGAGGCCAGCGCCCAAGGTATGGCCCATGATTGGGGTGAAGTCGTAACAAGGTAGCCGTAGGAGAACCTGCGGCTGGATCACCTCCTTTCTAAACATAGCGGCAATCGATCCTGTGCAGGTGTGCAGGTGAAGTTGCCCAAGCTTCGGAACCTCTCACGGGGATCCGAGGTCATCGCTCGAACGATTCGACCTTCGAGCGGGTTCTGTCAGATCTCATCTTTCTAAACGCGCACTCCATGTGCGCTGCCCAGTTTTCAAGAACTACGCAAAGCAAAAGCCCGCCGAGAAATCGGAGGGCTTTTTCTTTTTGCGTAAATCAAGAAGAAGGGGATACAGGCGTGGCAGAAAAAGACAACTTTGAAATGCAGTCCAATCGAATTCTTCAAGCGGCGAAGAAGCTTTGCTCAACCTGTGCTGTTGAATTCGACGATAACAATTCGCTGAACTGGATAAGGTTCCGTATCACGGATGGGGGAACAACACTGACATCGGCCTACCCTGAATTCCATGTTAGCGAGGTCGCAGACTGGACGGACCAGAGACTTCAACAGGTGATTGAATCAGTGACCGGCGGTCGTGTGAGGGCAGGAGATTAATTTGAAGGTGTTTCAGTTTTCGGTCACCACGCCCTCCCTACGCGCGCGATTCGGCAGGTTGCGCGGGTTTATGAATTTCCAGAAGTTCACCGAGAACCGCGTCTGCGTAACCCTTAAAATTGAGAACTTCCTCTCTCGGTCTCGCGGTGTGCACGTCCGTTGCGCCACGGGTATATACCGCGCGACCTAATGAAGCAACGTTCTCATCTAAGTGCTGTACGGAGTTCTCCGCAGTTTGCCTTGTCGAATCTCCTGCTCTGCGGGCGCGTAGTATGAAGCGCACCTTCTGTTTCATTGTAGGGCCACTTTGTCCCTGCTCTAACCTAAAGTCTGCTGAATTCATCAAAACTTCGTCAGGCGCAAGGTGGTCGAGCACTTCTCGGACAACTTCACGGAGGTCCGCTGCCGTGCCCCGATAGCTCACGCGTCCGATGTCCCGAATGTCTAGCAAAACCTGTTCATAAGATTTTGCCGCAGAGGGAAGCATGGTGTGGAGAGTACTGAGGATTGCCGCTTCGGTTCCTCCGATTTCAAGCTGGGGCGCAGGGGCTGCGGGGCCGATAAGGAACTCCAATCCAGTTTCGATTTCTTTCCTCTTCCCCCTGATATTTCGGAGAACTTTCTGGTAGGAAGGTTTGCCGTTCTTTCCAGCCGCTAGTCCGATTAGCCGCTGCATCTCAGATTCCAAGCCCGTCACAGCCTCACCCGTGACTCCAAGCCGTTGAAGTCCTGGTTTCACTTCTCGGAAGTATTCCAGCACAATGTCCCGCGCCTCGTGTCGCTCACTCGACGCGTTGACGTTTCGAGCCTTATATCGAGACAAAACTGCGGAAAACGCGTCAATGCGTTCCCAGAGTGATTCCCACCGTGTGAAATCCTCTTCGCGACTGGGCATCGGCATATGACCTCGGAACAATTGCTTGCTATTTGCCCTCGCGGGAAGGTTTCTTTGTATTTGGCTTCCTTGGTCGGACGCTCTTCTTTCCAGAGCTGTCGGTTGGAAGATTGTGAACAATTAGGTTGTATCCGACGGGGTTAAGTCGGTAGTGGCCGCCGCCGGCAGACTCCAAGTAACCTGCATTTTTCGCGTTGACGAGTGTTTGCGACGCCGGACCCCCGGGGAGCTTGAAGACAGCTTGTTTGAAATACATCTTTATATCGTCCGCATTGATTGTCGGTTTTCTAAAAGGGTCCGGTGCCACCTCGGAAAGATAGTAGGCTACGAGAGCTGCCATCTCACTTGCGCTGCGGGGTGCCTTTTCTTTTGTGAGGGACCGAATATCACTTTGTTTAGTTGATGCGGCTGATAGCGAATCTGAAACGTCTGCTGCTTTCCGCAGCACGGCATCTGCGGTCAAGCTCCCCGTGGATGGTTGCTGAATCACTGGCTCAGTCATTCCTAATCGGCCCAAGACGTAATCGAGGACCCGCGTCCGTCCTTCGCGCTTTAAGGGAACTAGGGCGCCTAACACTGCGCGAATTGCATTCAATTCGGAATCACTGTCGATAGCCGCAGCTACAAGTTCGCCTGGCTTTTCGCCCGAAATCGACTCGGTCATTTATTCCTCCTGTAAGGCAGGTGGTCCGGCCTTTGGGTTATTCAAAACAGCACTTCACTCACGGATAGTACCACTCACCTAGGTCAACTTCGATTTACGATGCCCCGTGTTTTGGTGCCCCACTCTCGCTCCACGAGGTTTGAGATCTTGCTAGGTAAGGGTGGGTCAGGAATGAGGCGGTGACGTTTGTCAGGCATGCAGCAACCGCATCAACCCTACGGCGGCGTGCGAGAGGCGGGCTCCACGGCGCGACACCAAGTACAAGGAGCCGGGTGCGCCAGCCTTTGAATTTGCGGCTGCCCCATCCTTGCGCCTTTTGCAAGGGTGGGGTTTTTGGGCTCGGCCTATGCGACGATTGAAATCTTCACGTGTGCTGACTCGCGTTCAAGTGGGATGGGCTCTTTCGCCTTCTTTAGGCCGTCGATGTAACAGCGGTCGGCGTCCTTGGCCATGGATCGCGCGTGCTCCAGGTCCTTGCCTTCCGTCACAAGGCCAGGGAGGGCCGGGACTATGACGGTGTAGCCGCCGTGTTCGTTTGCCTCGAAAAAGGCGGTGTATTCACGCTGCGTGCGCCTACTGCTTTTCATTTGACTATTCTAGATCGAAACCCAAACCACGCATTGTCATTCTGAGGGCCGTCTTATGGCCCGAAGAATCTCTCCGTTCTGCGCGCGAACGACAGAGAGATTCTTCGCTTCGCTCAGAATGACACAATGGTGGTGTTCAGGGATTTAGTAGCCGCATCAATCCCATTGCGGCGTGCGAGAGGCGCGCCCCGCGGCGCGATACCAAATACAAAGAGCGCGGCATCTTGAGTTGCCGGATGCGGACTTCAGCCAACAGTTTGCGTTCCACTTCCCAGCGGACGCACATTCTTGGCACGATCGCTACGCCCATGCCCATTTGCACCAGGCGCTTGATGCTTTCGATGGTGGGCATTTCAATGTCGCGGTGCAGCGGGACGCGATGCTTCTCGAAGAGCTGAATGACCCGCGAGCGGTAGGGCGATTCCACATTGTGCGCGATGAAAGTTTCCTCGCCCAGGTCCTTGATGTCCACCGAGCGGCGGCGCGCCAGCTTGTGTTTCGGCGGGACGACGAAGGTCAGCTCGTCGCGCAGGATTTCTACGGCTGCGAGCTTTGGGTCCTGCGGGACGTAGGAGACGGTGCCGAGGTCCAGGCGGTAATTCAAAACCTCCTGCGGGATGTCGCGCGAAAGCGTGCGGTGCATGATCAGCTTCACGCCGGGGTACAGTTTTCTATAGCGAGCGAGGGCGGGGAGCAAGGCGTGGATCGAGCTTTCGTTCACGCCCAGGCGGAGTTCGCCGCGGCCCAGGTTTCCCAGGTCCTCCATGCCCTTCTGGATTTCGTCGCGCAGGTTGAGCAGGCGCTCGGCGTAATCGCGCAGGAGTTCGCCGGCGTCGGTGAGTTTTACCTGGCGGGCGCCGCGCACGAGCAGCGGCTGGCCCACCGATTCCTCGAGCTTGCGGATGACGATGCTCACCGCCGGCTGCGTGCGGTAAAGTTTTTCCGCGGCGCGGGAGAAGCTCTGCTCCTTCGCCACGGTGAGAAACACGTGCAATTGGGATAAATCCATGGGTCCTTTCACGTGTCGCATGCTTCAGCTTGCGGGGGTTGGCCCTTGCGAGGACGAAAACCCGCAAGCTGAAGCATGCGCCACTGGATCTCAATTCCACTATAATGCGAGTTTATAGAAAACCAATCTACTATAAATTGGATGAGGAATTCAAAGATAGGCGAATCACACGGCGGCGCGGGCGGATTTGGTCCTGAAGTATGCCGCGAGAAACAGAAAAGCAAAAATCCAGTCCACCGAGCCGATGGCAAAGGCGGATAGAGGGAGCCGCCCCTGCGACAGCAAGACGACCGCTGCAAGCGAACCTGGGCGTCAAGATTCTTCGAGTGCACGTCCGGTTTGCCGGGTACGCCGACGGTAACGAGCTGCTCGCTGATGGCGATGGCCACCGTATCCTGGTCGTGGCTGTGGAGGATGATCGAATCGCCGGGCGATACTAGTACATTGAAAACCTTCACATAGTCATTGTGCAGGGCGAGATGGTGATGAGGCTCGTGGTCCATCGTAGGGACTGCGGGAGATTGTGCGGCCAGCGGCAAGGCTGCGAGGCACATTACAGCAATCCATGTAGCTCTCGTTTTCATGATTTTCCCTAGCTTCCGCTGTCAATCCATGCCGGATCGGAGATTCAGTCAACCGATCGCATAAGTCTTTCTAGAACAGGTACATACGGAGATGTCAGATTCTTATATTCTGCCTTTCCGCGGTCCAATTTGGGCCTGTAACACAGAATTAACATTCCTCTCACAGGCCATTAAGCCCCCACCGATAGACTCTTTACAGCCCGGAAGTGTCTGAGCTGTACCCCAATTCGAGGAAGGGAAATACTTCACTTTGAGAAGAGGACGCCAGACGGAACGTTCTGCCGAGGCGCAGTTGGTGTGGGCCGTTCCCCCAGTGAGGGATGGGGTTATTTCAGATAAATATCTGCTCTTGCGCGATTGCGCGGGGGAATCTTGATAGCACCGCGCAATCCCAATACCAATTCATGGATGAAAACCAATCCCAAGACTTCATTTTCAGGAGGAATTGAAATGCGATTATTCGCAGCAGTGTTGCTAAGCATGAGCATTGCGGCCATGCCCCTTTTGGCGCGCAATGCCGGCGAGACGGGGAAGGAAGACACGCCAGCGGCGGCAAGCAGTGCGTCGTCCGTGCCGGATAAGCCCACGGCGGTGAAGCCGGAAGCTTCGGCCATCGAGAGCGAGATGCAGGACCTTCGGAGCCTGGTGGAGGAACAAAGGGCGGAACTTGAGTCGCAGCGCGCCGCGCTAAAAGCGCAACAATTGAAAATGGAAGCGCTTGAGGAAAAGCTCGGCGCGACACCTGCGGAACCGGTGACTACACCTTCCGCGGTGACGACGGCCCTCGCCACGGCCACGCCGATTTCGAGCGCGGCCGTTACGCCGGCAACTCCCGCGGCGGCACCGCCGCAAAAGGGGAATGACGAGGTGTCGCCTCTCCAGCTTCGCGTCGGTTCTGCCTACATCACACCGGTCGGATTCATGGATTTTACGGGCGTGTTTCGCAGCAAGGACGGCGGGAGCGGCATCGGGACGAACTTCGGAAACATTCCATTTAAGACTCCGAATGCCTTCGCGGGCAATTTGAGCGAACTCCGTGAGAACATGCAGAACTCACGCATCGGCTTTCGCGTGGATGCAATGGTTCACGACGCGCATGTTATCGGCTACATGGAAGCGGACTTCCTTGGAAACAACGGCGGAAACGTGGCGGTGACCAGCAATAGCAACACTCTTCGCTCCCGGTTGTACTGGGTCGATGTTCGACGGGGCAGTTGGGAAGTTCTCGGCGGCCAAACGTGGAGCTTAATCACCCCGGGCCGGAACGGGATTTCGCCCTTGCCGGGGGATATCTTCTTCTCACAGGACATAGATGTGAACTACCAGGCGGGCTTGTTTTGGGGACGTATCCCGGAACTGCGGTTTGTCTATCATCTCCCGTCGGACAAGGCAGCTTTTGCCATCGCGCTGGATAGCCCCGAACAATACATCGGAGGCTCGGGAGGCGGTGGAACCATTACGTTTCCGTCCGGTCTGAACTCTGTTCTGAATCCCAGCGCGACTAGCGCCGAATTTAACAATGGAGGCACGACGCTGGCGACCCCGAACCTCTCCCCGGATATCATTGCCAAACTCGCGTTTGAGCCGATGAAAAAATTCCACCTGGAGATCGGCGGAATCGAACGCCAATTCAAGGATTACGTCCTGATTTCCGGCGCTGGCCAGACAAACATTAAAACAGGAGGGGGCGGCTTCTTCAACGCGAATGTTGAATTGTTCAAGGGCTTCCGCGTCCTGACCAACAATTTCATCGGCGACGGAATCGGCCGGTACATTTTCGGCCTCGCTCCCGACGTGATCGTCCGGCCCGATGGCACGATCTCTCCCATCAAGGCCGGATCGACCGTTTCCGGCATTGAGTTCACACACAAGAACTCATTTATCTACGCATACTACGGCGGCGTATACATCGAGCCTAACTTCTCGATCGACACGACCTCTTCTGCCACCCCCAAACCTCTGATTGGCTATGGGTATGCCGGGTCGGCCAATAGCCAGAATCGGGCGATTCAGGAAGAGACGATTGGCTTCAATCAAACACTCTGGAAGGACGCAAAATACGGCGCTTTGAATTTTATGGGTCAATATTCTTATTTGTCGCGCAACCCGTGGGCAGTCAGTACCGGCGGGGAAGATGCCCACATGAACATGGCGTTCCTGAACTTACGGTATACGCTCCCGGGCTCGGCTCCGACCCTGGGGAAGTAGTCAAACAGGCATCCGGGGAACAAACCAACCATCCAGCCGGCGCGGACCTCACAGTCCGCACCGGCTTTTTTGTTGTTCAGTGGCGCGGGCTTCAGCCTGCGGGTTTTGGTTTATCTAGTGAACCAGAAAAACCCGCAGGCTGAAGCCCGCGCCACTGGGGAAGAAAAGCTACGCGGCGTCGGGATCGTAATTCAAATTGGGGGCCAGCCAGCGCTCGACGATGCGCAAATCGAGGCCTTTGCGGCGGCTGTAATCCTCGACCTGGTCGCGGCCGATTTTTCCGACGGCGAAATATTTCGATTCGGGATGTGAAAAGTAAAAGCCGCTCACCGAGGCCGCCGGATACATCGCGAAATTTTCCGTCAGCGTGATGCCCGTATTTTTTTCCGCGCAGAGCAAATCGAACAGCGGGCGCTTTTCCGTGTGGTCGGGCAGCGCGGGATAGCCGGGCGCGGGGCGGATGCCGCGATAGCGTTCGCGCACGAGATCGTCAGGGCTCAGATTTTCTTCCTTCCCGTAGCCCCATTCGATGCGCGCGCGCTTGTGCGTGAGTTCGGCGAGTCCTTCCGCGAGGCGATCGGCGAGCGCCTTGGCCATCAGCGCGTTGTAGTCGTCATTCTCTTTTTCAAATTTTTCGACCAGCGGCTCGATGCGCAATCCGGCGGTAACCGCGAACAGGCCGAGATAATCCATGCGGCCGCTCTCGCGCGGCGCGACGAAATCCGCCACGGCGTAGCTGGGCTCCTGATTGCCCTTCACTAGCTGTTGCCGCAGGGTGTGAAACGTCGTGAGCAAGTGGCGCGATTCGTCGGCGTACACTTCGACGTCGTCCTGCACGCTGTTCGCTGGGAAAAATCCGATCACGGCGCGCGCTTCCAGCAATTTTTCGCGCACGATGCACGCAAGGAGCTTCTGGCCGTCATCGAACAGCTCTTTCGCTTTCGGGCCCACGCCCTCCTGCTCGAGAATTTTCGGATAAATGCCGCGCAGCTCCCAGGCGTGGAAAAACGGCGTCCAGTCAATGTACGGAACGATTTCTTCGAGCGGCACCGGATTGTAGACGCGTGTTCCGAGGAAGGAAGGCCGCGGCGGCTCGTACGCGGGCCAATCGTAAACGGGCTTCTTGTTCCGTGCCTCGGCGAAAGGCAAAAGAGGCTGCGCCTTCCGCGTGGAATGCTTTTCCCGCGCGCTCTCCTGTTCCTTGCTGTTTTCCGCCGTGAAATGTTCCTTCATCTCGGCGCTGAGCAAACTCCCCACCACGCCGACGGCGCGCGAGGCGTCTTGCACGTGAATGACAGGCTGGCGGTAGGAAGGCGCGATTTTCACGGCTGTGTGCGTGCGGCTCGTCGTCGCGCCGCCGATCAGCAGCGGAACGGTGAATCCTTCGCGCTCCATTTCCTTGGCCACGTGCGTCATTTCCTCGAGCGAAGGCGTGATGAGGCCGCTCAGCCCGATCAAATGGGCGCCTGATTCGCGCGCGGTCTTCAAGATTTTATCGCTCGGCACCATCACGCCGAGATCAATCACTTCGTAGTTGTTGCAGCCCAGCACCACGCCCACAATATTTTTGCCGATGTCGTGGACGTCGCCCTTCACTGTGGCCATGACGATGCGTCCCTTGACGGACACGCCGCCCGCCTGCTTTTCCGCTTCGAGGTAGGGTTGCAGATACGCCACCGCTTTTTTCATCACCCGCGCGCTCTTCACCACTTGCGGCAGGAACATCCGTCCCGATCCAAAGAGGTCGCCGACCACGTTCATCGCGTTCATCAACGGGCCTTCGATCACCGCGAGCGGTTTGCCGTATTTTTGCCGCGCCTCTTCCGTGTCTTCCTCGATGTAATCCGTGACGCCTTTCACAAGCGCATGCGTCAGGCGCTCCTCCAGAGTGCCGCTGCGCCACGAGTCTTCTTCCACCTCTCCCTTTACTTTGGCTTTTACGGTTTCCGTGAACGCCAGCAAACGTTCGGTAGCGTCGGGGCGCCGGTTGAGAAGTACGTCCTCGACAAGATTCAGCAGGTCCTTGGGAATCTCTTCGTAAACCGCGAGCTGGCCCGCGTTTACGATAGCCATGTCCAGGCCGGCCTGAATCGCGCGGTACAGAAACGCGGAGTGCATGGCCTCGCGCACCACGTTCTGGCCGCGGAAAGAAAAGGAAATGTTGCTGACGCCGCCGCTCACTTTCGCGTAGGGCAACTTGGCCTTGATTTGCCGCGTGGCTTCGATGAAATCGACGGCGTAATTGTTGTGCTCTTCGATGCCCGTCGCCACAGTCAGAATGTTTGGATCGAAAATAATATCTTCCGGAGCGACGCCGGCCTCTTCGGTGAGAATCCGGTACGCTCTCGTGCACACTTCCATCTTGCGCGCGAGTGAATCCGCCTGGCCCTTTTCGTCGAACGCCATCACCACCATGGCCGCACCGTAGCGCCGCACGAGCCGCGCGCGCTGGCGGAAAGCCTCTTCGCCTTCCTTCAGGCTGATGGAATTCACGATGCCCCGGCCCTGAATGCATTTCAGGCCGGCCTCGATGATTTTCCAGTTGGAGCTGTCAATCATGATCGGCACGCGGGCGATGTCCGGCTCTGCGGCGATGTGGTGCAGAAAGGTGGTCATGGCCTGCTCGGAATCGAGCATGGCTTCGTCCATGTTGATGTCGATGATCTGCGCGCCGTTTTCGACTTGCTGCCGCGCCACGGAGAGCGCCGCTTCAAGTTCCCCGGCGAGAATCAGCTTGGAAAATTTGGGCGAGCCGGTAACGTTGGTGCGCTCGCCGATATTGATGAAGCGCGAATCCGGCCGCACCACCAGCGGCTCGAGCCCGCTGAATCGCGTGTAGCGCTCTGGCTTGGATAAAACGTGCGGCTTGATTCCTCGTACCGCTTCGGCAATCGCGCGGATGTGTGCGGGCGTCGTTCCGCAGCAGCCGCCGGCGATGTTCAACCAGCCGCTCGCCGCAAAATCGCGCAGATCCGCGGACATCGATTCCGGCGTCTCGTCGAAGCCGCCGAACGCGTTGGGAAGCCCCGCGTTCGGATGGCAGCTGATGTGCACGGGCGCGAGATGCGAAAGCTCCTCTATGTACGGGCGCATCTGCTTGGCGCCGAGGGCGCAGTTGATGCCCACGCTCAGCAAATCCATGTGCGAAACCGAAATCCAGAATGCTTCCACCGTCTGCCCGGAAAGCGTGCGGCCGCTCTGGTCGGTGATGGTGACGGACACCATGACCGGGACGCGCCGCCCCGTCGCCGCAAAATGTTCGTCGTTGTACTGGCTGACGGCGAAGAGCGCGGCCTTGGCGTTCAGCGTGTCGAAGATCGTCTCGAGCAGCAGAAGATCCACGCCGCCTTCGACGAGGCCGCGCGCCTGCTCGTAATACACCTCGCGCAATTTGTCGAAAGTGACGCCGCGCGAGGCGGGGCTGTTTACATCCTGCGACATCGAGGCGGTGCGATTGGTCGGCCCCATCGATCCCGCGACGAGGCGGTATGCGCCGGGATGCGCGGCTTCGTATTCGTCGGCTACAGAGCGCGCGATTTTGGCGCCCGCGACGTTCAGTTCGTGAATGGTTTTTTCGAGGCCGTAATCGAGCGCGGAAATTCCATTGGCGTTAAACGTGTTGGTCTTGATGATGTCGGCGCCCGCTTCGAGATATTGCCGTTGAACGGCCTGCACGATGCCGGGCTGCGTGAGGTTCAACACGTCGAAGTTGCCGCGCAGGTCGCGCGGGTGTTTCGCAAATTGCGCGCCGCGAAACGCCGCTTCTTCCAGCTGCTGCGCCTGGATCATGGTGCCCATGGCGCCGTCCAAAATGACGATCCTCTCCTTCAGGAGATTCTTCAGCGCGGCGATTCGTGTTTCTCTGCGATCCAACGTACGTCCCCTATGTGCAAGGTGGCCTTGGATTTAAGCGGGCCGGGCGAATGCCAGCTGCGCGCTTCCAAAGTGCCTCAGGCATGTCTCCCTGGTAGTTTACCGGAGAGAGCAAGATGACCGTGCTTACATTCTCGCATCTCGTTCTCATCACGGCAAACGGCCCCGTTCTCATTGACCGGCAGCAAGCCAGGAGAGTACACTTTGGCGTATGAGATCGAGGGCTTCCCTAATCGCCGGCGTGATTGCCTTGGCAATCTGTCTTGTTTGCCCTCTCGTCGATTTGTTCGATCAATGGGATCACGCCCTGCAAACCGGGAATGACAGTGAATACCCGCTGGTCATCCTGGCCTTGTGCGTGGGTCTGGTATTGGCGCTCGGGCGGCTTATCCCTGCGCTCTCCATGAACTTACCAGCGTCAAGCATCCGTGCCGTTCTTCCCTCCGCGTTGCATGCAATGCCCTTTTCGGTTCGTTCCACGGCATTGACCCTTGCTTCCGCAAGTCCCCCGCTTAGCTTGCGTATCTAGAACTGCGCCCAAATTCCTTTAGCAACATCTCTTAACACCTTGGCCGTCGTTCGTCCGCAAACAAGCGATAAGGGCGGGCCAAACACTTCTTTCTTGCACACTTGTCTCCTGAGCTGAGGAACAGACCATGGAATACGCAAACGCTGCGGCGGAGTCGAACCACGATATTGCGGTTCGCTGCCGCGGGGTCACCAAGACGTACGGAGCCGGTGATGCCAGCGTGATGGCGCTGCGTGGCATTGACCTGGACGTGCGCCGCGGCGAACTGCTCATGGTTGTTGGACCTTCCGGTTGCGGAAAAACCACGCTCATCTCCGTCATTGCGGGAATCCTGGACCAGGATTCCGGCCAATGCCAAGTGTTCGGGCGTGATTTAAAGGACATGGATCAGAGAGCGCGCGCGCAGTTTCGCGGCATGTCCATCGGCTTTGTATTCCAGCTTTTCAATTTACTGCCCGCGCTGAACGCGATCGAGAACGTCTCAGTTCCGCTGCTGATTAATGGCGTGGCTCGCAAGAACGCGGAAGCGCGCGCGGAAGAGGTACTGAAAACGGTGCGTCTCGACACGCGTCTCGATGCGCTTCCGGGAAAGCTCAGCGGTGGCCAGCAGCAGCGCGTGGCGATCGCGCGCGCGCTGGTGCACGAACCGAAGCTGATCGTTTGCGACGAGCCGACGAGCAACCTCGATCACGCCACCGGCCGCGGCATGATGGAACTCCTGCGGGACGTTGCCAAAAGCCCCGACAGGGCGCTCATCATAGTCACTCACGATCCGCGCATTTTCGAATTTGCCGACCGCATCGCCCGCATGGACGACGGAAAGATCATCGAGATCGTCGATAGCAGCAATAAGGAGCGACTACAATGATTCGCAAGCTCGTACTACCCCTCCTGGCGATCATCGGTTTTGGCGTCGCCATCGCCATGGTCCTTAGAGGCAACCAGACTGCGCCTGCCGCCCAGCCTGTCGTTCACCCTGCCGGCGCGCCGTTTTCGTCCTACGTTTTCGGCCCGGGCATTGTCGAAGCCAGCACCGAAAACATTGCCATTGGCACGCCGGTTTCCGGCATAGTGACGGCCGTTTATGTGAAGTGGGGAGATCGAGTAAAGACCGGAGCGCCGCTGTTCAAAGTTGACACGCGTGATCTGGAAGTCCAAATCCTTCCGGCGAATGCCAAAGTCAAGGAGGTGGAAGCCCAGTCATTGCCGGCGTCGGCGAAGGTTAAGGAGGCGGAGGCAACCCTGGCAAAAGCAGAGAATCGGCTGAAGGTTGGAGAGGGATTGGAACCGGGAGTGTCCATCAGCGCCGAGGAAATGGCCAACCGGCGGTTCGACGTCGAGTCTGACAAGGCTATTATTGCGTCGGCCCAAGCGCAGGTGGAGCAAATCAACGCTCAGGTGGCATCCGCCAATGCTCAGGTCGGGCAGATTGAGCGCGAGATCGCCTTGCGCACGATTCGCGCCCCCATTTCCGGCCGCATCCTGCAGATGAAAACGCGCCTGGGAGAGTATGCGCAGAGCGGCGTTCTTAGCACGCCATTGATGCTGCTTGGGGATGACACTCGTTTGCACGTGCGCGTGGACATTGATGAGAACGATGCATGGAGATTCCAGCCCTGCGCATCGGCAATGGCTTCGGTCCGCGGCAACCCGGAAATAAAAACGCCTCTGCAGTACGTGCGCACCGATCCCGACGTCATCCCCAAAATGACCCTGACCGGCGATACCACACAACGCACGGACACTCGGGTCCTGCAAGTGATCTACAGCTTCGACCCCGCCTCGCTGCCTCTCTATGTGGGCCAACTGATGGACGTGTTCATCGAAGCGGCTCCAACCGGCGGAGCGGCGCCGGGCCTGCCACATCCGGCCCGGCCGTGCGGCGATGCGTCCGGCGGGAATCGCGAGCCCGAGGGCACTGACAGGAGGAAACCCTGAAATGCTGCGGATCGCCATGAAAATGCTCCTGGGAGACCGCGCGAAGTACGTGGGCTTGCTCTTCGGCATCACGTTTACTTCTTTCCTGGTCACCTTCGCGCTCTCCTACCTCTGCGGTTTTCTGACGCGCGGATTCGCGTTAGTCGCCGAGAACCCGAGTGCGGACGTATGGGTGATGGACCCGGCGGTGGAATCCACGGAATTAATGACGAACATCCCTGATGGGGCGCTTGCCCGCGTTCGCAGTGTCGGAGGCGTAGCGTCCGCCGTTCCGCTCGCGGTGGCAACAGTGGACGCGCGCTTTCCCAACGCGCGATTCCAGTCCTTTCAACTCATCGGCATCGATGACGCCACTTTCTTCGGGCTTCCCCCGCTGCGGGATGGTGTTTCGCCGGCGGTGCTGCGCACTCCCGATGCGGTCGTGGTCGATCCGGGCGGAACGGATGGAAAGCTGGAAACCCCTGTTTCGGCGGCGGATCAATGGACCTTCGGGCAGCCGCATCTTGACGCACCGACGCGCGAGTTGGTTGCGGGTGATCAACTGCTCGTAAACGATCATCGCGTTGTCGTCAGGGGCCGCGCCAAGGCACTGCCCCGATACCCGCCGCAGGTTCTGATGTACACCACGATCTCCAATGCCTCGCGCTTGCTGCCTCCGGAGCGGCACTTGCTGACATTTGTGTTGGCGGAAGCCGCGCCAGGCGTGTCCGCGCGGGACCTGGCCACGCGCATCGAGGCGCAGACCGGCTTGAAAGCGCGGTCTTCGGATGACTTCAAAGCGGATACCGTCAATTGGTTGCTGATCAACTCCGAAGATGTCGGGGACATGGCCTCGATGGTTTCGATCGCCATGCTCGTGGGATTCGGCGTCACCGGAGTCATGCTGTACATGTTCACCACAGACAGCCTGAAGCAGTACGCCGTGCTCAAGGCCATGGGCGCGAATTCGCGGCTGCTGCTGGCCATGATTTTTGCGCAGTCCGGCCTTTGCGCGCTTCTGGGCACGGGCCTCGGCCTCGGGTTGTGCGCCATCGTTGGCCAGATCGCCATCGTGGAATTCGACTATCCGTTCCGGATGATGTGGTTCACGCCGGTATTTGGGAGCCTGATGGTCGTGCTCGTTAGCATCGTGGCCGCAGCCGTCAGCGTCCGGCCGGTGCTGAAGCTCGAGCCCGGCGTGGTATTCGCGGGACGTTAGCTTGCCGGCTCCGGCGGAATTTACAGGGAGAAACACTCGATGAATGCGATCGGGAAACGCCTCGTTCCTCTGGCCACAGTTTGCTTGTTGGCCGGGTGTGCCGCGCAGCGATACACGCCGGCACCGATTAATGCCGGCGCAACCGCGTCACAGTTTGAAGCGCGGAGTCTTGCCGATACAGGCCTGCGATCTT
>Ga0210384_10005122_pt1 | contig 14404 bp, 14 predicted proteins | sample IncBWH2MmetaG_FD_160574 | JGI IMG/M metagenome (GOLD analysis project Ga0210384, IMG submission 160574) | Forest soil microbial communities from Barre Woods Harvard Forest LTER site, Petersham, Massachusetts, United States - Inc-BW-H-2-M | ecosystem: Environmental > Terrestrial > Soil >...
CGTTAATGTCCGGTTTGGCACGCACTATGTGCGCTTGCGCACAGATGGCCTACGCGCCTGGGCGCAGTCTCAACGTTCCCATGAATGGCCCGACAGACAGTATGGTGTCGATCTTCACGCAGCAGAGGTGTGAAGTGAACGCAGCATCGCGTGCGCGCCGTGAGTCCCGTCTGCGCACCGCCGTTGGTGTCACGGGCGTGCTCATGTTCGTCGGGAGTGCATCGTTCGTCGCGTGCACATCGACGCCAACCGCAGTCTCGGCGAAGACGGCGGCTGCAGCCAAAGCGGTCAATAATGAATTGGCACGCTGAACGAATGCCGGCCTAGAGGCGCCTGACCGCCCCAAGCTGGGGCGCGAGCTTAGCCGCCGAGCACAGGCCCACTGTGACGCTTGGCTCCCCAGGGGGCGCGGCACGGCGACCACGCTGTCGCTGGCCCGGAATCGAGCGGGGGAACGCGGCGGCCGCCTGCAACGCAGGCTCTGTTCGTTAGCGCACGGAAGAAAGGCATCTCGGTAGGGTAGGGTGTGTCTGCCTGAATCCAGCTCTCCCTAATGAACAAACCTCCGACCCGAGTGTCTGTTCGCGCGGATTCAGATATTGGTCCGCCGGTGGCGTTAATACACGCTGGCGGGCCTTTTTTTTGTCCCCCACAGTTCAGGTCACCGCCTCGTTGCAACCCGACCGCCGCCGATCACGGCCGCGGCGTGTTCGGTACCGTACAGACCGGCCGACGTCGGCGGCGTAGTGTCTCACGCCTGAATCCAGGCTCCGTAAGTTCGGCGCCCGCTCCCTGAAGGTCCCGCCGACCGGATTCAGCAGGTCCGCCGGCGCAATGGACGCGCCGGCGGCCTCTTTTTGCTGCGGCAAAACGACACCCGGCCCCGGGCCAGCCTGTACGCCAACGCACAGACCGCAGGGGGCAAAACCGCGCATCGTCGTGGTAGTAAATCACCCTGGATCTGCTCTGCGTCATGTCACGAAACGTACTTCTCGTACTGTCTGCGCCCGCGGAAGCCAAGGCCGTGCGACGCTTGCTGGAGGATTCAGGGGACGGATTGTTCAAGGTTGAGTGGGTGAGCCGCTGCGACGACGCCTGCAACCGACTGGGCAGCCAGGAACGGGAAGCGATCGCCGCGGTGGTCGTTGACCTGGTCCTTCCCGATAAACAGGGGTTGGAAGCCTTCGAAGCCCTGTTGCGCGCGGCGGGGCACGTTCCGATCCTGATCTTGAGCCACTCGCGCGATGAGGAAATTGCCAGGCTCGCAGTCCAGCGCGGAGCGCAGGACTACCTGTTGGAAGAGCGTCTCGACGGTCATGCCTTGCCCAAGGCGCTGCGCAATATGCTCGAGCGTTCTGCTTGCGCCGAGGCGCTGGCACTGGACAAAGAACGCGCACACGTCACGCTCAATTCGATCGGGGACGCTGTCGTCAGCACCGACCTCGCTGGCAACGTCACCTATCTCAATGCAGTTGCCGAAAGCATGACGGGCTGGTCGCGGCAGGAGGCATACGGCCGGCGGCTCCAGGAGGTGTTGCAGATCATCGACGGGGAAACTCGCGCTCCTGCTCTGAATCCTCTGGCGATGGCGATTCTGCAGAACAGGACTGTCGGCCTGAGCGCGAACTGCGTTCTGGTCCGCCGCGACGGCTATGAGTGCGCCATCGAAGACACCGCGGCTCCCATTCACGACCCCCGGGGAGCGGTCACGGGCGCCGTGATCGTCTTCCACGACGTCAGTGCGGCGCGCGCCAGGACACTCAGGATGTCCTATCTGGCCCAACATGACTTCCTGACGGAGTTGCCCAATCGCATGTTGCTGAACGACCGCCTGACCCAGGCAATGGCGTCGGCGCACCGGCACCAAAAACTGCTCGCGGTTCTGTTCCTGGACGTGGATCATTTCAAACACATCAACGACTCGCTGGGTCATGACACCGGCGATCAGCTTCTGCGGTCGATCGCACGACGCATGGTGGGTTGCGTGCGCGACTCCGACACCGTCAGCCGTCAGGGTGGGGATGAGTTCGTGATTCTGCTCTCGGAAGTGACGCGCGCGGCAGATGCGGCCTTGATCGCTGATAAGATACTCGCCGCAGTGCGCAGGCCACATCGTATCGCCCATCGGGATTTGCACGTCACGGTGAGTGTGGGCATTGGCGTTTACCCCATTGACGGTACCGATGCCGAAACGCTGTTGAAAAACGCGGACCGTGCACTGTTCCAGGCGAAGGACCATGGCCGCAGCAACCATCAGTTCTTCGAGCCGGACAGAGTGCGCGCGCCGCGATCCGCAGCGACGCCCTGAGTCGGATGCGGCATTTTGCCGCTGCCCAGGCGCCTGCGTGCGTCAGCGTACCTGCCAGCCGCGGGACTTCGCCTCAGGCATTGCAAATTCACCCTGAGGCTTCGATGACCTCACCTGCCGAGAGCAGCAAGGAAGCTGCCAGACACGAGCGTGCGATCAACTCGTTACGCGACCGGACCGGCGCGCCGCTGGCGGAAGTGCGCAGTCTTTTTGCGCAGGAGCTTTCGCGGCTCGAACCAGGTGCCAGGATTCGCTCGTACCTGGCGGTCCTCACGTCGTCCAAGGTGTGCGCAATGCTGCGGCGAAAAGGCCTGTAGTCCGCCCCGCGTGCGCGCCACCGCGGGCATCGCCGAAGATCACAAGTTCAGTGGGGCGCAGAGCGAGTCCGAGGTCCGCGGGCCCGGTAATCAACCCGTCTGCGGCCATTGGTAGCACTCCTTGTATTATGACGCGCGTGAGCCAACCCATGAGCCGTAGCGCGGCCCACCCTGCAGCACGGAGACTCGCGTCATGACCTACACGCGCATCAGCTACGAGATTCACAATGAGGTCGCGGTGGTGCGGCTGAACGATCCGGCATCGCTGAACGCGGTATCGCTGGCGATGGCCGATGAGTTATTGCAGGCCGTGGAGCGCGCACAGTTTGAGTCGCGGGCGCTGCTCATCGGCTGCGTGGGAAGCGCGTTCTCTTCCGGCGCCAATCTGGCTGCCGGAGGCATTGACCTCGACGATCCGCAGCGGGATCTCGGACTGGCGCTGGAAACCTATTTCAATCCGTTCATCATGCGCGTGCGCAGCAGCAAAGTGCCGGTGGTCACGGCGGTGCGCGGCGCGGCGGCGGGCGTGGGGGCGTCGATCGCCTTGTGCGCCGACATCATCGTAGCGGCCGAGAGCGCGTATTTTTATCAGGCCTTCTGTCATGTGGGCCTGGTGCCGGATGCCGGCGCCCCCTACCTGCTTGCGCGCGCCGTTGGGCGCGTGCGCGCCATGGAACTGATGCTGCTGGGCGGGAAGTTGCCTGCGGCCAAGGCTCTGGAATGGGGACTGATCACGCGAATGGTTCCGGACGTTGAGTTGGAAGCCAGCGCCCTGAAAATCGCGGCACAGCTCGCGCGCGGTCCGCACTCGCTGGGGATGATCCGCCAGGGGGCTTGGGCAGCCCTGGACCTCGATCTGGAGCGCGAGCTCAGGCGGGAACGCGAGCAGCAGTGCGCCGCCGGGCGGACGGCCGATTTTGCTGAAGGCCTGAGCGCATTTCGCGACAAGCGCGCCGCGGTCTTCAAGGGCGCCTGAGGCAGACCTCACGGCGAGGCGGCGAATTCGTTCGCGCAAGGCTGCTGTTTGCAAGCGACGCGAGGTGTCACACTTTCCCCGTCACCGGCAACAACGCACCGGTCACGGCTTGTGACTCATCCGAGGCCAGAAAGAGGATGACGCTGGCCAGAGCCAGCGGTGTTACCCACTTGCCGAAGTCGGCCTGGGGCATTTGGGCGCGATTGGCAGGTGTATCCAGAATCGACGGCAGGACAGCGTTGACCGTAATGCCAAGATCCTTCACTTCCTCGGCGAGACTTTCTGTCAAGCGGTGAACGCCCGCCTTTGAGGCTGCGTACGGCCCCATCCCTGCGCCTGCTTTGGAAGCGCCGTTGGCGCCTATATTGATGATTCGACCGCCACCCTTGCGCATGTGCGCCAACGCCGCCCGCGAGGCATTGACGGCGGTCTTCACGTTTATTGCGAACAACAGATCCCAGGTCTGAGAATCACCTTCAGCAACCGTCTGCCAGCGGAAGGCGCCCGCGATGTTGATCAGGACGTCCAGGCCGCGCAACCCCGCGTGGGCGGCATTGATCGCCTTGCTGGCGTCCGCGGCGCTGCTCAAGTCCACTCCACCCAGGTGAATGGCATCAGGTCCGCAAGCCTCAAGCAGCCCCGCGGGAGCGTTTGTTGCGCGATCGATCAATGCGACCCGTCCACCCGCGTCGACTGCGGCGCGTGCGGTTGCCGATCCGAGCGCCCCATATGCGCCAGTGATGACGATCGCTTTGCGAGCGAGGCTTACCATGCATCCCTCCGGAGTGCGGGCGGCTGATGTCGACATGATAGGTCCGATGGGCCAAGGCGGGACACAATCCCCATGGAGGCAAAGCTGGACACGTGAGGTCGTTGTCGGCAGGATCAGCGAGCTGGCCGCCGCAGGCGTGCGCGCGCGGTGAGTCGCCGGAGAATTGAGTGACCCAGCAATTTGGCCGCGATCTGATGGCGCCCGTGATCCCAACTGACCACGGGCGTGGTGCCCCACATGCGCGAGTCACCGTCGTTGAGTACGCGGACTTCGAGTGTCCCATGTGCCGCAGTGCGGAACCGGCGGTGCGGATGATCCTCGACACTCACCCCGGTGCCGTGCGGCTCATCTTCCGGCACTATCCGCTCGAGAGTGCTCACCCGCACGCGCTCATGGCAGCGGAGGCTGCGGAGGCGGCCGGCCAGCAAGGCAAGTTCTGGGAGATGCACGACTTGCTTCTGCAGCAGGGGGCGCATCTCGAGCGTGGCGCGCTCGACAAATATGCCGCCGTGCTCGGCCTTGACCTGGCTCTGTTCAAGGCGTCGCTCGATGACGAGATTTATCGTCAGCTGGTCCGTGAGCACATGGACGGCGCGGCCCGTAGTCACGTCCGCGGGACCCCGGGGTTTTTCGTAAATGGGCACACCCAGGACGCTTCAGCCGGGATGCACAGCCTTCGGGAAGCGGTGTTGCGCCTACTGTGACCGGCTCGGGCCTACGCAGTCCGCGGGGGTTGGTTCTTTCGGTTGCGCTCGCCTTTGTCGCTGGGTTTGTCGATACCTGCGGCTTTGTCGCGCTGTTCTTTTTGTTCTCGGCGCACGTCACCGGCAACTTCGTCGTGCTGGGAGCCACGCTCGTCCAGCCACACGCCGGCATCGTGGCCAAACTGCTCGCGCTGCCCGTGTTTATTCTCGCGGTTGCCGGCACCCGCCTGTACGCGCTGCGCCTGGCTGGTACGCAGCGGGTTGAACGCCACCTGCTTTTCTTGGAACTCGTCTTCCTGGGGTTGTTCCTCGCGGCAGGTCTTGCGGCGACGCCGCTCGTCGATGCAGATGCACCGCTGGCCGTTCTCGCAGGAATGCTGGCGGTCATAGCGATGGGCGTACAGAACACGGCATCCCGCACCGTGTTTGCGGCCTTGTCGCCGACGACCGTCATGACCGGCAATGTCACGCAGGTCGTGATGGACTGCGTGGACTACGGTTTTTTCAGGAGCGCGGAGATGCGCTCGGGCACGCGGGCGCGGCTCGTCAAGTTCGGCCCGCCGGTGCTCGGGTTTGCCGCAGGTGCGGTCGGCGGCGCCGTCCTTTTCGGAAGGGTCGGATTCTGGTGCCTGTTGCTCCCCGTGGCCATCATCGGCGGCCTCCTGCTACGGCGCAGAGATGGCGAGACGCCGTCGTCCGTGAAATACGAGGAAACCAAAGCATGAACGCGGGCAATGTGATCAACCGTCGAATCCTGCTGGCGCGGCGTCCTGAGGGCGCCCCGGTTCCCGAGGACTTCAGGACCGTCAGCGAGCCGCCGCCGGCGCCCAAAGCCGGTGAGGCGCTGCTGCGCACCCTGTACCTTTCGCTCGACCCGTACATGCGGGGCCGGATGAGCGAAGCCGCCTCGTACGTCGAGCCGCTGGCGCTCGGGGACACCATGTGCGGACAGACCGTTTCCCGGGTGGTGCAGTCCAATGACGCCAAACTCAAGCCCGGGGACCTGGTGCTCGCCAACAGCGGCTGGCAGGACTACGCGGTGGAGGGCGCAGGCACGCTCACAAAGCTCGATCCCGCGATGCCTCGTCCTTCCTACGCTTTGGGCGTGCTGGGAATGCCGGGACTCACGGCCTATGTGGGCTTGCTCGATATCGGGCAACCGAAGTCCGGCGAGACAGTCGTGGTCACGGCGGCGACCGGTGCGGTCGGCTCGGTGGTGGGTCAGATCGCGAAACTCAAGGGTTGCCGCACGGTCGGCGTCGCGGGTGGCGCTGAGAAGTGCGCCTTCGCCGTTGGGACGCTCGGGTACGACGCGTGCATCGATCATCATGCTGCGGATTTTCTGCAGCTGCTGGCGAAGGCCTGCCCCAAGGGCATCGATGTGTATTTCGAGAGCGTCGGCGGCTCAGTGATGGAAGCGGCGTGGCAGTTGCTGAATGTTCATGCGCGCGTGCCGCTGTGCGGCCTGGTCGCGTACTACGGTCTGAAGAGCCTGCCGGCGGGCCCGAATCTGGTGCCAGTGCTGGTGCGCCAGATGCTGGTCAAGCGCATCAAGGTGCAAGGATTCATTATCTTTGAGCACTTCGGCCGGCAGGCGGACTTTCTGCGCGACATGAGCGGCTGGGTTCGCGAGGGGAAAGTGAAGTACCGCGAGGAGATCCTCGAGGGTCTGGAGCGCGCGCCCGCGGGCCTCATCGGGATGTTGCGTGGAGCCAATTTTGGCAAGCTGGTCGTGAAGGTTGCTGATGGCTAGGCGGCTGCTGGGTACGCTGGGTTTCGCGGGCGCTGCCGCCTGCGTTGCCGTGACAACCAGCGAGTGAATGCGCACCCGGTCGTTCACTGGACCGAGGACGGCGAACCGCGCTCGGCGCGCTGGCGCTCAGAGAGCGGTGCGCCGCCGCCCAGGCGCGTGGTCATTGCCGATGACCGGACCACGGCCGACGATGCGTATGGCCTCGTGTGCCAGGGCACGGCGCTTGTGTGGCGCGGCGACTTCCAGAACGCGCGCCAGCTGCTGGTTGCGTTGGCGAGCCGTGCCGACCGTCAGGCGCGCAAACCGAGAGAGCCTGGCGCAGCCTCGATGCGCGCATCACCCGCGCAAGCCTTCCACCTGCTCCGTCAGGCCCGCTCACAGCGGGCGCGCACCCTGGGCGCGCTGCTGGTGCCGCTCGATGCGGACTATGGAATTCCGCTGCGACGCGCGCCGGACATCCGGCAAGCCTGCGTGGAGGCCTATGGCCCGGCAGAGGGCCCCTCAATCACCTCCCTGCGAGCACTGCTGGGCCTGATTGGCGCGCATGAGTGGCGCACCAGGGGAATTGAAGTCGCAGCGATCGGCGGCCGCATCCATCCGCATTACGGCGTGTTCGCGCCGATTCGCGGCGAATACATCGATCTCATTGCCGCCGCGCCTCTGCCGCTCCTGACCTCATCGTCCAGCGTGGCCTTCGACATCGGTACCGGCACGGGGGTCCTGGCAGCCGTGCTCGCGCGGCGCGGCATCATGCGGGTCGTCGCCACTGATCAGGATCCACGCGCCCTGGCGTGCGCGCGCGAGAACCTCGCACGTCTGCGCTTAACGGAGCGCGTCGAAGTGCAGCAGGCGGATCTTTTTCCCGCAGGGCGAGCCGCGCTCGCGGTCTGCAATCCGCCCTGGGTTCCCGCGCGGCCGAGTTCTGCGCTGGAGCGCGGCATCTACGACCCTGAGAGTCAGATGCTGCGCGGGTTCCTGGGCGCGCTGCCCGCGCACCTGGAAGCGGCAGGCGAAGGCTGGCTCATCCTTTCGGATCTCGCGGAGCACCTGGGTCTGCGGCCGAGGTCCTGGCTGCTCGCCGCGTTCGATGCGGCGGGGTTAAAGGTGCTCGATCGAACGGATGTGCGGCCGAAACACCCACGGGTGTCCGACGAGAGCGATCCGCTGCACGCGGCACGCGCGGCCGAAGTGACATCGCTGTGGCGCCTTGCAATGCGCTGAGTTTCCGTCAGTAACCCCGGACTTGACGGCGCCTTATCCTTCGCGACGTGCCTGGAATCTACGCGCCTTCATGCGGTTCCCGCAGACCTTCATGTTGCACCACCGGCGCGTGTGATTCTTGCTCGTGTCCAGAAACAGCCAGCGGCAACTCTCTGCCCCGCAGGCGCGAATCCGACCCAGCGCCTCCGACGTCATGAGCTGGGAAGCGGCGCGCGCCAGGAGCCATACCGGAAGTTCAGCGTTGGTTTCGAAGCGCCCCCAATCCCACCCCAGGCCGGATCGTCCGTTCGAGTGTTCCCCCGGTTGCTCCCAGCGCAGTTCGCGATGCGCGTTCGCGCTGTGGAAATAGCGCTCGAGGGTGCGGATGTCCGCCGGCGGGGGCGGGTGATCGTCCACGCTGCCGTAAAGGGCCGCCGCCAGCGACTCGCGCAAGCCCCGCGCCGACCGCAATGCGCGCACCGCGGCGCGCGGATTTGCCGTGCTCGCCAGCCGGCTTGCCCGTCCGGCGTCGAGTAGTCTGGTCTCCTCGGCGAATCGCAGCAGATCGGCGTAGTCCGTAAGCAATTCGACCGGCCCGTCCTCCCGGAAGCGGTTATCCAGCGAATTGACGAAATCGAGCGCCGGGTGCCCTGCGCACAGCTCGTAGCGTGGCCGGCCTGCCGTGGTCCTGATCATGAACGCGCTAACCTCTAAATAACACTTTACAGGTTATAATAAACCTGTCTATTCTAACCGTCTATGGCACTAATAGCGGTTAGTACGAATCCCCCTGGTCCCCGGGCGCGACGCTTTGACGTGCGCGTACTGCTGGCGTTCGCCGCCATCTATTTCCTGTGGGGCGGGACATTCCTGGCCATCCGGATAGCCGTATTGCAGATCCCGCCGTTCTTTACGGCCGGCCTGCGTTTTTTTGTCGCCGGTGCGGTCCTTTATGTATTCATGCGCCTGCGCGGGCGGCCCGGGCCGTCCGCCACACAGTGGCGCAGCATCGCGGTAACGGCGGTGTGCATGTTTGTCGCAACCTATGGAGCGCTTTTCTGGGCGGAGCAATACGTACCGTCCGGAATTACCTCGGTGATCGAGGCGACGCTGCCGCTCATGACGATCGCATTCGAGGTTTTCATTTTCCGCCAGCAGCCGTTTCGCTGGCGGATGCTGGCCGCGGTGGCGCTTGGATTTTGCGGCGTCGCCTGGCTGTTGATAAGAAATACCGAGCAGCACTTGGCAGCGCTTCCGTGCCTCGTGATCCTCGCGGGTGGCGCGGCCTGGTCTCTCGGGGCCGTACTGACGCGTTCCATGCCGCGTCCGAAATCGCTGCCGCTGGCCGCCGGGGCGCAGATGATGCTCGGTGGCGCGGTGCTGCTCGCGCTGTCGCAAGCCAGCGGTGAACTGCAACCGTTTCCCCACATCTCGCTGCATGCGGGACTGGCATTGCTATATCTGATCGTCGGCGGCTCGTTGCTGGGGTTCACGGCGTACGTGTGGCTCCTGGCTCGCATGCCGGCGACCCGGGTCGCCAGTCACGCCTATGTGAACCCGCTGGTCGCTGTCGCTTTGGGGTACTTTGTCGCCGGGGAGGTGCTTACCACCCGAATGCTTTTCGCTTCGGCCCTCGTGGTTGCGAGCGTCTTCCTGATCCTCAAGAACCCCGTTGTTGCAGCAACGCGCGCGACGTCATGACTGTAACCGTCGCGCTTCCATAACCTCTATCCGGCAGCGCGCTGCACCAGCCACACGCCGCCGACGGCTGCAGGGCAGGGGCGGCTCACCCCGGTGGGCAGCCGCTCGCTTCGCGGACATCCAAAGCACGCAAAATGTGTTGCGACCAGGCTTCCGGCTATATATTATCGACAACATAATATTAACCAGCCGAGCTTCCAGACGCGTGTTCTTGAACCGCGACACGAACCTCGTACGCGCCCGCTGCCGCCGCGTAGTGCAGCGCTTCGCGTGGCTGTCCCTCGTTGTTCTCGCGCCGCTGCACTGCGCACTCGCCGCGCCAACTGCGAAGATTGATCTGAACGCCCTGGACGCCCTGAAGAAGAGTGTCGTGCTGCCAAACGGGGAAGCGCTGGCGTATGCCGCCCTGGGCGATCCCGCCGGCCCGCCCGTGGTACTCATTCACGGCTACACGGACAGCGCGCGCGACTGGGTGCCGCTGGTGCCTTACCTGTCGCCGCGCTTTCACCTGATCCTGGTCGACATCCGCGGCCACGGCCGCTCCGGCAAGCCCGAATGCTGCTATACGCGGCTGGATTTCGCCTACGACATCAAGCTGCTGCTCGATGCCCTTCACGTGGGCCGGGCACACATCGTCGGGCATTCCCTCGGCAGCATCATTGCGCAGACGTTCGGCGAGTACTGGCCGGAGCGGACGCGGCGCGTCGTCCTTATTTCAGCCACCGGCGGCCCGCGCCCGGGGTCTGCGCGGCGCAAACCCGTGTATGACTACGCGGCACAGATCCGGCAGCTCAAAGAGCCGCTCGATCCGGATTCGCCGTTCATGATCAGGTGGTGGTCCTCGCCGACGCCGGTCGACCCGGACTTCATCCGCCGCCAGCGCGAGGATGCCGCGGCGATCCCGCTGTCGGTATGGCTGGCGGTGCTCGATCAGGGCCTGTTGGAGTCCGATCTGCAGCGAACCCTGCCGAAGCTCAAGGCGCCGACCCTGCTCATCTGGGGCAGCGCGGACCCCATCATGGAGGAAGGGGTGCGCCAGACCCTGCGTGAGGCGCTGCCGCGCGCGCAGGTGAAGGTTTTCCAAGGCCTCGGGCACAACCCGTTCTGGGAAGACCCGCAGGCGTGCGCGGATGTGATCAACGCTTTCCTGAGCGCTGCGCCGCGGAGTGCAGCCCGACAGTAGATAGTCGCCTTGGTCTCTCGACGAACACTCTGGGGGAGTTTCAAATTATGAAGTCCATAATATTGTCTACCGGCCTGCGCTACGCCGCGCTGCTGGTGCTGGTGACGGACCTGAGCGGCGGCTCGCCGCCGGCTTTTGCGCAGCAACAGCAAGCCGCCAGCGCTACTACGCCCGGCAGCGAAGCGATGGAAACCATCATCGTCTCGGCCCGCAAGCGCGAGGAGTCACTGGCGGAGGTGCCAGCGAGCATCACCGCCTTCACCGCCGCCACGCTCAAGGACTACAACGTCCAGTCCTTCGCCGACTACGCCACCAAGACACCGGACCTGTCCTTCACCTATGGCGGCGGCCCAACTGGTGTCGCCGATGCGCGCACCATCGCGGTTCGCGGCATCACCGGGCAAAACCTCTTTGGCACCGCCGGCGCCACCGGCTTCTACATTGACGACACGCCGGTGCCTGGCTCGCTCGACCCACGCGTCGTCGACCTGGCCGCCATCGAGGTTCTCAAGGGTCCGCAGGGTACGCTGTACGGCGAGAGCTCGCTCGGCGGCAACGTGCGCCTGATCACCAAGCAGCCGGACCTCAACAACTCCGGCTTCGGCTACATGGCTGACGCCGGCATGACCTCCGGGGGCGGCAGCGCCGACGGCGGGGGTAACTTCATCGGCAACCTGGCACTCGTACCGGGCAAGGCGGCGCTGCGGCTGGTGCTGTTCGCCAACCATGACGCCGGCTACATGACCCGGACCTATCCGACCGATCCCAACAGTCCAGGCGGGGGAAATCCCTTCCTGGTTGTGCCGCGCAGCAGCTCGGGTGATCAGGGCGCGATCTCCACCGGGGGTGGCTCGGTTGCGCTGCTCTTAAAAGCGAGCGACAACCTGGATATCAAGCTGCGCGTCCTGTTTCAGGAGTCGAAGGATCATGGCTTTCCCGCCACCTTCGCGCCCCTTCCCGGGTTCGGGCCCGTCTATACGCTGGACCGGGCCTTTAACGTGCAGTCATACGCCAACGATACCTGGACCATGCCCTCGCTCGACCTGAAGTACAGCGGCTCGGGCTGGAGTCTGGTCTGGGCAAACAGCTACTTCTACCGCCACACGCGCGACGTCGAGGACTCCAGTTACGGCACCCAGCAGATCCTCACCGGACCTGTCTACCTCGTGAGCGGTTTGCCTGCCCAACCCTACCTGTGGGACGGGCAGCACTATCACGACCAGGTGGCGAGTGAGGCGCGCCTGTCCTTCGATCCCATTCACAACATCAGCGGCACGGTCGGAGTCTATTACGCGAACACGCACTCGCGATTCACGATTCCGCCGACCCTCGCGAACGGCCTGGACTCCCCGGGGACCACCTCATGTTCCTTTGGAAGTCCTGGGTTTCCCTGCACGGTGATGTCACCGGCGTGGCCGAACAATGAGATCTGGCAGCAGACCAACCCGGGAACCGAGGAAGACAAGTCGCTATTCGGCGAGGTCTACTGGAAGTTCCTGCCGCAATGGACGCTGACCCTCGGCGGCCGCCAGTACTGGCTGCATCAAACCACTGACTACACCGCCGATGGGTTCCTCAACGGCGGCCCGACGCCAAGCCAGCCTGAGGCCAACAGCGAGTCCGGTTTCAATCCCAAGGTCGCATTGTCGCTGCAGGCGACAGACTCGACCATGGTGTATGCCTCGGCATCCAAGGGCTTCCGCTCTGGCGGCGCGCAGGCGAATTTCCCGGGTTGCACGCTGCCGAACCTATCGGCGGACGCGATCACCCACATCAGATCGGACACGCTCTGGACTTACGAGCTCGGCACCAAGGTGCAACTGCCCGGCGTGCTGATCTCCGCGGCTGCCTACAACATCGAATGGACCAACGTGCAGCAGCAGGTAGCCCTGCTGTGCGGGTTCTATGCCCAGGTCAACGGCAACAAGGCGCGCATCAACGGCGGCGAAATCGAGGCCACCGGGCATCTTGCGCCGGGGCTGCAGTTCCGGGTGGGGCTCGGCTATGAGAGCACGGACATCACCGATCCTGGCAACCTCACGCTGTTCGGCGTGCTGCCCGGCTCACGCGTCGCTGGCGTCCCGGCCTTCACGGCGTCCGTGGGTGGCGTGTACACCCGCGCGCTCAACCCCGACATGGACGGCTTCGTGTCCGCGGACTACAGCTACCAGGGCAACAGCGTGTCGCTGCTGGTAGGTGGCGGGGGCTCACAAGCCACCCGGGCCGGGTTTTCGCTCGTCAACCTGCGGTTCGGTGTCGACCGCGGGCAGTCCGAGCTCTCTTTCAACATTCACAATCTGTTCAACGCCAAGCCGAATCTCGGGGACATCGGCTACGTCGGCTATGCACAGCTGAATGCGGCGGGCGGCGTCATACCACAGGTGGCGACGCTGCAGCCGCTGACCGCGACGCTCCAGTACACGAAATCGTTCTGAAGTGTCGCAAAGGGGCTGCGGGCGCTAGCCGCCCGCAGCCTTCTGCGTGCTGGGCGCGCCGGTGGTTCCTATCGCCCAGGCATGCAGCAACTGCAGCTGCAGGCGCAACTGCTCGATCTGCCGCTCCGGTGGCCAGTCACCCGCGTTCGCTACCGCGCTGGCCGTGAGTCCGTTGATGAACGTGACGAGGGAACGCAGCACGTGTTCGCGCGTGGCGGGTGGCCACTGCGACCACGCTGCCCAGCTTTGCGCCAGGCAGCGCTCAAAGAGGCGCAGGTACTCGCGGTGCACCCAGGCGTTGATGCGCTTCAAGCGCTTGTCGGTGCTGACCTGTCCCCAGAAAGTGGTCCAGAACGCGCACTCGGTGCGTCGATGCGCATCGACGGGCAGCGCCTCGGTAAGCAGGGTCAGCAGATCCGGCCGCGTCTTCGAGGCCTGCGGCTGCGTAAGTCGCTCATCGATGCGTCGCAGGATGAGCCGCAGCGCGGCGATGATGATGTCCTGCCGGGAATCGAAATAGTGCGCCAGCATGCCGGTCGTGCAGCCCGCTTGGCGCGCGATGCGCACCATGCTCGCCTTGTCGAAGCCGTACTCGGCCACGACGCGACACGCGACCAGTGCGATTTCGTCGCGGCGCTGCGCGTGGTCGACAATCTTGGGCATAAGGATGTTACTGACAATTACCCAGCTGGTGCAGTCAAGCGGTCGTCCGGATCGAGGCCGACGTCGGCGGCAGCGGCGCGGCGCTGCTCATCGCCGAGGTTGATCGAGCGGCAGGCGATGAGGTAAACGCCGGCCGCAATCGGCAGGCCCACCAGCATGGCGATGTCCGCACCGCCGAGCGCGCGGGCAACCGGACCGGTGTACATGCCGGAGCTGAAGAACGGAATCATCACGATGAAACCTGCGGCATAGGCGAGCAGGCCGCGCCAGTTCCAGCGTCCATACATCCCGGTGGGGTTGAAGATTTCACGGATCGAGTAGTGACCCTTGCGAACGATGTAGAAGTCGACCAGGTTGATGGCCGTCCAGGGCGTGAACAAGTACAGCAGCAG
>Ga0210384_10005125_pt1 | contig 14394 bp, 12 predicted proteins | sample IncBWH2MmetaG_FD_160574 | JGI IMG/M metagenome (GOLD analysis project Ga0210384, IMG submission 160574) | Forest soil microbial communities from Barre Woods Harvard Forest LTER site, Petersham, Massachusetts, United States - Inc-BW-H-2-M | ecosystem: Environmental > Terrestrial > Soil >...
GGTCGTGCAATACGATCACGCCCGAATGCGAAAGCGCGAGCTCTAGAATTTTCCGGTGGTGCCCACGATCGTTACCGACGTTGAACACATTCATGTCCGCGGCGGCGAGATCGACATCGTCAATTCTCGAAATTAAGCGAATGTCAGCATATTGATTCAGCCGGTGATCGTATTCTTTCTCGGGTGTCCACAAGGTCAATTGGACTCTTTGCGATAACTCAGGCAAAATTCGCGCGGTGAAATTCGCGACGTCAGTCAATGCTGGTGGTAAAGGCGAAAACCAGTTAAGATGCATGGAGAAGCGACCGGCGCGGCTTGCCGGCCGCAAATGACGTCGTTGTTTTTCGATTTTAACTGCGAATAGAATAGCTTGCTAGCGAGTACCTATTAATTCTAACGATGGCGCGGTGGATATTTATTTGGCTCAGGCGCATCGCCGTGGCGGTGACGGACAGTGTGGACGATTACTCCTTTTATTTCCGCCCAAAACGGCAACGGCAGCTGAGGTTTATTCGCGAAACATTGTCCGCTCGGACATCCCCTTCCGATCGTCGTTTGATTGTTTCGTTATCGACTTTACCTGACCGAATCGGCCGGCTCCGCTCGACTATCGAGTCGCTTCTTAATCAGACGCGGCCGCCGGATGAGATTGTTTTAGCGGTGCCAAAATTTTCTGTTCGGCAAAAGCGGCCTTACACCGTGCCGGATTATCTCAAACACATTCCGCGGTTACGACTATTGCATTGTGAAACGGATTGGGGACCGGCGACAAAATTCATTGCGGTAGTGCAGGACGAGTTCGCCGCTGGCCGAAGCGATAGCTTGATTATGGTGGTGGATGACGACCGGATTTACCCGCGCGATTCGGTCGAGCTTTATCTTCATTACAACGCACAACTGCCGGACGCTGCGCTCTGTTTTCGTGGCGGACCAATCCCGCGCAGTTTGAACTGGCGACATTGCAAAATTGAATTCGGTGTCGATCTTCGCTCGCCCAAGCAAGCTTCCGTCGTCACCGGATGTGGCAGTTACCTGATTCAGCCGCGATTTTTCGATTCCTCTCTCTGGGATTACTCCAATGCACCCGAGGGCGCCTTTTACATGGACGACATGTGGATCAGTGGCTGTCTTGAAAAACGTGGGGTCGAGAAATTCATCATCCCCGCCTCGCACATGATGCGCACGGCCTGGCGCCAACTTGGGACGATGACGCTGCATGAGGTCCCGAGCGGGCGGCGTCACCACAATAACCAAACGATCGCGTTCTTCAGCGAGAATTGGAAGCTTTTCACTTCCCACTGAGCATGATTTTCATCGACGTCAGCGGGGCGTGTAAGTCCCCAAGACATACCGGCATCCAGCGGATCACCCGCAATATTTGTCGCGAATTACGCGAACAGGTTCCGATTACACCGATCTCATGGAATCGCATCGGCAACCGCTTCCAGTTGCTGGGCGGGCCAGAACGCAACCTCCTGAAGCAGCCATTTCAGGTTGCGAACGAGCCGATTGCGCGCCCTGAAATTCGCGGAGAAAATTTCTTTGCTGAACTGCATCGGCAATTTTTTCGTCCCGGTGTTCGCCTAGGTGACAAATTGAGCTCGGACGATGCGCTCCTGGTTCCGGACATTTATCGTGACGGGCGGTTAAAAGAGATGCCGCGCTTGCTCGCGCAGACGAGAGCGAGAACCGTTGCGATTTTTCACGACGCAGCCGCTTTGAGTTTACCGCAACTCTATCCCAAAGCGGCCCCGCGCTTTCGTGCCTATATCGAATCTTTGGCGGCATTCGATCTTGTCATCTGCGTTTCGAATGCTTCGCGTGCCGAACTTCTTCGGCTTTGGTCCGAATCGAGCACGGCAGCAGCCGAGACGGTTGTCGAAAGTTGGCCCACTGATTTGAGCAATGTCACAAGGCAAGACGCGATTTCGTCGCGTTCAAGAAATCTGATCGTCTGTGTCGGATCGTTTGAACCGCGGAAAAATCATCTCACTTTGTTGCGCGCGGTCGAGAAATTGTGGAAGGCAGGCATCTGTTTCGAGCTTGAACTGATTGGCCGCAGTAGCGGCGATTTTGGTGGCAACGTTGTCTCGGAGTTGCGGCGGCTTCAGCGAGCAGGGGTCAATGCTCGGTGGTCCAAACAAGTGAACGATCAAGCTCTTCACCATGCGTATCGTGAATGTCGATTTACCGTTTATCCATCTTTGACGGAAGGCTTCGGATTGCCGATTTTGGAAAGTTTGTCGCACGGTAAACCCGTGATCTGCGGCGGAAATGGCGCGCTCGGAGAAGTCGCGCGCGATGGCGGTTGCTTGACTGTCGATCAAACGGACGAAGAAGAGCTCGCCAAAGGGATGAAGAAATTGCTCACCGATCAAGTCGCCTATGAGCGATTATGCAACGAGGCGCATGTGCGAAGGTTTCGCTCGTGGGCCGATTACATCGAAAAGTTATTGGATCATTTACGCCGCGTTTCGCCGGAGAAAGTGCTGCCGCCAGCGGTGGCGTTAGGCTGAAATCAATTGTCGCGCAGATGCCTGCTAACGATGCGCCTGTCCTTCGTCTCGTAGACCGCACGCTTTTCCAACCTTTGATTCACTTATGAACGAGCGAACGAAGCGTGCGTGGCCAATCGCAGCAACGGCGCTTTTGATTGGCGGCATGATTACCTGGCAGTCGTTCGAAATTAGGAAAGGGACGCTGACAAACACGGACGAACTACTCACGGCGGAGCGAACGCGCGAGATGCTGCTGTTAGGACGGTCGTCTGTGCATTTGAATTTCCAACTCTCGTTTGCCAAACCGCCGTTGCAGTACTGGTTGACAAGCCTAACTCTCGACAAGATCGACAATCGCGAGGTGACAGTTCGCATTTGGCCATTGATCTTCGGTGGCCTGACCGCGTGCGCAATTGGCTGGCTTGCTTTCCTGTTCGATCCAACTCGACCATGGTTGATTTTTCTTAGCGTCTCTCTCTTGGTTTCATGTCCGCCATTTCTCACCGAAACCAGCCGCGCCCTGCTCGATAGCGGGCTGATGTTTTTTGCAACCCTCACAATAATTTTCGCGCACTTGGCGCGGAAACAACCTGCGTGGTGGTTAGCCGTCGGGGCTAGTTGCTGGCTCGGCGCACTGCAAAAAATCCCGCTCGGCTATTTGATTTGGCTCTTCGTCTTGTTTACGCGATTGAGTTCCGCGCGCGAGCGCGCTGCATTGCGAAGCGCGTGGCTCGTTATTGCAATCTTCCTGGCGATCTTGGACGGTGCGCTCTGGCCTTTGATTCAACTGACGAAGTGTCATTGCTCAATTGCCGAAGCCTTCAGTATTCGAGAAGCCTTCGTCTTGACTGGTCCAAGCCGGCTTGGACAACGCCCGTATTTGGAAATTCCAATGCACTTGAGCATGGTTTGGGTGGGCGGCGGCGCTTCTGCTCTGCTGGCTCCGGTCATCATTCTCTTTTCGAAGAAGTGGCGAGCGCGGGCCGCGTTCGCTGAACTCTCAGTTCTTTGTCTGAGTGTGATCGTGTTGGCTGTGCTTCTCAATTTTAGGTCGGCTCGATACATCCTTCCCATTATCCCCAGCTTGTGCCTCCTTCTGGCCGTCGTCTTGCTATGGCTCATCGAGAAGCGGCCAGCAATTAAAATGACAGGAATTGCCGCAGTCCTCCTTTTCTTTGCAATCGGTCTGGCGCAGGGGCACACGCAGATTGGCCATCGCCGAGACAATGTCCCCGACCACTTACGTATTGCGGAAGAACTCGGCGCGCGACAGGAAGCGGGCCTACCGATTTTGATTATCAGACCTGAGGTGGGAAAAGAGGTGCTCGATCCTTTGTTTTATATGTTTTACGGCAACGTGCGCTTCCCGGTACACAGATTGTCACCGGAGGAATTCGGTAAAACATCGCCGTCCGTTCCGGCGATGGGTATTTGCCTCACGCGCGATCTGCCTTTGCTCCGCGAAAAATACGGCGATCCGATTATTCAGCGCCAATGCGGTGACATTATTCTTTGGCGGGTCGGCAATCGCAAGCTTCAGCCAGGGCCTTGACGCTAGGAAACCGAGATTCGTTCGCCCCGGGGATGACTCTTAATAATACGGCCATCTTTCATTTCGTGGACCCAATCGCACGCGTCGGCGATGAATCGATTGTGCGTGACAAGCAGGAGCGCTTTGTCGCCCTGACGGACCAGATTGTGCAGTAACTCGAATGCGCGCTGTGAATTTTCAGTATCAAGATTTCCAGTTGGCTCATCTGCCAGGATCACGCGTGGATCGTTCGCCAGCGAACGCGCGATCGCGACACGCTGCTGTTCGCCACCGGAAAGATGTCGACTCGGGCGATCGAGTTTGTCGCCAAGACCGACCGCTTGAAGCAGGGCGGCCGCGCGTTCGCTCATCTCCGGTTCGGTGAGTCGACCGAGCCGACGCATTGGAATGGTGACATTTTCCTGTGCACTGAAGTCCTCCATCAGAAAATGAAATTGGAAAATGAATCCGATCATTTCATTGCGGCGGCGCGCCAGTTCGTTATCCGGCAACCGCGTCATCGATTCGGATCCGATTTCGACCGAACCGGCGTCGGGTTGATCGAGTAAGCCCAGAATGTAAAGCAGTGTGCTTTTGCCACATCCCGACGGTCCGACGACGGCGTGGACGCTGCCGGGATCGAGTTCGAGCGAAACTCCCCGCAGCACGTGCACGCGCGATTCTTCTTCGCCGAGATAACGTTCGATCTCGTGACAACGAAAACTCATACGCTCGAACCTCGCAGAGTCGCGACCGGCGGAAGTTGCGCCGCGCGGCGGGCAGGAACATAGCTGGCGATGAAGACCGCAACGATCGCGAGCACAGTTGCCCACAGATAATGATGCCAATCCCAGACCACTAAAAAATGATCGGCAAACAATAGGCCGCGGATGCGGATGGGAATTTGCGATACGCCCCAAGTCATCAGCGCGCCGACAAAACAACCAAGGATTGAGCCGGCCGCGGCGATGAGCGCACCTTGCCAGAGAAAAATGGCGGAGATATCGATCCGGCGATAACCCATTGAACGCAAGATCGCGATCTCTTTTACCTTCGCTAGCACCGACATGGTAAGAACATTAAAAATTCCAAAGCCGGCGAGAAGAATAATGAGGGACACGGTGACCGCGGCTGAAACACGCAGCGTGAAAAAGATTTGCAAAGTCGATTCCTCGCGCTCCTGCCAGCTCAGCGCGGTATGTTGGAATAGAGTTTCGAAATGCTTCGCCAGCTCGGGCGCGCGATCGATATCCCGCAACTTGTAAAGGATCATCGACGCGCCGAACGGGCGATGAAGTAAACTTTGCGCGATCCGCGCGTGTGAATAAACGCGAGTTGAATCAACTGCGCCGACACCGCTGCGCGCGATCGCTGCGACACTGAAGCGCCAGTATTCGCCGTGCGGTGAGAGAAGTTGCATCGTGTCGCCTACGCCCACATCCAACACATCTCTCAGCTTTGAGCCAATGATGACCGAGCCGGTGTTGTTGCGAAAGTCTTCAAACTTTCCATCGATTATTTCCGAACCCAAATCCGTCGTTTGCAAATGTAATGCCGGATCGATGCCGAAAAGATCAATCGTTGCATTCTCGAATCCCGCGCGGGCGCTCAGTGTGCCGCGCAAAACCGGCGAACAAGAGACCACGTTCGAAAACTGCCGGCTCACACGCATGATCTCGCTCGCGTCGTTGATTCCTTCGAAATAAAGCCGATGCGACGCACTCGTGTTCTTGGTCTTGGCTGCGACCAGCAGTTCTTGGTAGCGCGGTTGAAAACGCGAGCGCATGACGAGAGAGCCATTGCTGCCAATCGTCGAGTCGATGAAGTTTTTGGCGAATCCCTGCGTTTGGGCCTGAGTACAAATAAAAATCGCGACGCCGAAAACCACACCGCTAAGACTGAGAAGCAAAGCGCGTTTGCGATGCGTTAAGAATCGCAGCGCAATATAAAGCGACGGAGTCATTTCTTGCGCGAAATGTCTACTCCGCGTTGCCTAACGAATTGACCGGGACGCAACTGGTCTTGATCTTCTACCACCACGTGATCGCCACTGGACACACCGCTCAAAGCTTCGGTGAAATCAAGCGTGCGAAAACCAATTTTCACCGTACGGCGATGCACGAATCCGTGTTTGACCACCAGGGCCTGATCGACCAGCAACGCGCGCGTCGGCACAAGGATCGCATTTTCGTGGCTGCCGGTGATGATATTCATCTCGCCGCTCATGCCTGCCATCAAATTGTCGGGCGGCTTCTCCATTTCGAGCGCAATGGTGTAACGCTGGGTATCGGGATCGGCTGCCGGTTGAACGGACAAAACGTGCGCGTCGAAATGCTGCGTTTGATAGGCATAAAGCTCAACCGTCGCTTTCATTCCCGTTTTAATTTCGCCGACGTCTTCTTCGTTTACCTCGCCGCGGATATAGTTTTTTCGCGAGGCAACCGTAAACAGCTGATTGCCTTCGCCCACTAACTCGCCATCGATCGTTTGCACCGCCGTAAGCAATCCATCCATCGGCGCGCGGATTTCCGAATTCTTCATCTGCGCCTCAAGTTTTTTCACGCCCTCTTCTTGTTGCGACAGGCTGCGATCGCGTTCGATCCGCTCGTTCTCGACCGCGCCTTTAAGCCGGTTTGCTTCGCTCTTGGCCTTTTCGTACTCGACCGCCGGCACATTGCTGAGCGCATTCAATTTCTCGAGGCGTTGCAAATTGTCCTGCGCCGCTTTCAACAGTTCTTCAGACGGCAATGGCAGCGCTGCGCGTTGCGTCGCCGCTTCCAAATCAGCGCGCGCCTGTTTCAATTGCCGAGCCGTGCCTTCATCCGCGATCGTCGCGAGCAACTGACCTTTAGTTACACTTTTCCCGATTGCGCCGCGTCCGGCGGAAAATTCGTCGGCCAAACGGAGAAACCCCGGATTTTGCGCGCGCACGTGGACGACAAACGTCGGCTCGATTCGGACGGTTCCATAAACCGCGGCAATAGCGGTCCCGCGGCGCACGGACGCGACCGCGGCCACCGGCATCATTGAGTAATAGATGAAACCAAAAAGCAGAACGAGCCCCGCTACTCCGCCCCACAAGACTTTTTTTGATTGCGGCAACTTCACCTCTAATGCCCGTTTGGTGCGGTCTCTTCGGAAAATTGAAAATAGCGGCCGGTCGCGCGGTCCCATTCCGCCATCGCGATATTATGTTGATAGGCTGCGGCGAGCAAACCGCTCTTCACGTCGAGAAAACCGGTCTGGGCTAATCGGTATTCCAGTTGCGAGGCGACGCCCGTGGCCAGATTTTCTTGAACCATCGTAGAGGCTTGCTCGGCCATTGCCAATCCTCCTGAGAGCGATTTTTGCCTCGCGTCGATGGCCGCAAGTTCGTTTCGAATTCGCGAGAGTTCGATACCGACATTTGATTCCAATTTGCGACACGCGATTTCGTTGATCTCACGGGCTTTCCTTTGTTTCATCGCCGCGCCGATAATCTTTCCATTATCGATCACGCGCCAGGTGTAAACCGCGCCTTCGCGAATTTCCGATCCAGTAAAATCCTCCGTTCGGCGCGTCGAACCCTCGCGATGAATGCCGGAAACGGGAATGTAATCGCCACTTATCGTTCCCGCGACAACGGGATAATATCCGGCTTCGATAATCCGCTGTTGTTCGTTTGCCGCGCGCACCATTAATCGCGCCAGCTTAAGATCCGCGCGTCGGTCGAGGGCCGCGGCCGTTTCCGCGCTAAGATCGACATTTGCAGGCGAGAACTGGAGCTCGCCTTCCGGTTCCGACAGTTTTCCTTCCGGCCCAAGATTGCCGCCCATCGCGCCGGACAATTTTACTTTTGCGTCATCGTAGACGCGCCGCGCGGTTTCGATTTGCGCATCGAGTTGGCGCGCTTGCACCGTAGCGCTGGTGAACGCACCGCGATCGCTCAATCCTGCTTCGTATCGTTCCTTCTGGCTGGCGACGTTTTCGTCCAAGCGCCTTCTCTGTTCCTCACGAATCGATTGCAAATGGCGAGAATAGAGTGCCGAGTAAAAACTCAACCGCGCAGCATGCAATTGTTCTTCCACCGCGATGTTGAATTGTTGCTCGGCGATCAAAAGATCGACATCTCCCAAGCGAGCCGATGGCGGAATTGCCGCGTTGAACAGCGGTTGAGTGAAAGAGCCGCGGGCAAAGATAAAGAGCTTCGGAGAACTTTGACCGTCGCGTTGTCCTCCTTGCACCCCGCCCGGTACACCAGCTTTCAGGGTCGGCCACATTATCGAACGAAGCACCAGTCGATGGCCGGCGGCTTGCTCGAGATTCGCCTTCGCTTGCAGAATCGCCGGATTATTTTTCAAGGTCGCATCCAGCGCGGTTTCGAGCGTCATCCCCGACGTTTTCGATAACGAACAAGCCGCGACAAGAACGATCGTTAGGCGGATCGAATTCATCGCGCAGTCAGTTTTGCCGGAGGACGCGCCAGACTCGAGGCCTGAGCTTCACCCCGGGTTTTCTTCGCTCTGTTTTCATTCGCCGAACCAAAATCGAGTACGTCCGGCGTACTGGCAGTCGCGCGCGCCAGTCGCGCGAGAGCGACGTTGTGCAAATAGATTGCGCTCAATCTGGTCGTGCGAGTTCGGGTGACGTCCGATGCCGCCTGGAGGACATCCAGTTGTGTCCCCAATCCGGCGCCGAAGTTTCCCTTTGCGATTTCCAGTGATTCGTCAGCCGTCTGCACATTTTTGGTTTCAGATTCCAAAACGGTTTCCGCTTGTTGCAGATCCAGAAATGCGCTCCGCACTTCTCCTGCGACCATGATCTGTGCTGCCCGCAAAGCCTGGACCGCGGCTTCACGCCGAGCGCGGGTAGCTTGCATTTTACCTTTGGTCGCAAACCCGTCGAAAAGATGCCAGACAGCGTCGACTCCGACCAAATAGCCGTGATTAAATTCACGACCCACATCGGGATCGCGCTCGTTGTAAACTTCGTAAGCCGAAAATAATTCGACATGCGGCAGAAGCTCGCTCCGATCGACCGCTAATTGGTGGTCTTCGATTTCAATCTGCTTTTGTCGCGACACGATTTCGGGTCGGGTTGAACCGGCCCGGGCCAGACACGCATTCAAATCGGGATGTTTCGCCTCGTACTGTAGCTGACCGGCAACTTCAAAACGCGGTTTGTCGGGATCGGACTGAAAATCCATTCCGAAGAGTTCGCCCAACCGGAGATACGAAATCTTTAACTGGGTTTGCGCGTTGACTAATTCCGGCCGCTCATTGGCTAGAGCCACTTCGGCACGACGCACGTTCAATGCTCCCACGATCCCGGCGTTAAATCGTTCTTGTTGCGACTTGAGCTCGCCTTCCAGCACCCGGACCGAATCTTCGCGGACCCGGACCTTTGCCCGGTTCAAGAGCAACTCGCAAAAACCGACCCGTACGTCCATCGCCACGCGGTTGGAGATTTCCCGAAGCTCGCACTCCTCCTTTTCGATGTTGAGAACGGCGATCGCTACCTGATTGGAAGTCGCGCCGCCGGTGTAAACATTTTCCACAGCGCGCGCGGAAGCGTTGTAATCTTCGTCACGCAATCGCGTTTGCGCCTGATGCTGGCGCTTGTCGACCAGGCCATTGGAAACCACGGACGGCAAATATCCGGCGCGGGCGGCAATGAAATCGCCCCGCGCGGCCTCGACTTTTTTTTGCGCGACGATCACCTCGGGATTTTGGGTCGCAGCCAGGGTAACGCCCTCCTCGACCGTGTAGGTGGGTATCTCGCATCGCGCTTGGGACCAGCAGCCGGCCAGCGAAACGAGAAGAATGACGCGGCCTAACTGCGTCGCATGCTTACTCTTGGGCAACAGCTTCTTTTTCAATAAATTTCCTGGGATATTGCTTGCATCGTAGCCGGGGCTGTATCATTTTGCACGCTCGTTAGCTGCCCTAAGTCGGGGGCCAAATTGAATTGAAATCCGCGTTTAGTTTTTATTTTACGTAATCACTTTTGTATCTTGCCCGCAGCTCTGTGCTGTAGGTAAGATCGCATACTTCCTGGAATGAGAAAAATCAGAATCGCCATCGTCGGAGTAGGTAATTGTGCCAGTTCCTTGGTTCAGGGAATCAATTTCTATCGCGGTTCGACCAATAACGGCGCCGGCGTCGGACTGATGCACCGGCAGATCGGTTCATACCGGCCGGGCGACATCGAGGTAGTCGCCGCGTTTGACATCGACCGCCGGAAAGTGGGGCTCGATGTCAGCCGCGCGATTTTCGCTCCTCCCAACTGCACCAAGGTTTTCTGCGAAAAGGTCAACCTGACCGGTGCGATCGTGAAAATGGGCTGCGTTTTCGACAGCTTCGCGCCGCATATGGCCGAACAGGATCCGCTCCGGACCTTTTTGCCGTTGGAAAAAGAGTCGACTCGCGAGCAAATCATCGCCGAATTAAAAGATTCGTGCGCCGAAATCATGGTCAATTATCTTCCGGTCGGTTCGGAAGAAGCGACGCGGTTCTATGCCGGTTGCGCGCTCGAAGCTGGGATCGCATTCGTCAACAACATCCCGGTTTTCATCGCCAGTGATCCAGTTTGGGCGAAACGTTTCGCCGATAAAAATCTTCCTCTCATCGGAGACGACATCAAAGCGCAACTCGGCGCTACCATCTTGCATCGCACCATTGTCGATCTTTTCCGCAAGCGCGGAGCCAAAGTGGAACGCACGTATCAACTGAACACCGGCGGTAACACCGATTTTCTGAACATGATGAATCGCACTCGCCTCGTTTCGAAGAAAACTTCGAAGACCGAAGCGGTCCAATCGGTGATTGGCGAGCGGCTGGCCGATGAAAATATTCACATCGGACCGAGCGATTACGTTCCGTGGCAGCTCGACAACAAGATCGCCTTCATTCGAGTCGAAGGCCGGCTTTTTGGCGGTGTTCCGATGGAGATCGACGTGAAACTTTCGGTCGAGGATTCACCAAATTCCGCCGGGATTGCGATCGATTCGATTCGTTGCTGCAAACTCGCGCTCGATCGCGGCATCGGCGGCGTGCTCCATTCGCCTTCCGCATTTTTCTCCAAGCATCCGCCCGTTCAGATGACTGACGACGAAGCTTACCGCTGCGTCGAACAATTCATCCGCGGCGAGCGCGACTGCTAGTTTCGCGGCGAAATGTTCTTCCGCCCAACCGTGTTAGATGGAAAAAATCCATCTAATTCTCGTTAGGCCTTTTGCCATGCGTAGGTTCAACTCATCTGTAGCACTGCTCATCGGGATGACGTTGCTCGGGTGCGCCAACAGAGGCGGGTTTTCGGCACAGTCGTGGAAGTTTCCGGTCGACGGCAAAGTTAGCAGTATCTCACGTGGAGACTTGGCCGCGGCGATTGCCGCCGCAAATGCCGATCGCATTTGGGCGGTACATGTCATCAACCGGGATCATGTGCGAGTGGACATCAGCGACGACATTCACGATGTGGGCAACTACGACGAAAGAGGCCGATATTATGTCGAGCGTCTTCACAGCGCTCCCATGTATGTAGATGTCACGCGACGTGGAGCCAAGTGGGAGAGTGATGGTGCGGTCATCACGACGTACTAGTGAGCCAAAGGCCTAACCAAACGATCAAGCGAATCACTATCCGTTGAAAAACCAGTTTTTAATGAGCACACACTTCCACCGAGGATCGGCCTCGCCTTCGGTAGCGATTCGCTCATCTTATTCTCGTTAGATGAATGTGGAAACGATCAATGTCTGGGCGCAGCTAATCGCGTCGATCGGCGTCATCGTCTCCCTCTTTTATGTCGCGGCGCAAGTCCGGCAAAACACGCGCTCTTCACGCGCGATTGTGGTCGATTCGCTTGCTAGATCGATGCATGACCTTGCCATTGAGATGGCGCAGAACGACCAGCTCCTAACGACTGCCACAATGTTGAAAGATTGGAACAGCGCGTCCGAGATGGAGCGAGCGCGGTATGCATCTTTTATGCTCGGTTATTTCAAGCTATTCGAGAACGGATGGTTCCAAATGCGTCAAGGGACCCTCGAACGCGATCAGTGGGAGGGGTACGACGCATTTTTGCGCACCGTTTGGATGGTACCAACAGTCAAGACATGGTGGTCCATGCGGCGGACGTTCTTCGCGCCTGGATTTCGGAATTACGTCGAGAACCTCGAAGAAGCGCGCGATATCCCTTCGCTGGCGCAGCTTACTCGAACTGAAAAGTGATGGCGCGGTGGCATCTACGAGACGGTGCAGCCAACGGCCACCCGGTGCATGTTACCTTTCTCGTGAATTCCACTCTCTCACTTCGATGATTGCTCGGCCCCGGTCGCCGCGCCGATTTATCCTCGTTAGGCGAGATCCGGTTTTTCAAAAATCGTCGGGCGCATCGGATCGGGTTTCGTTTTCGAATTGCGCTGGCGGGAGTTGTTCCAGTCTCTGCCACTCGCTTTGCAATTCGTCGGTCGAGTAAAGAAGCAGTCGCCCGAGGGCGGTCGAGAATAAACCCGCTTCAACCTTTAGCCGCGTGATTGCGCGACCACTTTCCAATACGCGACGATCTGCGCCCGGTAGCGGGCCCGAAAACTTTCCACTTCGCTCCCGGAAACCTTGTTTGTTTTCCAGTCAATCAAAAGACACTCGTTAGTCCCGGAATCGATCATGAGAGTATCGATGAAACCTTCGAGCACACTGCGATCGTTCCTCCGCCAGGAGAACGGAAACTCGCGATGAAACTGCGTCGCGCTGCTCGCAAGGAAACGGGCAATGTTTTTATCAATGAAAAGATTTTTGCGCGTCGCATTCCAATCTCTCGTTGCAGATTTCGGATCAGGTGACGTCGGCAATTGTTCTTCAAATAACTTCTGCGCGGAATCAATTCCACCTTTCCAATCGACGCGTTCGAAAAAGGCGCTCCACGCGGCGTACACCGCGGCGGCCATGCGAAGAAGTAGAAAGACGATCTCCGGCTGTCCAATCCGCATCGTGCGTGTCCTCACCCAAGCATCGACGCCTGCTGCGCGTCGAGTTGGGAAAACGCAATGCCGTCGAGACCGACGGCGGGCAGCGGCACACCAAGATAGTCCAGCATCGCCGGCATGACGTCGACGGTCCGAATCGGGCCGGTCGGAAGGCGCACACTGGCGGCGATCGGGACTTCCATATGTTCCCGAATCAGACTGCCGTGTCCCGCCCTGTGCTCCGGAATTTCCCAGGGACCCCGAAAATCGGCTCCCGGCACCGCGGCCAAGACGACGTCGCCCGCGCGCGGCGTTGCGAACAGCTGCAGCAACTGGCGCGGCGCATCCGGCACGTCGGTTTCCCGGCTGCGCAATAACAGCTCGCGATCCTCGAGTTCTAGATACCCGCCCAGGCCGAGTGGATCGCCTTCGAGCGGCTCATATCGGATTAATCGCCCCCCAAGACGTTCCGACAACACCGCGCGCGCGCGATTGGTTCGCACAATGACCGCGGGCCGGTCCTCCCCAGCGTTGGAATCGGCCCGGTACGCTGCGAGACGCACGGCGCGAAATCTTAGAATGCGTTCGAGTGTGTCGGCCGGAATCTCGGACTCGGTGCGGGGCGTCCACCGACCGGAGCGCGGCTCAAGGTACAGTTGGATGCTCGCGTTGCCCGAGACCATCGTGGCTGCCGCGGCATTTCGTCGCCAGACGTGCAGCGGATGGCGGGCCGTCCGAAAGCCCCAGCGCTCCAGCTCAACGGCGATATCGCAATGCTCGTGCATCGTTGTCGCGCCGTGATCGGCCGCGACGAACAGGGCGGGCACCTCACCACTTCGCCGCACCCGTGCCATGAAAGCGCCGAGCGCATCGTCCACCGCTCGATACCGCGCCAGAACCAGAGCATGGTGCGGGTCGCGCAAATGCGTGACGCCGTCGACTCCCGGAAATACGACGAACAAGAGCCGCCACGGATCATCGGCCGCTGCAAGCCAGGCCTGCGAGACGGCGCGATCGAGCGTGCGATAGGTCCCGAAGAAGTGTGCGGCACTGCCGTAAAACGCACGCTTGAGAGGAATGCGATGCGCACCCGGACGCAGCCCGCGCGTGATGGGCGTACAGATTGCGATGCTCTCGGGGACGAGCTCAAAGAGCGACGACGCTGGCGTGATGTCCTGATTGAGCCAACCACCCTGCACACCACAGTAGCTCCGCGCTGCGCGCCACTGGTCTCTCCATCCACCACCAGCACGCGCACGATCGAGCCATCGGATGCCTGGGATGCCTACGTGCCCGGGATAGCGACCAAAGATGAACGGGATATAGGCGACACCGGTGGTCGACGGAAAGACGGTGGTCCCGACCCGCAGTCCGCCGGGTTCGAGAACCCAGCGCGCGAGGTTCGGTAGATCGCCACGACCGA
>Ga0210384_10005126_pt1 | contig 14391 bp, 14 predicted proteins | sample IncBWH2MmetaG_FD_160574 | JGI IMG/M metagenome (GOLD analysis project Ga0210384, IMG submission 160574) | Forest soil microbial communities from Barre Woods Harvard Forest LTER site, Petersham, Massachusetts, United States - Inc-BW-H-2-M | ecosystem: Environmental > Terrestrial > Soil >...
TGGAAAAATCATTCTGAAAGGCCGCCACCACCAGGACCACCGCCGCGAGGAAAACTACCGCGAAGCTGGCAATGCCGGCGCGGCGGGCCGTTTCACCCAAGGGCAGACTGAGTGCTCTTTTATTGACAACGGCGATCACGCCTACGACAAGGCAGTAAGTACAGCAAGCTAAAGCGAACAAAAGCACGAAACTACCGAGCAACGCCACTACAATCCTCCCAGCTTGCAGAGCAGTCATTCGTTGACTCGTTGGAGAGAGTTCGTTTTTACGATGACCGAGCTGGTTGTTCTCACGTCATGAGCTGTTCTATTTTTCTGCGCTTATCCGATTGATTGGTTGGGTGTTGAACTGTTGCACAGAGCTCGTCACCGGATCAGAAGTGCCGTCAGCCTGGGTCGAGCTTACCCAGTAGTAATACGTGGTTTCAGGCTGCAGATGGTTCATGCGCACCCGAAAGACCATGTCACCGTGACTGGGGTTGATTCTGTTTGGAGAAATTGCGGTCAAGTCAAGGTGATTGGGATCTGTACCGTAATGGACGATGGCGTAGTGCAGAATGGTTCCGCCCGGATTGTTTGCAGTCCAACGGATAAAGGCGAACGTGTCGGCAGCGGATTCGACGGTCGGGCTGACTTTGACTTGGGCCTGGCTCGAACCGTCACGCGCGCATGCCATTGGTGGTTGCAAGAACAATATGCCCGCAGCCATAACGCATATCGCGATCATGAGGCGTGATCCATTTACTCTGGTCATATGCAGATCTCCCATACGGTATTGCCCAGAACGCGGCTCTGTCATTGAACAAGAGAGCGAAAGACGGGGCGAACCAACAGGTTCGCCCCACGTTGTGTTAGCGAACCATCGTCACGGCTTGAAGCCGTCTACGAGAGTCTTCAAGAAGGCGACGATGTCGTCTTCCTCCTCCGACGTCAAGCCAAGCTTACCGATAGTCATGTTTTCGTTGTTGTCGTCTTCCGGCATGGGCCAACAGGTCACCTTCTCTTTGGTTCCCTTTGGACAATGCCCGGACAGCACGTGATAGGGGTAAACATCACGCGTGTTGTAGAAGTGGACGACCTCCTTCAAGCTCGTGAGGTAGCCGTTGTGCATGTAAGCTTTCACGAATCCCTGGTATGGCACTTGCGCCGCGTTGCGGGCCGTCGAGGTTTGGAATTTGCCCTCGAATTGCGGCAAGAGTATTCCCCACCTCAAATTGGGAGGAGGGCCATAGTAGCCATCCAGGAATAATCCCATTCCCTCGTCGGTGAACCCGAATCCCAGTGGATTACCGGTAAATCCCCATTGGTCGGGGGTGTCCTCCGAATACCATGGAAGCATCACATTCTTGGGGAGACCGAGGTTGTTGTAGGTCGTGTCGGTGAACAAAGGCTGAAGGCTTGCCGCCTGGCCGGTATCTCCTCCGCCCTTGAGGGTGCTCGACCTTCCATCCAGGTGGCAGGTGTTGCAACTGCCTTTGCCGCGGAACAGGTCATAACCGTTCTGCTCTTGTGTTGTGAGGGTTGCCTTTCCCGCTAGAAAGTAATCGAATTTCGAGGTGAAAGGGCTGACGGCGTCGGAAGACTCATAAGCGGCAATGGCCTGACCCCACTCATCGAAATCTTTCGTGGCGAGAGTGCGGTCTTTAGGGCTGAGCTTAAGCGGAGTCGGGTTTCCACCAAGCACAGCGGCGCCTTTCGGGATGCTGCATATTTTCGCAACGTCCGAAGGCCAATTAATTTCCAGCGAGCCAACGCCAAAGACCTGCTCAAAGAAGAATTTGTATTTGCTCAGGGAGAGCTTCCAGACCACGCAAGCAGGGTCTGGATTGGCCATTTCTTCGGTATCGCTGGGCGGGTCTTGTCCCTGCTCCGCTGCGGAATTCTGCAGTCGGTATCCTGTTGCGCGCCCATCCCAGAAGTTGCCCCCGTAGAAATCGGCTTGGCTTTGGTTGAAGTGGAGAGGCGGGTAGTAGGTTGCGTAAACGTAACTCTGCGGGTTCCGCTTCGCAATCCGGTTATTAGGGTATGCTCCGTGAACTGTGATGGGGACCGATCCCGGGTTCGATCCGCCCGTGAATACGCTCAAGATCGATGCGCCGTTTCCATAGCCCGCCATCGGGTCATGGCAATAGCTGCAGGCGAGGTTCTTGTTAACGGACATGTTGGGATCGAAGATCTCAAGCTTGCCGAGAGTCTCGACTTGATGGTATGGATCCAGCTTCCCTGACTTTGCCGCTTTTAGAGCCTGGGCTTCGAGCATGGCCTCTTCAGCGCGAATCCTGATGAAGTCTGGGTCATTCGCAATGATGCACTGAAGGTCAAGTCTGTGGCCTTGCAGTATGCATTTTGAATCAGACGGCGGAATCTGGAAGCCTGGTGGAAGTGAAAAATCAATTATTGGCGGTGGCGGAATAGCCTGTGCGGACACACTGGGGGCTACCGTCAGAATGGCGAGCGCAATCAAACCCGCTGTCCAAAACAGCGAGAATGTTTCGAAATGTTTCATGCGGTTCACGGTTCCTCCTTTACTTTCATGTTGGCGGTGTTTCGCGGTGCTCAGCTAAGTGCACGCCGAATACCAAGGTTTTTCCAAGCCGGATTTCTCGCGGTTACATAGTTGGCCCAGCCTGCGACTCTTACCTAGCCGTGATGGGCGGAAGGCTCCCGGGAGCACGGTTGCCCGCTCTGGCTCTGGAGTTCAATATCTCTGTTGTTCGGAGAAAGCGGGTGGTCGAGGACGAATAGGTCCGCACGACGACAACTTCCACCCGGCCGACGCCTAAGAGGGGTGCCACTGGCCTAACAGATCCAGTGTGCACAATGAAGGAAAACCAGGCACAACATAATCCAAGACAATGGGCGATTGCAAGAGTGGTTTTACCGTATTACTCAGCTGCCAATAACATTTAAGTTATAACTGCGCCGATTAGCCCGTGCACGGGCCGTCGGGAAGAATTCACAATCTTCAATTCGATAAGTAATTCAGTGCACGGTGACAAGAATTCCGTAGATGCTCGCCCCTATCATCGTTAAGATCAGCGCCATAACGAGGATGGTTGCCAGACAGCTAATGACTTGGACTGTGAGGATGGTGCGATCTACGATTCTCGTATCCACCGGTTGCACCTCCAGTCCGCACCAAAAGCATTTTTGAGGCCACTAAACTAACCAGGCGTTCGCCGTAATCGCGTGAATACACCACTCGCTGAACTCCCCCTGATCGCATGATGTCGAAATAGCAACACTTTTGGCGAAAGCCGTCGAAATACTGACCTTGAGGGGGAATCGTGTGGCTCGAAAATCAACGATCTATAGATCCGCGTTAAAGCGGCAAAGGACAATTCGGGCGGTTCGTGGCGCTTGCGCTGGTGGCAGCACGAAACGTTAATCTCTCCCCAGGAATCGAAGGAACCCGTGCCTCCCCCGGCCTCAAAATTGCGAACAAGCCTAAGGTGTTCAGGGAACTGGCAGAATCCGCCGATGAGGACGCTAAAATCAATTGTCGCGTTGGTAGCCGCCGCCGTCATTGTGGGACAGTTGGTGACAAGGCAGCGCGCAGTTATCGAGCCGAAAGATCAGAGACTGCCGCTTTTGTCGAATTCAGAGGCTGCGCGAGTGTTGGTGCGAGCTTGCGGGAACTGCCACTCGAATCACACTGACTGGCCTTGGTACAGCCATGTTGCACCCGCCTCCTGGTGGATCGCGCAACACGTGCGCGAAGGCAGAGAAAAGTTAGACTTTTCCGATTGGGAAAGATATTCGGCAGGGCAGAAGCGTGACAAATTGGATTCCATGTGCGGGCTCATATCGACGGGCAGGATGCCGCCGTGGCTGTACACCACAATGCATCCAGAGGCGAAACTTACTAAAGAAGATGAGAAAGCAGTGTGTGCCTGGGTGAAAGAACAAACTGTGGCTGCAAGATGAGATGCGCGCACGCCCGTCAGGGCTGCGGAGGAAGGCACTTTAGCGATAATTCGTACCCATAGCTTCGCCGATATAAGATGTGAGCCTGTCGAATATTTCCAATCTGGTGTAGCATCCACTGGACAAGGTTCACCATGACGATGAACGCAACCTCACCGCGAACAGACGCAACCACAGTGGCCCACCAACCGCAAGCCGCGAACGGTCTGGCAGTCGTGCGCGTGACGATCGGCGCGATGTTGGTGTGGGTCTTTTTCGAGAATCTGGGGAAAGGCCTCTACACACCGGCTGGTTACGCGGGCCTGATCAGCTACTACATCAAGAACAGCCATTCGCCGGCCATTTGGAAGTCCGTCATGGCTCTGGCGGCAAGCCACGCCGCGATGGCGGCTCCCATGCAGGCCGTGACCGAGATCTCTCTCGGTATCCTGCTGGTCATTGGTCTGCTGACGCGTCCGGCCGGCTTTGTTGCATTCCTATACCTGGGCAGTCTTTGGGTTTCGGAGTGGGGCACGGCGTGGATTTGGGAGTTGCTGGTTCCAGTGATGGCATCGCTTGGGCTGGCGGTGGGGCGTGCGGGTCGAGCGTGGGGCGTCGACGCCTGGCTGGCGCGGCGCTGGCCATCTTCCCCGTGGTGGTGAGTTGAGCCACAATCCAGTGCGAGTGTCGGTCATTATTCCTACTTACAATGAAGCACAATCCATCGGTCGCGTCTTGGCGGACCTCCCTGCCGATATTGTCACTGAGGTTTTGGTTGTAGATAGCAATTCAACCGATGGGACTCCCGAGATCGCCTCGAAGATGGGAGCCCGCGTCCTCCGCGAACCTCGCCGCGGATACGGTCGCGCCTGTTTGACCGGGATCGCGAATGCGAATGCCCCTGAGGTGGTCGTCTTCCTCGACGGCGATTACAGCGATCGGCCAGACGAACTGCCGCTCCTCTTGGCCCCGATCAGCGAGGGCCGTGCGGACATCACGATCGGTTCCCGCCTGCAGGGGCGGCGTTCTGCGGGGGCGATGCCTGCGCATCAGGCGTTTGGCAATCGTCTCGCCGCCGGCCTGATTAAGGTGCTTTATGGTTTACAAATTAGTGATCTCGGGCCGTTTCGCGCTGCCCGCGCCGATGTGCTCCGCGCGCTCGCGCTCGAAGAGACTACCTATGGATGGGCAGTTGAGATGATCCTCAAAGGCGCGCGCGCCGGATACCGTGTGGTTGAAGTCCCGGTAAGCTACCACCCGCGTATCGGAAAATCAAAGATCAGCGGTACGCTGAAAGGCACAGTCGGCGCCGCCTGGTTCATCCTCAGCCTGATAGTGCGCTATTATTTCCGGCGGCGAAGAGCTGGGACACCGCGGCCGGCGTGAGGCGCACTTGCCGATTGCACCAATTCTGGTGCAGAATTTCTCTCAAAAAAATCACTCGATTCTGCCCAAAATCTAGAAAACAAAGGACCGGATTTTTTCTTCCCTTGTAGATCTATGGTTCTTAAGGTAGTTACACGCAAAATATTCTAAACATTGGGGTTAGCGTGGTTATCAGGCCGAATGCTGTTGCCCCTTTGGAACCACGGCAAAGCGCTGGGCGAAGGTTTTGGTCTTCGCCTTATTCGTCGGACTGGCCAAAGGCTGCGCCCTGGTCAGGTTGTCAAAGAACGCGGTTATCTTGTAGATAACCTGTGTTCTCATATAATATCGTAAGCGAGGAAATGAGATCAAGGGGAAAGTGGATGGGCCCCTGAAGACGATTCCCGAATTGGGAAACGTAAGGCGCGCGAACTTTGTGGGCCTCATGGCGCAAGACGATCTGCGGCAGTCTCTTCGGACGGTGGCGAAACCCAGGTTAGCGCCCGAAGAAGAGGTGTTACAAGCCTGAATATACAGGGAACGGGCACAGACTTGGGCACCGGGCCTGAATGGCCACTCGTCGTATATTATTGCCCCAACAATCTATGGAATCCGCAAGCGAGACGGTGGTGCGTTCGTCAGACACTGACCGGGTGCTCGTCATCATGGCGAAAGCACCGAGGCCCGGAGCGGTGAAGACCCGTCTGGCACCCAGCCTTTCTCCTGAGGCTGTCACTGCTTTCTATTGCTGTCTTCTGGACGACACGCTGGCGCTGGCGCGGTCTTTGAAGTTGGGCGATGTGGAAGTTGCGATCATGTGTCCGGAGTCGGACGTCGATGAGCTGGCGCGGTTGTCTGGCAGCCAGGTCAGCGTAGTTGCCCAGAAAGGGGAGGGTCTTGCCGCGGGCCTCACTTCGGTGTTTGCGCACTTCGCGGAAGGTCGTCGAACGGACGCACATCGAACGAACCCACCTCAGCGACGCATCATTGCCTTCAACAGCGACAGCCCACACCTGCCGCGTTCTGTTCTCGAAGACGCGTTCGAAACGCTGGCCGCACATGACGTAGTCGTTGGACCAACGCACGACGGAGGCTACTATTTGGTCGGGGCAAAGGCTTCTCATCCTACGCTTTTCGCGGGCGATGGAATGGGCACCAGCAGCGCTCTGGAGAGACTCCTGGCGCGCGCACGAGCCCTTGAGCTGTCCGTAGGCTTCGCAGATCGTTTTTATGATATCGACATCGCAGACGATTTGGCTCGGTTAGCAGAGGAGTTGCGGCTGGCTCCGGCAAGGGCGCCACGCACGGCGGCGTGGCTCAAAGAGTGGGACTCGACTGCTCATTGATCCGGACGGTCGGCTGATTTTCAATGAGCCCTACTCCTGTTAACAGCAGTTAGGAGCCTGATACCATCTCCTTCATGTCAGATTTTGATGAGGCACGGAAAAAGGCCGAGTCTGGAAATGTTGTCAGTCAAGGCTACGTGGGCTGGTGCTACCTGTACGGCCGGGAAACAGAGCTTAACTACTCAGAGGCTTTGCGATGGCTGTCCGCTGCCGCATATGAGGGGCGAGCATCACGTCCGTTCGTTCATCTTGGCGACATGTACGCGGCGGGTCTTGGGGTGGCGAAAAACGTCAGCGAAGCAATCCGGCACTATAAGGCAGTCGTGGCCAGCGAACTGCGAGCACAACTGGCGTTGGCCCGCATTTACTCCGAAGGGGACGGTGTTGAGGCTGACCCAAGAGAGGCTTCGATGCTCTATTCTTCGCTTGCGGGCTGCAATCACGTGCATGACGAACCCGCCGTCGCCGCGTTCGCCGGTGCTCTCACCAGCGCCGAAGTTGAAGAGGCAAAGTCATACACTCAGAATCACTGACCCCTGCTTAGCCGGAACGCGAGCGTAAGCTCCAGAGTGGCGCAACATCGCCATTTCACTCATTTGTCGGGTTCCATGCCCAAGATTACGTCTTGGAAGAAGGTTAAGAGACGCTCAACTGTGCATGCGTTACGAACGCGTGTGGAGTTAGAGCCTTGTAGGGGCTGGTGCCGAGAGTTGGAGCTCGCGGCCGGGCAACCTCGGACGGGCACGGGAGAATTGGAATAGTAATGATGAAGCTCGCCTCTGTAAAGATCACCCCCGCGTGCAGAGTGTACGTTCTTGGCGCCACGTTGTGCGTGGCGCTAACCATCTGCTCACGCAACTTCGGCGATCGGGGTGGGCCATACTTCATGGCCTCTTTGACGATTGCGGGCGTCGTGTACCTCTTGGCGATCCGTGAGTTTTTCGCCACGCCAAAATTTTCCCGGCGGGTTGTCTTCGTTGGGCTCGTCCTGGCTGCTGTGGGGCACGTTGCATTTCTTCGGGTACCCTCGGGCGCCGATGATGATATTCATCGCTATGTTTGGGATGGCCGCCTGCAGAGGCTCGGGTACAACCCTTATCTTGTCGTTCCCAGCGATCCTGCGGTGCAGGGGCTGCATACTGCGGAAACCCGGAACTTGAACAATCCGGATTTGCCGAGCCCATATCCACCAGGAGCGCAGCTTTTTTTCCGCGCAGTAACCGCCATTCACGAATCTGCTTTTGCGCTGAAAGTCGCATTCGTGGTTTGCGAGTTCGCAATTGTTTTCGTGTTGCTCGATGTCTTGCGTCGTACCGGGCAGGGAGCGCACCTGGTGCTGGCGTTCGCCTGGAACCCATTGTTGGCCATTGAGGTGGCGGGAAGCGGTCACATTGATATTGTTGGCGCGCTATTGTTGGTGGTGTCCGCCGCCACGCTATTGCGCCGATGGCGGGCGACTGCGGCCGCCGCGCTTGGGTTGGCTATCGCGGTGAAATTTCTGCCGGTCGTACTGTTGCCCCTCTACTGGAAGCGGGTTCGCATTCGCGACGCGGCGCTGGCGGCAGCCGTGGTCGGACTTCTCTACTTACCCTTCCTCAATCACGGTCGCATTCCAATCGGCTCGCTGGGTACGTACGTGCAGAGTTTCCGCTTTAATGGTCCCGTGTTTGCGGCACTCGATCGAGTGGCGCCTCCGTCGGTGCTGGTTGGTCTGGCAGTGCTCGTCGGATGCGCGACTGCGACCTGGCTGAGAAGAAGAAGCGGAACGCCCGAGTTGTCCCCGCACGCATTCGCCTGGCCCATGTTTGCCTGGCCCATGGCTGCATCTCTTCTGTGTGCACCCGCCGTATTCCCGTGGTATCTTCTCTGGCTGCTGCCATTTCTGACGTCAGCCTCGACGCTGCTGATCATTATCTGGACTGTCAGCATTTTCCCGACTTACGACATGTGGCACTTGCGCACACTTGGACGTCCGTGGGGCTCGCTTCCTGTTTGGGTAATGCTGGTGGAATACGGATGCGTGGCAGCGGCGGGTGCAATTCTCGGGTTTCGCCGGATCACACGACCGCCAGTAACCCAAGGTTCAACGGACTAGGTAGCATGAAGTGCGGCGGGCCAAACAGCAATTACTGTATCCCGGAGCCTTACACTGTCATCCTAGACAGCATTCGTTCAATTCACCGAGGAGCGAACTCTATGAAAAATGCCCGCCGTTTAATCATGATGGGTTTTCTGCTTTGCGGAGTGCTGGTGCTTGCGCAAAGCCCGCCGGCGCCGACGCGCGCGCCGCTTCTAGATCAAGTCGCCAAGACCTACGGGATCGATTCGTGGGACAAGGTTGAGGCCATCCGCTATACCTGGAACGGGGAGATTACCGGACTCTTCAAAGCTGCCCACAAGTGGGAGTGGGAGCCCAAGACCGGCAAAGTCACCTTCGAAGGGACGGATAAAGATGGCAAGCCGGTCAACGTTTCCTATGTACGCACCGACCTGAGCAGCCAATCTGACGCCGTGAAAAATCAGATCGACCCGAGTTTCATCAACGACAATTATTGGACTCTGTTCCCCTTCCATGCTTATTGGGACAAGAGCGCCAGCGCGATCGATCAGGGCAAGTTTAATCTGCCCGTGGGCCCCGGCATGGCCGAGCTGCTTCCAATAAAGTATCCGGCGGATGGCGGTTACACGCCGGGCGACATCTGGGACCTCTATGTCGGCAATGACGGCCGTGTCGTGTACTTTGTATATATCCGGGGCGGGGCCAAGCCGCCGAGCCGCGTCCTCGCCACGTGGGCAGGCTACAAAAAGGCAGGTCCAATTCTGTTCTCAACCGAGCATAAGGGCACCGCCGATGGTAAGGCTCTGCACATCTTTATTTCTGACGTGGCAGTTAGGCTGACGGGGTCGGACAAGTGGATGCCCGCGCAATAAAAGAATTGGAAGAGTAGCTCACTTAAGCCATAGGCGGGCTGCAGTTGGCCCCCGCCAGTCAACGAGTGCACCGGAAAACAGCAATCCACCCGACAACACGTCAGCTGGTGGCCTTGAACTTCGCGACGATCGCCGTGATGTCGTCGTGTTGTTCCTGAAAACTGAATCGCCGCACACCATCCACGATTGCGGTCAACAAAGCCTGGCACGGCAGGTCCCGATGTTGCTGAAGCGACTCAATCAGGCACCGCTCGCCAAATTCCTCTCCTTGCTCGTTACTGGCTTCGGTGATGCCGTCCGTGTAAAGCGCAAGCACGTCCCCGGGAGAGAATTCCTGTTCCCGCATCGAGCAATTCCACTCTCTGAACAGCCCGAGCAGCGTGCCGGTGGACTCGAGCCGATCGACCCTGCCGTCGCTTCTTACCAGGAGACCTGCCAAATGGCCGCAATTGACGTAGCGCAGTCGCCGCGCCGCCTCGTCGTAGTCGGCAAAGAAAAGCGAGGAATAGGCGCTGTCGCCTGTGTTGTCATAGAACAGGCGGTTCACAGAGCGGAGCAACGCCTCGGGCTGATCGAAGGCCAGCGCCGACTGGCTCCGCAGGCTGGCCTGCAAGTTCGCCATCAGCAGAGCGGCGGCGATGCCCTTGCCGGAAACATCGCCGATGATCCACCCTAGCCGCTGCGGCCCGAGATTCAGGAAATCGAAATAATCCCCTCCCACCTGCCGCGCCTGCAGGCAGATGCCCGCGTACTCGACGGTTTGCAGCTCCGGCTGAATCTGCGGAAACAAGCGCGCCTGCACCTGCCGTGCTATTTCCAGCTCCTGCGCGGTGCGGCGTTCGGATTCGAGTTTCTCCGCGTGCGCCCGCCGGCGCAACTCCAGGTTTTGCCTCACCTCATCGAAGCCTTCCAGGCCAAACGCATTCCCGTCCGGATCCTCGAAACGCGCATAAGTGCCGCCCCACCCCGGCGTCTCCGGAGCAGTTGTGAAACGAACCCCGCGTTCGCTCCACTCTTTGTACTTGGCGTGGACATCTTCGGTCATAAACAGGACCCAGCGGTAGCCGCCAATCAGTTTGTATTCCGGCTGGTCGGGCTTTGGTTCAACCAGCGCGAGATCCGCGCTACCGTCGGGAGGCGCCACTTCGATCCAGCGTTCGCCGGTGGGAAGGCGTTGTTCTGTGATGAGTTCGAAGCCCAACTGTTGCAGGTAGAACTGCTTACTCACCTCCAGATCGCGGACGAAAACAACGATGTCCTGGATCGACAGGTAGGGCTCTTGGCGGCCCGGACGAAGCACGGTCCGGTTCGCCCACGAGAGAAAGACGTCGCTGGCCATCGGCGTGATTATAACGGGCCCGACTGTAAGTCGTGGAAACTTGGGAAAATCTCAGGTGTTCCGGCACCAAAGGAAAGCACGCTTTACGACAGCAAATAGAAAGTCTCTCCGCCTCCGGGAAAGCCGAATTGCTGGATGCAGTTTGGGAAAGTCTGGAAGCCGACGCGCTGTCGTTGACGGACGCGCAACGCGCCGAGCTGGATCACCGCATCGAGCGGCATGAGCAAAATCCCGCCGACGTCATCCCCTGGCAACTAGTCAGGGCGAGCTTATTCAAGAAACCGTGACACAGTCGTCTGGATACCGAAACGACCTACCTGGCGATCACTACGGTGGTGCAGGAACTGCCTAACTTGGGCAGATCGCGATTTGCGGCCATGCGGATCTCGAGTCGCGGACGCTCGCCGCGAATGATCGGACAATAAGAGTCAGGCTGTAATAACGCGTCTTGTAAGCGTCGTCTTCCAGCACATCCACCGTGGCACGACTCGCGGAACTCGCAAGGCTGGCACACGTCGGGAAGCGTCCGGGCTTGCCCGAAGGGCGCAGAGTCTAGAATGTCGAGCCCCATCGAGATCAAATCCGACAGCGGCTCTCCTGATCCTGGCCAATAGACGCAGGGTTGTGTCGTGCCTCTTGGTGTCACTCGTACGGTGCTCACGCCACAACCACCTCGGAGCGGCGGGAGCCCCACCATCGCACGAACCAACGGCTCGCCAATGGCGATTACGTCGGTCTCCGCAAAGAGGCGCCGGAACCCTTCCCAGTACTCTTCGTAGCTCAGGGCATAGACGTCCGATCGCACGGCTTGGTAGACATTTACTCTCAAAGGAGCGTCAAACCGTTTGGCTACCCGCGCCACCTCCGCTAAACGCAAGTAGTTCGACTTCATCATCACGGCGACGACGGTTACAGGAATATGCAGCCTGCGACACCGTTCTGCCTGCTGGTGGATGAGTGCCCAATTGCCATCTCCGCGTTGTGCATCCTGTTCGGCTTGCGTGGCGTAATCGAGAGAGAACTCGATGTCATGGAAGGCACGGAGTTCATTGTCTTCCAAAACAGCCACACTATGACCATTGGAAGTGATGGTGAGCTTGACCGGTTTCGTTCGCAGGTAGGCCAGTATTGCCTTGAAATCGGGATGCATGCCGTTCTCGCCGGTACCGAGATTCACCGACCGTACGGGCAGGCGTTCCATGACTGCCTTCACTTGATCCAGTGAGAGACGATCCACGCGAGTTGGATCGCGGTAGCAGAATGCGCAGGCGAGATCGCACTCGTTGGTAAGGCCGAGCCCGAGCGAAATACCGCCACCCGGTATCATGCGAGATCCCGACGGCGAAGACTCGGCTGTGACGTTGTTCATGGAATGTCCTTCATTACCGGACCTGCGCGATGGGCCAGGAAATGCGTGTAGCGGGCGACTGCGGCAAACTCCAGTCGCCTGCCTAGCTTGCGCTCTAGCTTCAGAATCCGCCGGTACTCATCAGTTCGGGAAACCCTCGGCGGCAAGTAATCCGACATGACCCGCACGCCACGCTCCGCAGTTACCGCGAGTGACGTTTCAAGCAGCATGGCTTGCAGGCTCTCCGCCGTAAAAAGCCGCACCCTTCCTCCGTACAGGGACTCGTGTCCCCACTCAGCAGTAAGATTATGCTGGGCCGCGGCCAAGTCACCGTCTTGTATTGCGGCCTTTAACACCTCGCCTGCCTGGTTACGCACCAATACCGAGATTATGCTGGACTGATCTCGCAAGGCGCGAGCTGCGCTGCGCAACACCGCACACGGGTCGTCAACATATTCCAGGATATTGTGGCAAAGAATTACATCAAACGACTCGCCGGGGAACAAGTTTAAGAATTGGGCGGCATCGCCGTGTTTCAGCGCGATCCTATCGGTCAGTCCTGCTTCTTGCGCGGCACACTTCGCCAAATCCAGCATTGGTACAGAGGCATCCAGCAACGTGACGTGAAGGCCAAGTTGCGCCAGGCGCACCGCGATGGCGCCGGTACCGCACCCAAGATCCAGAGCGTACAAAGACCGCGTGGCCTGCGGCAGAAACTCCTGCAAGTTGGCAAAGGCGAGATCGAGGCGTAGCCGCCCTTCGGGCGTCTCGAGGTAGGCGGCGTACTGATCGGCGCCGGTCCGGAACCGTTCGAAGTCGTCATCGTCACTGACGTTGGTTTCTTTCATGCGTCACCCGGGCGAAATCAACTTCCGTGATCACAGGCGCCAGAGCTTGGACATCCTGCCAATCGCTATAATATAAGGAAGCGTGCGTCGGGATTTCGCAAACCAGAGCTGAAGCGAAAGTACCTCAAGTGCATCGAATTTAAGTGCATCAAGATATGACGAGAAGCCATCAACATCCTCTTGAAAAGATCCTCGAGAGCCGCATTGCCATCATCGACGGAGCGATGGGCACGACGATCCGCACCTATGGCATGACGGAAGGGGACATCCGCGGAGAGCGCTTCAAGAACTCGACCAAGGGCCTGCTGAACAACGGCGACCTGTTCTCGCTGACTAAACCCGAAATGATCGGTGACATCCATCGCCGGTTTCTCGAGGCCGGGGCGGACATCATCGAAACGAACACCTTCGGCGCAACCAGCATTGTGCAGAGCGAGTTTTTTGTGGACGATCCGCGGGAGCGCGGCGGCCGAAAGGATCCGGTATTCTACCAAAAGGTCATCGACGATCCCTTCCTCGGCACCCTGGCTTGGGATATCAACGAGCAGTCGGCGCGGCAGTGTCGTGAATGGGCCGATCGCGTTGGGAACGCAACCTCGCGTCAACGGTTCGTGGCGGGCGCGATTGGGCCGCTGACCGTGTCTCTTTCGAACTCGCCTGATGCCGACGATCCCGGCTTCCGCGTGGTCACCTTCGATCAGGTTAAGACTGCTTACGCCCAGCAGGTGCGCGCCCTTATCGCCGGCGGCGTAGACCTGCTTTTGGTTGAGACCATCTTCGACTCGCTGAACGCCAAGGCGGCGCTTGTCGCCATCCGTGAAGTGCTCGATGAAGACGGCAAGAAGTTGCCGGTAATGATCTCGGCGGCGGTGGGGCGTGGCGGCGAGACGATGATCTCCGCGCAGACCACTGAAGCCTTCTGGAACGCCGTGCACCACGTAAAACCGCTGTCGGTGGGGCTCAACTGCTCTCTCGGGCCCGATCTGATGTATCCGTTCCTGGAGGAGTTATCGGAGAAGGCAGACGTGGCGCTTTCGTGCTACCCGAATGCCGGTTTGCCGAATCCCCTCTCGAAAACCGGTTTCGACCTGGGGCCTCAGGACATGGCGCGCTATCTGGGCGACTTTGCGCGCGCAGGGTTGATCAACATTGCCGGCGGCTGCTGTGGCAATACGCCTGAGCACATCGCGGCTATTGCCAAAGCGCTCGAAGGTCAGCCTCCGAGAAAGTACGGGACGGGGACCACTGAGGAATCTTTCGCCCTCCAAAGCGAGAGCAGAACGTGAGCGCGCCTGATAGCGCAGGCGC
>Ga0210384_10005128_pt1 | contig 14387 bp, 12 predicted proteins | sample IncBWH2MmetaG_FD_160574 | JGI IMG/M metagenome (GOLD analysis project Ga0210384, IMG submission 160574) | Forest soil microbial communities from Barre Woods Harvard Forest LTER site, Petersham, Massachusetts, United States - Inc-BW-H-2-M | ecosystem: Environmental > Terrestrial > Soil >...
AGACGAATGGGCACGCCTGCCGTGGAGGTTTTGACAACGATCTGGCCGATTTGATCTGGTGTGCGTACTTGGCCGCTTATCAGTCCCAGCACGAGCTGGTGGCTGTGCTCGATCAAGCCCGGTGAGTCAATCAAGTTAGTCCGGCGAATTGCGTCGAGAATGTCCTGCACGGTAATACCGGCCGTCAGGAGACGTGCCGGGTCGAGCATAACTTGGAACTCGGGAACGCGCCCGCCCTGGACGATCACGGTAGCGACGCCGTCCAGCCGGTTAATACGCGGCTTCAGATCGTACGTCGCGATTTCCCAGAGCTTGGCGGGAGGCACGGTATCGGACGTAAGGCTATAGCCGATGATAGGAAAGACCGCGAAAGTCATGCGATGAGTCTCAACCTTGGCTGTCGTAGGCAGCTCCGCCTGCAAGCGCGCGACGACCGCGTCCACACGCTGGAGAGTCAAAATCATGTCGGAGTTCCAGGCAAAGAAGAGATCGACCTCGGCGGAGCCGCGGCTGGTGATCGAAGTGACTTTCTGCAAGCCAGGAACGCTGTTAACGGCTTCCTCTATAGGGCGGGTGATCGTGACAAGCATTTGGTCAATCGGCATGACTCCGTTGTCCACGCCGACGACGACCCGGGGAAAATCGGTGTTGGGAAAGACGGATACCGGAATGCTGAAGGCCAAATACGCGCCGACGAGGGCTAAGCTGATGGTCAGAAACAGAATTGGGCGTGACAGGCGCTGAAACCAGGGCAGGCTTGCCTGATCGGACGCAGAAATTTTCGACGATTCGGACCGAGGCTCCATGCGGCGCTACTCCTTGTCCTTGTCGTCAGGCTTCTTCGAGTCACCCGCCTTGTCGGATTTGTCCGCCTTATCGTCTGCCTCTTTCTGAGCCGGCGCCGCTTCGATTTTGATTTTGGTGTTGTCTGGCAGCGCGTAACCTCCGGTACTGACGATCGGATCGCCTGCATTAATGCCACTGACGATTTGCGCATCCTCTCCATTGCGAACACCGACTTGCACGGTCTTCCAGTGAGCTTTCTGGTCCGAGCCCGCGAGCACTACGTAATCCGTTCCACCTTCGGCGTTTTTGAAGACGGCGGCAGCCGGCACGACGATGGCGTCCTTCACGGTCCTGCCCGTCATTACGACTTCCACGGTCATGCCGGGCTTCACCGCGGAATTCGGTTTTGCTGCCTCCACCCAGACTTCAATCGTGGTGCTTCCGGGGTCCAAAGCGGGACTCACGAGCGTGATTCGGCCTTTAACGGGCTCGTCCAGGCCACTTACTCTCAACTCCGCTGAGTTTCCGAGTCTTAGTTTCGCGGCCTCCGATTGCGGGATGTGAGATTTGGCGATCAGTCTGCTCAAATTCATCACGGTGAGGATCGGCTGATTGGCGGTGGCGAGATCGCCAGCATACAGCGGGCGGTCCGTTACCACGCCGTCAATGGGGCTGCGAATCTGGGAGTAACTGAACTGCGCTTCCGCAGTGCGCATCTGTCCCTCAGCCGTTTGCCGGGAACCGTGCGCGGATTTCAATGCTTGCGCTTTCCCCAAGCGCTGCAAGTCCACAAGCTGCTTCTGCGCGACTTCATTCACACTTCGCGCTTGTGCTAAAGCGACTTCCGCCGCATCCATTTCGCGCTGCGGAATCGCTCCTTCCTTGAGTAGTTCCTTTCGGCTGTCATACACCCTCTGCTGCGCATCAAAGGCGGCCTTTGCCGCCGCTGCATCGAGCTCCGCTTTTTGGACCTGCTGCGGAATTGCCGAATCCACAGAGGTGACGTAGCCGGCATCAGCTTGCTCAAAAGTTCCCTTACTGGCCTCCGCCTGCCCGGCGAGATCTCGATTCTCCAAGACGGCTAGCACTTGGCCTTTCTTGACGCGGCTGCCGCGCTGCACCTTGAATTCCGTAATCGGCGCTGTGATCTTCGGGGAGACGATGGCCTGCTCGACTGGATACACGACCGCTTCAGCGGAAACTGTTTCTGAAATGGCGGCACGTTCCGCGGGCGTGGTTTGCACCGTAACGAGAGGGTCCGCTTCCTTCTCCGCACTGCTGCAACCCGCCGAAAAAACAAGTAGTGCAGCAACCCAGATGATTGAGATAAACGAACTCATTACACGTTTCGCGCTCCGGATCATCGATGTTCTCATGGAGTCGTGAGCACTCCGGTCAAAGTCTGCAAATTCGCGAGGGCCACGCGGTAGCGCACCGCGCCGTCTTGATAGGCGGCGTTGGACAGCGCGTTGGTCGTCTGCGCGTCAACGACCTCAAGTACCGTTGCCTCGCCACCCTTGTAGCGCAGGATTGTCAGCCGAAGGCTTTCGGCTGCGAGTTCGGCCGAGCGGCTCAGACCGGCGAGCTCGTTCAGAGCCGTATCAGCTTCCGCGTAAAGCGATTGGATTTCTGCCAGCAGCTTGCGCTGCGTCAGCGAAAGTTCACGCTGCGTTTGAGTGCGGCGAAGCTCGGCCTGTTTGACGCGGCTCTGGGTTGCGCCCCAATTCCAGATGGGAATGTTGAGCGTTGCGCTGGCAGAAGACCCCAGGTTCGAGAAGGATTGACCGTTGACCTTCGTCGGAAAGTTCACACCGAAATTCGGCGCATCAATGCCGTACCAGTAGTCGAGACCGAGCGACGGCAGATAACCTGCCCGGGCCGCGGTGACCTCATATCCCGCTGCTTTGACAGCTTCCAGGGCGGCACGGACATCTGGATTTTCCTTAGCGGCCCGCTGCTGGACTTCCGTCAAAGTTGGTATCGTGATAGTGGCGTGCAAATCGTCGGCAACCTCGAAATTGTCGTTGAAGTCCGGAAAGACAAGCACAGAGAAGTCCAGCCGCGCGTTCAGTAGAGCGAGTTGTGCTTCCTGGAACTGTCGACGGCGCTCCTGGGCCTGCAGGTCAGCCTTGATCACATCCGCGTGCGCTACTTCGCCGCCCTTCTCGAGTTCCTGAGTCAGCTTCAGAAAATTGTCGCCCTCATCCGCAGCTTTGCGCGCTGTCTCCAGTTTTTGTTGAGCCGCAGCCACGGCGTAGTAGCTTTGAACGACGGTGACGACGAGGCCGCGCGAGGCGATCTCTGCGCGGGCGCGGGCAACCGCTGCGGCAGCCGAGGTGCGGCGAAAACCAGCTATTCCAGCGACGTCGATGGATTCGTGCACATTCGCCTGGCTGATGTACTCGTGAACTGCATTGTTCGCAATGAAGCGGACAGGAAATCCGCTCTTATTTGTCAACGTTGCCGATGCGCCTTGCGTATAGAGTGCTTGGTTGTTGTACGTAACGCTGGGGAGCAGTGCGGCTCCCGCTTGGTAACGATCCTGACGCGCAAGCGCAGCGTCGGTCTGCGCGCCCTGGAATTGCACGCTGTTTTTTCGAGCGCGGTCTAAGGCGTCCTGTAGAGTGAGCCGTAGTAGTGAGGCGGCTGGAGAAGCGCTGGATTGCTGAGCGGACTGCGCATTCGGTCCCGATGGAGACACGGTTTGCTTTGGCACGGGATTGTCAGGTTGCTGGCTGACGCCTGGAAAGGGAAAGACAGCGAGCCCAAGGAGCGCGAGAAGTGTCGATCGATACGAAAGATGACGAGTGTTCACGGGATTTCTCTCGAGCGGACCGCAGACCTTCACGTTCCACTATCACGAATTTAACGGCCTTGAGATAAACAGACGATTAATCGGTCCCGGTAAGCGCAGCTACGGGTCCAGGCAAATATACTGCGAAGTGACTGCCTGTTCCATCGGAGCGGACCAATTCCAGCCGGCCGTGATGCGCTTCCGCGATCCACAGGGCTATCGACAGTCCCAGGCCCGCTCCGCCCTCGCGCCCCGAACGCGATCGCGCGGGATCAACCCGGAAGAATCGCTCGAAAATGCGTGACTGTAGCTCCGGCGGAATGCCCGGCCCCGTGTCGGTGACTTCCACCTCGAAGTCTGTGTTTGTCGCGCGACAGGCAATCTCCACGCGCCCGCCCTCGGCCGTGTACTTAATAGCATTGTCCAACAGATTCAAGATCATGCGACGCAGCAGCGCCTGGTCACCGTGAACCAGGCATTCCGAGGAAGCATCGACACGCAACTCAATATTTTTTTCGCTTGCCAAAGTCCTTGCCGAATGCGCGCACTCCGCGACTACTTCCTCCAGATAGACATCCTCCGGCGAGAGAGGATACTGCCCCGAATCGGCTCGCGTCAGCGTGAACAGGTCTTCAACGATCTTAATCAACCGCGATGTTTCCCCGTGGAGAATCCCCAGCGATTCGAGATAGTCTTCCGCCTTTCGACCGTGTTGCGACATAGCCACCTCGGCCTCTCCGCGCAGAATCGCCAAGGGTGTCCGAAGCTCATGAGAGGCATCCGCGACGAAACGCCGCTGACGCTCAAAAGACCGGTCGAGCCGATCCAGAAGATCGTTGAAGGTTGTGGCCAGCTGCCCGAGTTCGTCTTTGGCATTGAGAACGGGAAGCCGATCGTCTAGGTTGGTCGCCCCAATGTGACGCGCTTGCTCTCCCATCGCGACAACGGGAGCCAAACTCTTTCTTGCTAGGAAGTAGCCCCCCGTTCCTGCGAGCAGCAGACCCACGAGAATCATCCAAGTAAACGTCAGCCGAATTGTTTCGAGCATTTCGTTTTGCCCATGTAACGAGTGAAGAACAATAAGCAAGTAGTTTTGGCCGTTGGCATTGAATGGACGAGAGTAGGCGCGGAATCGTGAGTGCTCCCCGCGAATTGTTTCCAGATTGACTTCCTTGCTCTGGCTCGTTTTTGCGAAACGCTGAAAGTCGCTCGATGCGAGTGCGCGGGTCAACGAACTATGGGATGATTCGCCGGACGGGACAGCCTCGCTCGAAGTAGCGGCGATCTCTCCGCCCGGACCCACCACCACGAAAGCATCGCTATTCGAGCGATGCTCAACCATAGCCTGCCGAGCTGCCGATGAAACTGCCGAAGTCCGTGTGCCGGGAGTGTCCGAAAGCTCATCCTGAAATGTCACCAGGAACGAATCAGACAGCACCTCTAAATCTGCGTCCGTTCGCTCCATCGACGTCCGTCGTACGATCAGGTAGGTAGTCGCAGATACGAGTATAAGCACCACCGCGAGAACCGCGGAGTACCATACCGTCAGCCGAACTCGCACCGAATCAAGCATGTTTCTTGCGGTCCGAGACATTCGTCTTGCTTTGTGTACCTGCGGGCAGCGCCCGCCCTCCGCTATCTTCGTCCCCACCAGACTGCAGGATGTAACCAGCGCCTCGGCGCGTTTGTAACAGCCCCGAGCTTCCATCCGGATCAATCTTTCGCCGAAGGCGGTTGATATAAACCTCGATCAAGTTTGAAAACGGATCGAAAGTCTCATCCCAAACGTGCTCGGCGATGTCCGCCCTGCTCACCACTCGTCCCGCATTCCGCACCAAATACTCGAGCAGAGCATATTCCTTGTGAGTCAGCGAAATTGCGTGTCCACCGCGTGTTGCGTTTTGCGCCGCCGTTTCCAGCACCAGGTCACCGACGCTTAGCCGCGGCGGGTGCAATTCCGCTGAACGCCGGAGCAGCGCGCGAAGCCGCGCCAGCAGTTCGCGAAACTCAAAGGGCTTGGTCAGGTAATCATCCGCACCGCGATCGAGCCCGCTGACGCGGTCCTCGATGGCGTCTCGCGCGGTAAGCATAAGGATGGGCATTCGCCGCCCAGCTTTCCGCAGCCTGCGGCACACTTCGAACCCGTCGGGTGCCGGAATCATGACGTCCAGAATGATCAGGTCGTACTCGTTGATGTCCGCCTGATAAAGCGCATCTTCACCGGTGGCGGCGGTATCGACCGCGTAAGCCTGCTCGCGCAGTCCTTTAATCACAAACCGGCGCACCCCCGGATCGTCTTCCACAAGCAAAATCCGCATGCCTGCATGATACGTGAAAGCGCAGCCTGGTGTGCAGTCTTAGCTGCTTGCCTCGAATCGAAACTTGTCTCTGAACTGCTGGAAGTGACGCAGTGCACCCTATTCCACAATTCAACCGCGGCTTGATCTAAATTGTCTTGTCTTTCGAATAGCAAATCTTCGCAAGGTTGCATTCCACGCACTTCGGTTTCCGCGCTTGGCAGACTCGCCGCCCGTGCCAGATAATCTGGTGGGAAAAAACAATCCATTTTTCTTTTGGAATTACCGCCATGAGGTCTGGCTCGATTTTCTTGGGGTCCTCGTTACGCGTTAAATCCAACCGGTTCGAAATGCGAATCACATGCGTATCCACAACGATTCCGCTCGCAATGCCGAACGCTGTGCCCAGCACCACGTTGGCGGTCTTTCGCGCCGCTCCAGGCACGGTCAGGAGCTCTTCCATTGCGCGCGGCACTTGTCCGCCAAATCTCTCGATAATGGCTTTGCTCGCTCCCATAATCGATTTCGTCTTGTTCCGAAAGAATCCCGTCGGCCGAATGTCTTGCTCCAATTCCGTGGGATTCGCGTGCGCGAAGGCTTCAGGCGTCGGATACTTCTTGTAGAGCGTTTCCGCCACCTGATTCACGCGCACGTCCGTGCACTGCGCGGAAAGAATCGTGGAGATCAACAACTGAAACGCATTTTCATGCTTCAATTCGCAGGTCGCTGCCGGGTAGGCCTCATCCAACTTCGCCAAAATCGCCGCCACGCGTCTCGGGTCAGTACCCGCCGCTGATTTTTTGTTGGAAGCCATGCTCTTCGACGCCCGCACGGGCTTCGACGCCCCGGATTTCTTTGGCAGTATTTTTCTTTTCTGTTTCGTTTTCTTAGTGGGCATGACGCGAAGGATACCACATAGGCCAAGCGAGGCGTTCCGGTCCAATCCCTTCATGCGTCGAGAGGTTGATCAATCGCAGTGGGCACGGCACGGCGTGCCCCTACGGGCTCCTGAACCCGTCCAGCAGCTTCCGAAATGCCTGACCGCGATGGCTGCAGCGATTCTTTTCTTCCGGCAAAAGCTGCGCAAACGTCTTATTCAGCGGAGGAAAGTAAAACACCGGGTCATACCCAAACCCTGCGGTGCCCCTCGGCGATTCCAGAATCTCGCCGTCCACCCGGGCCGTCACGATGGCCAGCGCTCGCCCTCGTTCTGCCAAGGCAATGGCGCACACAAAATACGCCGCCCGTGCCGCGCCTTCTTTCCCTCGAAGCTCACCCAGCAATTTCGCGATGCGCGCTGCATTCGTGGCCCCGGGCCCGGCGTAACGCGCGGAGTGTACCCCGGGTGCTCCTCCCAGCGCCGGAACCACCAACCCGGAATCGTCCGCAAATACATTCCCGTCTCCAAGCCGCGAATAGTGCAGCGCCTTTCCCGCAGCGTTTTCCGCAAATGTCGGCGAATCCTCTTCAAACGAGGGCAGGGAATCAAATTCTGGCAACAAATCGATTTCCACGCGGGCGTTCAGGGCATGGGATGATGGCAGCGCATCGCTCGCCGCCAGCGCGCGAAACTCCGTAACTTTTCCGGGATTGGAGGACGCCAGATACAACGTAAAGCGCGCGCTCATCAACGCGCGCGCGCACTGAATTTAACCGGCAACACTGCGCGCTGCTCCTCTGTCAGCCGGCGAATCCCAGCCGCCGCCAACGCAAGGAGGTCCTGCATTTCGTTCCCGCTAAACGGCCGTCCCTCCGCCGTGGCCTGAATCTCGACGAAGTGCCCACTTCCTGTCATCACCACGTTCATGTCCACTTCTGCCCGTGAATCTTCTTCGTACACCAAATCCAGCAGCGCCTGGTCATCCACAATTCCCACGCTCGTTGCCGCTACCGTATCGATCAGCGGCGAACTCTTCAAAATCCCCGCCGCTACCAGCCTTTCGAAGGCCAGTGCCAAAGCCACGAAAGCTCCGGTTATCGAAGCCGTCCTGGTCCCGCCATCCGCCTGAATCACGTCGCAGTCAATCCACACGGTGCGCTCGCCCAGCGCTTCCTGATCCGTCACTGCACGCAGCGACCGCCCAATCAACCGCTGGATCTCCAGCGTGCGCCCGGACTGCTTGCCTCTCGTCGCTTCGCGTTGCGTCCTTTCCTCAGTGGCTCTCGGCAACATGCCGTATTCGCTCGTCACCCAACCCTTGCCGCTGCCTTTCATGAATCCGGGCACACCGTCGTCCACCGTGGCGGTGCAAATCACCCGCGTGCTCCCAATCTCGATCAACACACTGCCTTCCGCCGTCGAGATAAAATCCGGGGTCATCTTCAACGGACGCATCTGGTCCGGGCCGCGGCCATCGACTCGCACTCTTCCTCCCGATTTCATCATTTCTGTAAAAACATCTTTTACGGTTTCCGTTCGGGCTGCGCCAGTTTGCCGGTCCCTTTATCGGGTGTCAATGTGCCTGCGCCTGCGGAAGAACCAGGTTTCGTTGTCGGGGCCGCTGCCGGTGGAGGCTTGTCCGTGCTTGGTGCAGCTGCTGGCGCCGAAACGGGAGCTGCAAAAGCGGGCGTTGCCTGTACTCCCTTCGTGTTCACCAGGAAAGTGCCGGTAAGGTCCAAATGCCCCGCGAGCGTTTCCACTTCCTGCCCATGAATCAAAATCTTCAGCCGCTGCACACCCGGCACATTCATCTCGAGCGTTCGCGTAATCGAATCCACTGCGAGCTGCTCGCTCTGAATTCCCGAAGGCGTGGCCGTCGCCAGCGCCTCCGAAAAATCAGCAATGGCCGTCCCGTTCGGCAGCAAATAAAACGCTAGGAGCACAGCGTCCGGCGGCAGCGTGCGCAGGTCCGCGTCCACCGGTCCGGCCAGCAAGGTATTCAGCACTTGTTTCGAACGTAGCACAGGGTCGCTCGAAAGCGGCAATTCGACAGTTGAGTCCAAGAGCGTCCCATCGGAGTTTCCCGAAGCCCAGAATAATTTGGCCTTCACCCGCGGCTCGCCCGGGTTTATGGGGACGGCTTGCGTCAATTCTCTCCGCGCCTGTTCTGCGGTTTGCTGTTGCAGCTTCGCAGCGAGTTGCAGTCGGCGCCGCAGAATCGGAAAATAAATCGCTCCAACGAGCACCGCCACGCACAGCACGCCAACCACCCATCTGATCCAGCGCGCCGTCAAGGCGTTCCTCCGGTCGTCGGCACCACGTACGAGGGCCGGAACGCCGCAACCCCTGTCGCAATGCAGTCGGCTACGCCCGGCGCCATGCGATCCAGGTCGGCCCGGTCTTCAACCACTACGCTCGAAATCTCCACCGCTATCGCCGGCGCCGCCGTAGTTCGCAACTGCCGAACCGCCGCGGTTTGCGCCGTATTTGGCGATCCCTTAAATCGCTGCGCCAGCAACCCCTGCACCAAATCGCCCAGTTTCCTGCTCAACCCCTGAAACGGCGTCTGCGCTCGATCCCACGGAATCAGTCCGCCGGCCTCGGTCGTCACCGGCAAGTCCGAGTTGACGTAAACACGCGCGGTCCCCGGCAACCCCGTCGACGCAATATGCAACGTAACGAAGACCGCCCCGCTCTGTGCGTTCGCAATGGCCGAGCGGTCGTCGAACGATGGATCTTCATTCCCCTGTCGCGTCTCGACCACCTGAAATCCCTGCGCCTCCAGCGCCCGGCGCACCTGTGCCGCAAAATCCAGCACGATCTCGCTCTCGCGAATCCCGCCCGTTCCCCGCGCTCCCGGATCCGTACCGCCGTGCGCCGGATCGAGCACCACCATATTCAGACCCGCGCGTGGCATGGCTGGTGGAACAGCTTGCGGAAGTCCTTGCGCCGGTGCCGTCGGCAAAGCTTGTGGCACAGCTGCTTGTCCTGGAAAAGAAGCCGGCGCCGTTTGCGAAGGCGCTGGCGAAGAAAAACTCAGTGCCACGGCTCCGAAAACCACCAAGAAAAAAAACGCGCCGATTCGAAAACTGTCCCGTCCCCAAGCGCGCCGAATCATTCGAGCGATACTTTCCACGTCGAGCAGCATACCAAATCTATCCGCCATTCCGTGCTGCTCGAATACTCGCCACTACGAAAAAGGGACGGCTACTTGGACCGTCCCTCCACGAACCGCGATGACCACCCTTGTTCGGCCGATGGCAAGTTCGTTGCCAAGAATCGGAGCGCTACGATGGCTAACGCCCCAACTACGCTTGCGGCTGGGCCTGCGGTGGCTGCTGCTGTTGCTGCTTTTCCCGGCGAGACGCGCGCAGCGCACGAACATTGGCCCGCATCTGCTGCCGCTGTTCCGGCGTCAGTAGCTTCACCATTTGCAGGCGCGCCCCGTGCCGCAGTTGATGAATCTTCGCGTCCTTCTGATCCGCTGTCAGAGACTCATCCTTGTTCACGGCGTCCAACTGCGCTTTTGTGGAGTCGTGAATTCTCTTCATGCCGGCCTTTTGATCCTCAGTCAGGTTCAGTCCTTGCGTCGCGCCATGCATTCTTCCCTCATGCTGCGCTGGCGCGGCAGGTGCCGCCTGGCTCTGATCTTGCGCCGGTGGCTGCGAACTGCTTTGTGCGCGGCTGATTCCCGGCGCAAAGGTCAGCGCCAAGAATCCGGCGGTTACGGCAATTTGCTTCGTGATGCCAATCTTATTCATGGACGGTCCTCTTCTGGGCTGGCGTTCTTTTCTCTTACCTTCATACAACCCGCGTTGCGTCCAAATGTCGCGGTCCCGCCATGATTCTGAAATACCTTCCCCAATATCAACGATGCACCTGTAGCCCGCCTGTCAGGGACGAGATTTTTCTTCCCTGGTCTGCAACGGTTGCAACTGTGCCCTTTGAAGCAGGGAATTCACGCGCCCCAACTCTTTGGTCTGAATCTCCCCCCACCGCGCCGCTGTAGCCTTCCCCGCGGCTTCCCATTTTTCGCTAGCCGCCGCCGCGTCCGCCGAAGGCGCCCCGTCCGCGCTTTCAACAATCCCCATCAGCGCTCCCATCGCCGTCTGCACCTGTCTCAAGGTCGTTGGTTCCTTGCCCGGCACCGCAAACCCAAAAAATCCAAATCCGGCGCCCGCTCCTGCACCTGCCACAGTCCCAACTTTTTTCTCCAAATCAGCCAAAGCCGCCGCAAGTTCTGTCTTCCCCTCCGCCTCTTTGATCCGCGCAACGATCTGCTTCTGCAAATCGTCTGCTTGCGTGACAGCCGCGGAAAACTCTTCCACGCGCGCCGCCAGCTTCGAAGCCAACTGAAACTGTTGCTCCAACCCTCCACCGCTCGTCTTCACACGCGGATCCATCTTCACCACCAGCGGCCGAGACATCGTTTTCCCGGCCGCGGTCAGCTTCACCGTGTACCGCCCCGGAACGGCAATCGGTCCTCCACCTCCTCGGCGAGATCTCCGCCGTGGTCCCGCAAAGGTATACCGCAAATCCCAAACAAACCGGTGCATCCCCGCCTCAGCTGACAATGGTGACGCGTCATGTACCCAATACATCGGAATATCCAACCCGTCTGGATTGGTCTTCGGAGCCTCATCCGTGCTGGCAAATCGCCGCACTGATTTCCCACCCGCATCAAAAATTTCGAGCTGCACCGCTTCCGTCTGCTTCTCCTTCAAGTAGTAGTCCAGCACCGCTCCGGTCGGCGGGTTTTCTGCCTGCGGTTCATCAAACGGTATCGGTGTCCCCTGGTCTGAGCCCGGACGCACGCGATATGCCGTCTGCGGCTCAAACAGCCAGGCATCCGTGCTTGTCACCTTCGCGCTCCACTGCCGCAACGGCGTCACATCATCCAGTACCCAGAATGATCGTCCGAACGTGGCGATCACCAGATCATCTCCGTGAGTCACCAAATCGCGCACCGAAGTCGTCGGCAAATTAAGCTGCAGCGGCTGCCAGTCATCGCCATCGTTCAACGAAACGTACACGCCCTTTTCCGTGCATGCGTAAAGCAACCCCGCAAGTTGTGGATCCTCCCGCACGCAATTTAAGAAGCTTCCTTCGGGAATCCCTTTCGAAACGCGCTGCCATGTCTTCCCGAAATCTTTCGTCCGGTACAGATAAGCCTGCAAGTCTTCCAGGCGGTGCCGATCCACCGCTGCGAACGCTTTGCCAACTTCGAAGCGCGAAGCGGCAATGTGCGTCACCTTGCTCCACGGCGTTAATTCCTTCGGCGTGACGTTATTCCACGTTTTTCCCTCGTCGCGCGTCAGTTGAACCAGCCCGTCATCCGTTCCCACCCAAATCTCGCCCGCGCGCACGGGCGAAGGTGCAATCGTATAAATCACTCCGCGCCGCCCCGATGCCGCAGCATCTGCTGCTGTCGCCGCGTCGAGATTCGCAGGCACACCCGGATCTTCCCGCGTCAAATCCGGACTGATCTTCTGCCAAGAACTGCCGCCGTCGGCGGTTCGAAACAAAACCTGCGCACTGAAGTACAGCACGTGAGGATCAATCTCCGAAAAAACAAGCGGCAAAGTCCAAGTCCGCCGATATTCCCCGGGGTACGCAAGTGTCGGCGGTATCTGTTGCACTTCCTCATTGTGAAAATCCTGCCGCGTCACCGATCCGCCATAAATAATCTCGGGATTCACCGGGTCGGGCGCAACGTAGTCGCTCTCGCCTCCCGCCTCCATCGGCCGCCAATCATGAAAATTCAACGTTCGGTAACTGCTCCGGCTCGGCGTCGCCGCCGCTCCGCTGTCCTGCTGCGCCCCATACACCCAATAGGGAAAGCGGTTGTCCGTCGCCACGTGATAAAACTGCCCCGTCGGCTGGTTGTACCAGGAGCTCCACGTCTCCCCGCCGTTCCGAGTCACGATCACGCCTTGATCGCATCCCAATACCATGCGCTGCGGGTTGTCCGGGTCGATCCATAGTTGGTGATAGTCGTCACCGCCCGGCGCGCCCTTAATGGCCGTAAACGTCTTCCCCCCGTCGCGCGAACGGTAGGTCGAAGTATTCGGCACGTACACCGTCTCGGGATCCATTGAATCCACGCTCACTTCGCAGAAATACCATCCGCGTCCCCAAATCCGCGCATCCTTAGAAACGCGCGCCCAATTCTCCCCGCCATCATCGGAGCGATACAACCCGCCTTCCTTGGCATCGACAATCAGATACATCCGCTTGGGATTGCTAGGCGCAAACGCAATTCCCATCCGTCCCAGTTCTTCGGTAGGCACTCCATGCCCGGTCAACAATTCCCAATGCTCTCCGCCATCCTTCGAACGGTAAAGACCAGTCCCGGGCCCCTTCGAAGGCGGATAGATACTCCACGGCGGCCGGCGCGTTTGCAGCAAAGCCGCGTACAAGTTCCTCGAATTCCCTGGCTCCATAGCCAGATCTATCGCGCCCGTATTCTCGTCTTTGAAAAGCACCTGTTGCCAAGTCTTCCCGCCATCCTTGGAACGAAAAACTCCGCGCTCCTGGTTCGGTCCGTAGGCATGCCCCAGCGCCGCCACGAAAACTTTCTCCGAGTCGTCCGGGTCCACTACAATCCGCGCAATCTGCCGCGAATCCTCCAATCCGATGCGCGTCCAAGTCTTGCCCGCGTCGGTAGACCTATACATGCCGTTGCCGGACGAAATGCTCGAGCGCATATCAGCCTCGCCCGACCCTACGTAAATCACGTTGGCATTCGAAGGCGCCACGGCAATGGCCCCGATCGAACCCACAGGCTGGCCATCAAAGATCGCATTCCACGTCCGCCCTGCGTCGTTCGTCTTCCAAACGCCGCCATTCACCGACCCAAAATAGTAGACCTCTGGCTGTCCGCGCACTCCCGTCACTGCTAGCGACCGGCCCGCGCGAAACGGTCCGATCGAACGCCACCGCATTTCCCCAAAGAACTTCTGGTCGAATTTCTGCTCCGTATCCGGCAACGCCGCAGCTGCCGAGTGCACACACCATGCCAACCCGACGGCAGTTAGGAATAGGACGGAACGCCCTAGGTTCTTCACAGTCTGTCTCCAAATGGAAAAGAATTCAGAAATGAATTGTGGAGTATACCAGTACCGTGCCCGCCGCACGGCGGTTTAGTCGCCGGTAACTGCGTTCGGCGTGGCCGCCGGAGCAATCACCGATCGCCGCAAGGGCTTGGTCGCAGCATAGAGAACGACGCCGCCCACTATAATGATCAACCCAAACATCAAGCCATTGATCCCCAGAATACTTTCACTCTCGCTCTCGACCATCGCCAGACTCATCAGCAGGAGCGGAAATACTCCGCAAGAAATTGCTCCAACGAGCCCGCCAGGCACCTTAAACTCGCGCCTCAATTCCGGCTCGCGAATCCGCAAAACCACCAGCGTCACGAACTCCAGCATCAAGCTCGCGCCATAAAGCATAATGTCCAAAGTAACGAGCTTCTTGAATCCCAAACCCAGGCACAGCGCCCAGCACGAGGCGCACAACAGAATCGCCACCCACGGCGCCTGCGTCTTTCGACTCGTCTTGGCAAAGGCCTTCGGCAGCATCCCGTCCCGCGCCATTGCCAGCGGAAGCCTCGAGTAGCTCATCACCA
>Ga0210384_10005130_pt1 | contig 14386 bp, 13 predicted proteins | sample IncBWH2MmetaG_FD_160574 | JGI IMG/M metagenome (GOLD analysis project Ga0210384, IMG submission 160574) | Forest soil microbial communities from Barre Woods Harvard Forest LTER site, Petersham, Massachusetts, United States - Inc-BW-H-2-M | ecosystem: Environmental > Terrestrial > Soil >...
ACCCTCGCCGGGGTCGCCGGCGGCGGCGCCGGCGCCGCGGCGCTGGCTGGACGGGGCGAGCGGCAGCGAGTGGGACTTCCAGGGCCGGGCGGTGGCCGGACCCTGGCGGGGGCGGCAGCTGGTGCCGCTGCCGGCGATGAAGGACTACTGGTTCGACTGGCGGACGTACCACCCGCGGACCACGGTCTACCTGGCCGCGGGAGAGGCGGTCGTGGGTCGGTGTCCTCGCGAGGGTCCATCCCCTCCTGCCTCCCTTTGGGCGAGGCACCCGAAGTCCGAGGTCGGTTCCCTGGGGACCCCTCGCCCAAAGGGAGGCAGGAGGGGATGGACCCTCGCGAACGGACTCACGACCGGCGCGGGCGCCGGCGCGGGCTGAGCTGAGCGAGCAACGCCGCATGTTCGAGCACAAGTCGATGCCGCTGCTGTCGCGCCGGGCCTTCGCGCGACGCATGGCGGGACACGCGCTGTTCGCGCTCGCCTTCGTTGCCGGCTCCCTCGCCATCGGCGTCGCGGGCTACCATTGGATCGAAGGCATGCCCTTCGTCGACTCGCTGCTCAACGCCTCGATGCTGCTCGGCGGCATGGGACCGGTCGGCGATCTCCACACCGTCGCCGGCAAGCTCTTCGCCTCGGCCTACGCGCTGTTCGCCGGCATCGGCTTCCTGGTGGTGGCCGGAGTGCTGTTCGCGCCGGTCATTCACCGCTTCCTGCACAAGTTCCACCTCGAGCTGGCGGCGGACGTGGACGCCCCCAGGAAAGACCTGCCCGGGCGCCAGAGCTACCGCGCCGACCGGTCACGCCTGCCGCGGCCGGCGGCCGCCGGAGCCGCGGCCGACCGCTCGCGCCGCGAAGAGCCGCCGCGCCCCGGAGAGCCGCCCCGCCGCGGAGAGCCGCCGGGCCGCGGGTCCCGACCGGAGGAAGGCGGCGACGGCCAGGGCGAGCCCTGAGCGGGCGGAGCGGCCGGCGCCGGCGCGAGCTCGACATACCTCGAGATAACCGATCACGTTTCGACCTCAAGGAGGACTCCGGATGGACGCTTCCATGACGACGACGGGCTTCACCATCGACGGCTACCGGGCGGTGCGCACCATCGGGATCGTGCGCGGCATCGTCGTGCGCTCGCGATCGATCATCGGCACGCTCGGCGGCTCGTTGCAGACGCTGGTCGGCGGCAACATCACGCTGTTCACCGAGCTGTGCGAGAGGACGCGCGGCGACGCCTTCGACCTGATGATCCACCACGCCGAGGCGCACGGCGCCAACGCCGTCGTCGGCATTCGCTACGACGCCACCGAAGTGATGAAGGGCGTCACCGAGGTGCTCTGCTACGGCACGGCCATGGTGCTGGCGCCGGTGGCCGCGGGCGCCTGAGCGCTGCTGCCCGACGGCGCCTGAGCGCCGCTGCCGACGGCGGCGAATCGTGATCCATTCGCAGGTGATCAGGCCGGTAGATCAGCGCTCGAGACGCCCGCCCGCGAGCCGCCGCGCCAGCGGCGGTAGAGGCGCGAGACCGCCAGGCTCGCGGCAAGCGCGAGGAGCGCGCCGCCCGCGAGCGCGAGACCGAGGTCGAATTCCTGGGGCCGGTAGCGGAGCTCGAGCACTCCCTTGCCGGGTGGCAGGAACACCCCGAGGAAGGCGCCGTTGACGAGGACCGGCGGCAGGCGCGCGCCGTTCCAGGCGATGCGCCAGCCGGGCCAGCTCGCGTCACTGGTGACGAGCAGGTTCCAGCCGCGGGACGCGACGTCGAGGCAGGTGCGGCTGCCGGTATAGGAGAGGAGCCGTACCGCACCGCCGCCCCCCTGGCCTTCCTGCCGAGGGTTCTGCGGCGCGCCGCCGACCCACCAGGGCACGCGATTGACCACCGTCATCTGGCGGAAGTCCGCGATCTGCTCCATCTGGCGCCGGGCGAGCTCGAAGCTCGGCGCGGCCCGCCAGCGAGCGGCCAGGAAGTAGCGCGGCAGCGCGTGGGGATTCGCGAAGACCAGGCCGTCCCGGCCGTCATAGACGAGTCGCCAGTCCGGATTGGCCTGGGGCGTCTCCGGAGGGCCGTAGATCGCGGTCACGTTCAGGAAGTCCAGGAAGGGGCTCTCCCACGCGCGCACCCGTTCGCCGTTGTCGCCGGGACGGACCTCCAGGAGGGCTTGCAGCAGCTGGGCATAGCGCGGCGCATGGATCGGATCGGTGGTCTTGACGTCCTCGAGCCCGAAGGCGCCTGGCGTATCAGGCATGAAGCTCGCGCCGACCGCCACCATCCGGTGCGGGGCGGCACCTTGCGCGAGCGCCCGGACAGCTCCGGTCGGCGGCAGGACCTCGCCGGGGAACGCCGCCGGGTTGTAACGCCAGGTGACCGCGCCGAGCTCGAGAAAGGTGAGCGCGATCGCCGCCGCCGCGAACGCCGGCCGTGGAACCCGAGCGGCGGCCATGCCGGCGAGGGCGAAGAGCACGCCGAGCGGGAGCGCGAGCTGCACGACCGCGAAGGGACCCGCGCCGCGCTCGGCAAGGTCCTGCCAGCCCAAGGCGTGGGCGGCGCCCACGAGCAGCCCCGCCGCGCCGAGCCCCCGCCCCACTAGGCGCCAGTCGGCGCGGTCCTCGAGGAACGCGCCCAGCGCGGTCGCGGCGCCGACGGCGACCCCCAGCGCATAGAGGAACCGCAGGCGTTGGTGGAGGGCGATGCCGAGCAGGGGAAGGTGGCAGATCAAGGGGTACCACACCGGTGCTTCCGCGACGGTCAGGACCGCCGCCACGAGCGCCGCCAGGAAGAAACCAGCCGGCCGCCGCCGCGCCGTACCGAGGCCCGCCAGCGCCAGGGCAAGTGCGGCGGCACCGCTGTAACCGGTGGCGACCTCGCCGTAGTCCGAGGGGATCGCCCGGTCGGGCTCCTCCGGCCGCTGGTAGGTGCCGGTCTGGACGTTGCCGAGGATGTTCGGTGCCAAGAGGGGCAGGAGCCACTGGCTCGTCACCCGGCGCGGCGAAGGATGCGCGGCGAGGCCTCGGAACGCCTGGTAGCGATCGGTCAAGGGCAGAACGGCGAGCGTCGGATACCAGACGGGAGCCGTGAGCAGCACGGCGGCGAGGGCAGCGGCGGCGGCTCGCGCCAGCCGCGCCAGGCGCTCAGCGGCGGGGAAGGGATCGGTCAGCACCAGGTACAGGGCATAGGCGCCCACCGTGACGCCGACGAAGAGGGCCGACTCGGGATGGCCGCCGAGGATGGCGAGGGACAGGGCAAGGACGAGCAGGAGGAAGGAGCGCCAGCGGGGCCGCCGCACCAGCTCCGTCGCCGCCGCGAGCCCCATGGGCAACGCCATCGTCGCGAGCCCGAGCGGGAAGAGCAGCCAGACGACGTGGAACGTACAGAAGGTGTAGGCGACCGCGCCGAAGATCGCGGCGAGGGTGGGCAGCTGCCACTCGCGCAGGAACACGAAGAGGAAGAACAGGCACCAGAACAGGCGCAGGCCGACGGAGAGCGTCCACGCCTTGCCGAGCGGCAGCGCGAGCCCGAGGAGGGTGAAGGGATGAAAGATGGCGGTCTGCTGGCTGGCGAGGAGCGGCGAGCCGGCGCCGAGCCCGCGGTTCCAGAGCGGCAGCTCGCCGGCGAGGAGCTCTCGCCGGGCGGCGTCCGTCCACGGCACGAGCTCGGTGACGACGATCCCGGTGTTGGCGCGTAGCGGTGCGCCCCCGAGCGCCTTCCATGGGTAGACCGAGTTGCAGATCCTGCCCGGGAGGTCCACCCGGGAGGTGAACAGCGTCTCGGCCTGGTAGGCCGCGAGCAGGGCGCAGAAGAGCGCCACGACCCGCCACGGCACTGCCGTAAAGAGCCGGTTCCAGAGCGCGACCGCCAGCGCGATCACTCCGAAGAGCAGCAAGGGCGTGGCGAGCATGGCCGGCAGTTCCTAGCACACGGCGCCGCGGCGGACAACCTGCCAGTGAGCGCCGTCGAAGAGAACGTACGCGGCAGCCAGGCCCGGCGTTTGGATCGGCGCCAGGGCGTTCCGCGGGCGAGCCACGGACCTGACTCGACTCTCTGTCCCCGTGTGCCTCCGACTCTGCACGCTGCCAGTAGGATGCAATGGCGCATCCGCCAGATCAGGAGATCTCAGGCCATGCGGAAGAAGCCCTGCCCGAAACTCGTCCTCAAGCGTGAATCGATCGTGCTGCTCGACGCCGCTGCGCTGCGGGAGGCTGACGGCGGCTTGCACACGCAGGCCTGTCCGACTCGTCCCGTCACCTGTATGACCTGCATCACCTGTCCCTGCTGAGAGGAGGACCGCCGGCTTGGCGCACGGCGCCTCGGGCGGCAGTCCTAGGCCAGCCCGTGCTCGACGATGGGCCGCACCACGTGCACGATGATGTCGATCACGAAATGGGAGAGGATCACCGCCTCGAGGCCGCGGCGGATGTAGAGCCAGCCGAAGGCGAGACCCACGGGGAGGATGATGAGCACCGTCCTCAGGGCGACGATCCGGGGCACGGTGGCCGCGAAGATCGCCTCGTTGCCGATGTGGTACCAGCCGAAAAAGAGCGCCGTCGCCACGATGGCGACCCAGAGCGCGATCGTGCGCCCGCGGCCCTCTCCCGAGACCCGGAAGAGCTTCATCCCCAGCCACGCGACGAGCGAGAGCAGGAAGAGCCGGTCGACGATCTCCTCCGCGAACGGTGCCCAGAAACTCGCCAGGCCGCTGCGCCACCAGGAGACGGCGATGCGGGCGTGGATCTCGGGCGCGGGGAAGTCGACCCCCAGCCCGTAGCGGAAGACCGCGTCCACGCCAAAGGCGACGAGCGCCGTCACTGCCGCCCAGACGAGCGCCGGCCCCACGATGGACGACGGCGGCTCGGCTGGCCGCGGCGCGCCGTCGAGCCAACTCTCGAGATAGGGCGCGCCGAGCCCCAGCCGGCGCGCCACCAGCAGGCCGAGGCCGGCGGCGGGAACCAGGAGCACGAGATTGCGGATCAGCGCGGACAGCACGAGCTGGCCCAGCGACGTCGACTCCGGCGAATGTGGGCCGGGAGCGATCGCCTCCAGCCCCAGGAAATAGGGAATGACGAGCGGCCCGGTGAGCGTGCCGGCGGCCGAGAGGAACACGAACGTCTTCCAGGGATAGGGATGGATGGCGGGAGCCATGACCTCTGTACGAGAGCTCCGCTGGACAAGTTGCGGAGAAGAGGCTGGCACCCGAACGGCCCTGTGCCCGCGGGCCGGGAAACCGGGGCGGCGAACAGCCGGGTCTGTCCGGTGCGGCGGCCCCCAGCACCGGCGGCGCCCATCGGGGATGGTAGGCTACTGCTCCGCGTCGGCGACCTGCGGATCTTCTACGAGGTGAGCGCCGAGATGCCGGCAACGGTCAGCATTCTTGCCGTGGCCGGAAGGACGGGAACATCCTGCGGATCGCGGGTGAGGAGATCAAGCTATGAAGACCGTCGATCTCGCGAAGGCCTCGAAATCCCTCTCCGCGTATGCGCACGACCTGGGCGAGGAGCCCGTCATCCTCACCGTCGACGACGAGCCGGTGGCCGCTCTCGTCTCGCTGAAAAACGTCGATCGGGAGTCGCTTGTCCTCAGCACCAGCCCAGCGTTCCTTCGCCTCATGCAGGCGGCGCGCGAGGAACTGGCGAGGGGTGACAGCGTCTCGCTGGAGGAGATCAAGCGCGAGCCCGGCTGAGGCCGGGGAAGCAGGATGCTCCAGGCACGTCGAACTGCGTGGATGCCACCGGAAGCTGGAGCCGCTCGTGCCGATAGCGCCTTTGGAGTGAGACATGCTGAAAGACATCGTGGAGGTTCGACCTGCAGGAGAGTACAAGCTCTACCTTCGCTTCGAGGACGGAGTGGAGGGCGAGATCGATCTGTCGAAGCTCATCGAATTCAAGGGCATCTTCGAGCCCTTGCGCGACGTCCAGGAGGTCGCCAAGGTGCAGGTCGACGCCGAGCATGGGACCGTATCCTGGCCGAACGGCGCCGATCTCGACCCGGACGTGCTCTATTCCTTGCTAACAGGGAAACCGATCGAGTTGAGGCACCTGCTGGTTCGGTGAGCTATCGGGGGAAACGAAACGGCATGGCAACGAGTAGAAGCACCTATGCCCCAGCTCACCTTCGACTTTCCCGCGACCTTCTTCTCTGCCTTGCGTAAGTCGCCGTCCGAGTTTGCGGCTGAGATGAGGCTGGCGGCTGCGATCCATTGGTACGACTAAGGAATGGTGTCTCAAGGCACTGCCGCGGAGATCGCCGGCCTGGCCCGGGCTCGGTTCCTCGAAGAGCTGTTCCGGCACAAGGTACCGGCTATCGCCCTTGCTCTCACGCGAGCAAGGCGACCGAGGCCTTACCCGTCGCGGGATCGAATCTAAGTTAGGAGGCGCGGGGGGCGGCGTCGGGTGGCCGCTCGGCGAGGCGCGCCCAGATGTCCGGGGAACGAAAGGAATAGAGCCAGAAGGCTGTCAGCGCCGGCAACACCAGCGGCAGCGAGCCCAAAGCGAGGAGGGCTACGAGGCTTTCGCGAGAGTTGCTCCACGGCAACCCGGGCATGGTCAGGGTGCGCAGAAAAAGGGCTACGCTGAAAGTCAATTTGCAAGTATAAAAGATCGTGAAGGTCACCCAGAAGGTGCGGGAGATTACGGGTTCCCCCACGAGGAAGCAATACAAGCAAAAGAGACCGATGAGCTCGAACAGCAGCGACAGGACGCTGATCGGCGAGAGGGGAAGCCGGAACAAGAACAGATACGCTCCGGAGACGAGCGTCGCGGCGTAGAGCCAGAAATAGATCCACCACAGTGGACTGCTACGGCGACCTGGCACGGCGACCTCGCTCACCAAGGCTACCTCCTGCTGCGAATGCCACGATCCCTCGGAACGCTCGCCAGGTTACCACGAGGGCTGCTGACGCCGCCCAACTTCAATCGGTTGCGGGCGGCAGCCACGCCGCTCACGGCGCCAACCGCTCTGCCAGCCGAATTGCCGCTTCACGCGTAAAGGAGCCCTGGATCATCATGGCCCGATCGGCCGGAAGGGATGCATTGAGGACTGGGGCCATCAAGATACGGCCGTCAACGACAATCGCCAGGCGGCGTCCGTACTTCGCCTGGGTGGCCTGAGACAGCCCTTGTGCGGCATCCGGGGTCAAGGTGACCAAGACTACATAGTGAGGCGGGGTTCGCGGCATCACAGAAGCAGCGTCCTGCTGCCGCTCCTCGTACACCTGGATCAGGTCCCGCTCCACTTCGACCTTCGCGACGTCGGTGCGCACCGCGAGGGGCTTGGCCGCAAGCCTAAGGGGCTTTCCGTCCGGCCCGGGCAGCTCTACCGCACCGGGCTCCTCCTGCTCGAGGACGAAGCGGAGCTCGAAGGAGGTAGGTGATACGCCGGCGGGGCGCCGGACCTGCCATGGGTTCACATCCTCCTTGCCGCACGCCAAGGAGATGAGCAGTACACCGGCGAGAGCAGCACCCGTCCATGAAGCTCCGAGCTGTCGCAGCGTATCCGGTCGATCGAATGGCATGGGTCTGTCCTTTCTATGCGCAAACCTGTTCGTAACCGGAGCGCCGGGCAACCGTCCCGGAGAGGGTCGTCGTGCTAAGAAGCGGATTCGCGGAGAAGATGGGGACAATCCGCGTGGCGGGCCAGCACCGGTCAGTGCACCACTGGCTGGGCGGCAGCGTAAGAGCTGCGACGGTCAGCCCCCCTCAGCTCTAGGCTAGGAGGTCGCGGAACCGGCCGGGCTGTCTCCAATCCCAACGTACTGGTCGAGTTTGGGCGCTACTCGACTGCTGATTACGAATCAGACCTACTACTTGCTACGGGCCCCCGGCGCGGCGCCGCCGCAGCATCGCCATCGCCTCCTCGCGGTCGGTGTGGACGAGGAGCAGCAACAGGTCTCCCGGCCGCGCCCAGGAGAGGGCTTGCCGCACTGCCTCGGGCTCGGTCGCGGCGTAGGCCAGGTCCTCCCGGCGGGCCCCCAGGCGCAGCAGCTCGGCTTCCAGGATGGCGGGCACCTCGCCCGGCTGGCGGCCGCGCAGCATGATCGGCAGCTCCTTGAGGATCACCCGGTCGGGACGCAGCCGCCATGCGGTCCGGGCGAGATCGCGGATCGCCTGGTCGTCGCGGTCGCCGGCCTGCCCTAGCAGCAGCAGCCGGCGCTTCGCCGGGAGGCTCGCGGCGAAGCCGAGCAGCGCCGCCAGGCCGTGCGGGTTGTGGGCGTAGTCGAGCAGGACCTGGAAGCCGTCGATCTCCATCAGGCAGCCCCGCCCGGGGTTGTCGGCGCCGCCCTCGCCGCCCTCGCCGCCGTCGCCGCCCACGGCGGCGAGGCCGGGCGCCATCGCCTCGATCGGCACGCCGAGGGCGGCGGCGAGCCCGATGGCGGCGAGGGCGTTGGCGACGTTGTAGAGCGCGGTGCCGGCGAAGGCGATCGGCACCTCGGAGAGCGCCGCCACGACCTCGCGGCTGCCCACGCCGCGCGCCAGGACGAGCTTGTCGCCGTCGAGCAGCACGGCGTCGCCGCCCGCCGCCAGGTGCGCGGCGAGGTCGACCCCGGCCGCGGCGGGGAGGCCCGGTCCGAGGCCCGGTCCGAGGCTGGTCCAGGTCACCGGCGATGGACCGCGGCTGCCGCGCGCCGCCAGCTCCGGATCGTCGGCGTTGAGCACCGCGCGCCCCTCCGGCGCCACGGTGCGGGTGACCAGGAGCTTCGCTTCCGCGAGGCCCGCCAGATCCTCGACGCCGTAGTCGCCGAGGTGATCGGCGGCGATGTTGGTGACCGCGGCGGCGGTGACCCGGCCGAGCGCCAGGCCGCGGCGCAGCAGGCCGCCGCGCGCCGTCTCCAGGACCGCCGCCTCGACCCGCTGGTCGCGCAGCAGGGTGCGGGCCCCGCCTGGTCCGGAGAAGTCGCCGGAGTCGAGCACCGTGCTCCCGACCGCGATGTAGTCGGTCGTGGTCATCCCGGCCGTGCGGCCGGCGGCGGCCAGCATGGCGGCGGTGAGCCGGACCGTGGTGGTCTTGCCGTTGGTGCCGGTGACCAGCGCCACCGGGACGTCGTGCACCGCCGCCCAGTCCACCGCGGCCGGCGTCGGCAGCTCGCCGCGCGGCCAGGTGCGCGAGCCGGCGCCGAGACCGACCGTGACGCGGTCGTCGTCGGCGAGGAAAGCGACGCCGTGCGCCGCCGCCGCGTCGCGCAGCGCCAGCACCGCCGGCTGGCGCTCGGCGGCGGCGGCCGCCCGCAGCCGCTCGGCGGCCGCCTCGAAGGCGCCGGCATCCGGCGCGGCCTCTCCGGCCGCCTCCCAGGCCCAGTCCACCACCTCGGTGGCGGTGTAGAGCGCGTCGATCGGCGCGCTGGCGAACAGGCTGGCGCCGGAGACGAAGCGCCGCACCGCGAGCTCCTGGTCCCGCCAGCCCAAGGCGTCGAGCATCCGGCGGACCTGGCGCCGCCACGCGCCGATCATCGCCTCCGTCTCCGCCCCTTCCTCCGCCGCCCCGCCGAGGGGGACGTCGAGGACCGCGCCCGGGCGGTAGGAGAGCAGGTTGGGTCCGGTGAGGCGGCGCGCTTCGTGAGGCAGCATCCGGTTTCTCCTGCTCGAGTGCCCAGGATCGATCGGCGAGCAGAGTACACCAGACCGGCGGGCGCGCCCTCGGGCCACGGCGTGGGTGGTGGTCAGTCTCCTCCGCCTCCCGTTGGGCGAGGGGCAGTGAGAGCGAGGGCGGGGACTTCGAATGCCTCGCCGCCGCTCGCCGCGAGGGTCGAGGTGGCGAGCGGCCGGGAAACGCCTATTCCGCGGCCTTGGCCGCCAGGGCTTCGACCACGGCGACGTTCGGCAGCAGCTCCGACGGCAGGTGGTGCCGTTGCTGGAGATACTCGGGGCTGTTGTAGGTGACCCAGACTCTTCCCTGGGCGTCTGCCCAGATCAGGATCTTCAGCGGCAGGTCGATGGCGCTGCTGGGCGCCGCCAGCATCAGCGGCGTGCCGGCCTTCGGGTTGCCGAAGATCAACAGCTTGGTGGAAGGCATCTCGATCCCAACCTTCTCCGCTTCGCCGCTGTGATCGATCAGGGCAAAGACCGTGACCCCCTTGGCCCGGAGCATGCTCTCGAGCCTCTCCAACGTCTGGTCCACGGAATGGTTGCTGGGCTTGGTGACGAGCCCGTCGCCGGTCGTCGATGCCATGGCTGTCTCCTCGCTCTTTCCAGGAGCTCCGCGGACGATACCCCACAACCCGAGGTGGCGGTCGTTGACACCGAGGCAGCTACGGCACGCTGTAGCTCTGCAGACCCGCGCCGGCCAGGCCCATGTAGAGCTTCGTAGCCGGCCCGGCCGGCCGCGATGCCCGTGACGCGGCGAGCGGGAGCGCCGCCTCCGCCGCCGGCAGCTCCGCGGCCGGCAGCGGCTCGGAGACGACGAGGAGGTTCGCCGGGAAGAAGCTCAGGCCGCGGTTGAGCGCCATCCAGGTGCCGCCGCCGTCTCGGCTCGAGTGCACTCCGGCAACCGCCTGCACGGCGAAGACCTGGCCCTGGGCGGGAGCGGCGACGGCGAGGACCGGCTCGGTCGTGATCCCCTCCAAGCGCTCCCAGCTGGCGCCGCCGTCACCGCTCGCGAAAAGGCCGCCGGTGGTGCCGGCGTAGAGCCTGGAGCCGGCCGGTTCGACCGCCAGCTTGACCAGCCCCGCCGGCAGCTCCTGGGCGATGGAGACCCAGGTGGCGCCGGAATCGGTGCTCTTCAGCAGCGCGGCGCCGTCGGGCTGCGAGGTGGCGGCGTTGAAGTGGGCCCCGGCCGCGTAGACCGTTGAAGGCGACGCGGGATCGAGGACGATCTCGAAGTAGAGGATGGCGAAGTCCGGGCGGATCAAAGCCGCCCAGCTCTGGCCGCCGTCGCTGCTCTTGAGCACCGCGCCGGCGCTCGCGCCGTACAGGGTTGCCGGGTCGCTGGGATCGACGGCCAGCCCCAAGACGAAGAGGCTGTCGTACTGGCCCGTGCCGGGAGGGAAATACGGCACGGGTCCCGTGCCGAGGCGTTGCCATGTCGCGCCGCCGTCGGTCGTCTTGTAGAGGTTGTCGGCGACGAGATAGAGGCTCCCGGTGTGTGTCGGATCGAGCACGAGGGCGGCCGCCTCGGCCGGCTGTCCCAGCGCAGGAGTCGTGACGGCGGTCCAGTGCTGACCCCCGTCGACGCTCCTGAAAATCCCCTGGTCCTGATCGTTGACGTAAAGAGTGGACGGTGCCGCCGGATCCATCGCGAAGCCGAGGATGTTGCGGTCCACCAGTCCCCGGCCGCCCACCGCCCAGCTGGCTCCGCGGTCGCTGCTCCGGAAGAGCGCGCCGGTAAACCCGATCGGGTCGGCGGCGGCGGCGACGACGAGGCCCCGGGCTCCCGGCACCGGTGCGATCGCCAGCGCCGTGAAGCCCTGGAGATCGGCGTCCGCGCGCCGCCAGCTGGCGCCGCCGTCGGTGCTGCGCCAGAGCTCGGCTCCGCCGGCATAGACCTCCTGCGGCGCGGCCGGATCGATCGCCACGCTGGCAATGGCCACGTCGAGTCGCCGCACCCAGCTGCGGCCGCCGTCGGAGCTCTCGAACAGGCCGTCGTCGGCGGCGGCATAGAGCGCGCCCGAATGCGGCGCGACCGCGAGGGCCGCGACGAGAGACGATCCGAGGCCCGCCGGCGTCCAGCTGGCGCCGCCGTCGGTGCTGCGGAACACGCCGAAGGCGCCGGCGTAGAGCAGTCCCGGGGTGGTCGGCGACAGGGCCAGCGCGTCGACGCCGCCCGCCGGCAGGCCGGTATTCCGGGCGCGCCAGCTGGCGCCGCCATCGGTGCTGCGGAAGACGCCGCTCGCGAGACCGAAGTTGGCGGCCGCATACACCGTGCGCGGGCGGCGTGGATCGACGGCAAGAGACAGCACCGTATTGAACGACAGGCCCCCGGCCGACGGCCGCCAGGTGTTACCGCCGTCGGTGCTCTTGAAGAGGGCGGGATCGCCGTCCTGCAAGCCGGCAAAGATCACGCTCGGGTTGGCCGGATCGAAGGCGAAGGCGCGCACCCACCTGTTGTCCAGGCCGCGACTCGCGGGCTGCCAGGTGGCCCCGCTGTCGGTGCTCCGCAGGACGCCGTTCGTCTTGGTCCCGGCGAACAGCCAGCCGCGCCGGGTGGGATGGGCCGCCAGCGCCCACACCGGCCCGCCGTCCAGCAGGCTCGTCCAGCTGCCCACCGCGGCCCGGGCCGGCGCCGGCCATGCCGTCACCGCCGCGGCCAGCAGCAGGCCCGGAAGGAGGCCCGCAAGGAGGCCCGGAGGCGTCAGGCTGGAGGTGCGCTTCAACATCACCGTGAGACTCGACCTGGGCGCCAGCCTGGGTGCGGGCGTGAGCGTCAGCATGAAGCCGCTCCTTCCGGAGGCCAACCGCGCCATCCTGGATCCGTACAGCGTCTACAGGTTCTACGGCCCGGAGGGCCGCGGCGTCGCGCCGCCGGCAGGCGCGGCGAGGCCCGGGAAGGCGAGGCCCGCCGGCCTCGCGGGGGCTCGCAGGGCTCGCACCCGCGTGCCGCGGGGGCCCCGCGCCGGCGTGCTAGCATCCCACAGCGGTTCAGGGAGGAGCGCGTGCCCATGGAGATGCTGCCTCTACAGGCGGCCGGCAAGCCGGGGCCGCTGATCGCCATCGGCGGGGCCGAGGACAAGGTGCGCGAGCGCACCATCCTGCGCTATTTCCTCGAGGTCGCCGGCGGCTCCGACGCGTCGGTGGTCGTGCTCGCCACCGCCTCCGAGGTGCCGGAGGCCGCCGGCGAGCGCTACGCCGATCTCTTCTACGCGCTCAACGCCGACAGCGTCGAGGTGCTGCGCATCGCCACCCGCGAGGACGCGCTGGTGGCGGGAGCGGAGGCGCACGACCTGCTGGAATACGCGACCGGCCTGTTCATCACCGGCGGCGGCCAGCTGCGGCTGTCGTCGCTCCTGGGCGGCACCCAGGTGGCGGCGGCGATCCAGGCCCGCCACGCGGCGGGGATGCTGGTGGCGGGCACCAGCGCCGGCGCCGCCTTCCTCTCGCGGCACATGATCGCCCTGGGCGACACCGGCGCCACGCCACGCCGGCGCCTGGTGCACCTGGCTCCGGGACTGGGCCTGGCGCCCGACCTGGTCATCGACCAGCATTTCCGGCGGCGCGACCGCCTCGGCCGCCTGCTCACGGCGCTCTCCTACAATCCCGGGCTGCTGGGCGTCGGCATCGACGAGGACACCGCGGCGGTGATCGACTCCGAGGGCATCCTGCGCGTGCTGGGAGCGGGCGCGGTCACCGTCGTCGACTCCCGCGACATGCGTTACACCGACAGCCACGCCGCGCACCGCGGCCAGCCCCTCGCCATGCTGGGGGTCAAGCTCGACGTCCTGAGCTCCGGCTGCCGCTACGACATCGAGCGCCGCGTCGCCCATCCGCCGCCGCAGGGCGCGGTGCGGCTCGACCCGCTGGAAGCCCTGCAGTCCCTGCCGGCCTCCGAGCTCGCCGAGCTCGCCGAGCCCGCCGCTGCCGCCGCGGGCGCCGCGGCCGGCGCTGCCGCCGCCGAGCGCGAGGACGCCCTCGAGGTCGATGCCGAGGCCGAGTCCGCGGCCGAGCGCGCCGGCGCCGGCATCGGCAGCGGCGCCGGCGGCACCCTCGCCGACCGCACCGCCGACCGCGGCGACTGATGGCGTCGGGGTCCACTGCGCCAGGAGGACCGGCTCGCCGATGAAGATCCTCGAGACGCGGGTCTACCGCGGCCCCAACCTCTACGCTCTCGGACCGGTGATCCGCCTGCGGGTGGACCTGGGCGAGCTCGAGGCCTACCCCACCCTGCGCCTCCCCGGTTTCAACGAGCGGCTGCTCGAGCTGATGCCGACCCTGCACGAGCACTCGTGCTCCTACGGCGAGCCGGGCGGCTTCGTCCGCCGGCTGCGCGAGGACGAGGGCACCTGGCTCGGTCACGTGCTCGAGCACGTGGCGATCGAGCTGCAATGCCTCGCCGGCACCCCGGTGACCTACGGCAAGACCCGCAGCGAGGCCCTGCCCACCGGCCAGTATCACGTGATCTACAGCTTCGCCGAGGAGGCGGTGGGCACCGCCGCCGGCGCGCTCGGCCTGGCGGTGATCCGCCACCTGCTGCCGCCGGAGCGCGAGTCCTACGACCCGTCGCTGTTCGACTTCCGCGGCAAGTGCGAGGCCCTGGTGCGCCTGGCGCAGCGCCGCGCCTTCGGCCCCTCGACCGGGGCGCTGGTGCGGGCCGCCGAGGAGCGCGACATCCCGTGGATTCGCTTGAACGACCGCTCGCTGGTGCAGCTCGGCCACGGCAAGTTCCAGCGCCGCATCCAGGCGACGATCACCAGCGAGACCCGCCACACGGCGGTCGAGATCGCGTCCGACAAGCGCCTCACCAACCAGATCCTCGCCGACCTCGGCC
>Ga0210384_10005131_pt1 | contig 14386 bp, 5 predicted proteins | sample IncBWH2MmetaG_FD_160574 | JGI IMG/M metagenome (GOLD analysis project Ga0210384, IMG submission 160574) | Forest soil microbial communities from Barre Woods Harvard Forest LTER site, Petersham, Massachusetts, United States - Inc-BW-H-2-M | ecosystem: Environmental > Terrestrial > Soil >...
CGAGCGCTTTTCCGCGGTCACGATGATCTCTTCCAACACCGGCGCAGTCGATGCGTCCGCGGCCAACGCATGGGTGCCGGCGAAAGCGCCGGATAGGGCGAGGGCGAGCGAAATTGCTAGTGAAGTCACTGTTTGATTGGTCATTGGGTCCTTGCGGCTGAAGTGTGATAATTGCGTATCTTGAGCCTAGGGAAACCGTGGCGCAACCACAACGCTTTGTGCGCCATTCGATTGACAAACGGCGCCGCATGCTTGATTTAACCGTCAGGAAGACGTGGTAGATTTGTGGTATATAACACACATCAAAATTTTTGCCGCGGAGCATAAGACCCCAATGCCTTCAAGAGGGGTTCAAGTTCGCTTGCAAATCGTTCCCTCCTGCCGATGGACGTCGAGAACACCGGAAGGCGAACTTGAGCCGCGCTGGCGGTGCGGACTGAACCCGGCGTCTCGTAAAAGCGCAGGCATTTTGGATCCCAGTCCAGCTTGCACGCATCCGCGACAAGCCAGCGGATTTGCCCTTTCGTGTCGGCCACCAATTTTTCGTGCTCGACCTTGATCACCCGGCCTGGCAGCACGCGGTCCCAATGCTCCATCACGCGGCGATAGCGAACATAGGCCCGGCCGATCTGCTCGAGGTCGTAGAGCGTCTCATTCCCCTGCGTGAACAATTGGCGGTAGCAGGAAAGACAGGTGTCAACCGGGTCGCGCGTGCTGTCAAGGATCACCGACTTCGGGAACATCAAGTGAATCATGCCGACGCGCAGATGATTCTCCAGGGATTTATCGACGAAGCGATCGGCGCCATTCCAACCGCGTTGGCGCATCGAGTCTAAGTAGGCTTCGGCCAGATCGGCCCAGTTGGCCCCCTGCGGAGCTTCGGTGAAGCCCTGATCGACCACCGTGGCGAGCGCCGCATTTTCCCCCATGCCGTGAACGTGTCGATGGCTCGACAGAATCTGTTCGATCAAGCTGGATCCGCAGCGCGGCATGCCAACGACGAAGATCGGCGCCGCCGCCGTGCCGCGCCGGTGCGCTTGGCGCTCCAAGTAGGCCTCGTCGAAGCGTTCCACCACGAAGCGCGCCGCGAGGTCGTGCGCCCGCTCCAAGGCGTCGGGCCGTGCCGTGAGGTCGGGCGAAGCCATCAGAGCGGCATGTTTCAGCCGATTGCCGGCCTTGAAGGCGGCGAACGCGGACTTGTAGGCGCGGCGCTGCTCCAGACCCATGCCGAGCGCGAAATAGGCTTCGATCCGCGTCTCGCTCACCGTCGCGGGATCATCCGCCGCGCGCTGCAACGCGGCCAGATCTTGCTCCTCGATCGCCGCCGGATCGAGCACCGCGAGGCGCGTCAGGGCTCGAAGCCGTACGGACGGATCGGCGGCCAGGGCGCGATAGCAGGCGCTCGATTCCCGCACTTGCCCCAGCACCGCCAGCGCGCGCGCAAGACTGAAATGCGTCTCCGCGGCGGTGGGATTCAAGCCAAGCGCGCGGCGGTATGCATCGGCCGCCTCCTGCCACAAATTGAGGTTCTGGCAAACCGCGCCGAGATTTTGCTGCGCTGGGTAGAAATTGGGATCTTGGGCAGCCACTGCCCGCAACTGTTGCCGGGCGCTCTCGAGGCGGCCACGCCGGATATCGATGAGTGCCAGCGAATAGATCGGACGCAGGTCTTTGGGATCCGCGGCGGCGGCCTGTCGATAAAGATCGGCCGCGTCGTCAAGGCGCCCTTGCGCATAGCAGCCGGCGGCGGCGTTCAACAGCGCCGGCACATCTCGCGCTTGAACTGACACGCGTCAGCAGCCCGCTTCGAGCTCAGTGGAAGCGGTATCGCAGCTCCACGCCGTAGACCCTGGGCGGCGTGTAACTAACCAAGGGATCGATGACCTGCCCGGGCCCGGGGTTCGTAACCGCCAAGCCGCCTGAGGCGTCCTGGCCGATCCTGTTGAAGACGTTGTTGGCATAAAGAATCACGTTGTAGCGATTGGCTGTGTCGCTCCAGATCCCACGCAAATTGACCAGGGAGTAGGACGGCGCCAAGTTATACGGAAAATTAAAGACCGAGTCGTAGGTCTTATCCCTCCAGATGTAGGCGCCGGACAGCGCCAAGGAACCCGGATTGAAGTGCAGAGTATAGATTGCGTTCAATGCGACCTTATTGCGCGGCGACGCAGGGAGTGTCGCGCCCTGGAGGTTCTGCAAACCGGGCGCGCAACCACGGGTGTTCGCGCCGGGCGTCAGCGCCAGCGGATCATCGGCATTCTGGTAGCACACACCGTTCGTGCTGGAGATGGTCGCGTGCAGGTACGCGTAGTTCAGGAGGATATCCAGGTCGGTGATCGGGTTCCAAATGGTTTCCAGTTCCACACCGTAGGTGTGCACCACGGGGATATTGACGATGAGCGTATTGATGACGTTGGTGGCCGCATCGAGCTGTCCCAGCGGCTGCTGGTCGTTTTTGTAGTTGTAGTAAAACGCGGCCACGTTCGCCTGGAAGGTTCGTGCGAAGGTCTGTTTGTAGCCGACTTCGTACGCATCCACGGTTTCCTGCGACGTTTCGGGCGCGACCGCGTTGATACCGGAGTTGAAGCCGCCGGCCTTGTAGCCGCGGCTGTATTTCGCGTAGCCGAGGATGTCCGTGGCCGGCGTCCAAGAGACGCCGGCAGTTCCGGTGACGGCATCCCAATGCGCGCCCAGCGCGCTCGTGGCCGCACCCGACGTGGGATTGATGCTGCACTTGCCGGTACCGCGGTAAGCGCCGGTCGTACAGGACGTGGCGTCGAACGCCGGCGCGTTGGCGCCGAACTGATTCACGCCCAGCGGAAGGCCCGGAATGAGCCCGTCGACGTTGAACAGGACCAGCCGAAAGGCCTGATCGCCGTCTTTTTTATCGTAGGAGTAGCGCAGCCCGGTGGTGATTTTGAATTGACTGCTCGGCTGCCAATCGATCTGGCCGAAAACGCCGTAGGAGTCCTCGGCGAGTGCGGTGTATTCGTTGTACACCGAGCGCGTCGGGTTTGCCGCCGCCAGCTGCAGCGCGCCGACTGGTTTGCCGCCCAGTAGTCCTCCGATGAGCGTACCGAGCTGATAGGGCGCCGCGATCTGCGCCTGATCCGGGCTGTTTACATTGATGGGTTGCGTGTATTTCTCGTGAAATTGATACAGACCGCCGATCCACTGCAACGCTCCTTGTCCCGTGGAAGCGATGTTCAGCTCATTGCTGAAAAATTGTTCGTACTCATCAAACGTGAAGTTGTTGTGCGCCGAGTTGACCGCCAGATTTTGAGTACACCCAGCAAAATTGGTAGCACCAAAGTAAAGCCCGCAAAGCGGAGTAAACGCCGCAGGACCCTGCAAGGTGTATCCAAGGATTCCGCTGGAGACGCCCTGGCTGTTGGTCCAGGGCGCAGTGAGGTCGTAATTGAATTTCTGCCAGCCGCCCAGGTATTTCACGTCGAACCCATCGGCATGGAAGGTCAGATGAGTGGCAAAAATCCAATTGTTCTGTTGCTTGGACTGCGACTGGAAGCCGGAGTCGAATGTGCCGGTCCCCAGCGTGCTGGGATTTCCGGCGATAGTGTTTTTGCCGGTTAGGACGCTGACGATCTTGTCCGGGTTGCCGGCGCAACCCAAGCCGCCGGCGCCTCCGGGCAGCGCGCAAGTGCCGAAATTGGCGTTGGGAAACAGAGGGGCGGGGAACTCCCGCGTATCCAAAGGTCCCAGCAGCGTTTCAGTGTGATAGCTGACGTCGTAGTCGCTCGTGGCGAGCTTGGCCCACCAGTCGAAATTCGCACCGATGTTGCCTTCAAGTTGGCCCTCGATGTGATAGCTGGTGCCGTTGCCGCCCTGCGCGACGTCGCCGCCCTCTTTGACGCCGTTCAAGTTCCGGTAGAAGCCGTCCCCGGTCTGGTTGGTGTAATTGGCCCCGAACCGATAGCGCAAGGAGTCGCTGATCGGTCCCGACACAGCGCCTTCAACGAAGGCCTTCTGGAAATTGTCGTAGCCGGTGCGAACCTCGGCCTCAAAGTCGCTCGTGGGGCGCTTGGAGATATAGTTGATCGTGCCGCCGTCGGCGTTGCGGCCGAACAAGGTGTTCTGCGGACCGCGCAGAACCTCGATTTCCTGGACGAACAGCGTGGAGTTCTGCAAGATCGTTGAGGCGTTGGCGCCATTGTAAACACCGTCGACATACACGGCGACGCCGGACTCGACCGCCAGATTGTCGGTGTTCCGACCGATGCCGCGAATGTAGGGGCGATTGTCGTAGGTGGTGTAGTACAGACCGGGCGCGTAGTTGGTCATGTCTTGAACCGACGCTATGCCCTGCAGATCGAGCGTCTTGGCGGTGAATGCGGTGATTGAGGCCGGCACCCGCTCGAGGTTCTCCGAGCGTTTCTCCGCCGTGACCACGATCTCGTTCAGGGCCGTGTCTTCCACCGCCGCATCAGCCGCCCTCGCCGGCGCGGCGTGCAGGTTTGCCAATACGGCAAGGGTGAGCGCGGACGCACCGCTGAGTGAGCTTGTCTTGATATACGGCGCACGTCCGTTGTGCGATCGAATTTGTCCCTTGTGCGATTGAATTTCACGCCCGCTGATTTTAAAAGACATGTTGTTTCCCCCTTTCTCGCCTTATGCCGACGATTCTTGATAAAGGTTGGACGCCACGGACTTGGCAATAACTACAGGCCACCTCCTGTGGACGCATTTCCCCCGTTTATGTATCTTGAGCCTAACGTCCGGCAAGCACCACGCTTTGCGCGACATTTGGTTGACAAACGACGCCACGTTCTTGATTTAACCGCCAGGAAGACGAGATCTATTCGTGGTGTAGAAGATACAGCATGAGAAACCCAGATCCCTGGCAACCTCAAGAGCCGCCCCCCGATCCATCTCCGATCACGCGACGCGCGGCGCTCATCGGACTTGCGGTGATTTTGATTTTGATGCTGGCGGGTTTATTCCTGACGCACACGTTGGGCGGCATGGCGCGCCTGCAGGACTGCGCCCTGTCGGGCCGATCGAACTGCTCCGCCAATCATTGAGGAGCCCGCGGGTGGCTCAAGGCTAGAGAACGCCCTTGGCCTTCGCCGTGTGCGTCGCGATCATGTCCATCAGCGCCGGCGACAGGCAATCATAGGGCTCGAGCTTCAACTCTCGCAGGCGCGAGCGGATGGCGCCCATCTGGTCGGGTTTCGTTCCCGATTCGATCGCCGAGGATACGAAGGCGGCAAATTCCGGCGCGGCCCACCCATTGGCGTCCAAGAGTTCTGGGTGGACGAAATCAAATCCATAGATCGCGTGACCCTTGTTTTCGATGCGCCCGTACAGGTGCACACCGCAACCGGAGCAGGCGTGACGTTGAATCGCCGCGGAACCATCGACCACTTTCAATTTCTGCGCGTTCGAACCCACGGAGAGCTTGTCACGGGGAACCACGGCCACCAATGAAAACATGGCGCCTTTGGGCTTCCAGCACTTGGTGCAGCCGCAGACATGATTGAAGGCCACGTTGCCCTTGATGCTGACCGTGACCGCAGCGTCGGAACACTTACACTTCAAGGTTCCGCCGGAGAACGCTGGATTTCCGGCTTTGACGCCTTTGTCCACGCTGGGATGAATGGCTACGCTCATGCTCGTGCTCCTTCGTTTGGTCTTATTGGATGTGCGCCCCGACAGCGCAGCATATCAGGCGCACTCTTCAGGCTCGACACTGGCTGACTTGTAGAAAGAGCTGTCGATATAGGATCTTGAATACACGGTTTGCCTGTATATAATAACAGTATCCGAATCGCCTAAACTGACGGGGTCCATCCTCGGGAAAAAAGCCATGAGCGTGCTCAACTCGTTCCATCCGGCCGTTGCCGCCTGGTTTTCGCGGACCTTCGATGCGCCGACGGAGGCGCAAATACAGGCGTGGCCCGCACTGGCTGCAGGCGAGCATGTCTTGGTGGCCGCGCCGACCGGGTCCGGCAAGACATTCGCGGCGTTTCTCGCCGCCATCGATCAACTAGTGAAGGAAGGACTCGAAGGCCCGTTGCCCGACGAGACGCGGGTCGTGTACGTGTCGCCGCTGAAGGCCCTCTCGAACGACATCCAGCGAAATCTCGAGGCGCCGCTCAATGGCATTCGCGAAGAGCTGGCGGCATCGGGCCTTCCGGATGTGGAAATTCGTGCGGTGGTGCGCACCGGCGACACGACGCAATCGGAGCGGGCCGGCATGCGGCGCCGGGCGCCGCACATCGTGGTGACCACGCCCGAGTCGCTGTACATCTTGCTCGGCTCGCAATCCGGCCGCGACATGCTTGGCACCTGCCGCACCGTGATCGTCGATGAAATTCACGCCGTCGCCGGCAACAAGCGCGGCGCGCATCTGGCGCTGTCGCTGGAGCGGCTGCGGTCCTTGACCGGCAACGCCTCGCCGCGCAACGCATTGACCCGCGTCGGGTTGTCGGCGACGCAAAAGCCGATCGAAGAAGTCGCCCGATTCCTGACCGGCGCGCACCCGGTGCCTTGCACCATCGTCGACAGCGGCCATGTGCGCCGGCGCGATTTGGCATTGGAAGTTCCGCCGGCACCCCTGGAAGCGGTGATGTCGGGCGAAGTATGGACGCAGGTCTACGATCGATTGGCGGCCCTGGTCCTGGAGCATCGCACCACGCTGGTGTTCGTCAACACGCGCCGGATGGTCGAGCGCCTGGCGCGGCATCTGTCGGAGCGCGTGGGCGAAGAGAACGTCGCCGCGCATCACGGCAGTTTGTCCAAAGAGCGCCGCCTGAACGCGGAACAGCGCCTGAAACGCGGCGAATTGAAAGTGCTGGTGGCGACAGCCTCGTTGGAATTGGGCATCGACATCGGCGATGTCGATCTGGTGTGCCAGGTAGGCTCGACCCGGTCCATCAATTCCTTCTTGCAGCGTGTGGGCCGTGCCGGGCACTCCGTCGGCGGCATCTCCAAGGGCAGACTCTTCCCGCTGTCGCGCGACGAACTGGTCGAGTGCGCTGCGCTGCTCGATGCGGTGCGAAACGGCGAGCTGGACCTGCTCAAGATTCCGGAGAATTCTCTCGACGTCCTGGCGCAGCAAATTACCGCGGAAGTGGCGGCGCGCGAATGGCCCGAAGAGGACCTGTTCATGATGATGCGGGGCGCGTATCCCTACCGCAACCTTCGGCGCGAAGAGTTCGACGAATGCGTGAGGATGCTCGCCGAGGGTTTCAGCACGCGCCGCGGCCGCCGCGGCGCATTGCTGCACCATGACGCGGTCAATAAAATGCTGCGGCCTCGCAAGGGCGCCCGGCTGACCGCCATCACCTCGGGTGGGGCGATCCCCGACAATGCCGATTATCGCGTGATGCTGGAGCCCGAATCCATCGTGGTCGGTTCGGTGAACGAAGACTTTGCCGTCGAGAGCCTGCAGGGCGATATATTCCAGCTCGGCAATACGTCTTACCGGATCTTGCGCGTGGAACGCGGCACGGTGCGGGTGGAGGATGCGCATGGTCAACCGCCCTCGATTCCCTTCTGGCTTGGCGAGGCGCCCGGCCGGAGCATGCAGCTGTCTACGGCGGTCTCGAATCTGCGCAAGGAGATCGAAGGGCGCCTTGGGCTAGAGCCGCCTTCCGCGCTTGCGTGGCTGATGGAAACGGTAGGGCTCGATGAGGCGTCTGCGTTTCAAATCGTGCAGTACTTGAGCGCCGGCAAGGCCGCCCTGGGCACCTTACCCACCCTGGACACCGTGGTGTTCGAGCGATTCTTCGATGAGTCCGGCGGCATGCAGCTCATCATTCATTCGCCGTTCGGCAGCCGCGTCAACCGGGCGTGGGGACTGTCGCTGCGCAAGCGCTTCTGCCGGACTTTCAACTTCGAATTGCAGGCGGCTGCCACCGAGGATCACATCGTGCTGTCGCTCACGCACGCACATAGTTTTGAGCTCGCCGAGGCGGCGCATTATTTGAATTCCAATTCCGTCCGCCATGTGCTGATCCAGGCGCTGTGCGCCGCGCCCATGTTCGAGGTTCGCTGGCGCTGGGACGCCGGCATCGCCCTCGCGCTGCCGCGTTTTCGCGGCGGCAAGAAAGTCCCGCCGCAGATAGCGCGCATGAACGCCGAGGACCTGCTGGCTTCGGTGTTTCCGGACCAGGTAGCCTGCGCCGAGAATTTGCCGGGCGAGATCGAGGTGCCGGATCACCCGTTGGTCAGGCAAACCATACGCGATTGCCTGGAAGACGCGATGGACATCGACGAGTTCGAGGGCGTACTGCGCCGGCTGGAAAGCGGCGATCTGCGCGTCGTCGCCAAAGACCTCACGGAACCCTCGCCCCTGGCGCTCGAGGCGCTCTCGGCGCGGCCCTATGCGTATCTCGACGACGCGCCTCTCGAGGAGCGCCGTACGCAGGCGGTCATGAGCCGCCGCTGGCTCGATCCAACCGAGGCGGCCGACATCGGCAAGCTGGACCCGGAAGCCATCGCGCGAGTGCGCGCGGAGGCCTGGCCTGATGCCGCCACGCCGGATGAATTGCACGACGCGCTGCTGTGGCTCACCTTCATGACGGAGGAGGAGGTCCGGTCCAATCGGGGATGGCCCGCGTTGATGGAAGATCTCGCGCTGCAGAGCAGGGTGTCGCGAATTGCGCTGCAAAACCGCAGCCTTTGGGTGGCGGCGGAGAGACGCGCGCTGTTCGAGGCGTTGGACGACTCGCTGGTGGAGATCGTGCGCGGGCGGCTCGAAGGCTTGGGACCTGTTACGGCCCTGCAAATCGCCGATTCGCTGGGGCTCACCGACGCGCAGATCAACGCCGCGCTGATCGCCCTGGAGGCGGAAGGCTTTGCGATGCGGGGCCAGTTCACCGGCGACGCCGCGCGCGAGGAATGGTGTGAGCGGCGCTTGCTGGCGCGCATTCATCGCTACACCGTGAAGCGCTTGCGCGCGGAGATCGAGCCGGTTACCGCGCGCGAGTTCCTGCGTTTCTTGGGAGAATGGCAACGCGTGCTGCCGGGCGCGCGGATGCAGGGCTCGGATGCGCTGGCGGCGATACTCGCGCAGCTCGAGGGGTTCGAATCACCGGCCGGCGCCTGGGAAACGGAGGTCATCCCCTCGCGCATCACCGAGTACGAACCCCAGTGGCTGGATGAACACTGCCGCGCCGGACGCTTTATTTGGACGCGGCTGGCCGCCCGCGGCGGTACGCGCAGCGATGACACGGCCGCACGCGGCGCCTCGCCGGTGCGCTCCACGCCCATCGTCCTGCTGGCCCGGCGCAACGTGCCGCTCTGGTCGATGTTCGCCGATCAGTCCGATCCGGCTTTGCTCACGTCGAAGGCGCAAGCCGTGGCGGATTTTATCCGCGAGCACGGCGCGTCTTTCTTTGACGAGATTGCCGAGAACGTGGGCATGCTGCCCGCGGAGGTCGAAGAGTCGCTGGCCGAACTGGTGGCGGTTGGCCTGGTGAACTCCGACAGCTTCGCGGGCCTGCGCGTGCTCCTGATGCCGAGCGGCCGGCGCGGCGCGCGGCCCAACTCCTATTCGGCGCGCCACAAGCGCCGCCTGGCCCTGTTCGGGATGGCCGATGCCGGACGTTGGGCGCTGGTGCGGCGGCCGGCGGCGCCGTCAGCGGAACGCAAAGACGAGGCAATCGAACAGATCGTGCGCACGCTGCTGCGCCGCTGGGGCGTGATTTTCTGGAAATTGCTCACACGCGAAGCTTCGTGGCTGCCGCCGTGGCGCGAAATCCTGAGCTGCTGCCGCAGGCTCGAGGCCCGCGGAGAAATTCGCGGCGGCCGCTTCGTGGCGGGATTTTCCGGCGAGCAGTTCGCAACCCCCGAAGCCATCGGCTTGTTGCGGGACGTGCGCCGCAAGCCGCCGACGGAAGCCTACGTATCGCTCTCCGCCGCCGATCCGCTCAACTTGATTGGTATTCTGACGCCCGGGCCGCGGCTGGCATCGCTCGCAGGCAATCGCTTGCTGTTCCGGGACGGATTGCCCGTGGCGACTCTCGCGGCAGGCGAGGTGCATTTCCTCGAGGAATTGGCGCCGAAAGAGCAATGGGAGGCGCAGGTTGCGCTGCTGCGGCGTCATGTGCCGGTCGCGCTCGACAGGGAGAGTGAGGAGAATCAAGGCACGAAGAAAACAGTGCCTTGATTCTTCTCACTCTCCCTGGGCGAATGCTCGAACCAATCGATATCACATGCCGCACTACTGCGTCTTCCGTGCCTTGAAGCCTCCCATCCCCGTAGGCCATACACGTCCGCTCAAATTCACAGTGCCGAGGTAGTTATTTCGCCGTGGCTTGAGACGCGTCCCAGCCGCCGCCCAACGCCTCGATCAATGACACGCTGGCCTGCAGCCGCGACGACAGCACCTGCAGCGCCGTTTCCTCGGCGCTCAATCGGACGGTCTGGGCGGTGATGACGCTGCTGTAGGGAACCGTGCCGGCCTTGTACTGATTGAGCGTCAGCGCCTCGGCCTCGCGCGCTTTCTTGACGGTTTCATCCTCGATCGCGCCTTCTTGTTCGAGCACGCGCAGGGTGACGATTTCGTCCTCGACTTGTTGAAAACTCGCCAGCACGGTTTGCCGGTAGCTGTCCACGGTTCCCTCGTAAGCCGCGCGTGTGCCTCGCACCTGCGCGCGCACCAGCCCGCCGTCGAACACGGTTTGCGCAAGCGTCGGACCCGCCGCCCAGATGCGGTTGGAGTTTCGAATCAGACTGCTGAAGGTGGTGCTCGTATACTGATCGCGGCCGGTCAGGGTCAGGTCCGGAAAGTAGCCCGCCTTGGCGACGCCGATTTGCGCGTTGGCCGCCGCCATCTTGCGCTCGGCTTCCGCGACATCGGGCCGCCGTTCGAGCAAGGTCGAGGGCACGCCGGCCGGGACGGTGGGCACGTCGCTGCGCATGGCCGCGGGCGCAACGGAAAATTCGGCCGGTTGCTTGCCGACCAGCACGGCTACGGCATGCTCCAGGACGGCACGCTGGATCCTGGCGTTGACCTGCTGCGCTTGACTCGAGAGGAGTTGCGTTTCAGCGGTGACCACGTCGGCCCGCGCGGCGACACCGAATTTGTAGCGGCTCTCGGTGATCTTCAGCGACAGGGTCTCGGCGACGACCGTGTCGTCCAGCAGCTTTTCCAATTGATCCTGTGCGCGCAGTTCGAAATAATCGATTGCAAGTTCACCCTGGGCGGATAGCCGGGCCGCCGCCAGCGCGGCCGAACTGGCTTGCGCGGAAGCCACATTGCTTTCGGTATTGCGGCGAATCTTGCCCCAGATGTCGATGTCCCAGTTGGCCGAGACTCCCGCCGTGTAGGTATTGTCCGTGCGCGTCGTGCTGGTCAGGATCCCTGCGGCATTGGTCGTCCCCCCCGGCTGGCCTTGGCGTTGCAGCCCCAGATTCGCGGCAATCGTGGGCCAGAAACCGGCGCGCGCCTGTGAGACCAGGGCGCGGGACTGCTCAAAGGCGGCCTCGGCTGCTTTCACGTTTTGATTCGAAATGTCGATTTGCGACTCGAGCGCGTCGAGCACATCGTCGTTGAATATCTTCCACCACGGTCCGCGCGACAGCACGTCGTTGGGTTCGCTCGGTTTCCAGTCGCCGGCTTCCTTGTAATTCGCGGCCGCATCGAACTGCGGCCGATGGTAGTCCGGACCCACCGCGCAGGCGGTTGCCAGCGCCGCTCCCATTCCCACACAGAGAGTGCGCGAGACGTTTCGCATCATGTGGGGACTCCCAACGGGGCCAAGTCGCGGCCGCCGGGGCCGGTTGTGGGCTTCGCCGGCGGCGAGTACTTGCCTTCTTTCAAGTGCTTCCAATAGCGGCGCAAGTACAGGTACACCACCGGGGTCGTGTAGACCGTGAGCAACTGGCTCACGAGGAGCCCGCCCACGATGGCAATTCCTAAGGGACGGCGCATCTCGGTGCCGTCGCCCGTGGCAACCGCCAGCGGCAGCGCGCCGGCGATGGCGGCACAGGTGGTCATCATGATGGGCCTGAAGCGCAGCGAACAGGCGTGCGCAATGGCGTGCAACGGATCCATCCCCAGGGTGCGCTCCGCGTGCAGGGCGAAATCCACCATCATGATGGCATTTTTTTTGACGATACCGATCAGCAAGAGAATGCCGAGAGTTGCGATCAGGCTGAATTCGGTGCCGGTGGCCATCAAGGCCAGCAGAGCGCCGAGTCCGGCCGAAGGCAGCGTTGAGAGTATCGTCAGCGGCTGCGAATAGCTCTCATAGAGCACGCCGAGGACGATATAGATCGCGAAAAACGCGGCCAACAGCAACAAAGGCGTGCTGCTATTGCTTTGCTGGAACAGGCGCGCAGTGCCGTAAGCGCCGCCCCGGATGCCCACCGGCATGTGAATGTCGGACATTTTCTTGGCGATCGCATTTTGCGCGGTGCCGATCGATACGCCCTCCGGCAGATTGTAGGCAATGGATGTCGATACCGACGTGCCCGTATGGTTGACCGATACCGGGGTCGTCCCGGTGGTGAAATGACTGAATGCCGAGAACGGCACGACCGTTTCCTTGGCGACGCTGACCGCCGATCCCGTCGACGTATTGCCTCGTCCGGCGTTCGCCAGGGAATTCAACGAGAGGTTGCGCGCAACGTCCTGCGCCACCGACGTCTGAGACGCGGCCGTTGCGCTCTTGATCACCGTGGTGCCCGCCACCGCCTGGGTCAGCTGGGTTCCGGATGCGGCACCGCCCGCGGTGCTGACGTACAACTCCTTGAGGATTTCCGGGTTCTGCCAATATTGAGGGGCTACTTCCATGACGACGTGGTATTGCTGCGGGCTGAAGGGATTGTAGATGTTCGATACCTGCGCCTGGGCAAACGCGTCGCCCAAGGCATTGTCGATCTGGACTTCGGTCAGACCCAGCCGCGACGCGCTGTCGCGATCCACGATCAGGTCGGTCTCGAGGCCGCCGGGTTGCAAATCCGTGTCGACGTCGGTTATTTCCGGAATGTCCTGAAGCGCCAGGCGCAGCTTCTGCGACCACGCGCGCAATTCGGTCAGATCATCGCCGAGCAAAGTGTATTGATATTGGCTGTTGGCCGATCTGCCGCCGCCGCCGCCCAAGTCTTGGACCGCCTGCAGGAATGCGGACACCCCTGCGACCGAGGCAAGTTTGGGCCGCAGCCGCGCGATGACCCGGTCGGCTGAGATACCGCGCACCTTCAAGGGTTTGAGCGCAATGGTGAGGTTGGCGCTGGCGCCGCCGCCGCCGAAGGGCCCGAAGCCGCCTGCGCCAACCGAGCCGGTCACGGTGTTGACGGCAGGATCCGCCTGGACGATGCCCGCCACTTCTTGGAGCTTGCCTTTCATCAACTGAAACGAACTCGATGCGTCGCCGCGTATTCCGCCCTGCAATTGACCGGTGTCCTGCTGCGGCAGAAAGCCTTTCGGGATCACAACGTACATGAAGATATTGAGGGCGATGGTCGCCCAAAAGATGGAAATCATGATCCGGCGGTGGCGCAGCGCCCAATCCAAAGTGGCGGCGTAGTTGCGGCGTAGCTGCTCGAAACCGCGCTCGAAGGCATTGCCGAATCGTTGGGATTTTTGCACGCGCGTTTTTTGCAGCACCAAAGAACACATCATCGGCGTCGTGGTCAGGGAAATGACCAAGGAGATCAGTATCGACACCGACAGCGTCATGGCGAACTCGCGGAACAGGCGGCCTGGAATGCCCCCCAAGAGCACGAAGGGAATGAAGACGGCGACCAGCGACAAGCTCATGGAAACGACCGTGAATCCGACTTCCTGGGCGCCCAGGAACGCGGCCGCGGTGCGGGTCATGCCGGCTTCGATGTGACGGGTCGTGTTCTCCATAACCACGATTGCATCGTCGACCACGAAGCCCGTGGCCACGGTCAGCGCCATGAGCGAAAAATTATCCAGGGTGTAGCCCAGCAAATACATGGCGCCGAAAGTGCCGACCAACGACACCGGCACCACGATCGCTGGAACCAGCGCGGCACGATAACTGTTCAAGAAGACATAGACGACCAAGATCACGAACGCCACGGCCAGAATGAGCGTTCGTTCGACTTGCTGTACCGAGGCGCGGATGGTTACGGAACGGTCGAAGCTCACCAGCAGATCGATCTTGGGATCGATCGAACTCTTCAGAACCGGCAGCTCGGCCTTGACGGCGTCGATCGTCTCGATGATGTTGGCGCCCGGCTGCTGGGTCACCGTCACGAACACCGCCGGCTTGCCGTTGTACAGGCCGTAGGTGCGGATATTCTCGGTGGCGCCGTCCTCCATATCCAGCACGGTGGCGACGTCGCCCAGCCGCACGGTCGCACCGTTGCGATTGGCGATGATCAGGTTTCGGTACGGCCCTGCATCCCGCGCGTTGTCGTTGGTATAAATCTGGTAATGAAGATC
>Ga0210384_10005133_pt1 | contig 14384 bp, 10 predicted proteins | sample IncBWH2MmetaG_FD_160574 | JGI IMG/M metagenome (GOLD analysis project Ga0210384, IMG submission 160574) | Forest soil microbial communities from Barre Woods Harvard Forest LTER site, Petersham, Massachusetts, United States - Inc-BW-H-2-M | ecosystem: Environmental > Terrestrial > Soil >...
GTTCAGCGCGTTGCAGGTGCGCTGATAAGCCGCGAACGATTCTTCTGATGGCGCGGAATCGGCGCCGTCCACCAACGCCATCAGTGCTGTCAACGTGTCATTCACCGCGGAGAAGCTGACCGTTTTGGGCTCTTCCAGTATGGGGGTCGGCTCACCCTTGAGCTCGGCGAGTTTTGCATCCAACGCGCCGGCGGCAGTAGCCACCGCATCGCCTTTCGGCCGATTTTTCAGCTCCGCCAATCGCGCGCGCAGCTCCTTTACCTGTTGATACGCTGCAAAATTCCTTGCCAACGCCGCGGAAATTTTCAACTGTAAGTCCACCGAACTCTGCAATTCGTTGCGAATATAAGGTACGCGCGGGTCCATTTTGACTTCCAGCGGTCGCCGAAGTTCTTGCTCGCCGACTTTCAGTCGCACTTCATACTTCCCCGGCATCACCAGAGGGCCTTGGGGCGGAAGCGGCGTGTCTCCCACGATGGCAGCGATCGGATAGTTGTAAGGCGATTGGACGTGAATCGCCGGCGGGTCGGTATAGCGAAGATTCCACACGAACCGATGCATGCCTTTGTCGCGCGCAAGCGGTTCGGGATGCGCAATCCAGTAGGGAGCGATGAAAGGATCGTCTTTCTCCTTCTCTGGCGGAATAGGGGCACTGGAATAGCTTTTTATCAGCGCTCCGGCGGAATCGTAGATGTCCAGCTGTAAGTCGCCCGAAGGGCTATCTGGCAAATAGTAGTGGAGAATCGCCCCGTCGGGAGGGTTCTTCCCTGCTGGGACTTCCGGCGGCAGCGGCGTGTCCTGGTTCTCATCACGTCGAACGCGAATCGCCGGCCGAGGCGGTAAGAGATGATTTTCCGTCACTGAGAAGCGTGAATCGAGATGCCGAAGCGGGCTGATATCGTCAAGAATCCAAAAGGAACGGCCGTAGGTGGCGGCGACCAGGTCGTCTTGCTCTACGGCCAGGTCGTGAATGGCAACGACCGGCATGTTCAGGCGCAGCGAATGCCAGCGGTCGCCATCGTCAAGCGAAACATATACGGCCTCCTCGGTTCCGGCGTACAGAAGACCTTTGCGAAGCGGATCTTCGCGCACGGTGCGAACGAAGTCGATACCGCGAATGCCGCTGACGGTTTCTTGCCAGGTTTGCCCAAAATCGCGCGTCCGCAAAATGTGCGGACGTAAATCGTCCAGACCATTGCGATTGACCGCAGCATAGGCAGCGGCAGCGTCAAAGTGCGAGGGTTCCAGAATACTGACGGTGCTCCAGACAGAGACGTCGGGCGGAGTAACGTTCTTCCACGTTGCGCCTGCATCTTTCGTCATCTGAATATTTCCGTCATCGGTTCCGACCCAAATCAATCCTTCCTGAATAGGAGACGGCGCGATGGTCAGGATCGTGCCGGGAGCCTGCTTAGGATTCTTGGGATCGACTTGCGTGCGACTAAGGTCGGGGCTGATGGACTGCCAAGTGGTGCCCGCATTCGTGGTCTTCAGCAGAAACTGCGTGCCGAGGTACAACACATGCGGATCCTGAGGCGAGAAGACCATGGGAATCGTCCAGTTGAAATGGTATTTGCTGCCGAACGAAACGGCCGCCGGAGAAATATCGCGTACTTGCCCGGTCGTCTTCGAGAGCCGAACCACGCTGCCGCCGGGGCCGGCGTTGTAAACGATGTCGGGGTCGACTGGATCGGGAATGGTGTAGCCGCTTTCACCGGGACCGACGGGAGACCACTCGCGCTCGGTAATCTGGCCATTATTGCCGCGGCTGGCGATCCCAGCAGTCCCGCTATCTTGTTGCGGACCGTAGATCCAGTACGGAAAACGATGGTCGGTAGCGACTCGATAGAATTCGCCAGTCGGCTGGTTGTACCAGGTGCTCCAAGTATTGCCGCCGTTCACGGAGATGACCGCGCCTTGATCGACGCCGAGCATGACGCGTTGCGAGTTGCTAGGGTCGATCCAGACGGTGTGATAGTCGTCGCCGCCGGGAGCCCCTTTTATCACCGTGAACGTCCGACCGCCGTCGGTGGAACGATAAAGCGATTGTATCGGCACATACACGACGTCCGGGTTATTGGGGTCTGCGAAAATCTCGCTCATGTACCAGTAGCCTTCGATGCGGTGGTCCTTAGTGGCTCGCTGCCACGTAGCACCTGCGTCATCGGAGCGATACAGCCCGCCCGCCTTTTCTTTGGCTTCCACGATCAGATAAACACGGCGGCCATGCAATCCGGAGGCAATCGCCACGCCGGAGCGTCCCCAGTCACCGGTCGGGAGACCGTGCCCGGTGATCTGCGACCAGGTAACGCCGCCATCAACAGATTTATATAGGCCGCTACCCGGGCCGAAGGAAGTTCCCCTTTGACCGGGCTTTCGGATTCCTTGCCACAAAGTTGCGTAAATCACTCGTGGATTGCCGGGCTCGAAACACAAATCCACCGCTCCGGTGAGATTGTCTTTGTACAAGACCCTTTTCCAAGTCTTACCGCCATCCGTGGATCGGAAAACCCCACGTTCTTCATTTGGACCGAAGGAATGTCCGAGCGCGGCAATCAGCACAATGTCCGGATTGCGAGGGTCGATCAGGATGCGCGCAATGTGGCGCGTTTCTTCCAAACCGAGATGCAGCCAGCTCTCTCCTCCGTCGGTGGATTTATAGACTCCGTTGCCGTAAGCAATGTCGCTGTAAACACCATTCACGCCGGTGCCGACGTAGACGATGTTGGGGTTTGAAGGAGCCAAGGCCAGCGCTCCTATCGAGCCGACCGGTTGACTATCGAAAATCGGTTTCCAGGTATTGCCGCCGTCGGCGGTCTTCCATACGCCTCCGCCGTCGGCCCCGAAATAGTAGACCGCGGAATTCCCGGGCACTCCAGCGACGGCGTTCACTTTGCCAGCGCGAAACGGCCCAATCATCCGCCATTTCAGCGCCGAGTATAGGTCCTCGGAGATTTCTTGTGCGCGGACGGCTGGAGCGAAGAAAACCCAAGCTCCAACGAGCAGCTTGAGACAGCAAACGATCCGATTGGGGACAGACGGCTTCATCGATTTCTCCGGAATTAAATGGACTAGCAACGATTCTGCAAGACGCTGAGCCCGGGTACCTTCACCAAACGCTCATCGGCGGTGACCAAGGTCAAGTCATAGACCTTCGCAGTTGCCACCAGAAAGCGATCGGCGGGATCGCTATGCCCGAGCTTGGTGAAACGCAATTCGTGACTGATTTTCCATGTCAGCGGCAATTCGATTAGGTCCAAGTCTTCTTTAGACCGTCGGAACCATTCTCCAAAGTCCTCTTTGATTTGAATGCGGTTCTTCTCCAGAAACGTAATTAGTTCCCAGATGCTAACTGGCGACAAGAATCGCGAGTGCTCCTGATTGGTTATTTCTCTGGCAACATCAGAACTGAGCTTGTGAGGCTCCAAATAACTCCAGATCCAGATATGGGTGTCGAGCAAGAGTTTCATTTGTACTTTTTGGCGTCTCGTTCTTCTTGTGGATCTTGAGCCGCCTCCCAATCAGACTCGTCGCCTATTGGGCCGACGATATCTCCCAAAATGATGCCCGTGCCCATGCCGGTTCCCAGGCGTGGAGCTGTCCGTGCTCCGCCAGGCGGCACAACTTCAGCCACTGCCTGACCGAAACGCGTAACCCGTATCGGCTTTCCCGTCTTGCGCACGCGGTCCAGCACAGCGAGACACGTAGCCTTGAACTTGGATATAGCGATCTCTTCCATATCAGCCTCTTGAACAGTATAGGGCTTCAGAGTCGCGGTTTCGACCATGGTCGGACTATGGTCACCAGCCTAAGGCTCGTCATCATCCTCTGCATCTGCCGATGGCACCGCAGCTTGCTTCTTGAGATCCAAGGGCTCGAGATGGGCTTTTGCCAGAGAGGCATTTAGGGCCGACAGCCCGTCTCGCACCTTTCTCCACTCCGCGAGCAGCTTTTCCAGCGAGCTTTCTAGCTCCAAATAGACAGAGGATGCCTGAGTGGTAGGCGCAGCATCCGCGCTGTCCACGACCGTTAGGAGCTGGCCGAAGACCTGATTGAGCGTGGACAAGGTTTCCGGCTGCTTCCCGCTGGGCGGAACGCCAAAGAAGGCACCGTGCGATGCGCCTTCAAGCTCGGCTGCTTGCTTATCGAGGGCGTTTAACGAATCGGCGAGCGCGCCCTTGGCTTTTCCAGCTCGATCTGTGATTTGAGGACGTAAGGAACGGACCTGCTGAAGGGCCTCGAAGGTTTCGTTCATGCCTTCGACAATGCCGGATTCCATCTCAAATTGTTTCCGAAGATCGGTTTCGGGAGTCTTGATGCGGGGATCCATGCGCACGCCAAGCGGTTGCGTATAGTTCTTGCCATCAACTGTCAGCTTGACGGTATATTTCCCCGGCATAACCCATGCGCCGAGAGGAACCTGCGGAGTGTCGTGCACGATCGCGGAGATCGGAAATTCACGGTTCAGCGCGGCGGGCGCCTGGTAGTGCATATCCCAAACGAAACGGTGCATACCCTTTTCCGCGGACAGGATTTGCTGGGGTCGCACCCAATACATCGGAATGGGATTTGCAGCGGCGATCTTCTCAAGGGGCTCTGGCTTATCCGTGCTCGCGAAGCGGCGCACCAGATGATTATCGGCATCGAAAATCTCCAGCGTAACCGGCTTGCTGGAGGCCCCGGCCAGGTAGTAATCGAGGATCGCGCCGTCAGGAGCGTTCTTGCCCGCAGGCGTGTCCGGCGGAAGCGGCGTGTCTGTGTTGCGGTTCCAGCGAAAGCGAATAGCTTCTTGCGGCTGGTAAAGAGTGACCGGCGCTTTGGCGATTTCCGCACTCATTTGCCGCAAGGGAGTTATGTCGTCGAGAATCCAGAACGAGCGGCCATGCGTTCCGACAATGAGGTCATCGCCGTGAATGGCGAGGTCACGCATGGAGGTGTGCGGCAGGTTGAGCTGGAGCGGCTGCCAGTTGTCGCCATCATCAAAGGACACGAAGACCGAACCTTCCGTCCCCGCAAATAAGAGCCCTTTGCGCTCCGGATCTTCGCGCACAGTATTGCTCGTACCGCCGGCAGGAATACCGTTGGTGATTTCCGTCCAGGATTTGCCAAAATCGCGCGTCCGATAAATGTGCGCGCGTAGATCGTCAAGACGAAAGCTATTGATGGCCGCATACGCGGTGCCTGGATCGAAATGTGACGCTTCGATGATCGAGACTTTACTCCAAGGCTTAAGTTGCGGCGGCGTGACACTTTGCCAGGATTTTCCGGCGTCTTGCGTGATGTAAATCAATCCGTCATCGGTGCCGGCCCAAATCGTGTTGGCGTCTTTGAACGATGGCGCGACTGCGTAGATCACACCGCGGTGCTTGCCTTTCTCTGGATCGTACGCCGCGAACAGGCCGAGGCTTGGCGGAATGTCGTAAGAAGGACGGGAAAGGTCGGGACTGATCACCTGCCAGCTATTCCCGCCGTCTGTGGATTTGAACAGCACATTCGCCGCGAAATACAGCGCCTTCGCATCGACGGGCGAAAATACCACCGGCAACGTGCGGTCGTATCGATATTCGCCGCGCCGAACGGGCTCTGGAGCTACGTCGGCCACTTCACCCAGAGCTTGGTTTGTGCGTGTCAGGCGAGCCCCGTACAAGATATTTGAGTCGAGTGGGTCCACCGCGATGTAGCCATACTCAAAGACTCCAACCGAATGCCACTCGCGAAATGTGATTTCGCCATAGTCGCTGCGGCTCATGGTGCCGGCGGAACCGCTTTCCTGCTGCGCGCCATAAACCCAGTAAGGAAATCGATTGTCCGTGGTCACGTGATAAAACTGCGCGGTCGGCTGGTTATACCAGGTGCTCCACGAGGTTCCACCATTTACGGTGATCACCGCACCCTGGTCGCTGGAGAGCGCGATAGTTTGAGGATGCTCACTGCTGATCCAAATGCGCTGGTAGTCGTCACCCCCAGGCGCACCGCGAAAGCCAACAAATGTCTTCCCAGCATCGCTCGACTTCCAAGTGGTCGTATTCGCCACATAAATAACGTCAGGATTGTCCGGCGCGACGGCGATGCCCATCGCACCGGGACCGCGGCCACCGATGCGGCGATCGCTGTTCACCAGGTTCCACGATTCTCCCGCGTCGTCAGACCGGTAAACTCCGGCGCCTTTCTTCGCTTCCACCGTCGCGTATACGCGATGAGGCTGGCTAGGCGCGACCGCGATCCCGATACGACCAAGACCACCATCGTCTGAAGAAGGCAATCCCTTAGTCAGCTGGCGCCAGGTGTTGCCTCCATCGGTGGATTTAAAGAGCCCGCTACCTGGTGCGACGAACGATTCTCCACTGCGAATTTCCCAGGGCGCGACGCGCGCGGCCCACAGCACCGCGTAAATCGTTTGCGTGTTGCTGGGATCAAAGGCCAGGTCGGCCGCACCGATATTCTCATCCTTGTACAAAATCTTTTCGAACGATTGCCCGCCGTTGGTCGACCGGAAAACGCCACGCTCTTGATTCGGGCCATAGGGGTGACCCTGCACCGCTACGAAAACATGATTCGCATCGTGGGGATCGACAACAATCGCCGTGACTTGCTGCGCATCCGGCAAGCCCAGATGGATCCACGTTTTCCCGGCGTCGCTTGACTTGTAAACGCCGTTGCCAGTCGCGAGATCCGGTCGCTGCAAACCCTCGCCGCTGCCAACATAAATGATGTTCGGATCCGAAGGGGCAACCGCGATTGCGCCGACCGAACCCGTATCCTGATCGTCAAAAATCGGCTCCCACGTATTGCCGGCGTCCGTGGTCCGCCAAACGCCGCCATTTACCGCCGCAATGTAAAAAAGATTAGGTTGATGCGGCACGCCGGTGATGGCAACCGTGCGACCTCCACGGAAAGGCCCGATGCACCGCCAGCGCATTTCCGAAAATAGCTTCTGGTCATACTGTTGCGCTGAGGAAGGTATCGCTGCCGCGGAAACAGCGAGAACTCCAGCCAACAACAAGTTTTCTGCGCGAAACCGCATTCGGTCGCCTCCTCGAAGTGCAGGGGAGAATAACGTGCGAACGCCCGCGCCGCAATGCTTGTTATGCAGCCACAATCGCATTCGACGGATAACCGCCGTTTCCGCTAAACTCGATGCATTCTATGGAGCCAGTGAGGACCACACCGTGACCACTCCTGCCAAGCCGATGCCAGCGGTGACGCGCAGCGACGAGATAGTCGCCAAGCACAAGAAATATCTGTGGCCTTCGGTTACCAATTACTATCAGCAACCGCTGGTCGCCGACCGCGGGGAGATGCAATATTTGTGGGACCTGGAAGGCCGCAAGTATCTGGATTTCTTCGGTGGCATCCTCACCGTTTCCGTTGGGCACTGCAATCCCCAGATAGCCAGTAAGACCAATGCGCAGGTCAATCGCCTGCAGCACACTTCGACGCTCTATCCGAATGAACACATCGTGGCTCTGGCTGAGAAAATCGCGCAGATTACGCCTGGAAACCTGCAGCAAAGTTTTTTCACAAGCTCCGGAACCGAAGCGAACGAGGCGGCCATCCTGATCGCACGCATGGCCACCGGCAGCTATGACGTAGTGGCTCTGCGTCACGCCTATGCAGGCAGCTCGGCGATCGCCAAGGCCGTCACCGCCCACGCGCCTTATCGCAAGAGCGGCGTAATTAGCGTCGGCATTTCGCACGCGGTGAATGCGTATTGCTACCGCTGCCCGCTGCACCTGACCTATCCATCATGCGAAGTGGCCTGCGCAAATGATGTCGAGAATCTGATTCAGACCGGAACGAGCGGAAACATCGCCGCCTTCATCGCCGAACCAATCCAGGGAGTCGGCGGCTTCATCACCCCTCCCAAGGAATATTTCAAAATCGTTTTCACAATCGTCAAGAAATACGGAGGATTGTTTATCAGCGATGAAGTGCAAACCGGCTGGGGCCGCACCGGAAAAAAATGGTTCGGCATCGAGCAGTGGGAAGTGACGCCGGACATTCTGACTAGCGCAAAGGGCCTGGGCAACGGCGTGCCAATCGGCTTAACCGTCACCACTCCTGAAATTGCCTCTAGCTTTCAAGGACTCAATATCTCGACTTTCGGAGGCAATCCCGTTACCAGCGTCGCAGCGAGAGCGACGATCGACTTTATTGAAGAAGAAAATCTGCTCGAGAACGCGCACGCCGTCGGCTCCTATTTCCGAGGCAAGCTCGAAGAGCTGCAAGCGAAACACCCATTAATCGGCGAAGTCCGCGGCATGGGCCTGATGCAAGCTCTGGAGCTTGTCAAAGACCGAAAGACGAAGGAACCTGCGCCGGAAGCTACGACGCAAGTGATGGAACGCGCCCGCGACAACGGCCTGCTCATCGGTAAAGGCGGCCTCTACGGCAACGTACTTCGTCTGTCGCCGATGCTCAATATTTCCAAGGCCGACGTCGATGAAGGTGTTCGCCTGCTCGACAAAGCCTTCAGCGAAGTAAGAAATTAACGGCCGCAATATTTAAGCGCCAACCGACAAGGCGCATCTGCGCGAAAAAAACCATGCGATTCGCAAACTTCTGCATGCTGTTACTTCTGACTTCAACCGTCTCGGTGTCTTCCCTATACAGCGGCGAAAAAGCCGTCTGGAAGCCGGTGCAGTTTGCAATCTTGCGTTTCAACGACGACGCACCCGCATCGTGGAATATGTATCACGGCGAAAAACGCGGCGTGCTCCTGGTGCGCTTGTGGAAACGATATATGCTCGTAGATGTAAACGAGCAAGAAGTGTACGAGGTCGACCCTGCAAAGGTGAAGGCGCAGGGCGAGAACGTTGAATGGTCTCCGTCAGATGTTCCCGATCAGCCCGTAGAAACATCCGAGTGGAAAGTCCGCGACGTCGGTCCTGTCGAGCGCGTGCGGTTTCGCTTCGGTAAGAACGGCAGCTATCTCGATATCCAACTGCCGATGCTGCCCAACCGCAAGCCAGCCTATTGACGCATCCGCTGCTGCTCAACGTCGGTAGACACCGTAATACCAGGGAATCCCCAAGGCCCCCGGCTCGACGCCAACCACAATCGCATCCCCTTCATGAAAGCGATCGAAGTCATCCATATCCACCGCTAGCCTCTCGACGTGTTGCCCTTCGCGCCAGGACCGCACAACCAATCGCCTACTCCCCTTCACAATGCCTTTCATATTGAACCGCCCCTCAACTGTAGTCGGGTAATAGACAACATTTTTCTGCGAATCGAGCCGGCCATTAACGAACAGTGTTGCCGCCAAGATCCACGGCAGGGGAATGAATCCGTTATAGATGCGTTTCATCAGCTCTATTTCCTGATGATTACGCGCCCGGCGCTCCAGAATGATGGCTAAGGTCAGCGCACCGAAGAAAACCACGCCGAAGAAAACCAAGATCAGATCGAGATCAAGAGGAGGATAGATCTGGCTGATATACGGGAACGCCAGCGAACCCAACAGGAAAATTCCGGTTTGCCGCATAAGCCTTTGGCGAAACATCAATTCGGCGGCGACCGTGGTCAACCCGCACGAAGGGCATTGGTCGCTGGTGCGCTCTGAACCACAATCAAGGCATCGCGTCATGAATTAACCGCAATAGGTGACCGCAGCGGCGGTCAGCTCCCCTAGGGCAACCCCACAAACATATCTTGTTAAGTATAGAACGAGGGCAGACGCCCGCGCGGATGCGATTATGCTTCTGGCTGGTTGAGCGAGGCGATTAACTCCTGAAAACGCTGCTGATGATGTTCTCCAGACAGAGTAACGGAAACAGCCATTCCTCTTCCGGGTTCGACTCTTCTCACCGAACAATCCATCTGTACGGGCCGATCGAGCGAGAGGCGCGCCGTGAAGCCCGCACCAACCCAGAGCGTATCGCTAGATTCAATAAACATCCCGTTGGCACTAATGTCCCGCGTTTTCCCTCGCAAGACCGCGGAACCCCATTCAATTTCGAGGTCTGCCTGAAAGGAATAGCGTCTCGCCCAGCGGCGCTCCAAATGCCGCGGCGGATACTCCAAGGTGCTCATAGACCTGAACATACCCCCTGCCAGGGATCCCAAGCTCCGTGAACCGGCGTGCTCAACAGTCCCGCACTTGAAGGATAACCCGGCGGCGCATTCATGCACACTTCCGCCGCAGCAGTTGTTCTGCTCTCGCAACCCTACCGACGTTGCTATCAAGAGCCCGTTAAACGACACTGCTAATCCGAATTGGACGCGCCGGAGTCATCTTTGACGTCCGCAACGCCTGCCAATTTCTTGCCTCGCCGGATCCTTTGCTGGATCTCGGCTAACAGATACTTGCGCAGATTCTCTGAAACGATCCCCGGTGCGGCCAACTCCCGCAAATCCGAAACGGTAAGCTCCGGCAAATAGGCGAGGATTGTCGAGAGCGTCGAAGCAGGATGACGCACCAGCGCAAGCCGAACGTTATACGTGTGCGACCATCTACGATGCTGCGCGACGGCTTTCACAACCCCCGGCGGTAAATTTGCGCGCGCGAGTGCCTTCAAGACTTGCGCTTCAGTAAGACCTGGATTATCCAGGACGATTGACACCGTTTGGGTATGGCCCTCTGCGAGTAGCGCGCCCACGACCCGCGCGCTTCCCCGGCGCGCCAGGGTAATTTTTTGCCCCAACGGCAACTGCGGCAGTCGCGCCACCAGTTGCTCTTCGCCAACACGCTTCAGCTCCACAGAGGTTCCGGGTAACGTTGTGAGCTGAACCAAGTCCATCAGGTAAAGCTCTTTAATCAGTCGCAGGTTCGCGAGCCTCGGCGTTCGTGGATGAAAAGCCAAAGCGCGTTTGACGCGATAATTCTTGAGCAATGGCTTGCGGTGAGCCACTTCCTCCAGAATCTCACCAGGAATATCTTTGCGGTTCAAGAGCAAGCAAAGCTGTGTCTCATCCAGCGCAGGATTATCCAGAAGCGCCAGGAGTATCTCTGGCGATTGATGGTGCAGCAGCGATGCAAGCTCCTCGCCTGTCGCCGTGCGCGCATGGTCCCGATCTGGGTCGTTAGTGGGCATCCGATCCCTTCGCGACCAGAGCTGCCGCCTCCGCCGGAGAAATCCGCAAGTTACCGATCTGCACGCTCGGCACGACCTGCTTCAAGGCTGCATCGACTTGCGCATCGAAAAACTTCGAGCGTCCGACGGTTCCTCCGATCTTCGCCAGTAGAAACTGACCGTCACGGAGCCGCAAGCGATCGGCGACGTCAGCGACCAGGCAAGCTAACTCCTGTGCGGCCTGAATCAGAATCCCTCGCGCGGTGCCATCGCCAGAGTCCGCGGCGACAGCTACCACGGGAAAAATAGGCGGATAAATCTCGTCGGGGATCGTTTGTGCTCGATGCTGCACAACCGCCCACTCCATACAGCGAAGCTGCTCCAGAATCTGTCTACCTAACACGGTGTCCGACCCCCCGCTGCGCCCCTGAATCGCAGCAGCAATCGCACGCCTCCCTATATCGTAAGCGCTACCTTCGTCGCTGGAGAAACGACCGTAGCCCCCAGCCCGCGCAATCTCACCCTCGCTGTTACGTCCAAACGCCGCTGAACCCGTTCCCATAACCAGAATGATTGCCGGCCCTTCACCCGCAGCCGCCAACCCCGTCTCCAGGTCAGTCAGCACAGTGATCGCGGCGCCGGAAAAACACTTTTGTAAGGCGCGGCTCATGCTCTCTTTCATGTCGGCCTTGGCCGTGCCAGCTAGGCCCGCACCAACCGCTGAAATCGCGCTTCGTTCAAGTCCCGTATCGCGAAGCGCCAGATTGGCGCATTCCTCGATCGCCCGCACGGCGCTGTCCACTCCGATTCGCGAAGGGTTCGACGGGCCGGCAAACGTTCGGGCCAGCACCTGGTCGGCGGAGTTCATCAACACGCACTCCGTCTTCGTTCCCCCGCCGTCGACACCCAGGACATAGCGCATGTAAAAAGCATAAGCGATTTAAGGGCTCGCTGCTTCCTGGGGTTACGCTGTTGTACCGAAACTAATCCTTGCACCGAAGGAAGTAGACCGTATGCGACGAGGAGCACTTAGTGCGCGGACGACAGCGCCTATGCTAGTGTCGGGGCGTTTTCGCTGGCGTGCACCTAAGAAATGCGCATCCATTGGATCGATCTAGCAATCGTCATTGCTTATCTGTTGGCAGTTACCGCGCTGGGCATGCGGTTCCGCCACAAACAGCAGGACGCTCGCGACTATTTTCTCGGTGGCAAGACAGCGCCGTGGTGGGCGCTCGCATTTTCGATTGTGGCGACAGAAACCTCGACGCTAACTATCATCGGTACGCCCGCTATTTCTTACACCGGGAATCTGACATTTCTCCAGCTAGTATTCGGTTACCTAGTGGGACGCGCTCTCATTGTCCTGCTCCTGCTTCCCGGCTATTTCCGTGGAGAATTCTTCACCGCATATGCACTAATCGAAAAGCGCTTCGGCCAAAAAATGCGCTCCGTGGCGGCCAGCACTTTTCTGATTACCCGCGCCATAGCCGAGGGCGTGCGCGTTTCCGCTATCGCGTTGGTGCTCAGCGTCGTGCTGGGTACCTCGGAAAAATTTGCGGTCCTGCTGGTAATCGCCTTGACCATCTCCTACACCCTGGAAGGCGGGATGAAGGCGGTCATCTGGACCGACGTCGCGCAACTAATGATCTATCTCACTGGCACCGCGGTAACCCTAATCGTCCTCCTGCATCGCATTCCCGGAGGATGGCCCGAAGTCTCCCAAGTAGCGGCGGCCGCCGGACACAAACTGCAAATTCTAGATTTCTCGTTCAGTTGGTCAGCCAAATACACGTTTTGGTCCGGCCTGATCGGCGGCGCCTTCCTGACCATGGCCAGCCATGGCACCGATCAAATCATCGTCCAGCGCCTGCTCGCCGCCCGCAATGAACGCGACAGCCGCCGCGCCCTGCTGACCAGTGGCGTCATCGTCCTGATCCAATTCACGGTGTTCCTGCTGATCGGAGTCCTGCTCTTCGTCTTCGCCCAGCACGTGCCCTTACTGGCGCCCGGTGAGCGTACTGACCGCGTCCTTCCCTTGTTTCTAGCGCGTGAGATGCCGCCGGGACTCGCCGGTCTGCTGCTAGCCTCCATCATCGCCGTGGCAATGTCCAACGCCAGTGGCTCGCTGAATTCCCTCGCCGCCTCCAGCGTCCTCGATTTTTCGCGCCTGTGGGGAAAAGCGCTCGACTCCAAAAGTTTCTTGAAACTATCCCGACGAATGACTCTGGCGTGGGGCTTAGTCCTAATGGCTTTCGGCCTGGTGAAATGGGGGCCGCTCCTCGAAGCAGGGTTGACGGTAATTTCGTTCCCTTTTGGCAGTTTGCTGGGACTTTTTCTACTGGGCACGCTCGACCGCAGCGCCAACGCGCTCGGCGCCCTCACTGGCATGTTCGCTGGACTAGCCACCATTCTCTGTGTCTTTCAATTCACCAGCGTTGCCTATACATGGTATTTCATGATCGGAGCCGTTGTCACGTTCGCAATCGGCTCAATCGCCAGCCGCATTGCCCCGCGCGTCAGTGAACGCGCCCAAGTACCTCCTCCTCGGTAGGGCGCTGATGTTGCAGAGCGCCGCCATTCCTGAGTCCCAGAGGGACGACGCAAAGCCCCCCTGAACCATCAACTTTGCAGTATATTTGCGCGAACAATCATGCCTTCCGCCGGAACAACCGCCGATACCGATACACCTACCGGGAAGCGGCTCGACCTCGTTCGCGGTCTCGGCGCCTGGGCCTCCGCCGCGATAGTCGTAGGCACCATGATCGGCACCGGCATCTTCCTCAAGCCCGCCGAAATGGCCCGCGAAGGCCGTTTCGTTTCCGTAGTCTTCGCGGCCTGGATCGTCGGCGCGATTCTTTCGCTCTTCGGCGCGCTTTCCTACGCGGAGCTAGGCGCCATGATTCCCGAGGCGGGCGGAGAGTACGCCTACCTCCGCCGCGGCTTCGGTCCCGTCTGGGGATTTCTTTTCGGCTGGATGCACTCCATAGTCGGCCGGCCTTCCTCGATGTCTTCCATCGCTGCCGGCTTGGTGCGCTTTCTCGGATTTCTTCTACCTGCTGTTGCTACCCCGATTTTCACTGCGCACATCGCGATCCCCGGACTCACGAGTTGGCTGAGACCATACGATTTCGTTTTTACCTGGGCGCAGCCTCTGGCAGTTCTATGGCTCGCCATCATGACCGGCGTGAACTATCTCGGCGTCCGTCTCGGCGGTGCCGTCCAGGTCTTTCTCACCGCGATCAAAATAATTTCCGTGGTGATCGTCATTGGAGTCGCGTTTTTTGCGCCCACGCCTTCGCCACACGCACCTGACCCCATTTGGCCGGCCGCGCTGGGCGCCAGCGTTTTCGGCGCATTTCTCGCTGCCTT
>Ga0210384_10005136_pt1 | contig 14379 bp, 14 predicted proteins | sample IncBWH2MmetaG_FD_160574 | JGI IMG/M metagenome (GOLD analysis project Ga0210384, IMG submission 160574) | Forest soil microbial communities from Barre Woods Harvard Forest LTER site, Petersham, Massachusetts, United States - Inc-BW-H-2-M | ecosystem: Environmental > Terrestrial > Soil >...
GACTTTTGGCGCGAAAAGATAGAGACTTAAAAATTACTAAAAGGCATGATTATTTACTTGACGAAGTGTAGCCATTTTGCTATTCTGTCCTTTATGACGGGTAGAAACCCTATCCTTTCTTCGGCTTACCTGATTTCCAATCAGGGTCTTTCTCGTTCAATTTGCGGAGGAGCTGCTTTTTCAGTCCAGCGGCCAATTTACGCATTGGCACCCGGTCTAACGCGCTCTTTTCTCGTTTCGGAGGTTTATTAGCCATGACTCTCACCGATCTCACTCAGATGTTCTCTACCGATGAACAATGCCGCATCCTGCTCAAGAAACTGCGCTGGCCCTTGGGTGTCGAGTGTATTCGATGCAAGAGCAAGCGAGTGTTCAACGTTCCCACTCAGAAAAAATTCGAGTGTGTTGATTGCGGGTATCAATTCAGTGTGCTGACACAAACTGTTTTCCATGACACCCATTTGCCACTGGAAACTTGGTTCATGGCCGTTCTGCTTTTGGTAGAAGCACGCAAAGGCATGAGCGCCAATCAAGTTAAGCGTACTCTGGGAATCAGCTATAAGACGGCGTGGTATCTCTGTCACCGCATCCGTGCCGCTATGAACGAAGCCGATAAACCCATGCTGGACGGTACTGTCGAAATGGACGAAACCTATGTCGGCGGCAAAAAGCGTGGTTTCGGCCAGAGGGCCGCGAGAGAATCCAAAGAGGTTGTTATTGGCATTCGTCAACGGGGAGGGGATGTCCGATTCTTCCATGCCGAAGATGCTAAAACGGGAACGCTGGCCCGATATATCAAAGAAAATGTCTCCACCGATGTTGACGTGATTGTGACAGACGAACTCCCGGCATACAGAAAGGCAGTGGGAGACCATAAGCACGAGACTGTCAATCACTCCGCAAAAGAGTATGTTCGGTTTGGAACTGACATTCACACAAACACTGTCGAGAATGCGTTCTCTCTGTTGAAGCGCGGCATCATCGGAAGCTGGCACAAGATCAGTGCCAAACATCTTGCAGCCTATCTTGCAGAGATGGAGTTCCGCTTCAACCGTCGGAAGCGTTCCGATTTGTTCATTGATACTTTGCGCCATATGGTAACTGCCGACCCGCTCACTTTCGAAAAACTTACTGCCTAAGTAGGCTCAGCCCACAATTCAACATATCTGTTCCTGAATTGTTTAAGTAAATTGACACTATCTTTTAGAACAAATTCAATCTCCTTCGCAGCAGTACCAGGAGGAGCCGTAATATGGATATCCAATCCGGTTAAAAAGTACTGATCTAGGTCAATTGCAAATTTTTCCATTCTTTCTATGAATTCGGTGGAAAATAGATGTCTCATGCCATCATTTTTCAATACCATGATATCGGTCTTTCCACCACATCCAACAACTTGCGATTTTACCTTCTGCATAAGACGTGTGGCGTAGAACACCATTTGTTCGCTAGGAACTGAGAACTGCATTTCATTCATCATCACACGAGATTGAACTGTACCGATTCCGATTGAATCATGCCGATACTGCGAAACTAGCGACACAAAATTATTTGTCCACTTGAACAAACGGCACCGATTCATACTTTGTATTGCAATAAGAAAGTTCAGCTCAGGTATCCAGTTAGGAGGAAAGCCTCTATACGGACGAATATGCTCATTGAAAACTCTCTTTGCATGAGCATTCAGGACTGTTGGTATCTGCTCCCACATATAGTCATTTGAGGCAAAATCAGCGAATATTTGTGAGCTAACAAAATCAATCAAGTCCCCACTACCAGCCCCACCAAGGAGAATGTTCACATTTCCCGCTGTTACGGTTTGGAGTTTTTCAGTCGAACTTTTGTTCGTGTCTGATATGGTTTCTTCCGTGTCAGCGCACAGCATTATTCCATCGGCACAGCTAAATCCGGCAACAATAGTCATACGCTTCCTCTCTGGAAGCCGCTTGGATTTAGGGCCGGGGGACGGCTTCGGAGGCTTAATCATGCTCTACCTCCGAGTACTTCGTCAAGTATATAATCTTGCTAAAAGGTAAATACCAAGCACGCAAGGGGGTGCCCCCCGGTCTCACGTCCTCTGGCGAGCATTCTCCGAGAACCGAGAACTGTTTTCAAGACACCGTGCTCTCTTGCGCATCACGCGCCGGAGGAGCGATCGATGTGGCCAGGGGCAATTCGAGGACAACGCTCGCGCCCTTGGGCCAGCGGTTCTTGAGGAAGATTTCGCCGCCGTGCTCCTTGACCATGCCGTAGCAGATGCTCAGCCCGAGCCCAGTGCCCTTGCCCACAGCCTTGGTTGTGTAGAAAGGATCGAAGGCGCGGTTGATATCAGCAAAGCCCGGCCCATTGTCTTCAAAGCGAATGATCACTTTGTCGTTCTGGTGCGCACATTCGATTTCAATCTTCTTCTGGGGAAGGCTGTGCACGGCGTCCACGGCATTATTAAAAATGTTAAGCAAAATCTGCTTCAGTTCGTCTTCGCTGATCGCGACCTCGGGAAGATCAGGCTCAATCTGCGTCACAATTTCCACGCCGTGACTTTGCATGTGATACTCGCGCAGCATCAGCACCTCGCGCACAATCGGTTCCACCCGGGCGGTGGATTGCATGGTCGTACTCTGGCGGGCGAAGCGTAGCAGGTTCTGGATAATCCTCTTCATACGCTGGGCTTCGCGGAACAGGCTATCAAGTTTTTGCCGCAGTGCCGGATCGGAGGCCTCTTCGGTGAGCAGGTCGGCATAGCCAATCACCGCGGCTAAAGGATTGTTCAGTTCATGCGCGACTCCGGCCACAAGTTGTCCAAGGCCGGCCAGTTTTTCGGAGCGAATGAGTTGCCGGTGCAGCATGGCATTTTCCAGAGTCACGGCCAGGTCGCCTGCCAGCAGCTCGATCTTGGAGATCTCGTCGAAAATAACCGGGCTGATTTGCCGCGGGTTGTCGAGCAACATGCATCCGACGTAAGCTCCCCGCGGAGAAAGCAGCGGGATCACGACCTCGTCACCGCTTTCCCAATATGGGTTGTTGATACCTTTGTTGTCTGGTTGCAACAGAGGAAAAGCCACGAGCTGGTTCTGCTTAAGGTACACCGAACTTTGTCCAATGCGTTCCCCGGTGGCGCAAAGCTCGGCAAGCCGGTTAATGTTCCAGGAGGCGCAGAGCATTTTCAGTTTGTCGGTATCTTTTTCGGAGGCGCCGTGGCACCCCGCTACGTAAAGCGACTGGTCGTCATTGCAGAGCAAAATACCGGCCCTTCTAAAGTTGCTGGTTTCACTGATGGCCACGGCAATTTTGTCGCAAAAAGATTTAACATCAACCCCGCTTAACAGTTGCGATGTGACGCCGGCAAAACGTTGAAGCTGCAGGTTGGCGGCATGCTCGCGCATGCGCGCTTCTTCCAGCACCCTGGATTTATCTTCCAGGAGCGTGAGAATCATCCCGAAAGCGACAAAAAACTTGGGCACGTTCCAAAGCTCGGGACTTGCCGGCCAATGAGGCCAGTAGCGGCTTTGCAAGATTCCCAGCGGGAAAACCATGCCCCAGCAAATGAATCCAGCCACAACCGTGATGACACCTGGGGACCAAATGCGGAAGCGGCGCGGGAACAACAGCCCGGGTAATGTATAGATAACAGCCAGTAAGATGATGATGCCTGTGGAATATTTTTGGCGAGCGGCGCTATAGATTGCCCACGCGCCGCAGATAAAAAGCGGCGCCATGATCCATACGGGGAAGGGAATTCTTGGACGTTGAGCTAATACAAAAGCTGCGCTGCCGAAGAAAAGGATGGCAAGACAAATAATATAGAGCCAACGAATATCCAGGCCGAAGCTGAAGGCGGCGGTATAGACCAGGATGGGGATGACGAGCAATACAAGCAGAGCTCTTCGGCGGCGGCGCACCTCTCCCAGTACAGTGAGCGAAACAATGAACACGATTCCGGCGAGCAGCAGCGCCCCTAAATCGAGGATGTAAATAAGTTTGCCGAGGTTCCCGGCTTTGGGTTCAAACACTTGGGCAACAGAGTGCAGCAGGACGAGCCCCCAGGCGGTGATCCACAGATGAATGCGTGGCGATTTTACGTACCGCCGCAGCGACACGAAAATCCCCACGAGGACCGCCAACACCAGGAGGGTTGGCAATTTCTCCAGCAGAGCTGCCATAGATAGATACAATGCGGCAAACTATCACAATCTGCGGCTGCCTCCAAATGAAACTTTTGGGAGCTCGGTGGTACGCACTCAGCTATTCTGATTGAAGTCGGATTTTTACAATACAAACCCCTGTGCCTTCGGCCAGAATGCAGTTGAGAAGTCACAGCAATTGTCGACTTCGCGACAGGAAAGGAAAAAATTATGGCAACAAAAGGACTTGTGGCCAACAAAGTTAAACCCATCCCAGAAGGTTTTCACACGATCACGCCTTACTTAACAGTTCAAGGTGCGACCAAGCTGATGGATTTTCTCAAGCAGGCCTTTGGAGCAGAGGAGACCCTGCGCACGACGCGTCCGGATGGCACCATCGGACACGCACAGATGAAGATTGGTGACTCGTTTGTGATGATCGCCGATGCCGGCGATCCATGGAAGCCGATGCCCACGGGGATTTATTTGTATGTGACCGACACCGATGCTACGTACAAGCGCGCACTCCAGGCAGGCGCTACCTCGCTCATGGAGCCAGCGGACATGTTCTATGGCGACCGCAACGCGGGAGTGCAGGACCCGTCTGGCAACTTCTGGTGGATCTCCACGCATATTGAGGACATCTCTAACGACGAGCTGTTGAAGCGTGCGGAGTCTTTTGGTAAAGCGCAGCAGAAGTAAAGCCGGAAACCGGATTGGCCTAACTAAATCGAGGCATCTATCTCAGCGTGATCGGAAACGGCGACCTGCGGAGTTGAAGAGACAGTTGTGACGCGCGCCGGAGATCCCTCTTGTGCTGCCGCCAGAGCGATTACCTGGGAATACATTCGTTCCGCAGCTTCTTTGCGGCTTTGGAAACCCTTTTCAGCAGGAGCGAAGCTTACAAAAGCCTGAAGAGTGCGTTTGGAGAGCAGATTCAAGAGGTGCGGGACCAGAGTCATATCGCGCCAGAAGCACACATCTTCAGCCAGCGAGCCGTCGCTGACGGAATAAGTTATGTACGCAGGGGTAAACGCAACCTCCGAATTTACTGCGGCCTGAAACAAGGAAGCGTGAAAGGGCAACACAGAGCCGCCATCGGAAGTTGTGCCTTCAGGAAATACAATCACCAGCGTGCCTTGCGCGAGCATCTCGCCCAATTCTTCATTGGCGCGCAGCAACGCTGCCGGATTTCTGCGATCAAGAAAAATCGTTCCGGCAGTCTGTGCTACGAGTCCGAAGACGGGCCAGCGCCTCACTTCGACTTTCGAGAGGAAGCAGCAAGGGGTGATAGAGCTAAACGCCAGGATATCCATGTAGCTGAGGTGGTTCGAGACCAACAGCCCGGAGGTGGGTGGGGTGCCATGCCAGGCTACCTTAAAGCCGAGGTGAGGAAGAATTTTACGGCAGCAACGCTGAAGCCATAATGCGCGCTCAGAGTAAGAGAGACTTCTGCGCAACTTCAAACGAAGGTAAGCATATTCGGTGAGAGATGATGTTGCTCTCCAGGCGACGTGGGCCAGGCGAATTGCGGATCGCAGAACTTCCTTCACACTCTAATCGTAACGCTATCGGTTGGTCTGGGATACATTATTTGTGAAGAGGCTTAAGCAAGTGTGTGGCGGCTGCGTCCCAGGAATCGTCTGCGAGATTCAGACATGGCATCCAAGTCGAAGAAGGTCAGAAAATCAATGGTCTTGAATTCCCGGTCAAGCGCGGGCGGACCGCAGATAACGGCCCCCATGGAAAGATAAGCGCTCAGGAGTTTGGGAACCTCTGGCTCTTCAACGCACCCGGGCTGGAGTTCAAACGCGTATTCCGGCGTGGCGGCGGTGCGCAGCGGCGGATCAATCAGGAAAGAGTTCAGCCGGTCAAACACAGCGGTACCCACAGCGGGATCTTGCGAGCTGATGGAGCTGCAGCCGATCAGATAACGTCCACCGCGCTGACGCGCGTACTCGACAATGCCTCTCCACAGCAGAGTTAAGACTTTGAAGGAGCGATGGTCGCGGCGAATGCAAGCGCGGCCCAACTCGATAATTTCTCTGCGCAGGCCCTCGTAAGGGGCGAAATCAAATTCTTTTGCGCTGTAGTAGCCAATATGGCGCCCGGCGGATGCCCCCGTCTGCATGCGATAGGTACCCACGATTTGCCGTGAGGGCTTGTGCACTACGACCAGGTGGTCGCATACCGCATCGAATTCATCGGCATCCATGCCGGTGAGATATGAGGATTCCAATCCGCTCTGGGTCTCAAGGTTAAAGACCCGGAAGCGCAGCCGGCAGGCGGCAGCCACCTCTTTGCCGCCTCTTGCCAGACGAACCTGGTATTGGACTGTATCCTGTAGCTCAAGGCACGGCTGAATTTCAGGAATCGCGGCCTGAATCCAACCCCAACTCTCAATCTTGTTGCCGGATTGCGCACTCATACAGATGCAGTCTGCCGAAGAAGCATGAAAAACAAATTAAAACTGTGCAAACGTTTGATGAATTCTAGGAGGAGTCAAAAGAGTAAAACGCACAGCGATTGGCCCTGCACCGGGCCCCTGAATCCAAGGGGTGAATCTATTTTCTTGTCCTCTACATCTAAAACTAACTATGCCAAAGTCCATAGAACTGCTCTCTTCTTCCGGCTTTTCTGAGCATCCGGTGGTTCATCCCAGCACAGATGACAGCTACCTGCTCGACGACTACTCTCGGACGGTCACCTCAGTAGCCGAGCGTGTGAGCCGGTCTGTAGTAAAAATTGATGTCGAACAGCAGCGCGGGCCGGCAGCGGCGGTTCAGAGCGGAAGTGGCTCGGGGTTTGTCTTCACGCCCGATGGTTTCATCATCACTAACAGCCACGTGGTGCACGGCGCATCCAAGATCCAGGTCAAGACGCTTGATGGCGAGTCTTTCTCCGCCCATCTGGTAGGGGAAGATCCTGATACTGACCTAGCGCTGATTCGCATTGATGCCCCGCATCTATTTGCGGTGACGCTGGGGGATTCCCAGTCTATTCGGGTGGGCCAACTGGCGATTGCCATCGGGAACCCTTATGGCTTCCAGTACACGGTGACGGCTGGAGTCGTGAGTGCGCTGGGCCGCAGCCTGCGCTCACAATCTGGGCGCCTGATCGAAGACGTAATTCAGACCGATGCAGCGTTGAATCCGGGAAACTCCGGTGGGCCGCTGGTGAATGCGCGCGGCGAGGTCATTGGGGTCAACACGGCGACGATTTTGCCTGCGCAGGGCCTCTGCTTTGCCATCTCGGTGAACACGGCGAAGTTCATTGCCGGCAGGCTTATCATAGACAGGTTTATCCGTCGCAGCTATATAGGGTTGCAGGCGCAAACCGCGCCGTTAAACCGGACCATTGCCAAATTTCATGGCGTGGAAAACAAGACGGGTGCGCTGGCACTGACGATTGAGCCCAAGAGCCCGGCCGAGCGCGCGGGCATGCGGGAGGGGGACGTGATTGTCCGCTTCGGAGGCGAGGAAATTCTTGGTGTTGATAGTCTGCATAAGCTGTTGAACGAAGAGAGGACCGGATCCGCAACTCCTGTGGTGGTTCTGCGCGGCAGGAACAAACTGGAGTTGGTGGTTACGCCCGAGCCACGCGTATCGTAAGGGAAGCACTACGTAGTTTTGTTGTTCTACAGCGCACTTGCATGTCAAACCCTGTCATGTTGAGCGGAGCGCCACGATTTCATTGGCAGCCAAAGAGAATCTGAAGCGCGAAGTCGAAACACCCCGAGTGTGTTTCGGTATTACATACCGCATCAAGGCATTTTCTCGATGCTGCTGCGGGCGAACATGCTTGGCGCCAAATTCCAGTATCTTGTGCAACGATGGCTGAAGGTAACTTAAATCCGCAGGCAGAACCAGACCGAGATGAAATCGCTCTGCCGTTCCGGGACACACCGTGGAGAAAATTCCCTGTTGCGGCATTTCTTTCGTACGTATTCTCGGGATGTTTCGACTCCGCGCCCAACAGGATCGAGGCTACAGAATTGCCCAAGGCGCTCCGCTCAACATGACAGTAGGATGACGGTTTGTCAGACACCCGAAAATCGTCGCGGAAGGAAAAGAATTTAGAGCTACTTTTTGATGATGGGGTTGTAGCCGTCGCTGGAAAGGCGCGCGCGCACGGTTTCCGCATCTTTCAATTCCGCGAACGGGCCTACCTGCACGTGAAAGAGCTTGTCCCCGGGAACATTGGAGACGACAAAGACAGGATAATTTTTGCCGCGCAGGGCACTGACCAGTGCGTCGGCGTCTTCTTCTTTGGTGACCGCTGCGACCTGTACGGCGATTGTGCCACCCACCTTAACGTTGGGCATCTCAGAAGTTGGCTTCGTGGCCGTGGTAGCTGTGGGTTGTGCCGGCTGCGTTTGTGCCGGCTTGGTTTCTTGCGCCGGCGGCGGAGTCAACTGGGCATCGGGTTTGTTTTCGACTGATTTATAGAACGTCAGGTCGGATTGCTGAGAAGGAACGTTCTGAGCTGTGTTCTGAGTTGGGGTCGGTGCTGAAGTCTGAGATTGCGCCGCCGATGGCTTCTCGGCGGAGGCATTGGTCACCAGTTGGGGATCGCTGGTGAGAGTGGTGTTAGGGATGGGCGCTGAGCTTCGTCCAAAGGTGTAACCCAGGGCGAAGAAAACCGCGCACAACACCACTGCGCCAAAAAAGATTTTCACCCACGGGCTCAACCCGGTTGAGAATTGCGATGTCTGTTCGTCCTGCTCCTCAAATCCCATACATAGTTTGATGCGTCCAACTCTGATTATAAGGTCAAATTACTTTTTTTCAGAGTAGGTCTGTAACGCTTTGGTAAATACCGTCATGAGGTCAATCGGCAGGGGAAATACGATAGTGGTGTTTTTCTCCACGCCAATCTCGGTCAGGGTTTGCAGATAACGCAACTGCATGGTGATCGGTTCGGTGGCCAGCACCTTGGCGGCATCAGTCAGGCGCTGGGCAGCGGAAAATTCACCTTCAGCGTGGATGATCTTGGCGCGCTTTTCGCGCTCGGCTTCGGCCTGCTTGGCCATGGCGCGCAACATGGTTTCAGGCAGATCGACCTGCTTGACCTCAACGTTGGTTACCTTCACGCCCCAGGGAGCGGTATGTCCGTCGAGGATGGTCTGAATGCGGGCGTTGAGTTTGTCGCGGTGGGCGAGCAATTCATCGAGTTCAACTTCACCCAGCACAGAGCGCAACGTGGTCTGCGCAAACAGGGAAGTCTGATAGATGTAGTTAGAGACCTGCACCACGGCACGGTTGGGATCAATCACGCGCAGGGTGATGACGGCGTTTACTTTTAACGTGACGTTGTCGCGGGTAATGATGTCTTGCGCGGGAACTTCCATGGCTTCCTGACGGAGCGAGACGCGGACCATCTTGTCAAAAGGCCGGAAGACAAGGATGACGCCCGGCCCTTTGGGGTTGGGGTAGAGTTTACCGAGGCGGAAAATCACGGCGCGCTCGTACTCACGCAATATGTTGATTACTGAGAATAGATAGATGACAATAAAAATAACAAAACCGATGAAAAGGATTCCAAAACCACTATCCATTCGACACCTCCGCACTTTCTTTCTTTAATTTTACAATTTGAGCAACTGCGGGATTGTATACCACCAAACGACTTACGACCATTACGGATTTTTGTCTTTGTTCTCTTCTGGTTCTACTTCAAGTTGCAGGCCATGCACGGCACGGACGCGTACTCGCGATCCGATATCCGCCGGGACCCGGCTAACAGCATTCCACATCTCACCCATAACAAATACCGTACCCTCGGGGGCCAGTGGGACACGCACAACGGCAATCTCGCCGATCAATCCTTCCTGCCCGGTCTGCACTTTATTGCGCCGCGCCCGGATGGCAAGCGTCATGATTACAGCCGTCATGATTCCGAAGGGGATGCTGACTGCCAAAGCCGTAGCCAGCTTGACGCGCATTTCCGGGATGGGGCCATCCACCAGCATCAAAGACCCGAGCACCAGCAGGCCAATTCCACCGACGGTGAGCACACCGTGACTCTGAAATTTTGCCTCCAAGGCAAAAAGGACGAAGGCTGAGATGATAAGCGCCAATGCCGCGTATGAAATAGGCAGCAAATTGAAGGCAAACGCAGCCAGTAGTATTGCAATGAATCCGATTACTCCGGGGACGATCGCGCCAGGTGTGTTGAATTCTACGTAAAGCGCAAGGGCGCCGATGATGAACAAAATCAGAGCAATATCCGGATCGAGCAAATAGCTCATCATGCGCTGCTTCAGCGTTATCTCATATGTCTTAACCACGGGTGAGGAGAGATGCAGCGTGGTCTGGCTTCCATCGAAGCGCTTGATAGTTTTGCCGTCGAGCTGTTTGAACAGGTCCGCTTCATTGGGAGCGATGTATTCGATCAGGTGCTGGTTGAGGGCTTCCTGCTCCGTAAACGATTTTGATTGGCGAACGCCGCTTTCGGCCACCTCAACATTGCGTCCACGTTTGGAGACGAACGAGCGCATGAAGGCAGCCGCGTCATTCTCCAGCTTCTCTTTCATTACATCATCCATCTTCGCGCCGAAGATCACAGGATGCGCCGCGCCGGTATTTGTGCCCGGCGACATAGCGGCCACGTCAGCCGATTCGAGAATAAAGAACCCGGCGGAAGCGGCCCGGCTGCCGGTGGGAGTCACATAAACGATGACGGGAACGGATGAAGCCAGAATTTTGGAGATGATCTCGCGGGTTGAATCCACCAGCCCCCCCGGCGTGTAGAGCTCCAGCAGCACGGCTTCGGCATGGTCCTGCTGGGCCAAGTCTATTGCACGGCTGATGTATTCCTGGCTAATGGGCTGAATTGTGTCATCTACCACAACCTTCACTACTTCCTGCCGGCCTGCTGATTCAGCAGAGGTAGCGGCACAGAACGCCAACAAGACAAACGCGAATTGGATAAATCGCTTCATGGTTTTTGCAGCGGCTGCGCTTTCCCCGCGAGCTTGGCTGCGATCTCCTGATGCAGGGCCTGGGCTGCAACGTACGATGGGTCGAGCGCCAGCGCCTTATCGGCCTCCGCCTGGGCCGTCTGCGTGTCGCCTTCCTTCAGACTGAGCTCTCCCAGAATTGTATGCGCTTCGGCGGAGGGTTGCAGCTTGGCAGCAAGATTGGCCTCGCTGCGTGCCCCGGCAATATCGTCGAGTTTTTCCAGAACGTGCGCCAGGCCGCTGTGCGCTGCAGCATTCAACGAGTTGATGTGAATGGCTTCTTGAAACTCTTTTTGCGCTTCGGTCACAAAGCCCTGGGTGAGCAAATTGAGGCCCTGTTCCACGTGATAATCGGCGTGCGTCTGCGGATCGGAGCTGACCAGCCGCGCTTCGTTGGCGTTGTCAATTTCCATGGCCAACTCGCGAAAAGAAGTCTCGTCATAGTTGCTCTTGATCCGCTCCAGCGGCAATTTGGTAAACACAGCGTGGGGCAGGAGCGCGGAATCGAGCAACCCCCTGGCTTCTTTGTCGTCCGAACGCAGCACCAGGGCTTCACGCAGTTGCGACGTGGCGCCATTGACGTCGCCCGCGCGCAGCAGAGTGACAGCCAAATTAAAGCGGTAATCGGAGTCGTTCGGATCAGCTTGCACAGCTTTGCGAAAATACTCAACCGCGCTCTTGCCGCGCCGGCTGGAGACCACGCCTAGGTTGTTGTAAACCTCGGTCAACGGCATCTCTGAGGCGACGAAGGCGAAGCTGCTCTCGGCGGTGGCGAAGTCCCCGGCATAGTAGGAACTCAAGCCTGCATCGAAATTTGCCTCCAGGGCCTGAGGGCTGTTTTTGGCAATCTGTTTGAAAGTGGGAATAGCTTCCGCATAGTTGTGTTCTGCGTAGTACGCTTTTCCCAGTTGCAAGAGGGCAAGACTGTAAGAGGGGCTGAGCCGCACAGCCTCGCGCAGGCGTTTGATCTTCTCATCATTCGATCCTGCCATGATGCCGCGAATGTAGTTTTCCAGGGCATCCAGACGGATGGGAGGGGAAGAGCTGACAAATTGATTGCGCGAAGAAACCTGGTCCGGGTCCAGCACACGTAGCAGGTCCCAGGCCAATCCGGATTGCAGGTCAATAAGATTTGCGAGTGGACCTGATTCGCTGACTTCCGGCGAAAGCCGCAACGTATTCATATCGAGCAACTGGGCGCTCGACTGGAAGATTTGCCCGTCGAAGTTGTAGTGGCCCAGGACCACGTAATCCACGTCCATCTGTTGGGCAACTTCGAAGATGGTGGCGCGTGAGAGCTTAACGTTGGCAGGGATGCCGAGGCGGTCGAAGGCGTAGCGGCGTTCATCGCGCGCGATGATATACATCGGACTCGAACTCATGCGCTGGCTCAACACTTCGGGGAACGACTCGCTGATCCATTCGAGTCCGGGCGCGTGCGACTGATTTTCAAATGGCAGGATAAGCAGCGTGTTGGCCACGTGCGACTCGGTTGCAGCGCACACGGCAGAACCCGTAGTCAGTATGAGGACCAGCCCTAGAATGACGAAATGGGTGCGTACCTTCAAACCTGATTAAATTATAGCGGGCTCCGCAGCCAAAAGAAGAGGCAGTGGTGCAGTTTGAGATATCCACCCACGGGAGGCGTGGGCAAGATGCCCACACGACAGCTGGCGAGACGCCGGCGCTACGTCAAACTGAGCCACCACCCCCGGGCTTGCTGGGGACCCCGACTCGCGCTATACTCGCGCTCACACGGCGCTTGCTACGCGTTCACCCGGTTTGGCTAAGGGCAGCCAAAACAAGGCTGCTGTACTTGGTCCGCCGGTTAGCGCGGAGCTTGCAAGTAAGCTCTTGAAGAATTGTAGCCTTGCGCTATAATTCGGCAACTTATTCATGTCAAAAGCGGAGCGAGCTTCCGAGCGCGGTGTACGTGCCAGCGTAGCTGTGGTTGGTTCTGCATTGGCGCTGGCGCTGCTGATTTTGGGCCTGGTGGCAGCCCGGGGCCGCACTGAGTCTCCGGTTCTGTTGGCCGAACTCAATCCACCCACTATTCCAGCAGATGGTCACAGCACGATGCTATTGCGGCTTCACGCCAGTGATGGACGCGCGCTTTCACCCAGCCAAATTTCCCTTCACTTTTCTCAGCATTCGCCCAGTTACCATGTTGATTTTTTAGCGCCGGATGGCAATGGAGTCGAAGCAAGAATTTCTGCGGGTATTCTGCCGGGTGAGGGCGAAGCGCTGGTTCGAACGCCCCACCTCAAGCCGGTGCGCATTCGTTTTACAGCAGAGCCGGATTACAGCGACCGCTTTGGCGACGGCACGCCTGACTTTTTGCGTCTGGATGCTCCCGCCGACCGCGATGCCTTCCGGCGGTGGTTCACACTGCTGGCGGAGGTAGAAGCAACCCAACCCACGGAGAAACTGCCGGCGGAGATCAACGATTGCGCCGGGCTTATCCGCTTTGCCTATCGCGAAGCCCTAAGCACACATGATCAGGTCTGGATGGCGCAACAACGCTTGCAGGCTGCGCCGGGGGTTGCTTCCGTAGAAAAATACCAGTACCCCTTTACACCCTTGGGCGCGGGATTGTGGCGGATACAACCTGGCAGCTTTCAATCCGATGATCTTAGCGACGGCGCCTTTGCCCAGTTTGCTGATGCCAAGACCTTGAAGAACCTGAATATGCATTTCATCAGCAAAGACCTGCGCCAGGCGCATCCCGGAGATATTCTTTTCTACCGCCAGCTCCAGCAAAACTCTCCTTATCACTCCATGATTTTTGTAGGACACAGCCAATTGCAACCCGAGCTGCACGATCCGATTGTGATTTATCACACAGGTTCCATCGGCAAGTCGAAGGGAGAAATTCGTGCGCTGCGAATTTCTGACTTGATGAATTTTCCCGCGCCACGCTGGAGACCGCTGGCGGGGAACAGCAATTTTCTGGGCGTGTATCGCTGGAACATTTTGAAAGAGGCAAACTAGTGCGACTGCAAAAACGATTTGCGACGTGGCTTCTGGCATGGCTTCAAGTTTGGCTTCTGTTGACCAGCTTCTTAGGGGCGTCTGCCAAAGAGCCGGGAGCGTATTTCTCAGTCAGCAGCGACCGGACGTATCTTCCGAATGAAAAAGCCAAGATTCGCGTCTACGCCAACGGAGTGAACGCACTGGAGTTTCGCCTCTATCGGGTCAACGATCCGGCGGCGTTCTTCGAGAAACTCGATGACGTCCACAGCTTCGGCCACGTCACCTCCGAAGGGCCAGTGGAAGAGAAGACATGGATCGAAAGTT
>Ga0210384_10005138_pt1 | contig 14373 bp, 9 predicted proteins | sample IncBWH2MmetaG_FD_160574 | JGI IMG/M metagenome (GOLD analysis project Ga0210384, IMG submission 160574) | Forest soil microbial communities from Barre Woods Harvard Forest LTER site, Petersham, Massachusetts, United States - Inc-BW-H-2-M | ecosystem: Environmental > Terrestrial > Soil >...
CTGATACGTCTTTGCGGCATGCTGCGGCATTCCGCCGCGAATCAGAAGGGCGGAGCCGGCGATGATCGAAGGATTCAGGCGCTGGCGACTCGAGCCGTCCAAACGAAAAACGTCGAAGCCCAGGTTGCGAATCTCTTCACGAGTCTTCCATTCGAGAAGAACGCCGCCGCCCTGTCGTGGCATTGCGTCGAAGGAAGCCAACTCGACGGCAGTCGGACTCTCGATGGTCGAACTGGCCGAGGAAGAATTGTTTGTGAGGTTCGGATCACTGGTGGTGGCTGAGACTGTCGCCGTGTTGGTGGAGAGAGTGACAGAGCTGAAGGTGTTGGCGCTGACGTTGATGGTAACGATGACAAGGCCGCCCACGCTGATCGAGTTGAGAGTGCAACTAACGGTTGTCGTGCCTGCGGTGTAAATGCAAGAGCCTTGCGTCGTGGACGCCGACGTAAAGGTGACCTCGGCGGGGAGCACGTCGCTGACGGTCACTCCTTGCGCTACGGCGGGACCGTTGTTCGTGACCTGCAATGTGTAGGTCAGGTTTGTCCCCTGGTTGACAGGCTCCGGGGAAGCAGTCTTCATGATGGCAACGTCGGCTTGCGTGGCGGAAGCGATATACACGCTCGTGGTGACGGTGTTATTGGCGCAATTTGGATCGCTCGCTGACAAACACGGTACGTTGATATTGGCCGTGTTGGTGATTGCGGTGCCGGGCGTGTCACCCAGACTGGCTTTGACGACAAGCGGGAAACTGGCCGTGGCATTAACCGCAAGTGTAGCGATGGTGCAAGAGATGGTCCCCGTTCCACCCACGGCGGGAATGGTGGCTCCGCAGGCCCATCCAGCAGGCACTACGAAAGAAACGAAAGTTGTACCGGCAGGAATGGCATCGGTAAACGTGGCTACGCCGGAAGCTGCCGGGCCATTATTTGTGACGGATTGTGTGTAGGTGATGTTGTTGCCATCAGTGACGATACTCGGCGATGCGCTGGACGTGATGGCCAAGTCGGACTGACCTGCGGTCGCCACAATGACATTTGCGGTTGCCGTATTATTGCTGGTATTCGGATCTTCGACGCCCGAAGAAACATTTACGATGTCACTGATCACCGTCCCTGCCGGCGTCCCAGCGATTACCTTTAATACGACCGTAATCGTGGCACTCGTTCCTACCGCCAGCGTGGACGCTGAACAGGTGATGGTAGTCGTAAAGGAGCAGGTCCATCCTGCTGGCCCGCTGGCCGAGACGAAAGTCGTGTTGGCCGGAAGGTCTTCGGTCAATGTGATATTGGGGGAAGCGGCCGGACCGTTGTTGGTCACGACTTGGGTATAGGTAATGTTGTTCCCTGCAAGGACGGGATTCGGCGACGCGCTGTTGGTCACCGCGTCGTCCGACTGGCTCGCCAAAGTAACCGAAGTGATCGCGGTAGCCGAGTTGTTTGAGAGATTCGGATCGGAGGTACCGGAACTAACATCAGCGACATCGACGATCTGAGTACCCCACCCTGTTGCCGGTAGAACCTTAACGACGAGCGTGAAAGTTCCCGCCGCCAACTTCGCGACATCGGGATTCGTGCAATTGATATTCCCTGTGCCATTCACGGGTGGCGTGCTGCAGGTCCAACCGGCAGGAAAGGTAAGCGATTGAAACGTCGTGTTCGCCGGGACAGCTTCAGAAAAGACGGCATTCAGGGAGTCCAATGGACCGTTGTTGGTTACAACCTGAGTGTAGGTGATGTTGCTGCCGGCCAGAACAAGATTGGGCGAACCGGCATTCGTGACGGACAGATCGGCGGATGCACAGTAGGCGCCAGACTGCGTGCCCGGCGTCTGTTCTATCGACAGGCCCGGGAGAACCACTCCGGGCTGTCCTGGGGTTGCACCGTAAGCGTCGTTAGCGAGCGTCGTAACTCCAGGGTTGCCGCCACTTACACTCGTGCTGCCGGGCGCGCCCGAAGCCAGGATGGCGCCCCCGCCACCGCCTGCGCCTGGTCCATGACGATTGCCAGGAAACGCGCCCGGCGCTTGCTCCGGCCAGGTGGTTCCCCCAGCACCGCCATTGGCAATGGCCGTAAGTCCGCCAAGGCCACCGCTATTGGCGAATACAAGAATCGTGCCGCCTGCGCCACCTCCGCCACCACCATCGTTTTCCGTCTCGACGGCCGACTGCCCGTTGGCACTGATGGCTCCAGAACCAGTGATGGTTCCCGCGTGAATGATGACGATGCCGCCCCCTGCCGCGCCGCTGCTGTAGATGCCGGTGCAGTTTGCTCCGCAATTGTTGCCGCCGGTATCCGTTAGGGGATTCCAGTAGGAGCCGTTGTTTGTCGTTCCTGCACCAGCGCCGCCGCCCATAGAAAGCGCGCTCGTCGAAACCGGGAACGCCGCACCGCCAAAGCCACCGACGACGCCAGCACTATTCCAACCGAAGCCTCCTGTGCCTCCACCGCCGCCATTTCCGCCACCGCCGCCGCCGCTATTCTGATCATTGGCTACAGGGTCGGCGTCTGCGGCTCCGCCGCCTGCGTTGCCTGGAGCGCCTCGGGAATAGCTGCCATTTGGAAGGCCTTCGACCGTGGTATCGTTCGCCGTCTGCGCAGGGCTGGCGATGGTTCCATTCACGACGAAGCGCGGAGTGCCGGCAATCCCTTCGCCTTTGGAGGCGTCCGTCGGGACCGTCGCAAGGGTAACGTAGTCAAAGGGATTGCCGGCACCACCGCCAAGGATTCGCCCGGCCCCGCCGCGGAAACCAAGCGCGTCAACAGCAACAGTCCCGCCCAAAGTAAGCTGGGACGCCGCATCGATGGACAGGACACCGCCCGTTGCGCCATTCCAAATCATGGCGGTCAGACCAGAGCTCAAAAGCGCCGAGGTGTATTGCGGAACGCGGATGACTTGATAGGTCCTCTGCCCCTGTGTCCCGGCGACGTACGCAGCGCTCGTGTACGTATTCAAGAGCCCGCCGCCGGCGCCTGTGGCCTGGAAATTCAGAGTTCCTCCCGTGACTGGTATGCCATTCGTTGCGGTCGCAAATTCAAAGTTTCCGGAATTGTTGAGGCTGGTCCAGCCAGATGCAGGATCACCAGGTAAACCGTCGCCGTAGGCACCGGTGTTTGTGGAGTTGATCGCGGCATCCTGCGGCTGAATGAACAGGAGCAAGTCGCCGGCGGCAATCGCCGTTTGCGCCCCGCCGAGTGCGGCATGGCCGAGTGCCACGGAAGTTGCTCCCGCCGCCAAAGCTCCAGCGGTCGTCGGGGGATAGTAGGCGTTGACAATCCCGCTCAGCGTGCCGCCAGCGCCGTCTCGACCCGGCGAAGCGCAAACCAGAGGTTGCACGACCGTAAGAACCGTAACCATGTTATTGGTTAAAACAGGATCGTTCGTAGTCGAGGTCACCTTGCTTGTGTTCGTTAGAGTCGCCGGACTCGCGGGTGCAGTCACCGTAATCGCGATCGTGATCGTGGTTCCCCTGGTGACTACGCCGAGAGTACATGTCACGGTGGAGGTGCCAGAACACGAACCCTGAGTGGTGGTAGAGGAAACGAACGTTGTGCCAGCGGGAATGGTGTCCGTCACAGATCCGTCGGCCGTGTTTGACAGACCGAAGTTCTGAATCTGAATCGTGTAAGTCAGGTTGGAAGAGATGAAAACGGGAGTCGGCGATGCGGTCATCGACAGAGCTAGATCGGCGTCTCCGGCAAGTTCTACGCGAACGGGAACAGCAGTGAAGGTACCGTTGTTCGAGGCCAATGGATCCGTCGTTTGCGAGGTGACGTCGGCGGGATTTATGATGGAGGTGCCCGCCGGGGTGCCGGGATTGACCATAACGACGAAAGTGAAGGCTCCCGTGGTGGTACTGCTCGCCATGTTGGCATTTGCGGTGCAGAGAACCGTTCCGGTGCCACCGACCGCGGGCGCAGTCCCGCAAGTCCATCCTAGGGGTGCGGCTATGGAAGAAAAAGTTGTATTGGGAGGCGTCTGCTGATACAGCACGGCACCGACGGCCGCGTTCGGCCCGTTGTTGGTTACCGTTTCGGTATAGGTGATCGTTCCGCCGGGAGCAACGTCCATAACGGAGGCGATCTGCGTCATGGAAAGATCCGCGCCTTGGACCTGGACGGAAAATGTGGCGGTATTGTTGGCAGGAATCGGATCCGTGCCGGTCTCGCTAACGGTCACTGAGTTTGTGATCGTCGAGCCAACCACAGCCTCCGGTCTGACAGATACGACGACGGTGAAGACCACCGAGCCAGTGGCGAAATTTCCGTTTGCCGTGCAGATGATTGCGCCGGTGGCGCCGATCGCCGGCGTGGTTCCGCAGGTCCATCCGAACGGCGGTGTGACGGACTGAAAGAGCGTGCCGGCGGGCGTGTTCTGCGTGAGCGTAGCGCCCACGGCCGAGGGCGCGCTGTTGTTTGTGACCGTCTCCGTGTAAGTGATGTTCGCGCCGGTGGCGACGGGATTGGGTGCCGCGGTCTCGGTGACGGAAAGGTCTGGTGTTTGAGCCACAGCCGGAGCCGCGTGCAAAAGCAACGCAAACAAAATGAGCAACAATGGCGCGACGGTCGCGCGGAAACGCCGCATCCGGCACGCGCCGGCACGCACCAGGTGATGCATTTGTGTGCGCAGGGCGTGAAAGTCTCTGCCGGTCCCCGCGGACGAAATCACTCTTCCGCCGCGCTCGACCTCAATCACCTTGCCGAGAACCGCCGACGGAACGGCGTCATTCTCTTGGCCGGCATCCCCGCGCGTGATAACGCATTCACCAGACCGATGTCCACGCGAAACCCGATGCACTCGGAATCCATCCATACCGCGCGTTAACGCAACATCGCCCTGATGCAAGTCACTGCTGCGGGCGCGGGCCACAACAACAGCGTCTCCATGGAGAATGTTGGGCTGCATGCTCTGGCCCGAGGCACGGAACCGCACACGGGCCCCGCGCTCGAGGAGCGCTTCGCAAACCGCGGCAAATTGCGCGGAATTTCTCCTTTCGATGGTTTTACGCTCCGGCACGGCAGATAGCCTCCACGGCAGATTCATCGGGGACAAATTTGAAGATGGAGCAAGGAACTGCTCGGGTGACGCGATCCAGAAATTCCAGGGTGAACCGGATGCCTTCCCCGGAGTGGTGCGTCACAAAACTTCGTGTAAACAGTTCTGCTGCGGCGCGGCCCGGAGGCAAAGGGAACTGTTCGTTGCTGTTTCCGTGCTCCAGGAGATAAATACCGGTGAGCGGGGCAGAATCCGGTGAGGCGATGCCCGCGTCGCCATGCCAGGGCGTGCCGTACATCCAGATTTTGCCGTCGCGGGCGCGCAGAATGATGCGATCGTCGCTGAGAATTCGCACGCCTGGGCGATCGAGCCACAAGCGAGCGGTGGTGCTTTTTCCTGCGCCGGAATGGCCGAGGAAAAGATGTCCGCGGCCGTTTTCGTCCGAAATCCCGACGGCGTGGACTTCCACGCCTTCGCCTCGAGAAAGCCGGTGAATCATCAGCAATTCGTCCAGCGGGTACTCGAGAGGGTACACAGGGCGTTCCGTGTCAAAGAACCGGCGCGATAGCAACACGCGCCCGGAACGAAATTCAGAATCAAGCCAGGCTTCCTTGTACGGAGTCATCCCCAGGAGAGGCGAGAGAAAGCTGAAGCGATATCCGCTCGGCTCGGCGTAGAGCGACCACAGGCCGCCGGAGTGAAACAAGGGGGTGGAGGTCGGCACTCTGAGAGAGTCCGCCCAGGAAACTTGCAGGTCTATGTCGCCAGAACCCGGCTCAACGGCGAACGCGGACAGATCCCTTTCCGGTGACAGCAACAGATCGCCTTCGGCATGCAGACCGAATGTGATGCCGCCAATCTGGTAGGAAAGATGCGTGGCACTCGGAAAGGATTGTCCGGTGAACTCCGGCCGTGGCACGAACATTTTTTGAGATGGCTGCATAGGGATTCTCCGGCCTCTCAGGAACCTTGGGTCCTGCAAGCCATGACGGAACGGCAGGACCCTGAGGTCGGTCCGCCCGCTCCGGTGACTTTGCAATGCCCCAGCACAGCTTCTTCGGGTCGCAGGCTTACACGGATAACCTTGGGCGGCTCGTAGGCGCCCTTCGGGTCCTGCTCCAGTGGCTGTATGTCCTGCTCGTCTTTCATGGCCTTTTTTCGGTTATCCAGGCGTCGTAGCGTGGGAAGAGCATCCGCCGCTGCGGCATCCGGAGGTTGCTTGCAAAATATTCAAGACAGGCGAACTGGGCCTGTCTCTTAGCCAAATGCTGGTATCTGGTTTGAAATTCTTCAATCGCTCCGCGGCGGCTAGGAGATCCGCGTGGTGCGCGCCGCCTTCGCAGCATTCGCAATCGCCGTGTTCCGGAACCTCGTAGCCAAATGAGTACGCACGCAGATGGGCTGTCTGGCACAGAAAAGAGACCGGAGACTCAGGGTCACCGTTCTCCAGCTCGCCGTTCGCTGGACACATGCTGCAAAGAGACTGGATCTGGCAGCGGTCGCAGATCGTCGGACGTGTGCGAGGCTGGTTGCGAATCTCGCGCAGCGGGCCTTCCCAGCCTGCGAGGAAGCTGCCCTCTCGAATGTTGTAGCCTTGCTGGTGAGAGATCACGCAGATGCTCATCGTTCCATAAGGATCAACGGCGCAGCCGGCGACGCCGCCGCCGCAGGTATATTTCTGCCCGCTACCCTCTTCCACTTCCCTGGGCGTGGACAGATCTTGCTCAGCCATGCGCTGGTAATCTGCCCTGCGCTTGGGCTCGGCAAAGTCGAGTTCGACCGCCTGCTCCGGCGAAAGGCGGACGGCGAGAGGGCTCTGCGAGCAATCAATTCGGGGATTGATGGCGGAGTCGAATTTGAACTCCACACCAAATTCTTCCTCGGCGAGACGCTTCATCTCGAATACTTCGTGCCGGTTGATGGTGGTGGGCACCGTTTTGAGCTTCAGGGGAAGTTTTCGATCGAGAAGCAGGCGAATGCCTCTCATGCAGCGGTCATAGGAGCCTGGAATCTGAGTCAGAGCTTCGTAGGTCTCGCGCGTAGCGCCGTAGAGCGTAATCTCGATGGCGAAGGGCCGATACTCGGCGAGGTAATCGGCGATGCGCGGGTTGATCATCGTGCCGTTCGTGAACAGCGTAATCAGAAAGCCGCGCTTCTTGGCTTCGGTGTAAATCTCCAGAAAGTCCTTGCGCGCGAAGATTTCACCGCCCGTGTAAAGCAGCCAGAGGCAGCCTGCGTCGAGCAGTTCATCGAGCAGACGGCAATGCTCTTCCAAGGTGAGTTCCTCGGAGCGGGCCGCGTGGTCGCTCATCGGCAGGTTGTTGTAGCAATGGAGGCATTCGAGGGGACATCGGCGGGTCACCTCGATAGACACCTCAAGCGGCGCACGTTTCCCCTGGAAACGTTGGTGAACCAGGCCTGTCAATTCGCCGTAGCCTACCGTTTGCACGTCTAACCCTTCTTTTGTCTAACGCAGACGAAATCTAGTACTATTAGTACCTGTCTAATATCGCGCACAGCCACACCCCGTGATTCGTGCCCGTTAGGAAGGCAACCCGAGAAGGAGGGGGACCGACTAAACCGTGCGAACCAGGCCAACTGCCTGGAGTTCAGACAAATAGCTCTGAACGTCTGCAACCGCTTGCTTCGCATCCACTTCGTAATGCGTGGCAACCCAATTCGCCAATTCCTCAACGGAATGGCCGTTTTCGAGCAGGCGCCACAAGCTTCGACCGACCGGATTGAAGGTGTAAACCGAGTCGAGATCCCCCACACCCCGGCAAATGGGAACAACGATCGTCTCACCAGCAACGTCGCGCGAAACTACTGCCGTATTCCGCGTGTGGCGAAGCGGTGCCGTATTTAACGAAGACGTTAAATACCCAGACCCAGGAAGCTTTGACAGAGGGCTTGGCATGCTTCTAGTGTCGGAGATGAGCCAGCGGTTGTCACGTTTCGGAAAGTACAGTGTTTCGTACTAGTACCCTCCTAGTACGGAGTACCTAACGTGTAAAATGAGACACTAAACCCTTTTGTGCCTGTCATTTGGAGTGCACAAAAGAATCCACGGAGGAAAGAACTTCGCGATGGACGGCGGCGGGTGCAGTTCTGCGAAGACCACCGGGCACCGCACCCGGCGCAGCTAATTCTCGCCTACTACGGTCACCACGATTGCCGAAAAGTCGAGTACACGATAATCTTGCAAACAGCGGCGCTATGGTGCAAAGGTTAGCACGCGGCCCTCTCAAGGCAATCCGCGCTCACCTAGAATCAACAACTTACCAACGTCATCAACAGCTTAGGTTAGAGTGGGATGGAATCGGATGGAATTGGATGCCATTAATGCAATTCACAATGCAATTGAGCCGTGTTTGGGAGGTTCAATTCCCTTTCGCCTATTCCATCAACGTGGGTAATGCCTGCATCGGTGTCAGGGACTAGCCGTCGAAGCCGGGTGATCGCCGATCGTGCAACCTAGGACGCCCGACGGATCTCTTCCCGGATAACGCGGCGGAGCGTTTTTTCTAATGGTTCTTGGGCGCGCTGGATGTGTTGGCGTAGCACTGCGTTGATGACGGTTTGATAGTTGCCGCCACCGGCAAGTTCGACTTGGTCGCGGAACCAGGCAAGGATTTCATCATCGAGGCGGATTGTGATTCGCGTTTTCCCTTTGGGAACGGAAACGACAGCTCCACGCTTTGCCTTACCGAAATCGTATTCACGCTTCATGATGTTCCTCGTACTGAGTAGTCTCTCGGGCTGTGGCCAGGCGTGCCGAGATCAGGCGCACACTCTCTCCCCGCCAGGTGTAAACCACGACGAGGAGGCGGCCAAGTGCACCCCTGCCTAGAGTGATCCACCGCTCCTCTTCTTCTTCTGAAATGAATCGCGTATCGTCAAAGCAAGGTCGTCCTCGAGCACGGTCATGGCATCAGCAAAACGAACCCTATGCTTGGCGAAGTTCGTTTTGGCTTTGGCCGTCCCATTCGTAGCTCACAGTTCTGAGTATATGCACAAGTGTGCATACATGTCTACCCTATGCTTTAGGACGCAGCTGGCCTGCCTCCCTCGCTCCACGGGAATTACCCCGGGCTTCTGCGTTTGCGAGTGTCCATCCTATGAGGCTTTGGGATACACGGGTGATCCGCAGTGGAGGCAGCGGCGGCCATAGTTGGTTGTTCGTCCGCAAGGGGAGACCATGAATCGTCCGCGAGCCCACTTCCCTGTGAGTGCCAGCGTCACCGACAGGAGCGGAAACGTGTGGCACTCTGCACTCGATGCTTCCGCACGCGCCGGCTCAGCGAAAATTAGCCGGCCTTTCTGGTTCGATGAACGCTTACACAGTGCAAGCGCACATCTCATAGCACGCGAAGGATTTATGCCGCGACCTTGATGGTGAAGCGGATGTCGCGATCCGTTCGTGCCGGGCCCCCGGCACCAGATTTGTTTTTTCCCCTGTCACGACTATCGCTTTTACCCAAGCAGCTGCAATTTGTAGCAAGGGATCGCTCTTGACTACTTCACATATTGTGAAGTATTATCGGGCAGTGCACATGGTGACGCGCAAGCATCTGAGCGAGGCCCTGCAGGAGTATCCGGATGCTGCGAATGAGATAAAGGCATGGGTCGTGATAGTCGAAGGCGTCCGATGGCACAATTTTGCGGAAGTGCGGCTCATGTTTCGGGATGCCGACTACATCGGCGGATACTTCGTGTTCAACATTCGGCGAAACCGCTTCAGGCTCATCACGGTCATTCACTATGCAAAGACAGCCGATGAGAAACGGACGGAGGGACACGTCTACATTCGGTCCTTCCTGACACATAAGGAGTACAACGATCGCAGAAAATGGGATAGGAGATTTGGTGCAAAATGAATACAGTTCTCGCAGACCCGGCAAAAATGATTGCGGAGGGTGCTCCCCACGTGATACACAATGACAAAGAATTGGAAGTGTATACAAACGCCCTCTTCCAATTGACAGCTCTGGAGAACCCCTCCTCCTCACAAGTGGAAGCAATCGAACTTTTGACTCTACTCGTGGAACGCTATGAGCAAGCGCATTACCCAATTCCTGCCTCGGACGCAGTTTCCGTCGTGCGGTTCCTCATTGAACGGCAAGGCCTTACGCAACGTGAGTTGACGTCGGAATTCGGATCGGAAAGTGCCGTTTCGATGTTTCTCGCAGGACAGAGGAAGCTCACACTAGAACAGGTTCGCAAATTGAGCTCACGATTCAAACTTCCTGCTGACGTTTTCATCCGGAGCCTATAGCTAGTGGCGCACACGAGATCCTTCCCCGCTCCTCTGGCTTGGCGGTGCTAGGCAGCCAAGTCTACAAAGAAAAGCAGGGGTCTCGTCTGCGCATGCGGGGCTCTGGAACACCTGGTGGCTGTCCGCGATGGTTCCTGTGGAAGCTGTCCTCGCTACTGGAGGGGCTGAGAGTTTGCCAACGACGGTTGGCGGCAGTTAACGTGGAGCCCCCGAGTAGTGCGGGCAGAGTGGCGCCTTTGGCGCCGGGAAGACACATCAGCCGGCCGATTCAGCTAGTCCTGCCGCGTAAGCGCCTGCCCATAAAGCATTCGGGAATTAGATAACTGACCTGGAATCAGGCGATTCTAGCCGACAATACAATCGCCGATAAATCATATGTTTTTGGGCGGGTCTCCGCTATTCCAAATACAAAGCACCCGAAGACCAAAGATAGTTAGGTCCACCGTGATTTCCCAAAACGGGACTCTGGGGAGTCAGGGACATATTCGGTACCCGCGTTTCGGATTCTTCTGTCTTGTAGACCGGGTTGCACGGAGCAAAGGAATAAGTCCATTTCACGGCGAAGCGGGTCTCGCGGACTTGTGGAGGATTTGCCGGCGCAATGCTGGCGAATTGAGTCCCAGCGTTGTAGATGATGTAGAGGTCGCTGTCGGGTCGGGAGTTATACCGCAAGCGGACATTGGCGCTGACGACCTGGGTATTTGTCTCGGGCTGTTAGTTCCAGCAGTTTTCCCGCGCGTCTTGCCTTGCGCGTGGCTACATCCATTTCCAAATCGGCGATTCTTAGCCGCAGCGATTGTTCCGTTCGCCCGCGCCGAAGCAGTGCGCGAACGCAATTCTCGCGTACTGTTGTCACCACGATTGCCGAAAAGTCGAGTACACGATAATATTCAAACAGTGGCGCTATGGTGCAAAGGTTAGCACGCGGCCCTCTCAAGGCCGAAATACGGGTTCGAGTCCCGTTAGCGCTACCACGCAAGCAGCAAGCCAGACTTTACGTTCCTCGATGTGTCTGACATTGACGTATCCACTCGTTTCGCACGCACCGACTTGTCTGGAGGACCCTCTCGGGTGACGGACACAAAAACTATCGCAATATTTTGACTTGGCGTCTACTGGTCCGAAGGACAGCGAAAATCAAACAGCTTCTGTAGGGAGCGAAAAACAGATCAAAAACAGCGGCACAAATCGCTGGCGGCAAAGACCATTCACAAAGGAATCGAGGCCGCAAGAGATTTATGGAACCGACGATCAACGGTTCTCAGGCACCAGCGCATGCTGCGGCACTCCGAGCCGAACCACGATCCGTAGAGCGCTGCTTCTAGGCACGACCGTGGCGGGTGAGACGTTGCGTATCGGCACACTTAAGATGCCGAGCGTACCAGTGGGTTCGCCGCGGCTGTGCGCGCTGACGACTGGGGGCAGGCGGAATTGTCAAAATCTGCGTTAGCGCGAATCTGCGCGCTCTCGAGGGCATCCATGGCACAAAACCTTCGGTCTACATGGGGGGCTGAGCGCGGAGCACCTGAAAGCAGCACGCAACTATTCCCGGCAGCGACGCCACAAGTAGGACAGGGGACAGAGGATAACTGTTTGGCTGTAAATCTTCTGCTATTCATTCGGCCACAATAAAATAACACCAGCTGCGAAGACTGTTCCATTTTGCACACTCCCCCGGCGCTCGCCACTACGCAAGTAATTATAATTAAGATGAATTCTGATAAGCGTTAATAAACTCTGTCTGCTACACTCTTCATCGAGGGCCAGACACGCGTGAACAAAAAGCGACTCCTTCTCGTGGGCGACAACGACGACGTCCGTGCTGTATTCCGGGAAGGCCTAGAAGGCTCCGGGTTTGAAGTGGTTACCGCCGCTAGCGTAAACGAAGCGCTCAGACTCATTTCTATGGAAAAATTCGACGTCCTGCTCTCCGACCTGCACATGCCGGATGCTGGGGATGGACTTACCGTCGTCAGTGCCATGCGCCACGCACACCCCAACGCAGTAACACTCGTACTCAGCAGCTATCCGGCGCTTCAGGAGGCCATGGGTGCCATCCTACTGGAGCCTGACGAAGTCCTTGTGAAACCGGTTGGCCTGGCAGCAGTTACCGAAACTATCCGGAAAAAACTTTCGAATCCTTCACCTCGGATGTCCATGAAAAAGGAGCGCGTCGCCGCGATTCTCGAACGCGATGCGGAACCCACGATACGGGATTGGATGTCCAAAGTGGAGCGAAACGAGGAATTGTCCGCCGTCGCGCTGAGCTTCGAGGAGCGCACCGGCCATCTTCCGCTCCTGCTCCGCGACCTCGTCCGCCGCCTCCGCCTAGCCCCAAATGCCAAGCTTGCTAATTCCGCCGCCGCACGCGAGCATGGGATTACGCGGCGCAAGCAAGGTTACACGGTCGCCATGGCCGTGGAAGAGTCGCGAATCCTTCAGGTCAGCATCTTCGGCACTCTACAGAACAATCTTCGATCGGTGGATTTTAGCTCTGTGCTGCTCGACGTGATGACCATCGCAGACGAAGTGGATTCCCAATTGAAGCAAGCGATGCTCGGTTTCATGGAGAGCCCGGCTTCCAGGTCGACAGGTCCGCCCGTCTAATCCTTTACCGGGCATCTCTAGTCTCCGCTATCGACGTCCTAACCCCAATCAATTGTAGCCAGTTGTTGCGATTCGGCGGGGCTGCTCTTGTGCCAGCGGCCTTGGTTGCCTGGCAGGGAGCAGGCCGCGACTGGTTCGGGGCCCGCGGTACCGCCGGGGGCTAGCCGGAGATGGCACCGATTGCCAACTAAATCAGTATTTCGCAGCGCCATCTTCAGGGGCCACCCGCGCCAGCCGTTCCGCCCTCAACTGTGGCCTCAACGAAAAAAACTTGTGCCGGCAAGGAACGCATCGCACAGCCGGCAGTTTCAACCACCGTCCCAGCACCGACAACACTCCTGCAACTTTCTCCGGCGAGATTCTCTGCAGCTCCAGGTTGCCGCAGATCCCGCATCGCGCATAAAAAAGATACCGCAGAGGTATGGCTCGCGCGTGAAAGCGTATCTCACAAGAGCGGCAGCGCCACGGAACGACACCCACAGCGCTGAACAAATAATCGGAAGCGGACCGCCGCCGCGATCTCCGGCAAGCCGCGGCTTGACACCAAGGGCAGTTCATCGAAAGATTCTGGAGGGCCCTCTCCGCATGAGGATAGGGGATGCGCCTCTTTTCGGCAAGAGGTTGTCGCCTCGAAGTCAACTAACAACGTAGAATGGGAACCGTCATGGCCGACTACACAGCCGATCACGCCCGCGCTGGCATCGCAGCAAAATTGCCGAAGCTCGACACCTGGCCCAACCAGTATCCCGGCTACGTCATCACCACGCGTTTTCCGGAGTACAGTTCGGTTTGCCCGAAAACCGGAATGCCAGACTACGGCACCATCACCATTCAATACATGCCGCGCAAAGACTGCATCGAGCTCAAGGCTTTCAAGATGTACCTCCTCGCCTACCGCAATCTCGGCATCTTCTATGAAAACGCCGTGAACAAGATTCTCCATGATATCGTTGAAGCAGTACGTCCAGAGTGGTGTGTGGTACGTGGCGAGTTTACTCCGCGTGGCGGTTTGACCACTTCGATCCTCGCCCGGTGGCCGGAGCGTTCCCCCAGCCGCAAAACTGGGGGAAAAGCGCGGAGGCCGCGGGGCAGGTCTCGCTGACCGCGCCCATAGACACGGCGCGAGTTGCGGTAGATAATTTTATCGGCATCCAGGTCCCAGACTGGAGCCATGATTGAGGAGGGGGAATGAGCATTTCTCCGAATGTGCCGAGTCCGGAAGAGTCTTATCGTTACGAGTCGACGGGAACACCGCGCTGGATCCCCGTGCTGTTTGTCGTGCTGTTCGTGGTCATCGCTGCGCTAGGTTACGTCGGCTACTCCGGGATTTCCCGGCTCGAGCAGACTCTTGCCAAAGAGCAGGACCAGGACAAAGTCTTGACCGCCCAGCTCGAACAGGCCAATGCGCGTCTCGCCGATTTGAAGGGTCATATCGAAGTTACGGAACAGAAAGTCGGCATGACCGTTTCTGAGCTAGCTCAAGCCAAGAGCCGCGCGGA
>Ga0210384_10005139_pt1 | contig 14370 bp, 15 predicted proteins | sample IncBWH2MmetaG_FD_160574 | JGI IMG/M metagenome (GOLD analysis project Ga0210384, IMG submission 160574) | Forest soil microbial communities from Barre Woods Harvard Forest LTER site, Petersham, Massachusetts, United States - Inc-BW-H-2-M | ecosystem: Environmental > Terrestrial > Soil >...
ACATCGATCTGCGCTCCCTCGGCTATCAGTGCACGAAGACCGTGGCCGGCGAGCGCGCCACGCATGTCTTTCTGCGCCGCGGCGCCTGATCGCCCGGGTTGTGGTTTTGTCGGCGGGTGTTTGCCGCTATGCTGGCATGAGGCGCAGCACGCGTCGGAAATCGGCCGGGCCGCTGGCCTTGAGCATGAGCGTGAGGGCTCGCAACCTCTGCGCGGCGGTGCACACGTGGCAAGGGAGGCGCTTCGTGAGCTACGAACTGACCATCCAAACAAAGCCCGGCTACCTACACATCGTCGTGACCGGTGCCAACACACGCGAGAACGTGACCGCTTACATGGAAGCGGTGGTGCGCGAGTGCACGCTGCGGCGGTGTTTTCGTGTGCTGATCGAGGAGCGGCTCGAAGGTGCGCGCCTCGGGACTCTCGATGTGTTCGACATGGTGTCGACGGGGAGCACGCGTTTCCTGCGAACGCTGAAGGCGATGGCCTACGTCGATGTCAACGCCCGCAGCCAGGAGATGATGCAGTTCGCGGAGAACGTCGCGGTGAATCGCGCGTTTCCGGTGAGGGTTTTTCCGACGGTCGTCGCGGCAGAGCGCTGGCTGCAGGCGCAGCAGCAGCAGAGCATCTCACCGGCCGCCGCGGCAGCCACTGCGCCGGACGGGGCCATCGAGGCAAACAAACCCCGCCGTTGAGTCAGAATTCTCGCGCGAGCCGTGGGCTACTCGGCCTCGGCCTTGATCGGGCGGCTCATGAGGGCCCGTACCGCATCTTTCGCGGGCAGCTTCTCGTACAGCACCCGATACACCGTGGCGCACAGCGGCATTTCCACCGAGGCGCGCGCGGCTACCGCTTCGATCGCTCGCGCCGCGGCGTAACCTTCCACCGCCTGGCCGATCTCAGCGAGCGCGTCCTCGGGTGCGCGGCCCGCCGCGAGCAGCAGCCCGAAGCGACGGTTGCGCGACTGATCGTCGGTGCAGGTGAGCACCAGGTCCCCGAGCCCCGCGAGCCCCATGAAGGTCTCGGCACGCGCGCCGAGCGCGACACCGAGGCGCGTCATCTCCTTGAGCCCGCGGGTGATGAGAGCCACCCGCGTGTTGGCGCCGAAACCGAGCCCGTCCGAGAGGCCGGCACCGACGGCCAGCACGTTTTTCACCGCGCCACCGATCTCGACGCCGATAATGTCGGTGGAGGTGTAGGCACGGAAATTCTCCGATGACAGCTCGCGCGCGAGCGTCTGCGCGTAGGCGCCGTCGGGCGATGCGATGGTCATGGCGGTCGGCAGCCCCGCACCGACCTCGCGCGCAAAGGTGGGTCCCGAGAGCACCGCGATGCGCCGCTCGGCGCCGAGCACCTCGCGTGCGACCTGATGAGGCAGTTTTCCGCTTCCCTGCTCGAAACCCTTGGTCGCCCAGGCGACATGCATCGGCGGGGCGAGGAGCGGGTGAAGCTGCGTGAGAAGCTCGCGCAGCGCAGTGCTCGGTACGACCACCAGCACGTCACGGGTGCGCTCGAGCGCCGCGGCGAGATCGGGCTCGACCCCGAGCGATGGGGGAAACGGGGCACTCGGCAGATAACGCTGGTTGCGGCCGCTCGCGGACATCGCCGCCAGCCGCTCGGGGTCACGCCCCCAGAGCCGCACCGTGCGGCCGCTGCGCGCGAACTGGATGGCGAGCGCCGTGCCCCAGGAACCCGCGCCGAGCACGGCGACCGGGGCGCCCGCGGACCGTGCGCTCATCGGCGCTTCACCGGCGACTGCCCGCGCTGCTTTCGCCCGCGTGTCAGTTGGTGACCGCGGGCTGCGCCTGGTTGGCGGCGTACAGCGCGTCGAAATTGACTGGCGGCAGCAGGAATTGCGGGAAGCCACCCTGGCTCACGAGCTGCGAGACCGCCGCGCGCGCGTACGGGAAGAGCACCCCGGGACAGATGGTGCTGATGGCGCGCTTGAGATCGGGCTCGGCGAGATTGCGGATGATGAAAAGACCCGCCTGCTTCACCTCGACGAGGAAGATGGTCGCTTCGCCGTGCTTGGCCGAGACGGTAACGGTCAGCACCACCTCGCGCACCTCGGGGCCGAGCGAGGTGGAGCTGGTCTGCAGGTCGAGGTTGATCTGCGGGTTCCAGTTGCCCTCGATGCGCGGCCCGTTCGGCGACTCGTACGAGCAGTCCTTCAGGTAGACGTTCTGCAGTGCGAGCACCACGCCGGCATCGGCGGGGTTGGAAAGCGGCATGTCGCCGGCGATCTCATTCATGGTCTTTCGGGCTCCGGTTGCTTCAACATTGCATCCAGGCTTCCGGCCGTATCGAGCGCCTGCAGCTCATCGGATCCGCCGACGTGGCTCTCGCCGATGAAGATCTGCGGTACGGTATCGCGGCCGCTGCGTGCCCGCATCTCCTCCCGTGCACCTGGCACCGCGTCGACATCGATCTCCTCAGCGACGACCCCTTTGGCTGCCAGCAGGTTGCGCGCCCGCATGCAGTAGGGGCACCAGTCCGCGACATACATGACGACCTTTGGCGCACTCATCGGTCTCGACGGGCACCCTCAGGTACGCGACAGCGGCAGATTATCCGCGCGCCAGCCGGCGAGGCCACCGCGCAGCGAAAACACCCGCGTGAAGCCCTGGGCGGTGAGCTGGCGCACGGCCGCGCCACCCAGCGAGCCGCTGTCATCGTACACGACGACCGTCTTTTCCTTATGCTTCTTCAGCGTGTCACCCGCGCTCAGGATCTGCTCACTACTCATCTGCCGGGCGCCGTTCAGGTGACCGCCGTCATACTGCTCGGCGGGACGCAGATCGAGCACGAGCGCCCCCTGGTTCATCAGCCGGATCAGCTCCTGGGGCGACACCGAGCGCAGGCTTTCCGTGCGCATGCGCATTTCGTATACAACGACCAGGGCCACCAGCACGGCGGTTGCGGTGGCGAGCCACGGGTGATGGCTGGCGAAGTCGAGGATACGGTCCATGGGTGAGGCAGGTAAGCTGCGGGCGCAAAAGGGCGCGCATTATAGCGTCCCGGTCCCCTGCAGCACGCCATCCGCCGCCTTCCGGTGGAGGACGCGGCCCTGTGCCCCGGCCGCCCTGGCAACACTGGCCCTTGCCACGTTAGTCCCCGCGCCGACGATCGCCGCACCGGCCTCCGCGGCCCGTTCCGAGAGCGATGCGCGCAAGGCGGAGGAGCAACTACAGGCGGTGAAGTCGGAGATCGAACGGGTCACGCGCGAGGTGAGCGCCGAGCAGGTCGAGCGCGACCGCCTGACCGGCGAGCTGCGGGGCGCCGAGCTCCAGGTGGCGCGCGCCCGCGATGCGCTGGCGGACGTGCGCCATCGGCGTGCCGAGGATGCCGCACGGCGCGCGGCCCTCGCCGCCGAGAAACGCACCCGTGAGGCAGAGCTCGAACAGAACCGCACCACACTCGCCGGACAGATGCGCGCCGCTTACCTCATCGGGCGGCAGGAACCCTTCAAGCTCCTCCTCAACCAGAAAGATCCTGCGCTCGCCGGCCGCATGTTTGCCTATTACAGCTATTTCGGCCGTGCGCGCGCTGGCCAGATCCATCTCATCGAGGATGACATGCGGCGCCTCGCCGAGCTCGACGAGGAGCTCGAAGCCGAGGACGCGAAGCTCGCGGAGCTCGAGAAGGAGCAGCGCGCGCAGCTGAACGAGCTCGAGCAGGCCCGCACGCGGCGCAGCCACGTGCTTGTGAGCCTCGAAGCCCAGTCGCGCAGCCGCGCACAGAATCTCGAGCGCCTGCGTGCCCAGCAGTCAGGTCTCGAGAAGCTCGTGCGCGAGTTACGCGCTGCCATGGAGCGCTTCCCGGTCGAGGGGAACGATGCCTTCACCCGCCTGCGCGGCAAGCTGGCCTGGCCGGTGAGCGGGCGCGTGCTGGCGCGGTTCGGCGATGCCCGTGCCGGGGGAGTGCGCTGGGACGGGGTGCTGGTCGCCACCGAGCGCGGTGCACCCGTCAAGGCGGTGTGCCAGGGCCGGGTAATCTATGCCGACTGGCTCCCGGGTCTGGGGCTCCTCGCCATCGTGGATCACGGCGATGGCTATTTGAGCCTCTACGGGCACAACGAGCGGCTCTACAAGGCTGCCGGCGAGCAAGTGGCGGCGGGCGACACGATTGCCGCCGCAGGGGACAGCGGCGGGAGTCCCCGCCCTGAGCTCTATTTCGAAATCCGCAAGGGCGGCAAGCCCGTCGATCCGCGGCCCTGGTTCAAAGCTCCCGAGCCCTGAGGCGAGCGCCTTCCGGGCACCCTGGCCCCTTTGTGATTGGGGTCAATATTTCCATAGACCCGCCGCCGCGAGTGTGCAGATTCGCCAACTCGCGCAAGGATCGCGGGCTTGGGAAGCGCAATGGTGTTCGCTGCCATGAGTGCGCTCCCGCTTAGCGATTACGTTCCTGGACAGCCCGGTGACCGGTTCGACCCCTACGTCCGCCTGATCCGCTCGCTCCTGCCGCGGACCACCTGCGTGGCGATGTTCGGGCCTGCCGCGGAGCTCATCTGGACCACCGAGACCATGTCGGGTCCGGACCTGATGAACATCATGGACGATGCGCTCCTCTCGACGCGCGCCAACCCCGACAGCGCCGGCCAGATGCGGCTGCTCGATGGGAACATCCCGGTGTACCTCTGGGCGCTGCGCGATGACGAGCAGCAGCTGCTGGCGCTCCTCTCGGTCGTGAGCCGCACGAACGATGCCTTCGACAAGCGCAGTAACGATTTTTCCTTCGTCTGCCAGCTGCTCGCCCCGGCAGTCGAGTGCCTGCGGCGCGAGCTGATCGCGCACGCCGCCATCGAAGAGCTCACCCGCACCGTGGGCGGGCTCGATAAGGATTTGAACCTGCTCCTCACCCAGGACAGTGCGGGACTCCCGACCGCGGAGGCTGGCGCCGGAGACCTGCAGCAACTGCTGCAGCAGACCATCGAGCATCTGCGCGCCAGCACCGGCGCGCTGCTCGTGCCCGAGAAGAACGTGATGCTGGTGCGCTCGGCGGATGCACGGCCGCCGGACACGCAGTTCTGGATGCGCGCGCACCGCCGCCTCATGCCGCTCGCGCAGGCGCAGCGCGAGCCGCTCATTCTCAATGAGACGCAGTCGATCGAGGCGCCCGAGGCGTTTCCCTTCCGGGTGCTGTGCTGCTCGCTGCGCTCGCGCACCGGCCGCATCATCGGGGTGCTGGCGCTGCTGCGCGAGCCGCTCGCCGAGCCCTTCGGCGCGCGCGACGCGCACGTCGGGGAAATCCTGGCGCGCAAGGCCATCGCCGCCATCGAGAGCAACTACGACCCCTTGAGCGGGCTCTACGCCCGCCCGGCCTTCGAGCGGCGTGTGAAAGCGGTGCTCGCCGATGTGAAGACCGCTCCCTGGAGCGCGCTCTACATCGATGTCGATCAGCTGCACGCGATCAACGAGAACTCCGGCATGCACGTCGGGGATGCACTCCTCGGGCAGCTCGGTGAGCTGATTCGCCAGCGCCTGCCGCCCGGAGCGTTCGGGGCTCGAATCTCGGGTGACCGCTTTGCACTCATGCTGCCCGCCCGTGTGCAGGATGCGGAGGCTTTCGCCGAGGCGCTGCGCGAGGGCACCGAGCGGCTCGCGCTCGTGAGCGCCGAGGCACGGCTGCCGGTATCGATCAGCGCCGGAGTCGCCTCCGTCGATCCCCAGGCGCATGAGCTCGCCCAACTGCTGGCTCCCGCCGAGACCGCCTGCAAGGCGGCCAAGGACCGCGGCCGCAACCGCGTCGAGGTCTACCAGCCGAGCGATGCCAGCATCGTGCGTCGTCACGCCGACATCGGCATGGCGGGCCAGGTGCGCGATGCCATCGAGTCCGGCCGCCTGCACCTCGATGCGCAGCTGATCCTGCCCTTCGCCGCCGCGGAAAGCGCGCGTCCCCATTACGAGCTGCTGCTGCGCATGACCGACGATAGCGGCCGCACCGTGGGTCCCGACAACTTCCTTTCCGCGGCGACCCGCTACCAGCTGATGCCGCTGATCGACCGCTGGGTGATCGCTCACGTCATCGAGGCGCTCCAGCCCCGCGCCGGAATCCTCGAGGGCAAGGCGCTCGGGTTCGCGATCAACTTCTCCGGGCAGTCACTGAACGATGACTCATTCGCCGACTACCTGGTGAAGAGCATCGGCGCGAGCAGCCTCGATCCCGAGCTCTTCTGCTTCGAGCTCACGGAGAACGCCACCGTCGCGAATCTCGCGCGTACCGAGGCGCTGATGCGCCGCCTCCGGCAACTCGGCTGCGGCGTTGCGCTCGATGACTTCGGGACGGGCCTCTCCTCGCTCTCGTGCCTGCGCCAGCTGCCCGTCACCATGCTCAAGATCGACGGTAGCTTCGTGCGCGATGTGCTCAAGGATGCGCGTGCCGAATCCATGGTGCGTGCGATCGCGCAGCTCGCGCGCAGCATGTCGATCACCACGGTGGCCGAGTACATCGAGACCGAGGCGATCAGCGCACGCATTGCGGAGCTGGGCGTGGACTACGGGCAGGGCTTTGCGATCGGTAGGCCGATCCCGCTCGCGGACCTGCTCACCGAGCTCCCGCTGCCGAGTGCGCCCGGCGCCGACGCCACCGGGGAGCGGGAACAGGTCACCTGGTTCGGCGGCGCGGCGCGTTGAGGCCGCGCAGGGAACCACTGCCGACGTCGCCGATCCCAACAACCCTTCACGGTGCGAACCGAGGTCTCCGCGTCATGCCAATCCCCTCACGCACGCTCATTGCCCTGACCGCGGGGACGTTCCTCGGTTTTTGCGGGGCGCTCAGCAGCGGCGTTCTCGCCGACCGTCCGGGCGCGCTTACGCACGCAGAGCCGGCAGCGCCTCGCAGCACGCTTCCGTGGCAGGACGCGAGCCTCTTCGCCGAGGTGTACGAGCGCATCAAACGCGACTACGTGGACGAGGTCGATGACCACGCCCTGATGGAGAAGGCGATCCGCGGCATGGTGGCCGCGCTCGATCCCCACTCCGCCTACCTCGACAGCCAGGAGTTCGATGAGATCCGCCTCTCCACCATGGGCTCCTACCCGGGGGTCGGCATCGAGGTGGTGGCGAGTGATGGGGTCGTGAAGATCCTCCACCCGATCGATGGTTCCCCCGCACAGCGTGCAGGCCTGCGCACCGGAGACCAGATCGTGCGCATCGATGGCACCGATGTGGGGGCCGATCTTGCCGGTGCCATCGCCCGGATGCGCGGCAACTCGGGCAGTGTCGTCACACTCACCATCCGTCGCGAGGGGAGTGCGGAGCCCCTCGAGTTCGCACTTCGCCGCGCGCAAGTGGAGGTCCACAGCGTCCTCGAGCAGAGCCTCGAGCCGGGTTTCGGGTATCTACGCATCACGACGTTCAGTGAGACCACTTCACAGGATGTTTCGAAGGCCATTTCGCTCCTGCAACGCGACAATCCATCCGGAATCAGGGGTCTAGTGCTCGACCTACGAAACAATCCGGGCGGTGTTCTCGAGGCCGGCGTGGCCGTCGCGGACGACTTCCTGGGCTCCGGTGTGATCGTGACTGCCGACGGCCGTACCCCCGAGGCCCGCTTCCGGATGGAGGCATCGCACGGCGATTTGATCGACGGGGCACCCCTCGTGGTGCTCGTGAATGGGGGCTCGGCCTCCGCTTCGGAGATCGTCGCGGGAGCTCTCAAGGACCATGGCCGGGCACTCCTCGTCGGTCGCAAGACCTACGGCAAGGGCTCGGTGCAGACGGTGCTGCCACTCTCGCGCGGCGGGGCCGTCAAGCTCACGACCTCGCGCTACTTCACTCCCTCCGGGGCTTCGATCCACGGCAAGGGGATCGTGCCCGACATCCTCGAGGACGGTCCCGGCGATCCACCCGCCGAGCTGGGCCACGGCAAAGCCGAGGGGCCGCTCACCGAGCGGGATGCCGACGTGCGCCTCGCACTCGCCGTGCTCAAGGAAAGAGCAGACGCGCCACGCATGGTTTCGCTCGTGAGCCGCGCATTCGTGCCCTGAACCACCGCGGACCGCCGGTGAGCCAGGTCATGCCCGCTTAGCGTGGCTGCTGCCTTGCCGATATCCTCCGCGTCATGCTGGCGTGGCTCATCGATCTCGTGCTGCATCTCGATCGGCATCTCGTCGAGCTGCTCGCGCGCTACGACCTCTGGATCTACCCGATCCTCTTTGCGGTGATCTTCGCCGAGACCGGGCTCGTCGTGACCCCTTTCCTGCCCGGGGACTCGCTGCTCTTTGCAGTGGGAGCGCTCGCGGCAGTCGACACGAGCGGGACGCTGCGCGCGCCGGTGGCAAGCCTTGCGCTCGGCACCGCCGCGGTCCTCGGCAACACGGTTAACTACAGCATCGGGCGCGCCATCGGGCCGCCCGCTTTCTCGGGCCGCTACCGCTGGCTCAAGGTCGAATACCTGCGCCGCACGGAGGAGTTCTTCCGGCGCCACGGCGGCCTGGCGGTCCTCGTGTCGCGCTTCCTGCCGATCCTGCGCACCTGCGCGCCCTTCGTCGCGGGGGTTGGCCGCATGCCGTTCGCCCGCTTTTTCGCCTACAACTTCGTCGGCGGATTCGCCTGGGTGCTGCTGTTCGTATGGGGTGGCTACCTCTTTGGCAACATCCCCTTCGTCAGGCAGCACTTCGGGCTCGTGACGCTCCTCATCGTCGCGGCCTCTCTCATTCCCCTCGCCCTGACGCTGCGCGGGACGCGCGCGCCATCGAACTGACCATCGGCGGTTGCTTCAGCCCGGGCTGAGGAAAATGGAGCGGAGCACACCAATCAGCGCGCCGACGAGCAGCGTGACGTTCGGAATGGCGGAGAGCACGAAGCCGGCGTGCCGTGACTCGGGCGCCTGGGTGTAGCCGCGGAAGTACAACGCGCGTCCGATGATGAAGAGCGCACCGAGCGCCGCCGCGGCCCATGCGTTGATGTAGTGGCCGAACAGCCAGATCGAGGGCAGGAACACCACGAGCTGCTCGAGCGTGTTCATTTGCACTCGGAAGTAGCGCTCGAACACCTCGTGGCCGGCTGTGGCGGGGGCGCGCACTTGGTAGCGGGTGCGGGCGCTGCCGACCGCGAAGCCGAACAGCAGGAACTCGAGCAGCGCGAGCAGGATCATCAGCTGCACGTATGCCATGAGACCTCCGGCTTTGTGCCACCGAGGATGGCACAATGCCGACATGGGTGACAGGGAGCGGGGCTACGCGCATCGCGTCGACATTCTCGCCGACGCCAGCCAGGTGTGGCTCGCGCTCACCGACCCGACACAACTCACCCGCTGGTGCTCGCCCGCCGCGGTGATCCGCCCCTGTCAGGGAGGACTCTTCCGCGCGAGCGTCGACCGCGTCACCGAGTTCGAGGCACAGATCGATGTGTTCGAGCCGGAACGGCGATTGCGGCTGCTGTACCTGCCCTCGAGCACGCTTCCCCCAGCCGACACGGTGATGGTGGACGATTTCATTCTCGATCGCGTGCCGGGCGGCACCATCGTGCGGCTGCTCGGCTCGGGTGTCTCGGCCGCCCCGGAGTGGGATACTCAGTACTGGCGGCTGCGCACGAGCTGGCAGCAGGCCATGACTCGCCTCAAGGTTTTCGTCGAAAAACAAACTCGAACGGGAGCACCGCCATGATGGGATTTGCGCTGCGCGTCGTGATCACCGCCATCGGCTTGTGGCTTGCGACCCAGTGGGTGTCGGGTGTGCACATCGACAGTGTCGGCACACTGATTCTCGCGGGACTGCTGCTCGGGGTGGTGAACGCCATCATCCGCCCGATTGCCTTCATACTCACCCTGCCGATCACCATCCTGACACTCGGGCTGTTCCTGTTCGTGCTGAACGCGGCCATGGTGTGGCTCGTGAGTGCGATCCTGCCGGGTTTCCACGCACCCTGGTTCATGCCGGCGTTCCTCACCTCGATCATCGTGTGGCTCACCGGTTGGGTCGGCTCCTGGCTCATCGGGCAGCGCGGCTTCGAGCGCTACGCGCGGCGCTGATCCCGCGCCGCCGTACGTGGCCCCGGAGCGCCTGCAGGCGCAGGCACTCGCGCCATGAGGAACGAAGCGGCGTACGACTACATCATCGTCGGCGCCGGGTCCGCTGGCTGCGTGCTTGCGAACCGGCTCTCCGCGCGGCGCGATCTGCGGGTGCTCCTCCTCGAGGCCGGCGGCCCCGACCGCCACCCGATGATCCACATGCCGGCAGGCATCGCGCTTCTTGCCGGCAACCGCCGCATCAACTGGCGTTACCGCACGGAAAGTGAGCCGCAGCTCGCCGGCCGGCGGCTGTACTGGCCGCGCGGCAAGGTGCTCGGCGGCAGCAGCTCGATCAACGCCATGTGTTACACGCGCGGCCACCCGCGCGACTACGACGAATGGGCGGCCGTCACTCGCCCCGCGTGGGCCTATGCGAGCGTGCTGCCGTACTTCCTGCGTTCTGAGGATCACCGCGGCAGCGGCGAGCACGGCTATCACGGGCACGGCGGCCCGCTCTCGGTGGAGGATCTGAAGTTCCGCAATCCGCTCACCGCGCTGTTCGTCGACGCTGGCGCCGCGTGGGGGTTGCCGCGCAACGATGACTTCAACGGCTCACGCCAGGAAGGAGTCGGCTTCTACCAGGTCACGCAACGCAACGGCCGCCGCTGCAGCGCCGCGGCCGGCTACCTCACGCCCGTCCGGCGCCGGCACAATCTCGCGATCCGCACCGGCTGCCTCGCGATGCGCATACTCTTCTCGGGCACGACGGCGAACGGCGTGGAATTCCATCACCGGGGCGCGCTCGAGCGGGTGCAGGCGACGCGCGAGGTGATCCTCTGCGCCGGCGCGATCGGCTCACCGCAGCTGCTGCTGCTTTCGGGCGTCGGACCGACGGCGGAGCTCGAGGCGCTCGGCATTACCGTGAAAGCCGCGAGCCCGGAAGTCGGGCACAACCTCCAGGATCACCTCGACTTCTGCACGCTGAACCAGTGTCCGATCCCCATCACCTATGACTTCACGCGCGCGCAGGCCGTTGCCGTCGGTGCGCGCTACTTCCTCACCCGCTCCGGGCCCGGCGTCAGTAACGTCGCGGAGGCGGGCGCATTCGTGCGCACATCCCTCGCCCCCGATGAGCGGCCGGACGTGCAGCTGCACTTCGTGCCGGCGCAGCTCGATGAGCACGGCCGCAATCGCCTGCCGGGTCACGGCTTCACGCTCCACGCCTGTGTGCTGCGGCCCGCGAGCCGCGGCATCATTCGCTTGCGCTCGGCGCGTGCTCAGGATCCGCCGCGCATCGAGCCGCGCTACCTCAGCGAGCCGCGCGACCTCGAGGTGCTGCTCGAAGGAATCCGCATCTCGCGGGCGATCATTGCCGCCGCCCCGCTCGCGCGTTATCGCGGCCGCGAGCTCTTCCCGGGTGAGGGCCTCGAGACACGCGCCGAGCTGGAAGCGGTCGTCAGGCGCAAGGCCGAGACCATCTATCATCCCGCGGGCAGCTGCCGCATGGGAGACGATGGGAGTGCCGTGGTCGACGGCGAGCTGCGGGTGCAGGGAGTGCAGCGTCTGCGGGTCGTCGATGCGTCCATCATGCCGCGCCTCATCGGCGGCAACACCAACGCGCCGGTCATCATGATCGCCGAGAAGGCGGCGGAGATGATTCTCGGAATCGAGTGAAAGAGGGGGTGCTGGCAGCGCCGATCGGCCGGTGACGGAAAATGTCTACGTCGATGGCTAGCTCGTTGGCACACGTCGCTCCTCTGGCCGCGGCGGCTCGGTGATGAGTGCCCGGCCCGCCCAGCGGTAGAGCAGGTAGATCACTCCCGCAAAGGCGATGCCGCCGAGCCAGACGGCGCCGTTGCTGGCGAAGGAGTCCCCGACCAGCGAGAGCGGAAAGTCCTGCCCCGAGAAGGCGACGAGCGCCGCGACCAGCACCCCGATCAGCCCCTCGCCGACGATCATGCCGGAGGCGAGGAGAACCCCGAGCTGCTTGGTGGCCTCGGGGCGCGGATGCAAGTCCACCCGTCGATCGAAGATCCAGCCTGCAACGGCGCCCACCACTACCATCAGCGTGCTCTGTGTGGGCAGGTAGATCCCAAGACCGACCGCGAGCGGCGAGAGATGCGCACCGGCCGTCAGGCGCCGCAGCAGCGCATCGGCGGCGATCACCACCACACCGATCAGACCCCCGGTCTCGATCAGGCTCCAGTCGACGTTGTTCTGGATGACGCCCTGGGCTAGCGCCGAAATGAGCCCCGCCTGGGGCGCGGGCAGGGGATGCTCGTGATGTGGGCCGGGCGCGCCGGCGAAGCCGTAGGCACGGTTCAGGAGATCGAGTATCGGCGGGATGATCACCGCGCCGGCGATCACCCCGATCACGAGCGCGACCTGTTGCTTCCACGGTGTCGCGTCGACCAGTTGCCCGGTCTTCAGGTCCTGGAGGTTGTTGTTGGCGATCGCGGCCGCCGCAAACACAACCGCGGTCACGAAAAGCGCATAGGCGACCAGCGCCTTGCCGGTGTCGGCCGCGGCGTCCACATGCAGGCCGAACACGAGTATCAGGGCGAAGCCGATGACGGCGAGGATGCCGATCCCCGAGAGCGGGCTGTTCGATGAGCCGATGAGCCCCGCCATGTAGCCGACGACGGCCGACACGAGGAAGCTCATGACCGCGACATACAGCACGCCGCTCAGCACGAGGAAAGCGAGATGGTCGCCGAGCCCGCTGCCCGCGACGAACTGCGCGAGCAGCACGCCCACGGGCAGCACGCACAGGAGCGACGCGAGGCCCACGATGCCGATCGGAATGTCCTGCTCGGTGCGCGGGAGAACGGCCGCGTTGCCCTGCGCGCGCGTGCGCGCCGCGACCATGGCCGAGCGCAGTCCCGCTACCACCGGCTTCACGAGCTTGGCGAGCGTCCATATGGCCGCGACTCCGATGGTGCCTGCCCCGACGAAGCGCACCTTGTGACTCCAGGTGTCGTGGGCGAGAGCATCGATAGAGGACGCCGTGAGGTTGGCGGCATCCGGTGACAGCGCCGCGAAATGCGGCACTCCCCACGCCCACGCAATCAGCGCCCCGACCCCCATCGCGACACCGACCCACAAACCGACCAGGTGCCCGATGCCGAAGAGCGCGAACGAGAGGAAGAAGTCGAAGCCCGAGACACCACGCTCGCCCACGCGGAAGTTACGCGCCACATCGCTCGCGAAGATGCGCGTCGCGGTAATGAGCGCAAAGGCCCCCGAGATCACCGATCCCCACACGAGCGCGGCAAGTCCGGCGCGGCTCTCTTCGACTCCGCGGCCCAGCTCCCCGCTGCCACACCTGAGCACCTCGGCGCAGGCGACGCCCTCGGGATAGGGGAGATCCGACTGCGTGACGAGCGCTCGCCGCAACGGGATCGAATACATGACGCCGAGGATGCCGCCGAAGACGCAGATCGCGCACGAGACCCAGTACGGGAAGCCGCTCCACCAGCCGATCATGACCATGCCCGGCAGCACGAAAATGATGGAGGAAAGCGTGCCGGCGGCCGAAGCGACCGTCTGCACGATGTTGTTCTCCTGGATTGTTGCGCCGCGGACCTTGCGCAGCGCGGCCATGGAGATGACGGCCGCCGGAATGGAGGTGGCAAAGGTGAGCCCTGCCTTGAGCCCGAAATAGACATTGGCGGCGGTGAAGACGAGCGTGATCAGCACGCCCAGGATCAGGCCCCGCAGGGTCAGCTCGGCCCGCAATTCCTTCATGCGCCTCTTCCCCCGGCTTGATTGAGCGCCATGGTTACAGACCCGACCCCCGCACCGCCACTCCAAAGTGGCGCCGGCCGCCGCCCCGGCGCAGGCTGCGCACGATTCCGCATGACGCGGTGGCCCGCGGTATGCTCTCGTGCGGGAGCCGCCGTGGGGCGCAGCGAACAGGAAGAACAACCATGGGCAAGGTACTCATCGGCATCATCATCGCCATCGTGCTCGGATTCGCCGCGTTCACCTGGTTTACGCTCCACTGGTCGTACTCGGACGGCGACCGCGCGGGGTTCCTGCAGAAATTGGCTCGCAAGGGTTGGGTCTGCAAGACGTGGGAGGGCGAGATGGCCATGGTGACGCTCCCGGGAACCGTGGCCGAGAAATTCCTTTTCACGGTGCGCGAAGATGATCTCGCGAAACAGCTCAGCGCCGACATCGGCAAGCGGGTCACGCTGCATTACGAGCAGCGCAAGTGGATTCCGACTTCCTGCTTTGGCGACACGGAGTACTTCGTGACCAGCGTGCAGATGACACCGCCCGCACAACCGCTGACACAACCGTGATGCCGTCCCCTTCCGGGCGCCCGTTCAAACGCTCTGCAGCTCGACGGGCTTGCCGTGCGGAGTGCGGCGGTAGGCCTCGGCCCACGCCTCCTTGCAGGTGAGCAGCTCACCGG
>Ga0210384_10005141_pt1 | contig 14366 bp, 11 predicted proteins | sample IncBWH2MmetaG_FD_160574 | JGI IMG/M metagenome (GOLD analysis project Ga0210384, IMG submission 160574) | Forest soil microbial communities from Barre Woods Harvard Forest LTER site, Petersham, Massachusetts, United States - Inc-BW-H-2-M | ecosystem: Environmental > Terrestrial > Soil >...
TGGTGCGTCCAATGCCATGTCCACCGAGGTCGCGAATCACCGAGAAGCCGCTACGGCGCACTTCCCGTTCGACCGCGCGGCCAATCTCAAACACGCGGAACCCGGCGCGCGCCACCAGCATGGCTTTGGTAAAGGCCCGCTCAGCACAGGTAATCAGGCGCCGGTTCTCTTCGGTGACTTCGCCCACAGCAACCGTCTCGGCGGCGTCGGCCATGAATCCATCTTTTTCGATTGTGACATCGAGTTTGACGAGGTCGCCGGATTCGACCGCCCGCCCTCCGGGAATGCCATGCACGGCTTCATCATTCAGGCTGATGCAGTTTACGCCGGGAAACTTGTAGACAAGCTGCGGGGCCGATTGCGCACCCTGTTCGCGCATGACCGTGGCGCCGACCGCATCCAGTTCGGCAGTGGTGATGCCGGGACGTACTGCCTGTTTCATGGCTTCGAGCATGCGGCGCACAATCGTGCCCGCGGCGCGCATAGCGGCAAGCTCTTCCGGACCGTTGATGGACATGCTTCTAGCCTATCGCATTGGATGAAAAGCGCGGCGGAAAAGCATTGCCGAGCGTTGCCCGGCCCGGACGGGTCCCTTCGACTACGCTCGGGGCAGGCTCCGCCCCGTCCCACACAGCTCGCGGTAGCTCGCTTACGAACCGGTAATTTTCAGGCGGAGTTCTTCCGGAAGACGCTCGCGGATTTCTGCAGGCAATCGGTCGTGGACGCGGCGCGCGCCGAGCTTGGCGGCGTCAACCACCGCCATGGGCGCGGGCGTGGTCACCGCCACTCCCAGCCAGATCAGGGCAGAAAGCGCGAATCCCACCAGCGCGGCCACTTCCAGCCAGAACGCATGCCGGGGGTTGAGATGGAGGATAACGCCAAAGGCCAAGAGGAAGACCGCGCCGGAAAGCGAGGCCAGAGCGATCAGCGCGAGGTCGATATTGCGGTGCAGATGCTGGCGGGAACGGCAGTGGGCGCAGCTGTCAAAGTGTTCGTCGTAGTCTTCCCGCATCTCGGGCGCGAGGCCGGAGATGTCATAACGCCAGCCGGCAAGAATTTTTCCAACAATGGGATCGACGCACTCGCTCATAGGGGCTACAACATAGGAACTACAGCTGGATCGCCGCCATCGACTCCGATTGTTGCGCCAGCATCACCCGGTTCAGGAGCAACGTCTGGCGTAGTCCCAGGGCCTTTTCCGCTGTGCCCAGCGCGAGCTCGGGATGGTTGTTGAGCTCCGATAGATGCGCCAGCACTATGTATGATGCGTTGCCATCATATTCGGTGCATAAGAATTTCGCGAGCTTGGCGTTGGACAGGTGTCCGGTCGGGCTTCCGACCCGCTGTTTGACCGACCAGGGATACGGTCCGCCCCGGAGCATTTCGAGATCGTGATTGGACTCGATGACCAGCACATCGCAACCGCGCAGCTGATCACACACATTGGGCGGCATGTATCCCAGATCCGTCGCGATGCCCACCTTGATCCCGTCGGCCCGAAAAGTCAGCCCCACTGGATCGGCGGCATCATGCGGGATGGTAAACGGAGTGATGGCGATGTCGCCGATTTCGAAACGGCGGCCGGCGGAAAAAATCTCGAGGCGTGCCAGTTGCGGCAGCTCACCAGCATCATCGCGCAGCGACCTTGCCCAAGTCTGGTGCGTGGCGCCGGTCATGAACACCGGCACCTGAAACTTTCTGGCCAGCACCGCCAATCCATAAACGTGGTCGGAGTGTTCGTGAGTAATCAGGATGGCGGAAAGGGTGCGCGGATCGTCGCCCTGGGCGCGCATGCGTTTCACGGTCTCGCGGCAGGAGATTCCCGCATCCACTAAAATCTTCGTGCGCGAACTCGAAACGATGGTGCTGTTTCCCCGGCTGCCGCTGGCCAGCACCGAAACCGAAACTCCCATGTGCGAAGAATACTCGCGCGGGCTGTGGAAACGCGAGTAACTATTGGGATGGCAGCTCCTGGCTCTTATGCTTTCAGCTCTTAGCTTAGCGCCTGTCATCCTGAGCGGAGCCGGGTGATTCGCTTGCGAATCGCCTGGCGGAGTCGAAGGAACCCTGGCAGCTTGATCGGCGTTTGCAGCGGGTTTGTGCGCTACCACTTCTGAGAAAAACTCACCTGGTCTACAAACGATCGCTCATAGGAGTCCTTCGACTTGTTGCTGCGCTCAGAGTTTGTGACTTTTTTTAATTTGACCAGTTTGTCGTCGTAACTATTTTGTTTGCAACCTCGATTTTTGACGACATCAAAAAAGTCACAAACTCTCAGGATGACAAGAGCGCAGAAAGCTGGGAGCTGACGGCCAAGAGCCGTACTCTTCACTTCCCCCACAATTCCCCCAATCCTCTTCTCGCTGTCGCTCCACCGTAGGCTCCGGCAATTCCTGTCAGGAAGCCGAGAAACGATTCGTAGATCTGGGCGCGATAAGGTTTTTCGGTCAGCACGGCGTAGGCAATCAATTGAACCAGCGGGACGAACACGGCCACGAGCAGTGTCCATCGCCAGGGCCGCCGCGGACGAAGCGCGCCGAGCAGCATGGTCGCAGCGAGCACGAAAAGCGCAGTCAGCAGCAAGTCGCCAGACTTTACGTCGAGAAATCCGGCACACACTCCGAGCCCGGCTCCGAGGGCGTAGATGCCGCGATCTCTTGGGTTCGCTGACGGGTCCAATCCTGCCACCCTGTTGAAATTGTCGTTGTGGAGGACGGGCGTCCCCGCCCCTCTTGCGCAGGCCTCTGCCCGACGGGCGAGGATGCCCGTCCTCCATTAACCTAGTATTTGTAGAAACCTCTGCCGCTCTTTTTTCCCAGCCAGCCGGCATCGACCATTTTGATCAGCAGCGGACAGGGTCTGTACTTGGGATCGCCCAGGCCGTCCTGCAGCACGCGCATGATGTCAAGGCAGACATCGAGCCCGATGAAATCCGCCAGAGTCAACGGGCCCATGGGATGCGCCATACCCAGCTTGAACACCTCGTCGACCGCTTCGGCGGTGGCCACGCCTTCCATCACGGCGTACATCGCCTCATTCAGCAGCGGCATTAGAACGCGGTTCGAAACAAACCCGGGCGCGTCGTTCACTTCGATGGGCGTCTTGTCGAGCTGCAATGCCAGATCGCGCACGGTCGCAAAAGTTTCCTGCGATGTGGCCAGCCCGCGAATGACTTCCGCCAGTTTCATCACAGGAACGGGATTGAAGAAATGCATTCCGATAATTTTCGCCGGGCGCCGGGTTACAGCGGCCAGCCGCGTGATCGAAATTGAAGAAGTATTCGTGGCCAGAATCACTTCCGGACGGCAAATCTGGTCGAGGTCGCGGAAGATTTCCGCCTTGATTTCAAATTTCTCGGTGGCGGCCTCGATGACGAAGTCGCAGGTCGCAAGGTCGCCACGCTTGAGCACGGGCTCGATCCGCTTCAGTGCCGCGGCTTTGTCGCCAGCGGTAATCTTGCCTTTGGCCAGTTCGCGATCGAGGTTCTTGCCGATGGTTTCGAGGCCGCGATCAAGGAATCGCTGTTCCACATCGCACAACGTCACCCGATATCCGCTGCGCGCGAACACGTGCGCAATGCCATTGCCCATGGTTCCCGCGCCGATCACTCCCACCCGTTCGATTGGCATAAATATCGCTTCTCCTTCGCCTTGGTCCGCCCTTAAACGCGCTCAGTCTATCACTCCCAAGTGCTTGCAATACTTAGATTTAAGGTTCACTTAAGGTTCAAATAAATAGCCTCCGCAGTACAGCCAATTTTATTTGCGTTGGCATCCGAGGTTTTAGCAAACCGGTCCCAGGTGTCGACTCGAGGGCAGGCGTGATCGCAATCAAGCCCTTCGAACCATGGTACCGGGTGGGAGGAAATATGCGCAGCATGAGGATGGCAGCACTGGCAGTCGCGATCACGCTGATGTTCAGCGGTCTCGCTTTGGCCCGCGACCACGATCACGACAAGGACAACAAATACGATAAGCATGATCATTGGGACAAGCACGCCGACCGCGTCCGTCACCCTGACCGCGATCATGACCGGGATCGCGACCGCTGGCAAGACCGCGATCACGACCGCGACCGTGAACGCCTGGAACCTGACCATCACAGGTGGGAACGTGATCGCCACCATGACGATGGCTACTATCGCGAAGGGCAGATTTACAACCGCTATCCCCAGAACTATCCAGGCGGGTATGGCTATCCTGGCGGCGGTGTTTATCGCTACCCCGGCGGCGGATATCCCAGCGGCGGGTATGGCTATCCGGGCTCAGTCTATGGCCGCGCCGGCAACGGCCGGAACGCAGGCTACGGCTTCGGCTATCAGGATGGCAGCTACATGGCTCGCAGGGACAGATCAGAGAACAAGCGGTTCAATCCCAATCCTCGCAATGAGTACGGAAACCGGACTCACGGCTACAACAGTTCGTTCGGCGACAAGAACTACTACCGCGCCGAATACAGCAGTGGTTATTCCGCCGGCTACGAAGCCAACTATCGCGGAGAAAGAGGCCGGGGATACTAAGAAGCAGCAATTGGCAGTTGGCAAAAAACCAGAAGGGCCGCCAGAGGAACGGCGGCCCTTTTTTCCCTGACGCCTAAGTCGTGACGATCTTCGCTCCGGGACGCGGAATTCCGATTCAGTAAATGCTATGACTCGCGGGCCACAAGCCAAGTGCTGGTTGGCGATTGCCAAGTGCTTCGCTTCACTCCCGTTCGAGATTCTCGTCCACCGCAACCTTGCTGCCCTTCTGCACCTCGATGACGCGATGAACTGGCTTGTATCCCGAGAGCGTCACATCGATCACGTAGGTGCCGGGGTTGAGGAAGAAGTCGACTGGTGAGAACTTGTCGAGAATACGGTTGTTGACCGCGACCTGCGCGCCTTTGGGTTGGGTCTTGACGTTCACCGCACCCATGCCCGCTGTTTCTCCGCCGCCGAACAGCTTCTTGAATTTTCCCCCGAGCTTGATGTCATCGGCTGAGCCCAGAGCTTTGAGCGTGGGCGCGAAATGGAAGATCTGGCCGGCTTGCAGGCTGGCGCTGGAGGTTTCTTCCAGGTAGCCCTGTTTCTTGATCAGGAAGGTGTGTGGGCCCGCCTTATCCACCGAGATCTGCGCTGGAGTCACGCGCCCCGTATCTTTTCCGTCGACGAAAATCTCGGCTCCCGCTGGCTGGCTGGTGATGGCGGCCGCAGCAGTAAGCTGAGCCAGCTGGATCACCAGAAATGACTTGCTGCCTGACGCCACGTCAATGGTGCGGGTCTCAGGCGCGTAACCGGCGCGGGCGACCGTAACGCTATGCTGCCCTGGGGCCAGGCCGGGCAGATTGAAGGGTGTAATCCAGCTGGGATCGGTACGTCCATCGATATGAACTTCCGCCCCTTCCGGAGTTGAATTGATGGTCATTTGCCCGGGAATCAAGGCCGGGGTGAAGGCTTGCGCTTTGGTTTTCTTCTTGTTGTTCCGGTTGTACTTCGGGGTCACGGAAACCGGAGGCGCTTCCCGGCCAGCTGCGATCTGTTCTGGTTGTGCGTGCACCGGAGCCTGGACCGGAGGTTGAGCTGCATTCCAGCCCGGTTTCGGACTGGCCTCGGCCGGTGCCGGTGCCGCCGCTGCCGGTGTCTCCGCCGAGCCTTCGTCTGCTGAGTTTTCCGAATGGATGCGATAGGCGATCAGGCCCACCACCAGCAGAATGATCGCTATGGCGCCCGCGATCGAATACAGGAAAAGCTTCGGCGGGGTCTTCTTGATCTCGATCACCGCCTTGCGGGCCACTTCCCGCGGCTGGACTTTGGGTTTTTCGGATTTTTCCCGTTGAGCGCGGCTTAAGGACGCCGGCGGCTCCGGGTCGAATTCAGGTTCCACCGAGGGCGGAGGCGGAGATGGTGTGTAGAGTTCTTTTAGCGGCGGCAGCTCCGTCATTTCGGAAAAGCTTGGACCCCGCACTGCATCTTTCGCGGCTTCCGCCATGGATGGATCAACCCGGAACGCTGGCGTCTCGGCAGGTGGTTCCACGGCATCAGCCACCGCGCTCGACCGCTCTTGAAAGGCGGTTTGCGCAGACGGTGCCGCCGGGCCTGCGGCAGCTTTCGGCGCCTTCGCCGGCTCGACTGTCGAAACTGCGCTCGCACTCTCCCATCCCGCAGCCGCGGCAGCGGCTTTTGCCGGAGCACTTTTCTGAGGACTCGCAGGAGACAAGCTGTCGGAAGCGCGTTCAGCAACCGCCGCCGTTTTTGGTGGTGGCGATGCGACCGGAGCGGCCGCGGCCTTGGCCGCCTGCGGCGCATTCAATCCCTGGGGTGGCTGGGCCGACTTTTGAGCGACTGCGTTGGTCGTACGATCCTTGCAGCGTTCCAGATCGTTGACTAGTTCCTGTCCACTTTGATAGCGCTCTTCCGGCGCCTTGGACAGCGCCTTCATAATGACTTCGCTCAGCACAGGATGAATTTTGTGATTGATCTCGACGGGAGCCGCGGGCGTCGCTTCCACAATCGCCTGCCGCACCTGGTCCGCGTCGTCACCCGGAAAAGCTTTGCGCTCGGTCGCCATCTCGTACAGGATTGCGCCCAGGCTGAATATGTTGGAGCGACCGTCCACCGGATCTCCCCGCAACTGTTCCGGCGAAACGTAATGCAGAACGTCCGGCGCCTTGCCCGCAGCCTGACAGGTAAATGCACCCATGCAGGAGACTCCGAAGCTCAGGACTTTGACGGTGCCGTCCCACGTGACCATGATCTTGGCCGGCTCCAGACTGTAATGCACCACGTTATGCGAATGCGCATGGTCCAGCCCCTGACAGGTCTGACGAACGATGTCCTGCAGGTCCCAGATGGAAAACCCTTCGTTGCGGGCCAGCATGGTGGCGATGCTGTTGCCCTGCACGTACTCCTCGGCGGCGCAGCACTGCCCGTCGATGACTTCCACGCCGAAAAGTTGTGCGATATTGTGGCTGCTGAGCGGCTTGGTTCCGGCCGCTTCCTGGAGAATGTGATCCACCAGCACGTCTGCCTGCTCGTCCAGCATCTGCAGCCGGATGGTCTTCAGGGCAATCGTCTGCCCGCTCTCCGGATCGGCGGCCTTGTAGACCCCGCCAATCTCGGAATGCGTGATTTCGCTGAGTATTTCGAAACGTCCAATCTTGTTGGCCATTGCTCCCCGAGCCCCAAAAAATCAACAGACAGGCGGTCTTATGGAAAGACGCCAGGTTGTCGTCCATGGGGGAAAGGTACGAGTAGGATATCGCGGCTGAATCAGGGATGGGAGTTACGAAGGTAAGCCGTCTTTTGAGTGGTTGCGGTGGTCTACGGAGCAGGACGGACGCTCTCAGACTTGCTGGACGCTAAAAAAAAGAAGGGGTCGGTAGAGACATGGAAACGTAGGGACAATTTCCTTATATGTTCGATCGTCAGCTTGCGCTTACCACTAAGGACTGGGGAAACGATGCGGGCCCAGGCGGCTCGAAATCCACAGGAAACAACTCGCAGCGGAAAAACGTACCTAGAATGACGCCGTTTTGAGGCAGAAGGAAATCACGGCTTACATAAGCCAACACAAGCCGTCCAAGCTACGAGAGGATTTCGGCCCTTGAACATCCGGGAAGTCTTGCGGCAAACTGCTTCCTCCATCGCCGCACACAAATTGCGCAGCTTCCTGACCATGTTCGGGATCGTCTGGGGAATCACTTCCGTCATTTTGCTGGTCGGCCTTGGCAAAGGATTCAGCCGCGACCAGAAAGAGCGTCTCAAGACCATCGGTGTTGACCTCGCCATCATCTGGGGTGGACGCACCAGCGAACAGGCCGGCGGTTACGCGGCCGGACGCCCGGTGCGCCTGTCCATTCAGGATGCGTACACCATCCAGAATGAAGCCTACCTGATCAAGACCGTGAGTCCCGAATTGCGCCGCGACGTCGCTGAAGTCAGCCCCTACAACGCGGCCTCGCGCCCGGTGCGCGGCGTGTGGCCTGACTACCAGCGCTTTCGCTCGCTCAAGGTGCAGGAAGGCCGTCTGATGAGTGAGGACGACGAAAAGGAAGGACGGCGCGTGGTTGTGCTCGGCGTGGAATCGCGTGACCAGTTGTTTGCCGGTAAGCCCGCCGTCGGCGAAACGCTCACCATGGATGGCTCGCCCTACACCGTCATCGGCGTGCTGGAAAAGAAAAAGCAGAACGGCAGCTACGGCAGCGGTCCGGACAATACCCAGCTCTTCGTCCCTTACACATCCATGGCCCGCGATTTTCCGCCGCCGGAGAGGCCCGGCATCTCCAAGGGATGGATCAACAACCTGGTGGTCGAGGTCGCCGATCCCGAACAGCACGAAGAAGCGATGCACCAGATCTATCAGATTCTGGGACGCGAGCATCACTTCGATGCCAGCGACAAAGACGCCCTCTTCATCTGGGACACGCTTGACGGCTCGAAGCTGGTCGAGCGAATTTTCGACGTCATGACCATCTTCTTCGGCGCTGTGGCTCTGATGACGCTGTCCCTCGGCGGCATCGGCGTGATGAACATCATGCTGGTCAGCGTCACCGAGCGCACGCGCGAGATTGGCGTGCGTAAGTCTCTGGGCGCGACCGCGCGCGATATCCGCAACCAGTTCTTTGCCGAGTCGGCCGCGCTCATGATCATCAGTGGAGCATTCGGGCTCGCCCTCGGGGTTGGAATCTGCCTCGTCGTCAGCAATTTGGAGTTGCCCGACATTGTGCCGCATCCGGTGATCTCGCCGCTGGCGATCATCGAGTCGTTGTTGACTTTGGGGCTGATCACGGTGGGTGCCGGAATGTATCCGGCACAGCGTGCCGCCGCCCTCAGCCCCATCGAGTGTCTGCGTCAGGAGTAGGAAACGGTAGCGATATGCGGATCAAAGAAGTCATCCTGCAAAGCTGGGAAGCGCTCTCGCGCAACCGCCTGCGTTCCATCCTGACTATGATGGGGATCGTTTGGGGACTCACCACCGTCGTGCTCCTGCTCGGCTATGGCGAAAGTGTGAGCCAGGGCGTGCTCACCGCATTTCTGGGAATTGGAAACAATGTCATCATGATTTGGCAGGGCCAGACCAGCCTGCAGGCGGGCGGCCAGCGCGCCGGCAAGCGTATTCACTTCAAGTACGAAGACCTCCAGGCCATCCGCGATGAAGCTCCGCTGGTGCGCCTGCTCAGCGCCGAATGGGACAACCCCATCGCCTACAAATATGGCGACAAGGTGATCTCCGTCTCTTCCAAAGCCGTGCAGTATCCCTACCGCGAGATTCGCAGGCTGAACATTGCCGAAGGCCGCTATTTCGAGGAGAGCGATTTCGCCGAACACCGCCACGTTCTCATCTTTGGCCCGAATGCGGCGAGGAAAGTGTTTGGCGGCCGGGATCCGGTCGGCGACCACGTGACCATCAACGGCCAGACCTGGGATGTAATCGGGCTGCTGCAGTTGAAAATCCAGGATTCCGCCAACAACGGTCCCGACAATGAGAACGTCTTCCTCCCTTTCGAGAGCCTGAGCGATATCAATGACCTGCGCGATCCGGAGATGATCGTGTTCCAGCCGGTCACGGCGCTCCTGCACACGGCGGCGCTGGGACAGGTAAGAGAAGTCCTTGCCCGACGCCACAATTTTAATCCCAAGGACGACAAATCCAGTCCGGAGTGGGACACGGTGGAAGATGCGAAAGACATTCAACAGTTCGGCATCGCGCTGCGCCTGATCCTCGGGTTCATCGGCGTGCTGACACTGGGAGTCGGGGGCGTGGGCGTGATGAACATCATGCTGGTCAGCGTCACCGAGCGCACCAGGGAAGTGGGGTTGCGCAAAGCGCTGGGGGCGCGAAATCGCGACATCGCGTTTCAATTTCTGGTGGAGGCGCTGGTGCTGACCTTCGCTGCTGGAGCGGCGGGGATGCTGGTCTCAGTCGTGCTGGCGCACGCCATTCCGCCCATGCCTCTCTACTCCGAGTTGTACAAGACTGCCAATCACGAGGGCGACATCATCCTGAAGACTTCGAGCAGCGTGATGCTGATGGCTTTTGTGATTCTCACTTTTGTCGGCGTCACGGCAGGCATGTGGCCGGCGCTGAAGGCCGCGCGCATGCAACCGGTCGAGGCCCTGCGCTGCGAGTAAGCGCTTTCGAGCGCCCGTTCGTAAGAATTCAGAAAACGAGGCCTGTCCTCGGGTTAACGGTTCCTAGGCGCGTCCCATGTCCGGGTGGAACTTTTTCACGGCAAAAATTGTGAGCACGATGAATATCGCCATCACGGCCAACTGGGCGACCAGGAATGGCGGCTCAGATTGCGTGGGAGCCATCGCTTTCAGGGCCGGCACCTTCTCGAAGGACTGGAACACCAGGACGAACACATTGAGATAGAGCGCAATCATGGCCGTGACTACGTAGATCCAGCGCCATTTACCCACCATGTGGAAGCTGTAGCGCGCCAGAATCGCAATCGCCAGCGCCAGCAGCGAAATGATGGCGGTCTTGTGTGAAGGCAAAAGGTGGGTGAAGGGAAAGCCGAAGCCGGTCACGCTGGTCAGCACCGTGGTCAACAGAAAGAGCGCCGTCAAGCCGTTGACCCGTTTGGCTGAGAACAGCCCGAGAAGGACGGCGAATCCAGAGCCGATTCCCACCAAACTAATGAGTACGTGCACCGTGGTAAACGTCGAGAGGGACATGCCCAGCATCATGTTGAGGATCCTTTCGAAACAGGGCTGAGATATTACAGAGAGGCGGGGGAGAATTCCATAACGCGCGATTGAAATTTCACCTGCTGGCAGAGGGTGGCCCGCCACAGACCGGGCAGGGGCAGTTGTCCTCATCTGCCCGGTCGAGCGCAGTCGACGGGTTTTGGAGTGGCACGAAAAATAGCGGAGCTGCGCTCCGCCGGGCAGATGATGAGGACATCTGCCCCTACCCGGTCTGTGCAACCCTACGCCGTCCGGATCGAGGTCAGCCAAGTCCGTAACAACTGTCGCACCTTGGCCCCCTCAGGCTTGCGCCGCACCGCATCGATCACGGCCAGGCGCGCCCGACTTCCGCGGCCGCGAAATCCCACCCAGTAGGGGACATAAATTTCGCCGGCCACGGGTTCGGCGGTGATTTGCAAATTGCGCACCCGGAAGAACCCGGTGCTGAAAAGCAGCCGCTGCACTTTGGCGATGACGACCTTATTGGCCTCGGCTTCGCCCAAGAGTGCCTCGGAGCAATTCCGCGTCTCAAGATAAGTCACCTCGCGCTCGCCCGGTAGTTGTTCGAAGTGGTAAAGGTCGAGCGACCCGTTCACGGCATCGAGGCCAAATACGCGCAGGTCGCGTTTTCCGCCGTTCAGGATCTCAACCTGGAAGACCCGGAAGGGAATGTAGAAGTCGGCCACGGAACGCAGCGGGCCGAACGCGGTTTCGCGCAGGAAGTCCAGCATGCCGGAAGAAAATTGCTGCATCGCTTCTTCGCGGCTCACGTTGGCTCTCAGGCTGCGGATGCGCGCCATTTCTGGGTTCCCGGAAAAACTGCGGTAAACCGAATGCGCTACCGGAAATGGAACCAGAGTCCGACCACGGTAGCAATCAGCGCCAGGCTGAATATGACGTTAAGCCGGTGCTCGGCCGCTGTTTCCGCCGCCGGTTTGTGATCCAGGGCCCGTACCGGGGTAACGTCCATCTTGTCGTCCACGGTCGCGAAAGTCAGGCCGGCCAGCTGCTTCCGTTCCGGCGCCGGCGTCACCAAACTAACTCCGATCAGCACCGCGCAGCAGACCACGAACATCAGGATGGAATAATGCAGAAAGTTCATGTCCACCAGGCCGCGCAGGAACGCATTGGCGAAAGCATGCCCGCCGGCCGCCCGGTCCATCAATTCAAAGACGAAGCGAGCTGCGCCCATGACGAAGCCGGTCAGCAACGAACTGATCGCGCCTTGGGCGTTGAGCCGCGGCCACAGAATTCCCAGGACGAAGCAGGCCGCAATGGGCGGGCTGATGTATCCCTGCACGCTTTGCAGATAGATGTAAAGCTGGCTGCTGATCAAATGTATGAAAGGCACCCAGGCCAGGCCAAGCACCACCATCACTCCGGTCATCACCCGACCGAAGCCCACCAGTTGCCGCTCGGTCGCGTCCGGCTTGATCTTCTTGTAGAAGTCGAGCGTGACCAGGGTTGAAGCCGAATTGAATACGGAACTCATCGCACCCATTAATGCCGCCAGCAGCGCCGCGATCATCACGCCCACTAAGCCTGTGGGAAGAAGATTGATGATGAGCGTGGGATACGCGATGTCACCATTCAGCACTTCGCCGTGCGGACCGAATTTGAACAGGTCGCGGTAGAGAGCGACGGCGATCAGGCCCGGCAACACCAGCATGAACACGGGCAGTATCTTGAGAAAGCCGGCGAAGATAGTGGCGGCTTTGGCGTGTCCTTCATCCTTGGCGGAAAGCACGCGCTGCACGATCACCTGATCGGTGCACCAATACCAGATGCCGAGAATAGGCGCGCCGAAGAAAATCCCCGTCCAGGGAAAGTCAGGATCGCTCATGGGCTTGACCATGTGGAAGTAGCTGGCGGGCAGGGCAGCGCGCAGGCCTTCGAACCCGCCCACCTGGTGCATCCCAATCACGGTCAGGATGACGGCGCCGAAAATCAGGATGAGAGTCTGTACCAGGTCGGTATAAATGACCGCGGCCAGACCTCCGGCGATAGTGTAAATACCGGTGGCGATGACCAGAATCACCGCCGCTGTCAGCGGGCTCCAGCCCACCACACGCTCCAGCACAATCGCGGCTGCGTAGAGGTGCACGGAAATCTTGGTGAATACATAGGCCAGGATGGAAATTCCCGCCAGGTACACGGCGCAGGACCGGCTGAAGCGCCGCTCCAGAAATTCCGGCATGGTGAAGACGTTGGAGCGCAGATAAAACGGGACGAACACCCAACCCAAGACCAGCAGGATCAAGCAAGCCAGCCATTCAAATGAGCCGACAGCCAGGCCCGAACTGGCGCCGGAGCCCGCCAGCCCAATGAAATGCTCGGTGGAGATATTCGAAACGAACAGCGACGCCCCGATGGCGAACCAGCCCACGTTCCGGCTGGCCAGGAAGTAGTCGGTCGAGGTGCGTTCCTTGCGCGCGAAGTAGAAGCCGATAGCGAAAATGACGACGAAGTACACCGCGATGATCGCGATGTCGATGCCAGTGAGGGACTTGTGCGTGAGATGCGCTGCCGTTTCGCCCATACTCCTCCATTTACCGCGCCTTGAGTGCGGGAACCGTGCGCCATGCTAGTGCATTCAGTCCACCCAGGCAACCGGGAACGTGACAGCCAGGCCCGGGGAGTAGCTCCCAGGCTATTGCCACGGTCTCTTGGCACATTTCTACGGACCTGACGAAGGAACAAAAATAATAAAGAGCGGGCCTGTCGATCTTGCGGTCCCTCGTTCGACATACTTAGGTAGAAGGAGACATAACCATGATTGCCGCAATCCGCAATACAACACAGGTGTGTTATGGAACATTTTCCGCGTCCAGGCCGTAACTATCTGAGCCTCGGGAACGTTCTATTTATCTAAGGGGATTGAGTTTGCAATTTTTGACAGTGGTTGGTTGCCGAGGCCCGACTTTTTCGTCTATTCTGTTGGGGCTTGGGTGACGGTCCCAGCCGGCCCTGTCCTCTTTTGAGTCCTGGAGTTTCGCGTTATGACCCTGACCCGTTTTGTCACCAAGAACGCCTTTCGCAATAAGCGCCGCAGCATCCTGACGGTGCTCAGCATCGGCGGCTCACTGTTACTGCTTACTTTTCTGATCACTATCTGGCGCAGTTTTTATGACAGCAAGCCGAGCGAACAATCGGCGCAACGCCTGATCGTTCGCCACAAGGTGTCGCTGGTATTCAATTTGCCCAGCTATTACAAACAGAAGATCCAGGCCATCCCCGGGGTGAAGGAAGTAGTGAACCAACAGTGGTTTGGGGGCCAGTACAAGGACGACAAGCCCGGTAACTTCTTCGCCCAGTTCGGTACCGATCCCCAAGAGATCATGAAGGTGTATCCGGAATTCAAGATACCCGCCGATCAATTGGAAGCCTGGCAGCATGATCGCGCCGGCGCCATTGTGGACGTGGGCCTGGCCAACAAGTTTGGCTGGAAGATCGGCGACCGTCTGAACATTACCGGCAAGATTTTCCCGGTAAATCTGGAACTGACGATCCGGGGAATCTTCACGCCGCCTGACCCGACTCAAGCCGTCTATTTCAACAAAGACTATATTGACGAAGGCTTTCCTAAACTCAAGGGCAGTGAAGGCTTCTACGCCGTCCTGGCCGATTCACCCGATTCTGTTACCCGGGTGGCGCAGGCCATCGACGAGGAGTTCCGCAACGCAGACCGTCCCACCAA
>Ga0210384_10005142_pt1 | contig 14362 bp, 16 predicted proteins | sample IncBWH2MmetaG_FD_160574 | JGI IMG/M metagenome (GOLD analysis project Ga0210384, IMG submission 160574) | Forest soil microbial communities from Barre Woods Harvard Forest LTER site, Petersham, Massachusetts, United States - Inc-BW-H-2-M | ecosystem: Environmental > Terrestrial > Soil >...
GCGGGAACGCTTGCAACCCATTTTGGCCTCGTTTGCAACTACGGCGGCACGCTAACGGCAGGGAGAAAATCATGAAGTTGATGGAAGGGTTCGACAGCAACTATCGGTACATCCTGGTGGCAGCGCGCCGCGCGCGGCAATTGCAGGGTGGAGCGCCGCCCGTCATCGAAACACATTCGCGCAAGCCTTGCCGAATCGCGCAGGATGAGATCAAGGCGGGCAAGGTAAAGTGGCTGATCCCGGAAATCCCCCGGTCTCCGGCGGAAGTGGCCAATGAAATGCTGGATAAGGCCTTAGCTAAGCAATAGCCGAATCCTACTCCTCCGCATAGCAATCAAAACTGTGAAAGGCGAACCGGGTTTTATGCGCGGATCGGCGGCACGGAAGATCCTATGAAAGTTGCACTCGGCGTCAGTGGCGGAATCGCGGCATACAAGGCGGCGGAAATTGTGCGCCTGTTGCAAGAACGCGGCGTCCAGGTGCAGGTCATCATGACTCGCGCCGCACAGGAATTTGTCCGTCCGCTGACCTTCGCCGCTCTTTCGGGTCAGAAAGTTATTACTGAGATGTTCGCCGGAGAGAACGTCGAGCCCAATATCGATTCGGCAGTCGAACACATCGCCGTGGCGCAGTCGATTGATGCGCTGCTGGTCGCGCCCGCAACCGCGGATCTGCTCGCCAAGTTCGCCCAGGGCATTGCGTCTGATTTCATGACCACACTCTATTTAGCCACCACAGCTCCCGTCGTGGTAGCTCCGGCCATGAACGTAAACATGTGGAACCATCCAGCTACGCGGACGAACGTGGAGATCCTGAAGGCGCGTGGGGTGCGGGTGGTCGAACCGGACGAGGGATACCTGGCCTGCGGCATGACTGGTCCCGGCCGGCTGGCTGATAACGATGCGATTATTGCCGCAACCATGGAAGCGCTCGGTGCCTCGCAAGATCTCACAGGTGAGACCGTATTGATCACCGCTGGTCCCACCCGAGAGAAAATCGACCCTGTGCGCTATCTGACCAACCGGTCGAGTGGGCGCATGGGGTACGCTCTGGCCGAAGCAGCCCTACGCCGCGGCGCGCGGACGTTGCTGATCAGCGGTCCTACCTCGCTGACACCGCCGGGAGCGGCTGAAGTCACGCGCGTGGAATCCGCTGAGGAAATGCGCCAGGCAGTCCTGAAACTTTTGCCCGAAGCCACCATTGTTATCAAGACCGCGGCTGTGTCGGACTATCGGCCGAAATCTCCCGCGTCGCAAAAGATTAAGCGCACTAGTCCGATGTCGTTGGATCTCGAACCCACAGTAGATATTCTGGCGGAAGTGGCGCGTCACAAACAAACGCAGATTGCACGACCGCAGATTGTTGTCGGCTTTGCGGCCGAGACTGAAAATGTTCTGGAAAATGCCCGCAAGAAACTGGCTTCCAAATCGCTGGATGCAATCGTGGTCAATGACGTCTCTCAAGAAGGCGTCGGCTTCGATTCAGAGCGGAACGCGGTTACAATCATCACCCACGGCGAGGTTGTGGAAGTGCCCGAAACTACCAAGTGGGAAGTGGCACAGCGCGTGCTCGATCAAGTAGTCCACCTGCGCAAGCTGCAGAACATCCCCGCCAGTGCTGGAAAGTAACGCGTGCTGGATCCCGAACTCCGCCGCGCGCTCGCCGAACGCATCCGCTATTACAACGAACTGGGTATCTACGACTTCTATCGCCGCGAAACGCCCCCCATACTTACGGCTAGCCCCGAACCACAAGATCTCGGACCGGAAGAAATGACGCCTAGAGCCAGAGCTGTTGTTGACGTCTCCCTCGGCAAGGAATGCGGATTTGAGGTGGGGAGCGCGAAACCTGAGACCGGGATCGCTGACCCGGCCAAAGCGCTGCGCATCATCCGCGAAGACCTGGGTGACTGCACCCGCTGCCCACTTCACAAACAAGGGCGCAAACAGATTGTCTTCGGCGTGGGCAGTCCGCAAACCGATCTCATGTTTGTTGGCGAAGCTCCCGGCGCGGACGAAGATCAACAGGGCGAGCCCTTTGTGGGGCGTGCCGGCCAGTTGCTCAACAACATGATCAAGGCCATGGGACTGCGGCGCGAAGACGTGTACATCGCAAATATTATCAAGTGTCGCCCGCCGGGAAATCGCACTCCGGAGCGCGAAGAATGCGAAACCTGTTCTCCGTTTTTGATGCGGCAAATCGCCGTGATCCAGCCGAAGGCCATTGTGGCGTTAGGCGCAGTGGCGGCGAAGACCTTGTTGGCGATTAATGCGCCCATGTCCGAGCTGCGCGGTCACTGGTACGACTTCCGTGGAACGAAACTTGCAGTCAGCTATCATCCGGCATTCTTATTGCGTGATCCGCGACAGAAAAAAGAAGCCTGGAAAGATCTGCAAATGGTGATGAAAGAACTTCGACTTCCCATGCCGGCAAAAAACACAGAGTGAGGTATCGCGTTGCCGCGCAACCTCGCGCTTGCTCTAGTTTATCCTTCCCCATGCATGCCTGATTTCTGCGACGTTGCTTTGCCGGTACCACTGGACACCGTCTTCACCTACCGAATTCCAGACGGCATGATTCCGGTAGTCGGCGGCCGAGTGGTCGTTCCCTTTCGTCAGCAGCGCCTGTCGGGGGTGGTGACAGAACTGCACGATGGCAAACCGAAAGTTCAAATTAAGAACCTGTTCAGTGTGCTTGATGCGGCGCCAGTTCTGGACGAACAACTCATTCGTTTGGGCAGGTGGATAGCCGATTACTACCTCGCGCCGATCGGGGACGTGTTTCACACAATGCTGCCGTTGGCCGCGGAGTTCAAGCGAACGATCGCCTATCGCATCGCTGAAGGGGGGCTACTGGCGCTGCATTTGGCGGGCATGTCGGGATCTTCGCGTCGCTCTCGGAAAACCCACGAAGAGCAACTGGCTGAGTTCCGCGTCCTCGACTACCTCGCCGAAAAAGAGATAGCGCAGGAAGAGAGTCTGCGCGCGTCAACCCGCGTCAGTAAACCCTTGCTCGCCGGCATGATTCGGAAGAAATGGATCGTGCGGGAAGATTTGTCGGATGTTCGCGATGCCATCCGAACCGTGAAGACTGCCGTTCTAAAGACGGCTGAGGGCAAACTCAATTCCAACCAGCACGGTCTGATTGACACGCTCGCCGCAGCCGGAGGAAGAGTCGCGGTGCAAACCCTGCAGGCGCTGGACGTCCCCAAGACCACGCTGGCCACTTTGGTGAAGCGTGGCATGGTTGACATTATGGAAGAGCCGGCAGGCTTCACCGTATCTCGCCTTAAAGCCCGGCCATCTCCGTTCAATTTCCAGTTCAACGGCGCGCAGCAGGAAGCGTTGCGGCGCATCGAGGATAACGTGAAGACCGGCAAGTTTTCAGGCATGCTGCTGCATGGAGTCACCGGGTCTGGCAAGACTGCGATCTATCTCGCCGGCATGCGATCAGTGCTCGAAGCCGGACGGTCAGCGATTCTGCTAGTGCCGGAGATCGGTCTGACGCCGGCAGTGGCGGCGGACTTGCATCAAGTATTTGGGGATGAAGTTGCAATTCTGCATTCCGCGCTCTCTGACCAGGAGCGGGCCGAGCAGTGGCATCGTATCAAACGTAGCGAAGCGCGGATGGTAGTGGGAACTCGCTCGGCGGTCTTTGCGCCGGTCGCGGACCTGGCGCTGCTGATTGTCGATGAGGAGCAGGATTCTTCCTACAAACAGGAAGAGACACCGCGGTATCACGCGCGCGACGTGGCAGTGATGCGGGCGAAGATGGCAAACGCAGCCGTGGTGCTGGGTTCGGCCACACCATCGCTGGAATCGTACTTCAATGCGAAGAAACATAAGTACACACTGCTCGAGCTGCCGGATCGGGTAGAGCGACGGCCTCTGCCTGAGGTGGAAATCGTCGATATGCGCCAGGAGTTTCAGGAAACGGGAAGCGAGCAGATCATCTCGCGCAAGCTGGCGCAAGAAATCAAGGATCGGTTCGATCGCAAAGAACAGGTTATGGTGCTGCTTAACCGGCGCGGATATTCTCCTCTTGCTCTTTGCCGCAGCTGTGGCAAGACATTGGAGTGCAGGAACTGCGCTATCGCCATGACGCACCACAAGCGCTCGCAGCAGATGGAGTGCCATTATTGTGGATACACTACGCCTGTGCCGAAAGCCTGCGTCCATTGTGGCAGTGAATATATTTATTTCCTCGGGACCGGTTCCGAGAAACTTGAGGAACTACTGCACGGAATGTTTCCCCAGGCACGCATCGGACGCCTGGATCGTGACACGGTGCGCGGCCGCGAGGACTTTGAGCGCGCCCTTAACGCGCTGGATGAGGGCGAACTTGATCTACTGGTGGGCACGCAGATGATTGCTAAAGGACACGACATTCACGGGGTCACGCTGGTGGGGGTGGTCGGGGCCGATGCGGCCTTGGGATTCCCTGATTTTCGCGCAGCAGAGCGCACCTTTCAGTTGCTCACGCAAGTCGCGGGACGCGCGGGGCGCGGACAAACTCTGGGCAAAGTGGTTTTGCAGACTTATTTCCCGGACCACTATGCGGTGCAATACGCGGCGCAGCACGATTTTGTCGGCTTCTACGACAAGGAACTGCGCTTCCGCAGTTGGATGCACTATCCGCCGTACAGCGCACTGGCCAACGTCGTGATTCGCAGCGACAAGCTGGACCAGGCGCTCGAGTGGTCAGGCATTTTGGGAAAGTGGTTCGAAAAGACGCGGCATGAGGTTATCCGCGTGCTAGGCCCGGCAGCAGCGCCGATCCTGCGACTCAAGCGAGATTACCGCTATCATTTTGTCTTGAAGTCAGCCAGCCGGGAAACGCTGAATTCCCTTCTGCGTTCCATGCTGGCTTATGCCGCACAGCAGAAGATTCCGCGTACGCAGGTGATCGTGGATGTGGATGCGGTGTGGTTGATGTAACGAAGAGCGTTCGTGGCTTGTAGCTCCTAGTCCTTATCCAACCGTCATGACAGCCGGGTGATGCCGGGGAAGCCATCGAAGCCGGAATCGAAGGTCAGGATTTGGTCGATGCCGTGTTGTTCCATTACGGCCAGATGCACGGCATCGCGAGCGGACATCTGCCGCGTTCCCAACACAATCTCCTTTGCGCGCTCGGCGACGGTCCGGTCGATAGGCAGAACCTGATCGACGATGCCGAGCAATGCGTCGAATGCTGGTTGAATGGCATCTTGACGGTTGATGGCGACGTAGCGGTGCAGAATTTCTTGCAGCACCTCAGCGTCAGTCACGAGGCGCTGGCGATCGCTGACGAGCTTTTCGAGCAATCGTTGCGCATCGCTCTTATGGTTGTGGGGTGCGCCGATAAGGTACATCGGGATATTCGAGTCGACCAAAATCACGGCTGAATACCAGTTCCGTACCCCCTCTCGATTTCCGCGAGCATGTTATCGATATCACCGGTGGGATAGTCGTGTTTTGCTGCCGCACGTATCACTTGGAGTTTTTTCCCGGTACCTCCCAAAGGCTCTCGCCGACGGGCCAAGTCCAGCGCTTGCCGGACCCACTCCGCGAGCGAAATATGGCGAGAGCGTGCCAGGCGCTGAATTTCCCGATATTCGGGGTCCTGGAGAATTACTTGGAGGCGCTTAGCCACAGGATGAGTATATTTGACTCATATAGATGAGTCAAGACAAAATGGTCTGCGCTTATGAAGGCAGCGGCAAAAGGCCAAGTAGGAATGGTTCGTCTCCAGATCACTTTAGTGTTCCAAACCTGTTCCGCCCAGATTGAAAAAGATTACAAGACCTGCTCTCACTTAGAGTTGTTTGCGGTGCAGAAACTCGCGCACAACCTCTTTCGCGTCCCGCTTCTGACCGTCGACAGCGTAGTTGAGCTGGCGCATCTCTTCGTCAGAAATCTTGCCTGCGAGTTCGTCCAGTGCCTGTTTTACCTCTGGATGACGCGCCAGCATCTCTTGGCGAAACACGGGCACAGCTTCGTAAGGTGGGAAGTAATGTCGGTCGTCCTGCAGAACGAACAGGTCGAGCGCAGCGATCAAGCCGTCGGTAGTGTTACCGGCGGCGACATCGATTTGCTTGTCCTTTAGGGCGCGGGCTAGCAGACCCAGATCCATTATCCGAGGTGGCTCGGCGAAGCGCAGACCGTAGGTTGCTGCCAGGCCTTTGTAGCCGTCAGGACGTTCCATGAACTCGTAACCGAATCCGGCGCGCCACTTCGGCGTGTGGGACGCTGCCTGCGAGATGGTCTTGAGGCCTAGACGACGAGCGTCGTCTCCACGAATTTCAATGGCAAAAGTATCGTTGAAGCCAAACGCTGAGCCAACTGTGAGCCCGAAGCGTCTCGCGTATTCGTCTTTGACCTGTTGATAGACTTGTTCGCTGCTAGCATTGGGTTTTTCCTTCAGAATCGCGGTAAGCGCAGTGCCCGTGTATTCGGGATAGATGTCAATGCGGCCGCCGAGAATGGCCTGGTGGCAGATGTAGCTGCCGGCAAGATAGAAGCGGCGCTCGACCGGCAAATGAGTTTTGGCTTCGATCTGCTGGGCGATAATTTCACCAAGGACGAGTTGTTCGGTAAAGTTCTTAGATCCAACGACGATGCGATTCTCGCGCGAGGGACCGCATGCGCTGAGCAGTATTAACAGAAGAAATGATAGACAGACAATCAACTGGCTTGCTGTGCGCGGATTGGAGGGCAGGGCGCGGAGAATCATGTTGAAAAACCCAGTTATCAGTTGCCGGTTCTCAGTTCTCAGCTTTTCTCAGCGGGGACTAAGGCGTTTCTCCAGCCATCCCAGGCCGACGTCCGCCGTGATTGCCAGCACCGCAGCCGGGATGGCTCCCGCCAGGATGAGTTGATTGTTCACCATCGCCAGTCCGCGAAAAATATATTCTCCCAAACCTCCGGCGCCGATAGCCGCAGCAATGGTTGCCAATCCGACCGACAACACAGTAGCCACGCGCACGCCAGCGACAATCACCGCAAGAGCCAGCGGAAGTTCGACTTGCCACAAAAGTTGCCGTCCGGTCATGCCCATGCCGCGTCCAGCCTCCACGACGGCTGGATCTACTCCCTTGATGCCGGTGTAGGTATTGCGGATGAGCGGGAGAAGTGCGTACAGAGTGAGCGCCAAGATGGCAAGGCGATCGGCGCGCGCACCGATCCAAGGCGCGGGCAGGAGGAAGCCGAACAAGGCCAGACTGGGGATGGTTTGAATAACATTGGCGCTGCCCAGAACCGGTTTGTTTAGCGCTGGCCAGCGAGTGATGGCGACGCCGAGCGGAATTCCAATCAGCACCGCAAGCGCAGTGGAAGCGCCGACCAGCCAAAGGTGCTCCAGCGTAAGTTCCAATACCTCGGTATGGTTCTGCACCATGAATTGCCAAACGTTCACGGGTGTCCTCGCTTTTTGTCGTTCTTGAAGTTGGTCCCGAAGGCGTCTACATAGGCCGCGACCAGGGGTTCGATTGAATTCACAAATTGATCGGGCGTACCAACCGTGACCAGGCGCCCCGCCTCCATTAGAGCGATGCGTGTGCCGAACAGAAGAGCTTCCCGCAAATCATGCGTGACAAAGACAACCGTTTTCTGTAAGCGTTGCTGCAGAGCCACAAATTCACGCTGTAGTTCTGCGCGAGTGATGGGATCGAGCGCGCCGAAAGGCTCGTCCATCAGTAAAATCGGAGGATCGGCCGCCAGTGCCCGAGCTACCCCGACTCTTTGACGCTGCCCGCCCGAGAGTTCGCGCGGATAACGCGAAGCGAGCTGGCCGTCGAGACCAACGAGTTGCAGCAACTGCTGAACGCGTGGGCGAATGCGGTCGGCGGACCAGCCTTCAATCTGCGGAACTAAACCGATGTTGCGCTCAACTGTGAAATGGGGAAACAATCCGACTTCTTGAATGACATATCCAATCATGCGACGCAGGCGGATCACGTCCCACTCCTGAGTGGAGCGCCCATCCACGCGGACTTCACCCTCGCTTGGTCTTAACAGGTGATTGATCAGTTTTAAGGTCGTGGTTTTGCCGGAACCGCTGCGACCCAGAAGCACGAGAGTTTCGCCGCGTTTCACTTCCAGGTTGAGTTCATGAAGCAACGCCTGGCCGTTGTCAAGACGATAAGTAACCTTGCAAAACGCCACGACGAGATGATTGTCGGAGGCGTCGTTCATAGCGGGACCATCGGGACATTCTCCCCTATCTCCGAACGACTAGAGACGCTGCTCGAACTGGTAGGCTGTCGCCGGCAGCCCTGTGATTCGGATTCCAGAGTGGCCTTTGTGGCGAATATTGAGGCCTATAAGGAGTGCTGTTATCTGTTCGACGATACGCGAATTCTCAAGCTTGCCCCCATCGATGGCCCGCACGCCTGGAATCTTTGCGGCCAGTGAGCGCACTACCTCATTGGCATTTGGGTCATCGCCGCAAACGATCACATCGCATTCCACCGGGCCGTCCCCATTCAAGAGGTCGGCAGAGGCGTTCTGGAATGCGGCGACCACCGATACGCCTTTGGGGGCGAGTTCGGCCGCTTCTTGGGCGGCAGAGCCCTGCCAAACGCCTAGGGTGCGGGTAGCCCGTCCGCCTACGCTGGCGGCCAAAGGCACCGTGGTGTCAACCAGAACGCTGCCTGCACGGATTACCGGCTTGATCTGCTTGAGCAGAGCAGCATGGCCTTCAAACGGAACTGTCAGCACGACTAGTTCGGCGGCGGCGCAGGCGGCATTGTTTTCATTGCCCGAAACTTGCGCCTCGATGCCGGCTGTGGCCTTGATTCTTTCCGCCGCATCTTGCGCGCGCTTGGCGTCCCGCGATCCGATGATGACCGTTTCACCTGCCCGTGCCCAACGCAGCGCCAAGCCGAACCCTTCCGGACCCGTACCCCCGAGAACCGCGATGGGTCGCGGCGTAGTCACGCAAACTCCGGTTCGCAGACGTGCCCAAGGGTTAACTGCTCTGGTCGCAACTTGAGGTTGATGCGAGTGTAGGTGGTATTTCGTTCGGCGGGAATGCGGCCAATTTCGAGGATAAGCGATTGGAATTCTTCAGGGCTGGTGTATTGCCCAGCCGTGGCGCCAGCTTCGCGGGAAATGTTCTCTTCCATCAACGTCCCGCCGTAATCGTTCGCACCCGCGTGCAGGCAGAGTTGAGACAAACGGCGGTTCAGCTTCACCCACGAAACCTGGATGTTGTTAATGGAGCCTGCCAGCAGCACTCGCGCGAGAGCGTGGATCTTAAGATGCTCGGCCAGTGTGGGACCTGGCCGCGAAATCCCCTGATGGAACAACAGCGTGTTCTGGTGCACGAATCCGAGCGGCACGAATTCAGTGAAGCCGCCAGTTTCGGCCTGGATTTCCCGGAGCAGCATCAACTGATTGACCCAGTGGGCCGGCGTCTCTACGTGTCCGTACATCAGTGTGGACGTGCTGCGGATGCCGCAACGGTGCGCGGTGCGAATAACCTGCTTCCACTGTCCGGTCGAGAGCTTATTGCGCGAAAGCACCTCGCGAACATCGTCGTCGAGAATTTCAGCGGCGGTTCCTGGCAGAGTATCGAGACCATTGTCGCGCAACATGGATAGGTAATCTCCCAGAGGCATGCCAGTCAATTCGACGCCGTAAACTATTTCCATGGGCGAGAAAGCATGAACGTGCATCCGGGGAGTGACTTTTTTGACCGCGCGCAAAATGTCGCGGTAATAAAACGCAGGCAAGCCGTGAGGTAACCCGCCCTGAATGCAGACTTCAGTCGCGCCAAGATCCCAGGCTTCAAGCGCTTTCTGTCCAACCTGATCCGGGTTGTGGAAGTAGGTATCGGATTCGCGCGGGCCCCGGCTGAAAGCGCAGAACTTGCAGCCCACAAAACAAATGTTTGTGAAATTGATATTGCGATTGACGACGTACGTGATCAGATTTCCCACCAGATCACGGCGCAAAGTGTCTGCGGCAACCAGGAGGCCGAGAAGATCGTCGCCCTCGGCATTGGCCAGGTGTTTGCGCTGTTGGGGGGAGAGCACGCCACCGTCCTGGTATTCCAAAACCTCATCGAGCGCAGCGCGCGACTCTGAGGTCATGCGCGGCGCGATCTCAGGCCAGTCGAGAGAAGGAAAGTTCTCCAGTTCCGAATCTGTCAGAGTACGAATCACAGACCCTCCTAAGGCGACCTTTCAGCGAAACAGGTCATGCTCTGACGCGCGAATCAACTCACTAGCCGTGCCCCGTCCCGGCGAATAGCGGAAACCTCGAATGATACACGCTGGCGTGCGAGCTAGCTTGCCGCAGACCAGGCCCGCCGCGCAAGCCAGTTCATCCGCGACAGCCTCAATACTCACACGCAGAGCATAACGGTACGGATCGCGGCGCCTCCGGTAGTCGTGCAGCGGCTTCATAGCGGCGACGCCGATGGCTACCTCGGTCAGTCCTTCGCGCCAGGGTCGGCCGAAACTATCAGTGATGATCACGGGAAGGGAAAGTTTCAAACGCTTTTTCAGTTCACGATGGAGAACTGCGGCGGAACTATCAGGATTTTTTGGAAGCAACAAGGCGTGACTGCCCCCATCTACGTTGGAAACATCCACACCGCTATTGGCACAGATCAGTCCGTGGCGAGTCTCCGTAATCAGGACTCCGCGCTTGCGGCGAACCACGCGTTTGCTCTGCGCGAGAGCCAATTGCATTACCCGTGCGTCAAGATGATAGCGGCGGGCCCAGCCACGCGAAGCGGCGGTCGGTTTGATCTTATTCAAATCCACCAGCTGCCCTTCGGTTTTGGAGACAATCTTGTGTTTCACGACCAGGATGTCTCCTTTTTTCAGCGACAGCTTTTGATGCCTTAGCGCGCGCACAAGTTTTTCTGACAACGAGTCTCCCGGCCGTATTTCATCTGGCAAAGAAACCGGAATAATCCGCAGCTCCCGAGGGTGGTCCGCCTGAGTCATTTACTCATTCGCTGCCAGAGGCAGACTGGCCAAGTCCCAACGCCGGATTAACTGCTGGGCGCGGGTTTCGCCAGGGGCGACCGCGAGCTCGGCAAGATCGGGGGGACTGTCGACGTCCAGTGCGATGCCGGGAAGCGAGAGTACGACACAGGGTTTCTGAGTGGCGCGGGCAGCGGCCATATGCGGTTTGAAGCTGTCGTTGCCGAAGCGCAAGGGAAACAGGGCGGCGGGACGACGCCAGATTGCATTCGTACCCCGGCCGTCGGCGGCGGGCGCGAGGACAGATCCTTCAGGAGGCGCAACCTCGAAAATCTTTTCCAATTCCCAGGCCTGGATCAGCGGAATGTCGCCAGGGATTACGAGCGTGCTCTCCACGCCGCGTGATTGGCAGACCTGTGTCGCCATCTCAATCGCATCGGTTTCACTGCGGTTGGCATGATCGGGAATCACGGCAAAATTAAACTGTTGCGCCAGGTAGAGAGCGAAGGGATCGCTCGTGACTACGCTGACCTCGTGAGGACTTACGCATGTCGCCAGGGTGTCAAGCACATCGAACAACATGCCTTGCGCCAATTCGGTTCGGGCGGACTGGTCGGCTATCGACGCGAGCCGTTGCTTGGCGTTGGCAAGATTCTTGACGGGGACGAGAATCATGATGGGTCCGAGGCGGCGCGGGCTGCGTTTTCTCCGGAGACGAGCGCGAGCACCTGGCGCGCAAGCGCAGCCTTTTCGTCGGGGGTATTCATAACAGTCTTGGCGCAGTGAACGCGTAATCCCGACCGTCGCAACTCTTCCGCGGGCTGGGCATCGCGAGTATCGACAACCAGAATGTCCAGGAATTCCCGGTAGACCTGGGCAATTCCGGCAATGGAAACTGGCAGAGCTTGGGAAGCCATCAAAATTCCGGCTGGGCCGGAAACCGCGGCTCCGCCGACAATTGGACTGACAGCAGCCACAGGCGCCCGCGTTTGCTTCAACGCATTGGTGATACCTGGCACCGCCAGAATGGGACCGATGCTGGTAACTGGGTTGCTCGGCGCCAGCAACACGACACTAGCCGACATGATGGCATCAATCACGCCCGGAGCAGGCTCAGCATCGGCGGCTCCGGCGAGGCGAACAGATTTCACTGGGTCTTGAAACCAGCGTTGCACGAAATATTCTTCGAAGCTAAGCTCGCCCACTGGCGTATCGACCCGAGTTTCGACTCGAGAGTCGCTCATGGGGAGAATACGGGCCTGAACTCCCATCTTGCCCGCAATCTCCGCGGTCACCTCCGTCAGCGTCTTTCCCTGCGTCAACAGTTTCGAACGAAACAGGTGAACAGCGAGGTCACGGTCGCCAGTGTGGAACCAGATCGGTTCTCCCAGCTCTCCCATGGCCTGCAGGCAGAAAAAGGTGTCTCCCTTCACGCCCCAGCCGCGTTCTTTGCTGAGCACGCCCGCGAGTACGTAGGTAATCGAATCCAGATCGGGGGATACGTACAATCCCCACCACTCGAGATCGTCCCCGGTATTAACGATGATGGTGAGTTCCTTGGCGGAAACCACCTGCCGAAGACCGTCTACGAATTTGGCACCTCCAGTTCCGCCGGTAAGCACAACAATCATGCCGCGGTCGCCCTCCAAGCGTAGCCTTCGCGATCCGCCGCTGCTTTGACCTTTTTCGCGAGAAGCCCCGGACCAGCGGTAACGGCAGGCAAGAACTCAGGATAAATCGGAAGTCGCGGTCGCAAGCTATATCCCTTCACTTCAGTGCGCAACCTAAGCTCTTCCAGATGCGGCCACGGTTTCTCGGGATTGATGAAATCGGGCGTCAAGGGCGAGATCCCTCCCCAGTCGTTAATGCCGGCGCCGAGCAGTTCATCGTAATACGGAGCTGAAAGGTTGGGCGGAGCTTGAATATTGAGGTCCGGCAGCAGCAATCTCGCCACCGCCACCGTGCGGAGCATCTCGCTGTGGGTGGGCTCGGACCAGTCCTGCATCGGAATGCCGGGCTTGGCGCGAAAGTTCTGGACGATGACCTCCTGGATGTGCCCGTAGCGGAGGTGAAGTTCGCGAATAGCAAGGAGTGTGTTCACCCGATCCTCAGGGGTCTCACCGATTCCGACGAGCAAGCCAGTAGTAAAAGGCACATTCTGTTTGCCGGCTTCTTCGATTGTGCGCAAGCGTTTGCTGGGGATCTTGTCGGGCGCGTTGTCATGCGCAGCGGCGGGCCGAAGCAGGGCGTCGCTGGTGGTCTCCAGCATCAGCCCCATACTGGGTGAAACCGCCGCCAGGCGCCGGATCCACTCGGCACTCAGCAGCCCGGGGTTGGGATGGGGGAGCAGAGTAGTTTCACGCAGCACTAATTCGCACATAGCTTCGAGGTAGTGCAGTGTCGAGTTGTAACCCAGGCGTCGCAGCGTCTCGCGCATCTCGGGAAACGCGAGCTCGGGTTTGTCGCCCAGGCTGAAGAGGGCCTCGGTGCAACCCATCTTCTCTCCGGCGCGAGCTACCTGCATCACTTCGTCAGGGGTCATAGTGTGCGCGCCAGCATCGCCCGGATCCCGCCGAAAGACGCAATAGCCGCAATAATCCCGGCAGAGGTTGGTGAGAGGGATAAAGACTTTACGAGAGTAGGTAATGATGTCTGGCTTGAAGCGCTGCTTAGCCGCGACCGCAGCGGCAAGGAGCCCGGGGAGTTCGTGCTCGCCCGCGCGAATTAGTTGGCAGGCCAGTGCGCGGGACAGAGGCAAGCCGGAGCGTAGTTCGTCCAAGTGGGTATGGGAGACTGGAATCAAGGTTGTGTGCTCGGCGGCCACGGTTTCTTATATAGATTCCAAACAAATGGTTAACAAACGTCTAGTGTTCAGTCGTTTTCCAACTCGATATCAATGCTACTGCAAGAGCAACGCCAGACACGGGAATCATACATGAGAATGTAATTGCGTCGCAGCTTCTGCATGCGGCTAAAGCTACGATATCCGCCGAGAAGAGCATCGCCTGCTCACGCGAAGCACCCGCCATAAACGCGATCCAGATTTTGCGCAGAGAGGGTTGAATTGTTCAACACTTGACTTCTCCAACATGTGAGCGCAAGATATCGCGCATTCCGCTCAAGCTCGTCCGTGTCAAGCGTCATTATGGAGCACTCGCAAATCCACCGAGTCAGCGTTGCCGATCAGGTGGCATCGGTCCTGCGGCAGAGGATTCTTAACGGCGAATTGCGTCCCGGAACTCCGCTCCAGGAGGTGCCCCTCAGTGCATCCCTCGGCGTATCGAGGAATACGATGCGGGAAGCCACCCGCATTCTGTCACTGGAAGGCCTGCTCAAACGCAGCGTCCACCGCGGGGTAGCGGTCTCCCAGCTCTCCCTGAAGGATGTTCAGGAGATCTACCAGCTGCGGCGGATGTTGGAAATCCCAGCAATACTCGCGGCCAAGTC
>Ga0210384_10005143_pt1 | contig 14360 bp, 9 predicted proteins | sample IncBWH2MmetaG_FD_160574 | JGI IMG/M metagenome (GOLD analysis project Ga0210384, IMG submission 160574) | Forest soil microbial communities from Barre Woods Harvard Forest LTER site, Petersham, Massachusetts, United States - Inc-BW-H-2-M | ecosystem: Environmental > Terrestrial > Soil >...
GTATGAGCCGCATCGAGAAAGGATTAGTCAGCGCCAGCGCCAGCGCCACCGCGATGCCGCTAGGCAGTCTAGCTTCGATGTTGGAGGAAGTCATCGGTAGGCCCGTGGTCGATGAAACAGGAATCGCGGGCGTGTACGACTACGAACTTCGCTGGGACCCGCAGAAGCCCGAATCTGTCCTCTCCGCAGTGCGCGAGCAGCTTGGACTCGAATTGCGGGAAGCGAAACGCCCAATCGAGTTCCTGATCGTCGAACCCAAGCCCACACCTGCTCCATCCAAGCCCTGACGTGCAAAGCTCATGAGACCATGTTCTCACGACTCAGTTCAAGCCGTCACAACCCGCACGTAGATGCAAAACAGCTTGTGGAGCTTGCAGCGCGAGCCAGTGCCCGGTAATGTTCGGGTTACCGGTAAAGTTCCTCTGCCCACCCTACAAATTTAACATTGAGCACATTCTGTCCCTTTGGTACTAGCGGTCTATCGTCATACGCGCATCCGCGTGCCATGCTGTTGGAGGGTCCTTCCTGGTTATTTCGCTGAGATTTCTCGATGGGAACACATCCATGAATTTTGTGACCAGGGCCATGATGACAGCCTTCTTTCTGTGCGCGTTGGTTTCCATGGCGCGAGCGCAAGCACCGGTACAGACCTCGACTCAGGCGACGGCACTGCCGCCGGACAATGACTTCTACTCTCTTCGAGGGCCCGCCGCTGCGGGGGACGCCCAGGCGCAATTCGCCATGGCGAACCACTATTTCTACGGGCTGGGCGTTCCCCAAGACTACAGGCTGGCTCTACTCTGGTATAACAAGTCCGCTAACCAGGGCTTCGCTCCTGCACAGAATCTACTGGGCTACATGTATCAGCATAAGTTCGGTGTACCGCGGGATTACAAGCGCACCCTAGCCTACTACCGTTCCGCAGCGAACCAGGGCTATGCGCTCGCGCAGTACAATCTGGGCGGCATGTTCGAGGATGGTATTGGCGTCAAGCGTGATTACAAGCAAGCCCTTGATTGGTACCGCAAGGCGGCCGACCAGAATCTCTCGCAGGCGGAGAAGCAAGTCGGCTACTTTTACCAGTGCGGATATGGGGTAAAGCGGGACTACGCTCAGGCCCATGCTTGGTATCTCCGTGCCGCGGGCCACGGCCACTCCGACGCCGAAAACCAGTTAGGCTACTTTGCCGAGGAAGGATGGGGCCAACCCCAGAATTACGCCGAGGCTCGTTCCTGGTTTTACAAAGCCGCGGAGCATGGCAGCGACACCGCCAAGGAAAATATCGGTTACATGTTTCAGAACGGCCTTGGCGTGCCGACCGATTATGCCAAGGCCATGTCTTGGTTCGTCGAGGCTGCGGCGCACGGGAACACCGACGCGGAAAATCAGCTCGGCTGGATATATCAGCATGGCCAAGGCGTCGAGCCCGACGATGCTAAGGCCGTGACCTGGTACCGCATGTCTGCCGATCAGGGCAATCGGCGCGGCATCGACAATCTCGACGCTTTCAAAGAAGTGCTGGAGGACCGCGGCTCGGGGTTTTGGGAAGCCGCCAACTCCCAGGTCACTGATCCTGCCATCGCACGGGCTCAGCGCTGGGCGACAATCCAGGATCTTCAGCGCCGCATTGCCGGATTGGAGGGCGACGCACAAAACCAAGACGAACTTGCCAACCAACTAGAACATACCGGCAAAGGCAAAAACGATGCGATCACCAAGATTTTCAATGCGATCGGCAGCGTCCCCGCCGTCAAGTACCACATGGACGCGGCAAAGTATCGCGACGAAGCTGCGCGTTTGCGTGAAGAACTGGCTAGAGTCGAGAATCAAGACAAATCTTCCGCCCCTGATCCCTGACAGTGCTTCTTCCCGCATCGGACGGATAGATCTCCCTATACCTGAAAAACTCACGGTTGCTCCAATAGAATTCACTGCTGTATTCGCCTCTCGCTCGAACTCTTTTTGCCCTCGGCTGATTCCGGCTTGCTGGCACATTCGCTCGATACTCTCGCCAAAAAATCCACGTCTACTCGGGTCGAGGAGCCGACATTGTTATGCAATCAACTGAACCGAAGGATCTTCCTTTCGACCCACCAGAATCAACTTCTCCAAGACGCGCGGACGGGGCGTGGGGCTGCTGTACTTTTCCCCGGCGCCGGGTCTGAATCGTGACAATTTCGCGTATAATCCGCCCATCCTCGTAGGTCAAAGGAGGACCTGAACATGTCGCTAAAATACAATGTTCGGCAAACTAGTGATGTCGCGATTCTCGATCTGAACGGACGCTTGAGCCTCGGTGAAGCACTAGCCTTCGGTCCCGGCAGCGGTCTCGTGCTTAGCGAAACCATTCGCGAATTGGCCAAGAAGGGTCAAAAGAAGATTTTGCTCAACCTTGCAGGCGTGACTTACGTCGACAGTTCTGGCGTCGGGCAGCTCGTGGGTGCGTTGACGACTGCGCGCAATCAAGGTGGCGATATCAAGCTGCTAAAGCCGTCTATCCATGTCCTCGATCTGCTGCGAACCACCAAACTGGACGGCGTGTTCGATATCCAGGAGGACGAAACCGCTGCGATCCAGTCGTTCTCTAGAGGCGCCGGAGCAACCGCGTGATTCGAGTCCTTCCTTGCTGCCCGACCCCAGGGGCGAAGAATCCCCCGCCAGCGTTGCGAAGACGAGACTGATCCTCTGTGTGTTCCTATTCGCGTGCGCGAACGTTGGCCGAAGAACCCTTCTGGTCTGGCGCCAAGCATATCTCCGGTTGATACGGCGTTATCAGACCTAGAGGTTCTGCAAGGGAAACGAATCCAAATCTTTGTATTCATCGAGTTGACGAGGTTCCACCTCCGGCCCATCTGGGCTAGCTGTCCAGAGGGAAGTGTTCCGATATATACTGCGGCTCTCCCCAGGACCAAGCAAGAAATCTTGCCGCAGGTCCATTGATGAGGTGAACCCTGTCATTTCTCCGAGCAAACGACGGCGTGACGATCAAAGCTGCAGTCGTTGGAAACGGCCCAAGAAATGCCAACCGCAGGACGAGCGGAGCTAACGCCGTAGGGGATGGCGCGGAGCGCGAAATTGCGCAAAATGCGGCCTTCCACCTTCTGACTTTCTTTCGAGCAACTCGTCCCATCTCGTCACTCGTGGCTGGAGCAATGTCCGCGTCAATTCTGATCACCGTACCAGGCCGTTTGTCTCGCCTGAGCGTCGCCGCAGGCCTCGCGATGACAGCTTTAGCGATGTTCGGCTTTGTGGTCAACGATGTGTTTGATTACCACAAGGATGCTGCAGCTGGTGTGCGGCGGCCCATCGCTGAAGGAGAGCTATCTATAAGAGAGGCAGTAATTCTTGCGGTCGGCCTGCTCGCCTTGGTGTTTCTATTGTCGACGATCGTGGCCTCAGGTGGAAAGGTGCTGGCCATAACGAGCCTGGGGCTTGTTGCGTACTCGCCGATCGCGCAGCGATATCCGCTCGGTAAGGGAGCCCTTGTGGCCGGCCTGTGTTGCAGTCCTTTGCTCTATGGTTCGGTTGTGGGTGGTATTCCATGCCCCTGGTTCTCCTATACGACCCTCGCTTGCTTCGTGTTTGGACGCGAAACTCTGATGGATGCGGAGGAGCTGATAGGCGACCGCCTCGCCGGCCTGGCGACAATCCCGGTTGTCCTCGGTTGTCGTCGCGCCCGGCGAATCGGCATAGCAGTAATGTTCTTATCAACAATCGGCCTCGTGGTCGTCGCGCGGAGTAACGTCGGTAGAATTGCGGCCACGGCGATGCTGCTCTGCTTAGTGTGTGTGTTCCTCTGGCCGGGTCTCAGCGACGCCACACGCATCAAGTTGTCTCGCATCCCGATGCTGGTGGGAGCCGTGGCCATTGCCATTGGCAGCAAGTAGCCGCGAGTAAGGTGATTCCCACGTTCGAGCTCTCCAAGTGGTACGCGGACTGCACGAGTGACGATGGCGGCGCCCTGATTATTTACCACGCGGAGCTGCGTTGGCGAGCGTCCGCCATTCATTACGCGAGTCTGCTCATTCACCGGGGCGGACTCCCCATGCGCAGCCTGTTCTCGCTGCGGAAGAACCCCCCGCCTGTGGTGCACGATGGAAAAATCGTTTGGAAGTCGTCGGCGTGGAACGCCGAGGGCAGTTGGTGCGATGTCGGTTCTGCACTCCGGGAGGTTTTGATCGAATCGGAAGCCGGTTCTGTTGAATGGAACTGCGTCGCGCCGCGGTCTGTCGCAGAGATCCGCATCGGTGACGGACGACCGCACCGAGGATGGGGATACGTGGAACACCTGCGGATATCCATACCGCTCTGGCGTCTGCCCATCCGTCAGTTGCGCTGGGGCCGATTCGTCAACGTCACCGATGCCCTGGTTTGGATCAGCTGGCGCGGTTCCAACAACGGGCAGACGGTCTATTACAACGGCTCGTCTGTTTCCGCCCGAACGATCAGCGATCACGAGATCGTGCTGACGGATGGTGAAGCCGTCCTTTGCCTTGACAAAGGCACCGTGCTGCGGGAAGGCGCTTTGGGAGCTACCGTGCTGTCAGTTCTTCCCGGCTTCAAACGGCTCTTCCCTGCGAGCATCCTGGGCATCCATGAGTGCAAATGGCTCAGTCGAGCGGTACTGCGGCGGCCCGGCCGAGCAGACTCCTTTGGGATGGCGATTCACGAGGTAGTCGAATGGCCGTGAGCTCGTTTGGCAAATGGCTGTACGGGGCGATATTTGTGTTGTTCGTGCCGATCGCTTTGACGGCCTGGGCCATGGCGACCGCAGATACGGTGCGCATCCCACCCATCGTTTCGCCGACGTTCGGTCTTATGATCGCTACGGCCGGCGGCTTTCTTCTGACAATGGGAATGGCCAACCTGTGGGTCTACGGCGGCGGACTTCCGATGAATGCTTACCCTCCTCCCCGATACGTTGCACAAGGTATCTTTCTCCTACTTCCACATCCCATCTACACCGGTTTTACGATGCTCTGCGTTGGCGTCTCCGTCACAGTGGGCTCAGCCAGCGGATTGTGGCTGGTCTCACCGATTGTGGCTCTCAGTTGCGCCGCGCTCGTGCTCGGATACGAGCGGCATGATCTCCGTGAGCGATTTGGTCGCGCGTCGATGAGCTTGCTGCCAGCAGCCGGTCCAACGTCTCCGTCAACGTCGGAGCGCTTGGCTTGTTACGCCTTTGTGCTGCTGCCGTGGGTTGTGCTCTACAAAGGCGTGGTTGCCCTGGGAACTCCGCCCGACGCGATCGCCGCCTGGCTGGCATTCGAGCGATCCCTCCCAGTGCTGGAATGGTCAGAGATATTCTATGCCAGCGCTTACTTCTTCATCGGGCTCGCTCCGCTTCTCGCGCGAACCCGAGATGATCTCCGCACATTCTCCGTGCGCGGACTTTGGGCGATGACTCTCGCGGTTCCACTCCTTCTGGCGGTTCCGCTCACAGCGCCGCCCCGCCCGTTTACGCCCAATACGATGCTCGGCCACTGGTTGGCTTGCGAACGAATGCTGGACGGCCCCGCGACCGGGTTTCCTTCGTTTCGCGTGATCTGGACTATGCTGGCCGCCGAGGTTTACGCCCGGCGATGGCCCAGGGGAGCGTGGTGGCCCCTCGGCTGGGCACTTCTCATTTCCGGCAGTTGCGTAACTACGGGTCAGAATGCACTGGTCAACGTGCTTGCCGGCTTTGCGATCGTCGGGGTTGTTACGCGCGGTGCGGCCTTCTGGGAGGCCATCCGGAGCGGAGCCGAGCGTATCGCCAACTCCTGGAGAGAGTGGAGAATTGGCTCAGTTCGCATCATCAACCATGGCATCTATGTCGGCCTGGGAGGAACTTTCGGACTTTGGATCGCCGGTTCACTCGTCGGTTCTGAACACCAGACAGCGGTCCTCGTTGCTGGGTTTGCTGCTGTGGTTGGGGCGGCACTATGGGCCCAATACATCGAAGGATCGTCCCAGCTTTTGCGCCCTTTTGGCTACTACGGCGGCTTGCTCGGCGGGATCCTTGGCGCCCTCGTGGCACCGCTGTTCGGTGCGAGCGCGTGGCTCATTCTCGCTGCGTTCTCAGCCGGCGGACCTTGGGCCCAAGCCATGGGCAGGCTGCGCTGCCTAGTGCAGGGTTGCTGTCACGGGAGGCTCGCGCCCGACTCGCTGGGGATTCGCTACACTCACCCGCGCTCGCGTGTTTGTCGACTGACCGCTTGGGCTGGTTTGCCGCTCCATCCCACGCCCGTATACTCGATCCTGTGGAACGGTTTTGTTGCCTCGGCCATAGCACGCTTGTGGATCCTGCATGCACCCCTGCATCTCATTTCCGGAATCTATTTCATTCTCACTGGCCTGGGGCGCTTTGTGGAAGAGGCTTGGCGCGGTGAACCGCAAACACCTGTCTTTGCGCGCCTTCGGTTGTATCAGTGGGCGGCCGTTGCAAGCGTCGTCGCCGGAGCGCTCATGACGGCTCTGGGTCACGGCGGCCCGGCGCCAACTCCTCACTTTGAATGGCGTGTGTTACTGGCCTCCGCAGTATTCGGTGCGTTCGTCTGGTTCGCGATGGGCGTGGACTTCCCAAACTCCAGCCGCCGCTTCTCACGATTGGTCTAGTTCGTGCAACTACTGCCGAACCGTCTCGCATCACGCGTTGGTTTGAACTTGACCCGTTAGCCGGCCAAGCGGAAATGTGGGTCCGCCTCGACCTATTGCTGTCTGTTCCCGAGTGACGGGGAACTGGCAGTGACTCCGCTTGCCTGATGAGTCACATTATCGGAGAAGTGGTTTTGGGCCCATTTTGACTTGATGTCCGGTTTCGGCGTTATCAGACAATCATGTGGATTATTTCGGAGTGCCATGATCCGACCAGAATCGGCGACAAAATATAACGAGGTCTTGCGCTTCACTCCTCTCGGAGGGTGCGGATGGGCTCGACGAGAGTGGCACGGTAAGCGGGCAGGACCGTAGCCAGAAGGCCGACCGCGACAAGAAGTAGTGCAACCATTACGAAGGTGAGCGGATCGGTTGCGCGGACGCCAAAGATGAGGGACGACACGACGCGTCCCAAAGCGAGCGCAGCGGCAAAGCCAATACAGACGCCGAGTAGAATCGGCTTCATCCCATCGGCAACCACCATCCTCAATACGTCGAAGTGTGACGCGCCCAAGGCCATTCGAATGCCGATCTCGCGAACGCGGCGGCGAACGGCGTAGGAAAGCACGCTATAAATGCCAAGTGCAGTAAGCACCAGCGCGAGCCCAGCGAATGCGGCGAGCAAGAACATGTTGGAGCGCTGAGGTGATAAAGAATTGGAAATCAATTCGTTCATGCTCATCACGTCTGTGACGGGCGTTTCCGGGTCTACTTCGCGCACAGCGCTGGTCACCGCGGAAACAGTGCCCATGGGGTCTGTGCTGGTACGCACGGCGAGGCTCATACCAAAGGAGCGCCACGGTTCGGAGGGAGGGGCGTAGATTTGGTCCAGCGGCCAATAGACCGTCGCAACCGGCCGGGTCTCGTCCAAAGAATCCAGTTTCACATCGCCTACGATTCCCACGATTTCGCGAACCGCATTCGGGTAGAAGGTCAACGTGAGATGTTGGCCGATGGGGTCCTGGTTGGGCCAAAAGCGCTTGGCCATAGACTCGCTGATAAGCACTGTGGGGGTTCTGCCCGCCACGTCGGAATCCGTGAGATCGCGGCCACGCAAGAGCGCGACGCGCATTGTATGCAAGTAGCCCGGACTAGCGAGGCGAACATCGACTTCGGGCTGGTCTGCCATGGGCACGACAGGCTGGCCTTCGATAGCAACAGGCTGGTGCGAGCCGCCGCCGCCCATGGGAAGGTCATCGATTACGCCGGCCGACTCCACACCAGGGGTAGCCCGAACCCGCTGGAGTACGCGCTCGAAGAAGGCGATTTGGGCGGCGGGAGTGGCAAACTTGTTGGCAGGAACAGAGATGGCCATCGTGAGAACGCTATTAGGGTCAAAGCCGGGTTGCACGTTACTGAGCTGCCACAGTGTTCGGACCATGAGTCCCGCACCGATCAGCAGAACCAAAGATAGGGCAACTTCGCAAACCACTAGCAGGCTGCGCGTCTTCCTTCCGCCCGAATCGGAGCTGCCTCGGCTCTGGCCTTGCTTAAGAGCTTCGTTCACATCCGTTTTCGTAAACCGCAGAGCCGGGAGAAGACCCGCGAGGACGCCTGCGAACAGCGCGAGAAGTGCGGTGAATGCGAGCACCCGACCATCGAGAGCGATTTCTGCGAAGCGCGGGAGTCGATCGGCGAGGAATTTGACGATCACAGACGTGCCAAAACTTGCCAGGAACAAGCCCAACGCGCCGCCAGCGAGCGAGAGGAGCACGGTTTCCGCCAGGATTTGACGCAGGATTGCGCCACGGCCGGCTCCGAGAGCCGTCCGAATGGCGATTTCTTTTTTTCGGGCGAGGACTTTACCGAGCACGAGATTGGCAACGTTGGAGCAGGCGATCAAAAGGACGAAGGCGACGGCGCCCAGCAATACGAGCAGTGCTAGGCGGACATCGCCAACCAGTTGCTCGCGTAAAGGACGGATCGTGGCGCCCCAACCTTTATCGTCCTCAGGATAAAGTTGCTCAAGGCGGGAGGAGATCGCGCTGATTTCGTCTTGCGCTGCGCGGATATCCACGCCCGGTTTCAAGCGACCGATGACCAAATAATTGTGATTGCCGCGGATGGCGCGCTTCTCATTGGTCCAGGCCAGAGGAACCCAGAGTTGAGCCCAGCTGGGAAACTTGAATTTTGCGGGCATGACGCCAATGACGTTGTAGGTCTCGCCGTCGAGAACGATGTTCCGGCCAACGACGCTTGGATCGCCGCCAAAGTGATCGCGCCAGAGCGCATTGCCGAGAACAACAACATGGCCCTGGCCGGGACGGTCGTCTTCCGGCGTGAAGGTCCGGCCGAGGAGCGGACGAACACGGAGTATCGAGAAGAAGCCCGGAGCGACCGGGGCTGCTTGAATCGACTCGGGCCGTTCTTTTCCCCCTACATTGAAACTGGCGCCACCATAGGCCGCCATTTCTTCAAAGGAACGGTTCTGGCTCTGCCAGTCGAGGTAATTCGCGGGGGAGACGGAGAATAGCGTCATTCCTGGGAAACTCTTTGCTGGAGGGACGTGCCAAATCTGCATGATGCGGGACGAATCCTGGAAAGGAAGGGGGCGGAGAAGGACGGCATTGACTACAGAGAAAATCGCCGTGTTGGCGCCAATGCCTAATGCCAGGAGGAGGACGGCGGTGGCAGAGAAGCCGGGATTACGAAGGAGGATACGAAAGCCGAGCCGAAGGTCGGAGATGAGGTTGCCCATGTGCAAATACTCCCTGGGGTCACCAAGTATAAGTGATCTGTCGGTGACATTGATAAGAGACGAACAAAATGGCCAAAGTGTTTCTGGGGAGAGGGCAAGCCGGATGTCCACGAGCCGAATCGAGGGTTCTCAGATGGGTTTCGTAGCCGAGAGAGGCGAGCCAAAAAGAATATGGGCCAGTGCCACCTCCAATATCGGCCACGATGGCAGGCGGAGTTGGCAGGAATCGCAGCACAATTCTCTTTGTTCGCTCGAACTCAAGTTGCCCTCTGGCAGAACTCAGCCTGTCGTGTTCGGGGTATTCAGCGTAATACTGCTCTATGGAACGTTTCGAATGTTCAGACATTGCGGCTATCTGAGCCTTTGGCGATGGTAGCCGGAACTTCAGATAAAGCCCCGCAGTCTCGAAGAACTCCTTGGCGTCACGGTTTCTTGTTTCTGGTCAACGACACTGCAACCTCCGGCCAGTGGAGGATAGGTCTTAGTGCTTTATCGAACGCGCGCAGAGCACCGCGCCCAATTTCGCGCCTTCGAGAAAACGCGCGTCCGATAAAGCTCTAGCGTTTACCCTTGATGAGCACTCGCTCGTCGGCTAGGGCTCCTTTGGGTGCCAGAACAACTGAATCTTGGGAAGCGCACTGCTCCACGAGATGTATCCAACGATTTACAGAACAATTATTCGTACCGCAAGGCGACGAGTGGATCGACGCGTGTGGCGCGCCGCGCCGGCAACAAACATGCCGCGACGCCCACTGCGACGACGACCGCGACGACCGCGGAAAACGTCCAAGGATCGCTGGCCGATACACCCCAGAGCTCACTTGAGAGCAGCCGGTTGGCGACAAAGCTGGTCGCGAGGCCGATCAGAATTCCCGCAATCACGAGAGCAAGTCCCTTGCTGAGGACCATCCGCAGAATGTCAGCGCGCTGTGCGCCGAGCGCCATGCGGATGCCGATTTCGTGAGTTTGCAGCGACACGGCATAAGCCATCACACTGAAAACGCCGATGGCCGCGAGCAGCAGGCCAATTCCCGCGAACGCGCCAAGCGAGACGAGACCAAACTCCGGCTGGGCGTATGAATATCGCTGCAGAAAGGCGGTGAGCGTTCCAGCTTCGCTAAACGCTACGTTGCGATCCACTGCCCAAATTTCCGTGCGGACACTGTTTAGAAGAGAAAGCGGGTCCACAGCTGTTCTGACCAGGATAGCGCGATTGGCATACGCAGTGACCGTGTAGGGAATGTAGGCCTGCGGCATCGGCGGGGCCTGCAAGCCCTGATTCTTAATATCGGCGACAACGCCAACGATTTCGAAGTAGGCGTCGTGCGGGGTTTGCGCGACCTGGTCGAACACGTCGAACTTGAACTGATGGCCGATCGGGTCATCCTTGGCGAAATAATTGCGAACGAAGGTTTGGTTGACCACCGCTACGAAGCGCCCCGAATCGACGTCGAATTCGGAGAGAAGCCTGCCGCGCAGGAGCGGAATCCTGAGCGTGCTGAAGTAGCCTTCGCTGCAGGTGTCGAACATCGTGTTCCATGCTTCGGAGTGCGTCTTTCCAGGTACGGTTACTTCGCTTCTTCCCGCGTCGTAGGGCGGCAAGGAGATGGTTTCCGCGGCGGCGACTACGCCCGGAAGTGCTGTAATGCGGGCCAGCGTTTGTTGGAAGAAAGCCTTCCTCTCCTGCACCGTTGTGTAGCTTCCCTTTGGAAATGTGATTTGCGCCGCCATGACATTGGAAGCGTCGAAGCCGAGATTGACGTGCATGAGGGCGTAAAGGGTCCGCGTCATCAGGCCGGCACCTGCCAATAGCACGATCGAGAGAGCTACTTCCACGATTACGAGGCCGGCTCGGAGTTTTCCATGGCGAAAGCCACCGCTCGCGCCCTTTCCGCTCCCCGTGAGACGCTTATTCAAATTGGCGCGCATAGAATGGATAGCTGGCGCCAGGCCGCAACCAAGAGTCGTGAGTACTGTGACGCCGATGGCGAACATCAGGACCACACGGTTCAATTCAATTACGGCTTCACCCGGAAGCATTGCCGGGATCACGGCAGCAACCATTCTGATACCACCGTACGCAAAAAGGCATCCGAAGGCGCCGCCCGCCACCGCCAAGACGAAACTCTCCACGAGAAGTTGTCGCACAAGCCGCCCTTGGCTTGCCCCGAGCGACGCCCGGACGGCAATCTCCTTTTCGCGAATTGTGGCGCGAGCGAGCAACAAGTTCGCCACGTTGCTGCATGCGATCAGAAGTAGCATGCCGACAGCGGCGAGCAGGACATAGAGAATATGCTTGGAATCGCCCACCACGTCGCTTGCGAGCGAATCAGTCCAGATCGTGAAGCGCTTTGGATAATCGTTCGGATAAACCTTGGCAAGGCGCCGGGCAATCACGTCTATGTCTGCTGCCGCAGCTTGCAGGGTGACTCCGGGCTTGCGGCGCTCCTCGCCAACGAGATATCGCGGGCGATTGTACTCGTCTCTCGCGTCGGCCGCGTTGCGGCTCAAACTCAGCGGGAAATAAACGCGAGCGCCGAAATACCGGAACCGTGGGGGCATGACGCCGACGAGGGTTCTGGACTCGCCATTCAGCGTTAACGCGGTTCCCAAAACTTTCGGGTCACCGTTGAACTGCTCTTCCCAAAAGCTGAAGCTCATGACGAGCACGGGCGGCGCGCCGGGCTTCCCGTCGTCGTCGGTGATCCATCGGCCGAGCAGCGGCATGACGCCAAGAAAGGGGAACGTGTTCGTCGTGACGTAGGCGCCCTGCAATTGCTGGGCTCCTCCGTTGGAGGAATAAAGCACGTCCGTGTAAGCTGTGCCCACCATGTCCGTGAAGACGTGGTTTTGTTCGCGATAATCGAGGAATTCAGGAAACGAGAAAGCGCCACGGCCTTGATTGCCCGCTCGCTCCACGTCGTGAATCTGGAAGATGGAGATTCCGTTGGCGTCCTTGTAGGGGAATGGGTTGAGCAGGCCGTCGTAGACAACGCTGAAGACAACCGTGGACGCGCCAATCCCCAATGCGAGCGCAAAGATGGCTAAGAGAGCAAAGCGGCGATCCTTGAACAGAGTCCGCACACCGTAGCGGAGATCCCGCCAGCAGTCTGCGATCAAATTTGTTCCACGCATATCGCGGCATTCTTCCCGGGCTTTTTCGACGCCGCCGAAAGCCCGCATAGCATTGGTCCGCGCTTCCTCCGGGTCCATGCCTGTCGCGATGTAGTCGAGCATTTTCGTCTCGACGTGAAACTTCAGTGCCTCGTCGAGATACATGTCCGGGTCCTTACGACGGAGCAGCGATCGCAGGTGTTTGCGCAGGGACATTATGAGGCCTCACGCATAGCGCAGAATTTTGGAAACTGCTCCCACCACGCGGCTCCAGTCCTTTCCTTTGCGCGCGAGCTGTTTGCGGCCATGCAGAGTCAGCTTGTAATACTTTGCACGGCGTCCGTTCTCGGTGGCCTTCGATTCCGCAGAGATCCAATCGAGCTGTTCCATGCAGTGCAGGGCCGGATAAAAGGAGCCTTCTTCTACACGCAGTGCTTCTTCTGAGATTTGCTGAATGTGCTGCGCGAGACCGTAACCGTGAAGCGGGCCCCGGCCCTGCATTTTCAGGGTCAGAAGATCAAGCGCGCCTTGCAGTTGGTCTTTTCCCAAGCGTGTCCCCTAGGTGTTTAGGGACACGCTGCCTCGTTGCCTGCGGATTGTCAAGTGTCTGGAGGGCGTTATGTCTGGAGGGCGTTGCGGAAGAAAAGCAGATTGGCGCGCGAGTCCCGTCTTTACGATACTGGCGGCTCTTAGCTGACCGGGCCAATCGCCGGCGGTCAAGAAGCTATCCCGAAACGCTAGAGTTTTATCGGAAGCGCGCATTTGAGGGCCGATTGTGCGTTGGCACGATGGTCTAGCGCGCTTCCGATAAAGCACTAGGACTTCTGGCCTGCGATGGGCGAAAGCCTTCATCCCATCGACGCGGATTTCCTCAGCCACCGCAAATTGGATTATTTAGGTTCAACGGAAGGCCACTGCGCACGCGGCTCTTCATAGGTCCTATCAGCAGCTCGCCCGGATATACCAGCGCCATGTTCACGCACCTGTCCAGCCGAAGCGTGTTCATCGATAACGACCGATATGTGAGAATCGATAAACACTGGCAGGTTACTCGCGATCTATCCCAGCGAGTGCTATACCACTACAAACCTTCGCGAACGGGACTTCTGGCCCGCCTTCGGTGGGCGGGAGGGTGCAGTTAGTTGCCGGTGAGGTGCGTGGCCTCTAAAATCGATAAGAATGCCCACTGCGATTGGTATCGACTTTGGCACGACGAATAGTTCGATTGCCCGCGCTAACGACACTGGCGAGGTTGCGTTTGCTCATTTCCCTTACATGGGCGAAGTGACGGCCGCCTATCGTTCGCTTCTCTATCTCGAGCAAGTAAAAGAGCGGGGTGTCATCGCACTCAAATCGTGGAGCGGACCGGAGGGTATCGAGCACTACCTCTCTGCAGACCACAAAGGACGGTTGATGCAATCGCTGAAGTCTTTTCTGAGCAATCGCAGCCTCCTGAGTACGGACGTTTTTGGCCGGAGACACACGCTCGAGGACCTGATCGCGCGTATCTTGAGAGACCTGCGTGAAAAGGCCGCTGCCCAGTTTGGTGTCCCCATTTCGAAAGCGGTAGTTGGTCGACCGGTACGATTTGTCGGAGCCGAAACCGAGGAAGAGGATTGCTGTGCGGAAAACCGTCTTAAGATGGCATTCAACATTGCTGGGTACGAGTCTGTGCAGTTCGAGCTTGAGCCGATAGCGGCAGCTCACTACTACGAGTCAACACTTGATCACGATGAACTCATTCTGATTGGAGATTTTGGAGGTGGCACGAGTGACTTTTCTTTGGTTAGGGTCGGTCCAAGTGTCCGTCGTAGAGGTAGAAGTGCGGCGGACCTTCTAGGCAACGCAGGCCTCGGTGTGGCAGGCGATTCGTTTGATGCGAAGCTCATTCGACATCTTTTGTCTCCCGCGC
>Ga0210384_10005144_pt1 | contig 14358 bp, 4 predicted proteins | sample IncBWH2MmetaG_FD_160574 | JGI IMG/M metagenome (GOLD analysis project Ga0210384, IMG submission 160574) | Forest soil microbial communities from Barre Woods Harvard Forest LTER site, Petersham, Massachusetts, United States - Inc-BW-H-2-M | ecosystem: Environmental > Terrestrial > Soil >...
TCAAAGCGCCTTCCAGTTCCGTGCGCGCGTGCGAGTAGTCCTTCAGATTGATCATGGCCGCTGCCATATCCACGGAACTGCGCAGCGAGAAATACTTCATGTGCATCGCATCGGCCTGTTGGATGGCGGTCCGAAGATCGCCTATCGCAGCTTGCGAGCGGCCCTCGGCCAGCGCGACACGAGCGAGATTCATCTTGGCGATCAGCGCCAGATCTTTTTCCTTATTTTTCGCCGCGATACCCGCCGCCTGCTCGTAGGCCGTGCGCGCGGCCTTCATGTCGCCACGATAAAAAGCCACATCCCCACGGGTGTTCAGCAACTCTCCCAGGACAGTTTCGTTTTTCAGGTCGCCTGCCATTTTTTGGGCTTCGTCCAGCAATGCTCCGGACTCGTCTCCCCGCCCCGCCAGCGCCAGCGCCCCGGCCAGATTCCTTAGGGCGTCGATCATTTCGCTGCTGTAGTCACTCGCCGTGCGATAACCCTTGACCGCATCCTGACTTGCGCCTACGGCGCGTCCAATATGTCCCTGATAGGTGTACACGCTGCCAATTTGATCGGAGACGGCAGCCGATCCCTTGGTGTTATTCGCCTTTCGCGAAATGTCCAGCGAACGCAACAGCGAAGTGAGCGCCTTGTTGTAATCGCCAGTCGCCGTATATACGTCGGCGATTGCCGTCAGTGCCGCGGCCAAATAGTCAGGCGCGTCCAGCTTTTCCCGCAATTCCAATGCCTGCTGCGTGTACGTCAGAGCATTGTCCGTGTCGCCTTTATCTAGGTAAACGGAACCGATGTTCGCCAGGCACACGGCCTGGTAGCTCAGGTCATCGGCGTCGCGCTGGATCTGCAGCGAATCCTTGAAATCCTGCAACGCCTTATCGTAGTCTCCGCGTCCCGTGTACAGGCTGCCCCGATTGTTCAGAACGTCGCCGTAATCCTTCTTCGCACTGATTTCGTGGAGTATCTGCAGAGCCTGCGTATAGCTCGCCAGCGCGGCGTCGGTCTTGCCGATGGTTGTCTGAACCTGAGCCACTCCGGAAAGGCTGTTGGCCAGCAGCCGCTTCAGCCCAAGACTCTTGGAAATTTCCATGGAGTCCTGATAATTCCTCATGGCTTCGGCCGGTTTATTCATCTCCGCGTAGCAGATGCCCATGGCCTGAAGGATCAGTGCACGCTGCTCGTTATTGTCCGCCTGGGTGGCCTGATTCAGTCCCCTGGTCAGCGGTTCCAACGCGGCTCGTGGATTATCGACAAAAATTTCCGCGACACCCTGGCCCCACAGCGCTGGAATGTTGTTCGGATCGGAAAGCAATATCCCCGAAAACTTCGCTTTCGCCTTGGTGTAGTCGTTCTTGTCGAGGTAGAGCTTGCCGAGCGCATATTCCACATCGAAATTCCCGGGCATCATCTTCGCGAGATTTTCGTACGCATCGATTGCTTTCTTGTTGTCCTTCAGGATGCGGGCGTGATTTGCTTCAATCATGTATTTTTCGGATGCCGGAAGCTGTTGGCTCAGCTCTACCGCCTTGCGCGAATTTCTTTCCGCATCCGTGTCAAAGCCAAGCGCCGATTTTATTTCCGCCAACCAGGAGTACGCGAGAGCGAACCGCGGATCTGCTGCAATCGAGGCGTTTAGTAATCTCTCGGCTTCCAGGTTCTTGCCATCACGTACCAGTTGAACTCCCTGGTTGTAAGCTTTCAAGGCTTCGACGGATTTCGAGGACGGCTGAAAAGAACTCGACTTCAGCTCGTTCAGTACGTCACTGGAAAGAACTAGGTTCTTGCGGATCATCGCTGCGAGTTCATCGATCTTCGCGGGAATCTCCTGTTCGGAGGCTGCGTCGATACTCACTTGTTTTTGACTATTGTGTTTCGTATCCTGCAGCGTCGCATCAATACGAATCTGGTTGCCGGACTTTGAGTACTTTCCGTAGACCACCGTGTCCGCATTGGTTTGCTGAATCACGCTGTGAATTATGTCGGAGTCGATTACCGCATTCGGGGCAATCTGCAGGTCACTGAAGATCTGATGCAGCCGGTTCGGTGAAACCGTGCGCATATGCGCCGATTGTCCGACGGCTGTGCTCAACGTGTCTGATAGAGTGCCGCCCAAACCGTCGAGCGAAGCGTCGTTGCTGGCATTGCTAAAAGGCAAAATTGCCAGAGACAGCTGCGGCCCGGCGGCAGTTTGCGCAGCGGGCGTGCTCTTGAATATGTTGTCCTTAACTGCCACACCAGTCACGACCAGGGCTACCGCCAGCGCTGCGGGCGCGACCCATTTCCACGGAATCGGCTTCTTCGCAGGAGCAGCGATGATGGACGCGGTGACCGGGCGCTTACCTTCCCAAGCATCGAGATCGGCCAAAATTTGGTTCGCGGTCTGGTAGCGCAAAGTCAGGTCGCGCTCCAGGCACTTCGCGACAATGTCGCTTAGGCCTTTAGGAATCGTAGCGTCTACTTCCACGGCGGGGATCGCTCGGTCCTGATTTCGCTTCAGCAGGCTGGCCATGGCCGTCTCGGCCTTGTAGGGCATCTTGCCGGTCAGCAGTTCGTAGAAGATCAATCCCAGTGCAAAAATGTCGGACCGTTGATCGAGCGGTTTGCCCATCGCCTGCTCGGGCGACATATACTCAATCGTTCCCAGCAGCGCTCCGGTTTGGGTCATGCCCTCGGATTCCACCGAGCGGGCTAACCCGAAGTCCATCACCAGGATGCGCCCCTGTTTATCCATCATGACGTTCTGAGGCTTAAGGTCGCGGTGGATGATCCCGGCGCTATGAGCTGCGTCCAAGGCCAGGCAAATTTGCCGGACAATTTCGACGGCCTTTTCCGGCGGTAGCCTGCCGTCGTCCAGCAGAAAGCGCCGAAGGTCGTGGCCTTCCACATACTCCATGGTGATGAACTTCACGCCATCGGCTTCAGCTATGTCATAGATTCGAATGACGTTCTTATGGGTTACCTGGTGCGCCGTCAGCAGTTCTTGTTTAAAACGCGCCAGAATGGCTGGATTACTCGCTAACTCCGGGCGGATCAACTTTAGGGCGATGAACCGGTCTACTTCGCGGTCTTGGGCCTTGTAAACCGCACCCATTCCACCTTCACCAAGAAGGTCCAAAATCTCGTATCGGCCACCAAGGATGTCGCCCGGTTGCAGAACAATTTCCCGGTACACGCCGGCAGTGGAGCGTCCTCCAAAAGAGCCTTGAGTCCGACCTGAACTGTCCAAAGTCAGGTTCGCGTTTACGATCGTCGCGCCAGGGTCGGCCGGCGGTTTGGCAGGAGGTTTGGTAGGAGGTTTTGTTGGCGGCTTGGTCGGGGGTTTCGGCGGCTCGATATAGGTCATGCCGTCGAGAGGCACCTCGCTGGGCGCACTGTCACCCTTTGCCGGGGCTCGAAGTCCCCCGGGCCCAGTATCCGGTCCACGTCCAGGTTTTGGCTTCTTATCGTCCATCCGACTAGTTCAATGACAATCAGATCTGAACACACCACCAGTTACGGCTTTCTCCCTTGGGAAAAAAGCCTTCGTTGGCCAGTATATAACGGCCCGGCCACAAGTACAGCACGTGGTTTGAGAGCGTTGCGCTATTGGTCAGGAATTTCAAAACGCGCGGTAAACGATAAACAACGGAGCTATTTTCGTTACTCTTGCCGAAGATGTCGAATAGATTAAGAGATATCTTTACGTTACACCCCAGCCTTTTCCAGCATGACACAGCCTGTACTGGTACCGGACACTGTCCGAAAGAGCTGTCTCCAATCGGGAAGTCAGGTACGGAGGTTGGCCAAAATCGTTATGGAGTCGGAACTAAAACGATACGTGCGTAATCGCGATGTGGTCTCCCGGCAAATTGAAGGAGAACTCGTCATTGTCCCGATTCGCAGGGGAGTCGGGGATTTGAACTCGTTGTACACGCTCAATCCGGTGGGCTCGGTCCTGTGGGAGTTTTTAACGGACGGACACACGCTTACGGAAATGGTTCAACGCGTATGCGAAGAGTTTGAGGTAACCGGCATTCAGGCGCAGGCGGATATTCAGGAATTTCTCGGATCGTTGCTCGAAGAAAACCTGGTTCAGTCCGTGGCTTGATACCGACTCTTGGAACCGCCGGGGGCGCTTGCCGCCGGTGTTTGTGCGGAACGGTCGCGGATGAACCACCAGGGGTGAAGTGCTTGCTGCAGCAAGTCAATTACGGTGAGTTCTCAAGCCAGGTGCACCAGCGCCAGCAAGGACGCCGCGCGCCTGTCGAGGTGTCCATCGAGATGACCCATCGTTGCCCGCTGCAATGCCAGCACTGCTACAACAATCTGCCGATGTCAGATGTCGCTGCCCGAAAAAACGAACTGACCTTTGATGAACATATTCGACTTTTGGACGAACTGGTGAAGCAGGGCTGCCTTTGGATTCTCTATACCGGCGGAGAGATTTTCGCGCGCAAGGATTTTCTGCAGGTCTACACCGAAGCAAAAAAGCGGGGTTTCCTGATCACGCTTTTTACCAACGGGACGTTGATCACGCCTCGAGTGGCGGACCATCTCGCAGAATATCGCCCATTTTCCATCGAAATCACGTTGTACGGCGCGACTCGGCAGACCTACGAGACGCTTACCCGCATTCCAGGTTCGTACGACCGCTGCATGAAAGGCATAAGGCTGCTTTTGGACCGTGGGCTTCCGCTGAAGCTGAAGACCGTGCCGACGACTGTGAATTATCACGAAGTGTACGAAATGAAGCGCATGGCGGAAGAGGACTTCGGGGTTCAGTTTAAGTTTGATCCGCTGGTGAACCCGCGCATCGATTGTTCGCAGAGCCCGCTGGGCGTTCGGCTGAGTCCCGAACATGTTGTCGCGCTGGAATTTCGCGATCCCGTCCGTAAGTCGGAATACCAGAAAAAAATCGAGTTTGAACTGGCGCTACCAGCAGAGCCGCAGCCTGAACAAAAGTATACCTGCGGCGGCGGACAGAACGGATGTGCGATTGACCCGGGTGGACGTATGACCATCTGCGTTCTGTCTCATCAGGATGGCTACGATTTTCGAAACGGTTCGTTCACCGAAGGCTGGACCAACCGTTTGGCGGGGATTCGAAATTCCAAAAGAACCCGCGAAACAAAGTGTTCTCGCTGCCGCATCCAGTCGCTTTGCAGTATGTGCCCGGCCAACGGAGAACTTGAAAACGGCGACGCCGAATCTCCGGTCGAATTTCTTTGCGAGGTCGCGCATCTTCGCGCGTTCACACTCGGCTTGGAAGTTCCAGAACATGGCCATTGTGAATGCTGTGCTGATGGCCCGCGGCACGCCGCACTCTTGTCGTCGGCAATTCAGGTGAATCAGTTTACCCAGAATTCATCCGTTTTTTCTGCGCCAATCCAAGCGCCTTCTCTCCTACCGGTCCTGCAAACCGCGGGCGGTTGCACTACAGGGGGTTGTAACTCCTGTGGGACGTTTGGGAAGTAGGTCTCAGGAAGAGGCAAGACCAGGCCATGGCAGAAAAGACCAAATCAAAAAATTTCAAGAAGCCCGGATACGAGCGGCCGCAAGTCGTGCGCGTTAGCCTGCGGCCTGAAGAAGCTGTGCTCGGCCACTGCAAGACTTCCGGCTCCGCCGGACCTGCGGGCGCGGGATGCCACTCGCCGGTCGCCTGTAGATCGCAAGGTTCCTGACGGAGACGAATGTGTCCACACTCTTAACAAATTCGTCCTCCGAAAGGTGCGTCTCGAAGCGCATTGCCGTCGAAATCGGCGGAATCTCGTTCGGATTGTGGTGCGAAGCCGGGATGCGAGCCGCTTTGGATCCCGAGCACGAATCCTTCATTCTTTCCGGCGATGCCTTGCAGACATGCGACATTGAGCTGGACATCTGCGTGGCTGAGACACTTTCTCTTCCCAAAACGGTACCCTGCTTTAGTTCCGGCGGCTTGTGGTCTGCCTATACCGAGCCGACCGGCACGCAATTTTATTTTTCCTCGCCGATGCTGGGAAGCTCTCCCTATAAAGCAGCATGGTTCGATCCAACTTTTTCGCGTGGCCACATCGTTTTGAATCGTGCCCTTCGTCGAAACGACAACAGTATTTTCCCGCTCGAATATCCCATCGACGAACTGGCCATGATGCACCGACTCGCTTTGGGTGAAGGTGTCGAACTGCACGCACTTGGCCTCGCCGACCAGGATGGCAGCGGTTATCTTTTCGTCGGACATTCCGGTGCCGGCAAGAGCACAACCGCGCGTTTGTGGATGGCGGAACGGGGCGTCCGGCTGTTCAGTGACGACCGCGTCATCCTTCGCAAGCACGATGGCGAAATCTGGATGTACGGCACACCCTGGCATGGCGACGCGGGTGTAGCGTCGCAAGGCCGCGCACTGCTTTCCTCGATTTTCCTGCTGGAACAATTTCCAAGGAACGAAATCATTCCATTGGCACCGCCGCAAGCTGCCGCGGAATTGTTTGCACGCGCTTTCGTGCCCCATTACCTGGGCGATGGCATCGATTTCACGCTAGGTTTTCTGAAGGGACTCGCGCAGTCAATCCCGTGTTGGACGTTCCGCTTCACCCCTACAAAAAGCGCCTTGGAGGCTATTCGCCATGCCCGCGCATGAGATCCAGGTTCGAAGGGATTCTCAACTGTTTAGCGAGCTGTGCTCCGCTATTTTGCGCCGTGGATATCGCGTGGCGTTTCGCGCCGATGGCGCCAGTATGCAACCGAACTTGCAAGAAGGCGACGAGATTACGGTTGCACCCGCACAGGCCGGGGAGCTGGACCGAGGTGATATTGCTATGGTCCGAAACGCCGACGGCATCTGCGCGCACCGCGTCCTTCGCAGTGCTTCTACCTCGGAGGAATTGTTGCTCGGCAGTGACACTTCTTCGCAAGCCGACCCGGCGCCCACTCACGTATTTGGAAAAATAGTTCTGCGGCGGCGTGGGTCGCGCGAAGAATCATTCGATTCCTTCGGGACAGCGGCTATTCATCGGATGCGCCGCGTGGCTCGACGCCTTCGCATGGCTGTGACCAACAGTTTGCGTCGCGCCAGCGCTCCCTTCGCTGGAATTTTGGGAGCATTGTTTCTCGGCTTGTTATTCGCAGCGCCTTCCGCTCGAGCCCAGGCAGATCTGACAATGACGCAGACTCCATCGGTCTCCGCGGTGGACACAGGCGTTAACTTTACCTACACCGAAGTCGCTACCAACAACGCCTCCAGCGCAACCACCGTTCCCGCGAACACACTGGTCATCTACCAGCAGACGCCTGCAAACACCGTCTTCCGAGCCATCAATGCCCCTAACTGGACTTGTTCCACGCCCGCCTTTAACGCTTCAGGCCCCATCGTTTGCACCTACAACAACACTTTGGCGCCTGGCGCCTCTACCGGTTCGATCGTCATCACTCTTCGCGTCAGCGCCGGCACGGCATACGGAACGACCATTCTGAATTCCGCAACAGTAACTTCCCAGACTACCGATCCGACACCCACCAATAACACTACCCTGTCCACAGTTTACGTCGAGCAGGCTGGACAGTCAGACCTGGCGGTTACAATAACCGCGTCTCCGACGCCAGTCTTTGTTTTCACCAATTACATTTACTCCGTCGTGGTGCAAAATCTCGGCCAAGCTGCAGCGCCGGTCACGGCCAATGTGCTCACCATCACGCTCCCCGCGGGCGTGAGTTTTGTGTCTTCCGCCCCGCCCGCCGGATGGACCTGCAGCGGGACAGCTCCAGTCAAGTGCTCCATTTCTGCCGCCATGGCGGTAGGTTCTTCAGCGACGATCAATGTCACCGTCACCGCTCCTGCCGCTCCCCCTGCCACGCCACTTACCGCTACGGCGGTGGTCAGCCTGGCCGGTGATCCTAATGCCAATAACAACAGTGCGTCGGTTGTCAGCATTGTGCAGCCGCTCGTGTGCGCTACTCCGGGCCGTGACGGCACACCTGGCGCAGCGCTCACCGGCGTTGTAAACGCCTACTATTCTCCCTCCGCAACGGGAACGCTCGCGGCGGGCGCAACCTCGGTGGCTCTAGGCGCCGCTGCAGCCGGTGGAGCGCAAACGCCCATTGCTGCGGGCGACCTTGTTTTGATCATGCAGATGCAAGATGCCACCATCAACAGCACTGACACGGGCGCGTATGGCGACGGCACGCCCGGCGATCCCGCCACCGGTTCCACAACGCTAGGGAGTTCCGGTGTGTTCGAGTTCGTAACCGCGACAAACTCGATTCCAGTTACCGGTGGAACGCTGCAGTTTCTGAGCACTGGTTCCGGCAACGGCCTTCTGAATTCCTACGTCATGACCGCCGCCACGACCACTCAGCCTCAGCAAACGTTTCAGGTGATTCGCGTGCCGCAGTACCTAGCTGCCACGCTGAGTTCAACGCTCGTTCCGATGGCCTGGAATGGAACAACGGGTGGCGTACTTGCACTGGATGTGTCGGCCCAGTTGACCCTTGCCGGAACCGTCTCTGCGGACGCACGTGGTTTCCGGGCAGGCGGCGGAATGATTCTGGGTGGCGGCGCTGGAGCCAACAACGACTACGTCACACTGGCGACCAACGCGGCGAACGCGTCCAAAGGCGAAGGCGTTGCCGGTACCCCACGCTACCTGGCGCCTGCCACTATCGCTATCGCGACATTGGCAACCGATAACACGGGTGGTACTCCAACGGATTCCTTGCCCAACGGTAGCTTTGCGCGCGGCGCTCCCGGAAATGCCGGCGGCGGAGGAACGGACGGTCATCCCGCTGGCAACGATTTCAACTCCGGCGGCGGCGCGGGTGGCAACGGCGGAGCGGGCGGTGTTGGCGGCTACGGCTGGAATAGCTTTTCAGTCGTTAACAACACAAACGGCGGTTTCGGCGGCGCGGCTTTTCCCGCATCTACTAGCGCTTTGGTGATGGGCGGCGGAGGGGGCGCAGGCACCACCAACAATGGTTCTTACTATATTTCGGGGGCTTCCAATGCAGCCGATTGCGGCGCAAATTGCACCGGCATTTTCAGCAGCGGTGGCGCCGGCGGCGGTATTGTTATCGTGCACACCGGTTCAGTGACCGGCGCGGGAACGATTACTGCGAACGGTCAGGGCACGCTGAGCACCCTCAACGACAGCACCGGCGGCGGCGGCGCAGGCGGCTCCATTATTTTCTTTGCAAACAGCGGGACGCTCGCCGGTCTTACGGCCTCTGCCAACGGCGGCAGCGCGGGCAATGCATGGCCTGCGAAGGCTCCCGGCGCTTTCTCTGGCCAGCGGCATGGCCCTGGCGGTGGTGGTGGCGGCGGAGTTATTTTTCTCTCCGGTGCTCCCGCCTCTGCCAGTGCCACTGGCGGCAGCAATGGGTTCACAAATACCGTTCAAGATTCTTACGGCGCGACGCCGGGTCAGGACGGTGTCGTCGTCAACACACACATCATCACGGAAAATCCTGGCGCGCAGGCGGGTGCGTATTGCGCTGGCGCGGATCTGACCGTCTCCGCTAACACGGCGGTGCCAACGGTGGTAGCGCCGGGCGGAAACATTGTTTACACCCAAGTAGTGCAGAACCTCGGACCGATGTCCGCCGTGAATGCCATTTTTTCCGAGACCATTCCCGCCAACACAACTTTTCAGGCCATTGTTACTCCGGCAGGCTGGACGTGTTCGACGCCAGCCGTGAACGGCACCGGCAATATTACCTGTACGAATCCACTGGTCGCGAGCGGGGCGAGTTCGACGTTCACGATCACGGTTAAGGTCGGAGCAGCCACCACGAACGGCACGCAAATCGTGGATGTGGCCACCGTCACTTCCGGGACCAACGATCCGAATCTGGCGAATAATTCCGCGACTGCGATTGTCACGGTAGGTGCGGCGAACTCCGCCGATCTGATGGTCACCAACACGCCGTCTTCGCCTACGGTCGCAGCCGGCACGAATTATACGCTGACAGGAGTGGTAACCAACCTGAGCACGTTTGCGGCGGCTACGCCCACCTTCCAGGAAACAACTCCGCCAAATACAACTTTCGTTTCCCTGGTAGCGCCCGCGGGATGGACCTGCACGACGCCCCTTCCCGGAGGCACCGGCCTTCTGTTTTGCAATACAATCGCGGCGACTTTCGCCGGCGGTGCCAGCGCAACATTCCCTATCGTTTTGAACGTAAATGCTGCTACTCCTTCGGGCACGCAGATTGCCGGAACCGCCAGCGTCTCTTCCTCGACGCCGGATCCGAATCCATCCAATAATTCCGCCACCGGCACCATTACCGTCGCCACCGCCGGCCAGGTGGACTTGGCCGTCACTTCCACGGCTACTCCGAATCCAGTTTCCGAAAATAATAACATCACCTATACCCAGGCAGTTCTGAACAACGGTCCAATTGCCGCGACAAACGGCACCTTCACGGAAGCCATTCCCGCGAACACAACTCTGGTTTCCTTCCCGACGCCGGCCGGCTGGACTTGCCTTCCTGTAATTGCGGTTGGAGGTACCGGCACATTTACCTGCACGCTGAATGTCGGGCAAACCATCGCGGTGAATGCGTCGGTAAGTTTCCCGTTGGTCGTCAAAGTGAATCCCACCACACCTCCGGGCACAATTATTACCAACACGCCGACCGTCAGCAGCACAACCGGGGATCCCAATTCCGCCAACAATTCCGCGACGACCAAAGTGACGGTAGCGTCGCCATCGCAAGCCGATGTGAGCATTATCAAAACGGCGTCGCCCGAGCCAGTTAATCAGGGCACAAATCTTACCTACACGCTGCAGGTAACCAACGGCGGGCCAGCCGTGGCCCAGGGCGTGACCGTTACTGATGCATTGCCGGGAGAAGTCACCTATACCTCGTCCTTTACGAGCCAGGGCTCTTGTGCGGTGGCGGCTGGAACGGTGACCTGCACGCTGGGAAGTCTAAGTGTAGGAAGCACTGCCGTAGTCACCATCAACGTCAACGCAACGACCTTCAGCTCCGCTTCCACTTCTACAAATACGGCCACCGTCAGTTCTACGACTTCCGATCCTAATTTGACGAATAATTCCTCGACCGCGATATCGAGCATTCAGTCGCCGACCGCCGTCGACATTTCTTATTTCCACGCATTCTCGCGGCCGGATGGGTCTGTGCTTCTTGAATGGCGCACCCACGAGGAATCCAGAAATCTTGGATTCCACATCTATCGCGAGCAGTCCGGACAACGCAGCAGGATCAATCCATCGCTCATCGCGGGATCGGCACTGCTTCTGCGCGGTTCGAAACCGCAGCACGCCGCCAAGACCTATCACTGGATCGACACCCAGCCCGTTTCTGGGGCGGGCTATTCGATTGAAGATTTGGACATCAATGGTACGCACACTTCGCACGGCCCGGTGTTTGCCGAAACCGGTGCGCCTTTGCAGTCAGAAAATATTGCCGCACAACGGCAATCGGCGTTGCTGGCACAACTTCGCCCGGCCACGCGGGCGGTGAACCTGCGGATTCCATATCGTCCGGTACTTCCAAGCGCGCCCGTTGCCGGCCGGCCTGCGGATCTCGACGATCTCCCCGCACTAAAAATTGCGGTCGATCACGAAGGCTGGTATCGCGTTCCCTCCGCCCAGATTGCCACGGCGGGGTTGGCGCGCGGCGCGGACCTTCGCTCGCTACACCTGTATGCGGAAGGTGTTGAACAGCCGCTGCTATTTGGCGATTTCGGTGAAAATGCCTCGGACTCCTTCGACGGGATCGAATTTTACGGCACGCCCATCGATACGCCTTTTTCCGGACAGCGCAGCTACTGGCTGGTTCGAGAAAGTCATCACGGCAATCAGATTCCAAGGCTGCCTGCCTTGTCCGGCGGCACAAACGCTCCGACCAGCTTTCCGTTTGAAGCTCTGCGGGAAGATCGGACCACGTATTTCGCCGCGCTGCTCAATGGCGAGAACAATGACAACTTCTTCGGCGCAACGATAACCACCGAGCCGGTCGATCAGGAATTGGATGTTACTCATTTCGATCCGACCTCTTGGCTGCCGATTACACTGGACCTGACGATTCAGGGCGCCATCGACGGTTGGGAACATCTCATCAACGTTCAACTGAACGGTGTGACTCTCGGCACGATGGATTTCGTTGGCCTGAAACTTTTCTCGCAAACGTTCTCCGTGCAGCCGTCGATGCTCCGGCAAGGAGCAAACATCGTCACGCTGATGGCTTTGAACGGCGATAACGATGTGAGCGTCGTTCAGTCGATCGAACTGCACTATCCGCACAGTTATGCCGCGGACAGCGACTGGTTGCGCGCGACGGCACCTTCCGGATCGCAGCTTAAGCTGACGGGATTCAGCAACGCGCAACTACGCGCGTTCGATATTACCGATCCTTTGCACATCATCGAATTGAGCGGCAAAGTTTCGAAAGACTCGGCCTCGTATGAACTGCAGCTTACACTCTCCAACTCCGCACCGGCGCAGCGCACGATCCTTGCTTTTGCTAATACTGCGATTTCTTCTCCGGCCGCACTGTCGACCCACGCGCCAAGCAATCTGGACGAACGGCGCGCCGGAGCGGATATCGTCATCATTTCCTATCCCGAGTTCGTGCCCAATCTCGAACCACTCATTAAATTGCGGCAGTCGCAAAACTATCGCGTGCAGGTTGTCACCACCGATCAAATCTACGACGAATATAACTTCGGCGAGCGAAGTCCGTTTGCGATTCGCAGCTTCTTGGTCGACGCGGCACTGCATTGGAACCGCAAACCGCAATACGTGCTGCTGGTCGGCGGCGCTTCTTTCGATCCGCGCAACTATCTGGGCTTGGGCGAATTCGATTTTGTTCCGACACGCCTAATCGAAACCGCTGCGTTCAAGACCGCTTCGGATGATTGGTTCACGGACTTCAGCGAAACCGGCTTCGGAACCATCCCCATCGGCCGACTTCCGGTTCGCACGGCCGAAGATGTGGACTTGCTGGTCGCGAAGATCGTCAACTACGAGCGAGGCGGTTCCGGTAATGCCTGGAATTCTCAGGCGCTGTTTATCGCCGATCAGAATATCGATGCCGATTTTTCTGGCGCTGCCAGCAGCGCGGCGACGGCGGTTCCAGCGCCTTTGCAAGTGTCGAAGGTATTTGTGAATGGCGAGGATTCCAGCACTGCGCGCGCACAGATTCTCGCGGCGCTCAACAACGGCTCGTTGCTGGTTAATTACCACGGCCACGGCTCGGAGCAGCAATGGTCCTTCTCTGATTTGCTGGACACCAACGATGCCGCCGCGCTTTCCAACGGCAATCGCTTGCCCGTGTATCTGCTGATGGATTGCCTCAACGGATTCTTCCAGGACGTTTACGCCGAAAGCCTCGGCGTTTCCCTACTGATGGCTCCCAATGGAGGGGCTGTTTCGGTCTGGACTTCGTCGGGATTCACCGATGAAGCGCCGCAGAGGTCCATGAACCTCGCGTTTTTCCGAGAGTTTGCGTCGCATCCCGCAGAACCCATCGGAAAGATGGCACTGTTCGCTAAACAGGGCACTACGGACAGGGACGTTCGCCGCACATGGAACCTGTTGGGCGATCCCGCGATGAAGTTTCAGATTCCCGCCCTGCCGCATCCGGCAAAAACTATTGCTCCGGTCAGAAATTCGGGCCTGCCGTTCAAGCTCAAGGAAATTTGCGCCGGCGATTCCGCCTGCGCGAGGGAGAACCAACAATGAAAATCCACCGCGCAATTTGGCAGGCATTCTGTTTTCTGGCGCTTTGCCATTTCGTTCCCACACGCGTGCCGGCGCAGACGGCTACTCCAGCGTTGGGAGTGGTGACCAAAGCTACCGCCGCGCATATAGGGAATGCAGCCGCCAACGAGGGAGCGACCGTCTATTCGGGCGACTATCTATCGACCGAAGATAACGGTGTTCTGCAGGTTCGCGTTGGCTCACTTTCGCTAGAACTGCAGAGTAATTCGGCTGCGCACATCTACCGCGCTCCCTACGGCGCGGTCGCAGAACTCAACCGCGGTTCAGCGCTCTATGTTACTCCCGGAGGTCACGAAAATCTGGTGATCGTGGCTTCGGACGTGCGTGTTACACCGGTTCTTTCCCTGGCGGATTTCGGCCGTGTCTCCATCGACGACCCTTGCAAAGTCACAGTGTCCAGCGAACGCGGCCAAGCCGACGTACACGTTGGCTCGGAATCAAAACTCCTGGAGCAGGGCAAGGCCTATCGAGTTGCCGCAGAAAACTCTCTCAGCTATCGGGATTACCTCTCTCCCGATGACAACGACTACCACAGTCACCATGAACACAAACCCTGCGCCGCGTATGAAACCGTAAAAGGCCATGCGCCAATTGCACCCGGACAGAGCCGTTTTCTTTATGTCGCTATCGGCACGGTGGCGCTCATCGGCGCTATCACCATCCC
>Ga0210384_10005145_pt1 | contig 14357 bp, 9 predicted proteins | sample IncBWH2MmetaG_FD_160574 | JGI IMG/M metagenome (GOLD analysis project Ga0210384, IMG submission 160574) | Forest soil microbial communities from Barre Woods Harvard Forest LTER site, Petersham, Massachusetts, United States - Inc-BW-H-2-M | ecosystem: Environmental > Terrestrial > Soil >...
CCGAACCTGGTGGCCTGCTTCAGCAAGGGCTTGCCACGAAACCAATTCGGAGAGGTCGATCCAAAGGCTTACAAGGCTTTGCTCGCCGCAATCAAGTCCCAGGAGCACGCAGACTTCGAACGCATACCCAGAGGCGGCGGCCGCAAACTGAGTAACCCCCAGGCTGCGTTTACTTACCACTTGGAAGGAGGAGATCCACACACGTTTGATGTAAAGCCAGCGCCTTCGATCAAGTCCGAGGCTGGCGCCTGGGAAACCTCAGAGCTCTATTGGCAGTCGCTCTGCAGAGACATCCCGTTTTCGAGTTACGAGAGTTCCCACGCTCCCGACCAGGCCGCCCGGGGCTTGGGGACCAATCCAGCGGGTCTGTTTCGCAGTGCAAACAAGGCGTGTTTGCACGGACCGTATATTTCCCAGTTCCTGCTTAAGCCAGTTCCTTACGGCGGCACCAAACTCAAGCAGCATTACGTGGCTCCGATTCCCGGAAGCGACTTCCTCACGACATTAGGCGAGTGGTCCCAGATCCAGACCGGCATTCCGCCTTGGCGGCAAGCGTCGTATGACGCGACACCGCGTTACATCAGAACCGGCCGCGACCTCGCGGAGTACGTTCACTACGATTTTCCCTGCCAAGCCTACTTGAACGCCGCGTTGATCTTAATCAATAGCGGTCCCAAATCCATTCTCAACTGCAATCAGTTCAAGAGCGCGAACAATCCGTACAGGTATTCGACAGTGCAGGAGGGTTTTGTCACTTTCGGTCAGGCGGAAGTGACCGACTGGCTAGGGCGCGTGACAACCGCCGCCTTGAAGGCTGCCTTCTGCCAGAAATGGATGGTGCACCGCCGTATTCGTCCCGAAGCCCTGGGTGGTCTCATACACGTGGCTCGCGTTGGCACTCGGCAGTATCCGGTTCACCCATCGCTCCTAAACTCTCGTGCCGTTGATACGGTTTTCTCGCGCACGGGCTCTTATTTGCTGCCGCAAGCATATCCCGAAGGATGCCCCTTGCATCCTTCCTACCCTTCGGGTCATGCGACGATCGCTGGCGCCTGTTCCGTAGTGCTCAAAGCCTGCTTTGACGGCTCCATGCTTCTGCCGGGCTGTGTGGAACCGAGTGCGGATGGTACGTCACTCGTTCCCAGTTCTCACTATTCGCCCACTGTGGGGGACGAGATCGACAAACTCGCTTCCAACATCGCCATCGGAAGAAGTTGGGCCGGCATTCACTACCGAACGGACAATGAAGCTGGCCTACTCCTAGGGGAAGAGGTTGGTATATCGATTCTTCAGGATCTGGCGTCTACTTATACAGAAAGCTTTCCTGGGTTCTCCTTCAAACGGTTCGACAGTACGGACGTCAAGATCACGCCGAAAGGCGAAGTGATTCACGGATGAGTTCGGACATCGACGAGAAGGTTTTGCGGTCTAGTCAAGCTGGTGAACCTAACCATGTTTGTGGATTTTCCGAGCGATTCCAGCGCATGCCGCGCCCCACGATCCGCTTAATCCACCGGCTCACCTTCAGTGCGTGGGACTGTCGCGAAAAAGCCACCTATGACTTATTGATCAGCACGGCCATGCAGTTCCTCGGATGCCCGGCGAACCGCCATGATTTCGCAGCCCTCTCTGCGTCGACACCTTTTGTTTTCATAGGAACCTTCGATAAGTCGTCTACGACTTGCGAACACGAGGTGCCGAGTTCTCCGATACTCCGTTCTTCGCACCGGTCCACGCCTGGCGGCATGTCCTTTGCATCGTTGATAGGAGTGGCGGCATTCGATGAAATGGAGAGGTCCAGCCTCAATGTTGGTTGAAACATCTGGCACAGTGCGTGAAGCGCTATATTTGGATTCATCAGATCTCCGCCACCTGGAGGCTCAGCGAACAGATGCAGTCGCATCACGCCATCGCTTCCAACCGGAATTGCTTGGTCATTGTTAAAGTTGTCTTTAAATGTTGGTTTGCTTCCAGCCGGGAGTTGATACGCCAGCGCATAGACTGTGGGGAGCTGAGTAAGGTTTAAATTGTTGTCCTTGTATGTTTGTCCCCCAAGCGTATTGCTGTTGCCCTTGTCGCAGCGCAGAGGGATGATGTCATCGGGCCAAGGAAGCGACAGACTGTGATAAGGAGCCTTAGCAAACTTCTTAATCTTCGAAAGATCCCAGTCGATCATCACGCGATCCGTTGGGAGGTTTTGCGGGGTGGGCTTAGGATATTTCCCGGATCCGCCGGTGATGTTGACGACGAAGGTGGGATCTGGATAAATCCATCTGATTTGCCGCCAGATGACCTCGGGCGTTCCAGACGTCGCGTCTAGATCCGCCGTTGCAGCGAAGTAGACGTGATCGGAGACATTAGGTGCCATAAGAGTGACACGCTGCCCCTGGTCCAGCAAAACTGTGTACGTGCCATGCAGAATAACGTTCAGCAAAGTGCCACCAGTCACCGCTGCTTTTTTCGCAGCCGGTGCTTCACTTTTCTGTTTTTGCTGCGCACTAGAAGCAATTTGCGGTGTCAGGCTCGCAGCCGAAATCATACCCAACCCCTTGAGAATGTCCCTCCGATTTAAGTCCTTCACAATGTTGCCTCCTGGTGACATGTTGCTTCGAGCTTCGCTACGCACGCCCAAAAACGTTAAAAGCCGCCCAATAGTAAGGATGCGATGTCGCTGGGGTATTGCTGAACTCCCTGTACACATCCCGCAACGCACTCGGCACGGATCTTCCGCTCAGAAGAGCCCGATAAGTCGAATTCATCAGTGCTGCTGTGGACGCCGAATCTACATCCCACCGGCTTGCGATCACATGAGGCACTCCGTTGCGCAAGAATGCTTCGGCAATGTCCGCAGGGTCAGCGAGTCCTTCGTCCCCCGCTCTGCCGGTCGAACAGGCGGAGAGAACGACGAGTTCCAGATTCTGTAGGCGCGCGGCCGCGAGGCGATCAGGGGAGAGCAGAGTAAGATGTGCCTTCTCGCTCGCGTCAGCATCTGGCGCCACTTCCAGCCCCGTGCCCTCTGCGCTAGACAACGCATGCCCCGCAAAATGAAACACCGCTGCGCTGGAGATGTGATCCAGAATGGCGATCTGGTTCGCCCGGCCCGCTTCCAATAGAACCACATTCTTGAACAGTTGGCTGATTTGTTCGGCTTCTCTGCTCGCATCGTGTAGCACAGCCTGCGCCCCCAAATTCACAACTGTAGGCTCGCCCACCACTAGGGCTGTCATGCTAGAAGAAACCGGACGACTGGGACGCAGCCTGAGCATATAGTTCAATCCCGGCGACAAGACCAAAGCGCGGTGCACGCCAAAGTAGGAACCGTCCGGCTCGACCAAAGCTTGGAATGGCACGGGCGCTAGGCTCCCATCTGCCTCCACAATAAGAGTTCGCTTGGGATCGAATCGGTTTTCAAAAGGCGCTATTAGCCAGTCGTATAGTAAGCGACCGTTCTTGCGGAGCGCACTTAGATCAGCTTTCGGGTCGGCGCACTGAATCGCAAAGTCGTTGGCGAGGCGCCTCAGCTTCGTCGGTTCGACCGCAACAGTCTCCGAATACGCCCCGCGGTCATCGTAGACCCATGCGGAGACTCGTCCATCCAATTCCGCAAAGACCAGCACAGTCTCGTGATCCAGCGTGTGTAGTGTTTCCTCGATCCGGCTGAAGCTCAACGAGGGGGGACGATCGTCGAATACCGCAAAGTCGGTGGCACCGGATGCGGTCCGCGTGGAACGAACAGCAGCTCCTAAATACCATTCCCAGATCGACAGAGCAGTGAGTGGATCGTTTTCACGTAACTTTGCGTTCACTAGTTCGCGATAACAGTTCCCTGTAGCATGGTTCCAGGTGAGGCGGTCGCGCTCAGTCCTGACGGTGCCCAAGCCCACTTCCCCGATTGCCACAACAGCGCTGCAATCTCGTTCTTGCGTTGCCGCATCTCCGCGCTGACGCGCTATTTGCGCACGGGTGCGATAGTACGTGAGCCATGTGCCATATGAATCAAGATCGGAGGGAATATCCGCCTTCGCGCTCCTCAACCGCGACTCGGCCTGGTCTGTCAGACCTTGGCTAACCTCAGCCTCTGCTAATTGTATTTCTGAGTCTCCTTCGAAGCCGCGAATGCCGGGGTTCGACGGCAATCCGGAGAAAATACGACTCGCTATTGCAGATTGCTCAGCCGTTCCCTTTGTATCACTCGCCATCTCCAGCGAGATAGCAAGCTGGAAATGCGCCATGCCTTCGCCAGACCGGTTAGGGGTGGAGGCAATCGCGCGTACCGCATCCCTCCCCGCCGCAACGGCCCAATGCCATCTACCTGACCGTTGGGCTTGATCGCTCAAGTCATCGTAAAACTGATATGCCCTCAGCGGCGTAGTCGCGCCCGACCAGTACTCGGCCAGTCCGGTATGATCCCATTCGTCAGCTCCAGCCAAGTTCCCTTTGTCGGTTTCTAGATTCGCCTCAAAGGCCATGCCACGCAGAAATAGCCCCTGGTAGTGGGAACTCTGGGCCAATTTGAGGGCCTCCGCGAGTGCGAGGCTGCCAGTATCCATTTTTGCCTGCGCATCAAGACAAGAGAACTTCTCCAGCCGCACTTGGGTCTCCATCCACGAGTAGTGCTTGTGGTTCAGAGCGCTCTCAAGAGCCGACGCAACTCGCAAGCACTCAGAACTGTGGAAGAGCCGATGCAGAGAATACAGCTCTTCCATCTGCGCTCGAAGCAGGCCAGCGCGGCTGCCTCCTTGAAGAAAGAACTTCTCAGCATCGAGTGACGCAGCCTGCCCGATTGATGGGTTTCCGGCCGCATTCGCTGCTATCGATCTGCCAAGTGCCTCCGCAGCCGCACGCATTGCACCCGAAAAACGGGAATTCATCATATCGGCAAGCCACATGTCGTTGTGCCGCACAGAAAGGATTTCCCCCAGGGCTTCCAACGCCTTCGGAGCACTTGCAGTTTCTCGGGGGTCTGTTTTCTGATCCTTCGCAGAAAAGGCGAGTGGCAGCCAATCGCGGGTCGCTAGTTCAAGATAGTCCTCGATCCGGCCGTCCACGCGGCCCCATGTACTCTGTTCGGATCGGTCAACCTTATCTGCAAACTCCGTTGGCCCCAGCAGGGGCTCTACCAGACTCTTCTCCTTATGTTCCAGTTTCTCCTTCAGACTAGCCAGCCGCTTCCGCACGTCGTCCGCCCACTCTCCTTGAGGCTCGACGCGCAAGTAGTGTTCCCAGTCTTCAATTGCCTGGGTGTAGAGAAACATTCGTTCGCAAGCCAGAGCCCGATTGAACAGCGCCACCGGATCTTCAGGAGACTTCGCCAGCGCCCTGCCCAGAGATTCAATCGCGTTGCCGTAATCGATGGCGCGGTCGGCCGCTTCGGCCCGAAGGAAATATGCAGACCCAAGGTCCGTCAGCAGCTGCGGCGAATCGGGGTCGGTCTCCAGCGCTCGCTGCAACGACTTGATAGCGGATTCGTAACTCCCATCGAGCAAATCCGCGCGCCCTTTCGCTTGCAGCCAAGTTGGGTCGTTCGGATTCTTAGCTAGATTCTCGGCGATCAGAGCCTCGGCCTTTAATAAAGATGGCGGTTTGTCTAGGCTTGATCCACCCGCGCCTCGCTCGACCCGCATGGGAGCGAACTTGGCGCCCGGGATTCTCACTTCGAGAGTTCGTCGCTCTGTATAGGCCTGCGCCAGCAACTGTTCGGCTGACGGCGGGCGAAGCAAGCGCGCCATCAACCAGCCGGCGAGAACGACCGCGGCAATTCCGGCCACAGCGAAGGCCGGACGCCACCAGGCAGAAAGTGCTTGCCACCACTGCCCACCTTCCTTTTTCTCTCGACTGCTATCCTTAGTTCCAGCGCTGCTGCGTAGCGTTTCGGCCATATTCTTTCGCCACTCGGGCCGTGCGCTGCGCAGCGAGGCGAGCCAGGCTTCTTCGCTGGGAGTCGGTTCGTCCACGAGTGCCTCCGCCGCGTTCTTGAGCAGAGGTCCGCAGTGCCCGCATTGTGCCGCGTGTTTCATCAGTTCTCTTGTCTTCGCATCAGGTAGAAGCCCAGCCGCCACTTCCAGCCACTCGGCATCTCCGATGCACTCTGGAGTTGGCGGCGATGGGGTGAGCGCTCGCATTCGCAAAATCTCGCTCTGCACATACTTGTGCATCTGCAGATTTCGGCTGCAGTCCGGGCAAGACTCAACGTGGCGCTGAGCTTCTCTCAGAGATTGCTCTGAGATTTGCTCTGAATCGGACACACCCATCCTCTGCAACGAAAGGAGCCCATCCAGCTCGTCGCTGTCGAGATGTTTGTCGAATGGCCGTGTCAAAATCAGCTTCTCCTTCTAATACGACATCAGCGGGAGGAATCCTTTTTCTCCCTGCTATGGGGCTGCCGAGTTTCACATGCCGGCGCCACCGAGTTGCTCCTGCACACAGCGAATGAGCCGAAAAATGACCGCCTCCACGCCCTTTGCCGTGAGTTTGATGATCGCCAGAGCAGCAATTGTCTTGACGCTCATGCCTTGCAGGTAGTGAAACCAGAAGATAAGACAGTCCCGCTCTTGATTGGGACCGGCCGCGCAATTCTGCACGACTCCGTCAATTTGGTTTAGAAGAACCTGGCGCTCGATGGCCTCGGAGCCGCCGAGACTGCCGCTCGGCCCTGCGGGTTCAAAGTCTTCGAGCAACTGATCGGTCTCTCCCGCGCCGCGCTTCTGAGAATGGAGTGATTTGAAGTGGTCATGAGCGACATGGATTGAAATCGTCTTTATGTATGCCAGCGCTTCGTCGTCGGAATGTTGCTCGGCAAATTCGAGCAACCGACGACACTTGTCGGCGCAGAGCTTGAGATAGGTTTCCTGGAGTAAGTCGTCGACAAACTGCAACGGATCCTTTCCCCATTGGCAAGCTGTGCGCTTGATGGAGAGACTGATCGGCCGCTGAAAACAGACGACAAACTCCTCCCACGCTGCGCCGTCATCAGTTTCGGCGCAGGCACGGATCAACTCCAACGTGGACATGGACGAATGGCGTGCCACCAGAACCCCACAACGCAGTGCACCGAAAGTTTACACGAAGCTGCAGCCGATCCCGGAAAAGCGTTCCTTAAGTCAATTTTGACGGCGATTGCGGGATGAAAATGCGTATCGGTCTGTCTTGCACGCCAAAGGAAGAATCGAGTCTATATCCCCTTGGCGCAGAACTGTGGCCGGAAGGCCAAGAGAACCTATCTTTCATCGAAAAAGGACTCCGGTAGTGGTTGTCGTTTAGCTCAGTGAGGGGAAATCGGCAATTGCAGTTTCCCTAAGCAGGAAATCAATTTGAGGTCCAAACACATGGAGTCAATCATGAAAACAAATGCAAGTTTGGTTCTGCTGGCGGTTGCATTGTCGTCTTTGCCGCTTTTCGCACAGGAGAAGTATCGAATCAAGACTTATGATTTAGCCGCCAGCACTTACAAAGGCGAACAGGTCCGTGGGCCAAGGACAATCAGAGCAATCAACCTCAACGCCCTGCGCTACGACTACTCTTGGGACAGTTCAGTGACATTCGTGGCTGGGCCGGACTTATGGAAGGCTCTGACCCAAGTACCAACCACCGGCGCAGCCCAAGGGGCCAAAGACACTTCCGCAGCGAAAACCAAGCAGACCCCCACTCCTCCTACCATTGGTCTTTTCGAAAAGGTGGTGATCATACCGGCTCCGGATTGCCTGCATGATCCGAAGCTAACAACGCTCCCTGCGGCAACCCTCGTTTCGCTTTGCGAAGCGGTTACACTCGCGGAAAGAGACCTACAGGTCTATCTGCTAGTTCAAAATGAGAACAAGCAAGTCCGGGACGACTACGTCACGGTTGCTGATGATCGCACCCATCTCAACAACTTGGCCACAAAGACCAATGCCGCTATCCTCGCCGTGGCCGATGCTGGCGCCGACTTGCAAAGCCTGCTGCAGGAAAGCTCTATCGCGAAACCGTCACTGCTTGAACAGATCAGCGCCCGCCTACGCCACGACATGAACACATCCTGTCCCGGCGATCCCTCCGGCTATTCGGTTTTTATGTATGGGGTAAAGGCGTGTTGGCCATTTCAGGAAATTGCCACGGCCCGCAACACAACCGAAGGTCTGCGCACCGGTATCGAGAGGGAGAAAATTGATTTTCAGACACTTGCCACTGAGCAGGTGTCTAGGATCGGGCTTCTCAAAGACAGGAGTCAGATGAAAATCGTCGCCCTGGAAGCGATGCTCAATGACAAGAAACTGAAGGTCACCCAATATCAGTTGGCAAAGTTCAGCACTGCCGTGGGCGATTTAAAGGATCTGCTCCCTGACTTGGAGACCGCTAAGGCGGATCTCGTGATCGACGCAACCAATTTGGATAATGCCAGTAAAGAGGCCGACAAAACTCTTGCGGGCTTCGCGGATATGGGTTCAACGAGTTCAACGTACACAGCCTTCCGGGATGCACGCGAGCTACTGCTCACGTGGCAGCAGCGCATGACTGGCTTGTATGACGCATGGACGGCCTACAAAGCGGACCCCGTTAAGAATCCAGATCCCTTTTCCCTTAGCGCCGACGGTCCATGCGAATTCGCCTTCTCACAGACGAAGAAAACCGCTCTGACGCTTTCCATAACTGACCGCATGCCCAGCACAAAAGATACCAAGCCGCAAGCGGTATTGACGGTGACTGTGGAATGCACTTCTCCATTTGCCGTAACCGCCGGCGTCGCTTTCAGCAGTATCCAGGAGCGCGAGTTCGCCATCGTCCCCAGTTCCGACGGCAAAACCCCGCCGGGAGTCGTGAACAAATTTCAGTCCACGGCCAAGTCCAGCTTCCACCCGCTCCCTCTGGCCATGGTTCATGCGCGCCTCTGGGAGCCAACCGAAAAAGTGGCTTTCCACGCCGGCTTTGGTATGGCGGGAAATTTTCGCTCGCAGAGCGCGGGGGGATCGGACGTTGAATTTCTACTCGGTCCTTCGGTCTCGTTGTTCCGGACCATGTTCTTGACTCCTGGCCTGCATATTGGACACAAAGTAAACCTTGGCGGAGGATTCAATGAGGGGGATATTGTCCCATCGAGTATTACTCAGCCGCCGCTACAAAAGTCCTACAAGTTGGGCTTTGGCCTTGCGATCACATTCACAAAACCATAGCAATAGCACTGGAACGCCGGTTGCGCGATTACGTGGAAGCTCAAGTGACGCACTTACTCGGCCCAGTCTTTCAAGAAATGCCATGATTGACGGAAGCTACTTGATTGCATGGAGTCAGCGATGAAGAAGAGAATGTTGTTGTTCTTGTTGTTCTGGATCGTCGTAGTCGCGGGGACCAACTCCTTCACCCAAGAGGCCGCAGGCCCAAAGAAAGATCAGGCAATCCAAGCATTGCACAAGAAGGCACACAAAGTCGCCGCAAGGGTCACGCCTTACATCGCGCGTCCGATGTTCTCGGTCAAGCAAATTGAGGCAGACATCAATGCTGAGCGACTCGACGCTAAGGATACAACACGAAAGGATTGGGGATATAGGGACGCATACCTGTTTTGGCTTCGGCAGCGCTCGTTTCCCAACGACAGCATCAATTGGCTTGCCTATCTGCGGGCTTTTCTACATCTTCCGGATATGCCGCGAGTCGGTCGAAAATCTGCGCCCGGACTTGTGGGGGGAGCGCCACCGCGATGGCAGTTCCGCGGCCCCGAGAACTTACCCGTTCCCTACCGAATTTACAACGGCGAGGGCCTAACGAGTGGCCGCGTCAATGATGTCGCGTTCGATCCAACGGATGACACCACTTTCTACATCGCTTCAGCCGGAGGAGGCGTTTGGAGGGCGACAAAAGTCGGGGAGGAGTGGGAGTGGAAATCGTTGACTGACGTTGAGGACAAGTGGGAAAACCTCAAAGTAAGCAGCATCGCGGTAGATCCTGAGAAGCCGCAAACGCTGTATGTGGGTACCGGCGATTTCGATGGTGGGGCGGGCGTGTACGGTTTCGGGATCATGAAGACCACGGACGGCGGTTCCCATTGGGTCAATCTGGCTCGGCCTCAACTGAAAACCTTCTCTGTTCGACGTATTTTGATATACCCAAAGAATTCACAGATATTGATCGTCGCTGCCGGACATAATCCATTTTCAATCGGGAAGCTGCTCAGATCTTCCGATGCTGGGGCCAGCTGGCAGCCCGTTGACATGAATAGAGTGGTTGGCGGGGCCGACGCGGATTGGACGGACGTAAAGTGCGGACTAGAGTCTAGCGAGGGAAAGCGCTTTTGCTACGCGGTGGGTACCACCCGAGATGGCAAGGGCGAAGTGCTGCGCACATCTGATCAGGGCCTCCATTGGGTACGGTTGAACCCTCCATTCAAATCGGCGTGCCAACAGTCGCTTGCAGTTGCTGCGTCCCCCACTGCTGCTGGGACTGTCTATCTCTTGGCTGGCACCGACCAGCGCATATTAAAGAGTCTCGATGGAGGAGAGAATTGGACGAATATCAGCGGAGACTTCCCCGCCGGTGACGAAGTCAAGATGGGCTACAACTGGAGTCAGGTTGACTACGATTTCTTCATTGAGGTAGCAAGAGCCCCAGCGACGCAATCCTCTTCTGTCGATTCGGATGTCATTTACGTTGGGCTAATCGACATCGTAGTTTCGACCGACGATGGAACCACATGGAAGTCGATCGGCAGAACCTATCAGGATGACGCCATCACCCACAATGACCAGCACTGCATGGCTGTGGACCCGAAGGATCCAAACAAACTCTTACTAGGAAATGATGGTGGAGTGTACCCGATACATCGTATTCCCCGCATTCCAGGAGGCGAAGACGCGTGGGAATTCGGGCAGTCATTAAACTCACAATTGGGACTGACGCAATTTTACAAGATCGCCGTCAACCCGAAAGATCAAACCTTCATCCTTGGCGGAGCGCAAGATAACGCAACTCCAATATCCTTAGGGGACGTGAAGAATTGGTCCAACATAGGAGGAGGGGACGGCGGAGCGGTTGCCATAAACCCCCGCAACACCAATCTTCAGTACGCTAGCGATCAGTATCTGAACCTCTTCCGTACAGAGAGTAGCTGGAAAGACTGGAGTTCAGACTTCGAAGTCGCTGCCAACGATACGGAACACACACACAACATCACGTACTCCGATTCGGCCGGCCCTTGGTCCGGAGACCCTACTTCCTTCGTGGCTCCCATTGCTCTTGATCCGCAAAATCCCAACCTGCTATACGCCGGCACGAACTACCTATGGCGTAGGGACGAGGGCACCGGGAACTGGGAGAGACACTTGGGCGGACAAATGTTGGCCGGCAAGAAGGATGCGCTTTCGACAATCGCGATTGCTCCCACCAACAGCAAGGTCATCTATACTGGGTCTCAGACAGGACAGCTATGGTTATCGAGCAATGCGGGTGGTGCAAATAGTTGGAGACGGCTGGACGGCACATTGTCTGGATTGCCGCGTTATTGGATTACAAGCATTGCGGTTGATCCAGTCAATCCCAAGGTCATCCTCGTAGGATTGTCGGGCACGGGCACAGTAGCTTCTGAGCATCCTGGGCATTTATGGAAGTGCACAATGGCGGTCCAGCTAAGCTGTCAGTCTGCGGCGGGAGCGGGCGCTGGGCAATTGCCGAACGTACCAGTAAACGCAGTAGTGATCGATCCGCAGGCGCCGAACAGCTCGTATTACGTAGCTACTGACCTCGGCGTGTTTATGACGAAGGACGGCGGCGCAACATGGGGAGACGCCACAAGACCTGTCGGGTTGCCTCCCGTGCAGGTCAACGATTTGCAGTTTGTACCTGCGACAAGCTCCTTGTTTGCAGGCACTTTTGGAAGAGGAGTGTGGCAGATAGACAATCTTCGTGGAGTCATGCTGCAACCGCGACCATCCAGTCCCGCGTCAAGGAAAAGAGCGGCCACAAGTGGACGGTCTGGCAACCCTTAGAATTAAAGGGAGTGGTGCGTTGAGACTGAACGAGCTCACGAAGGCGGTAACGCTGACTTTGTATTTGCTGTGCGCCCGAAGCGCTCTCGAAGCACAGTCTTTAGACAGAACGCTTAAAGGGACGCAGTCGCTGGAAGAGATCGTCAGCAAACAGGCGAGTCACGTCAAGGAGCGGTTCCCTCAAGCAAAGCTTTTTGAAGTATACGTCTATAACGTAGTACCACAATCATTCCGGGCAGGCGAGGCGAACGATGCGTCCGTTGAGAGCTCTTACTACATCGGCAGCTCCCAATCCTTCGTCCAAGCGGTTCAAAAGCACTCGTCCGACCCGTTGGGAACGGACACCGTTTTGCTCAGGAAAAACTCAAAACAGGAAGATTGTAAGGTAGGGTACCCCGGCCCTGGAGCTCAAGTTTGCTCGCAACAGCTTGGAGGACTCGAGCACGAGCCATCACCTATAAGCGTCAATGTGTTAGATAAACTACCCGCTCTATTACACTCACTGTCGAACCACGGAATAGATGGAGATCGCCCGGTGGTCTTGACATTCACAACCGCCGATAGAGCGATTGAAGTCATAGCGCATTCTCCAGAAAACGCGGACATCCTCCACCGTCTCGGGCAGATGCGTTCCGGGCAGGCGGTGATGTGGGTAGCGAAAATGAGTGGCTCGGATTCCATAGTGCTGTTTAATGGCGAAAGTGGAGAGTTCCTCGGCAAGTCCGTTACCCGAGAGTCTCATTCCCCTCCAATTTCTCGACATTGAAAGTCATCAATTGACCTTAGTCGGGGCCGTGAACCGCAAAATGAACCAGCGCGAACCGCGGTAGTGGGCGACTTCTTGAGGGGATAGCCCGACGGCTGCAAAAATTTGCCCGAAATCCTCATCGCGGCAAGATTTGCAACCACCTGAATCTACGCGGTCACGGACGTGAATCCTCGGCTGCCCACAAACAGATGTTTGTGGGCAAGCGGGGCTATGTCTTGTCTGCTGGAATGTCGGAGTCGCGGTGCAGAGCGGGCTGTGCTCAGCGTCTTGGCAACCGCCGCTCCTTGTCCCAGTGCTTGAATCCAAGTATCCGTTTGATGTGCAGTTCGTATTCCCGATCGCGATGATCTCCGCTAGCCACTCCCGCTTGATTGTTGTGGTGATTCGGTCGTACTCAGTTCGTATTGATTTGGTCCTTAGTCGTCCCGTTCCGCGCTTGCCAATCTGAGCCTCGATCATCTGCCAGGCTAATCTGTCTTATTGCGGCACATCGAGCGGCAAGGGTTGACCTGGCAGACAGACCGCCTGCGCTGCCTTAGCAACCTTCGGGGTCGGGATGCCTGACGCTTCGGCGAGCCACACCTACCGCTCTTGGTTGGACGCTGTGGGTACTCCCATTGCCGTACAGCAAAAGCTGATGCGGCACGCGGATATCCGCACCACGATGAACGTTTACGGGGACATTGTGACGGACGAAATGTCCGTAGCTAGTAGAAAAGTGGCAGGGTTAGCGCTCAACGGCACGGAAACGGCACGGGAGAGCGCGTAAGCTATTGAAAATGGCGGAAGCGAGTGGGGGTCGAACCCACCGGCGACAGGAAACCTGCCGCCCGCCGGTTTTGAAGACCGGGACGATCACCGGACCGCATGCGCTTCCAGAAGAGACCGCGCCTACTCGGGCTGCGGCACGATCCGCAGATACGGCTTGGGCGACTTCCATCCACCAGGATATTTCTGTTGCGCTTCCTCGTTAGACACGGAAGGCAGAATGATGACTTCGTCACCCTGCTTCCAATTCACCGGCGTCGCAACTTTGTGTTTCGCCGTGAGCTGCATGGAGTCGATCACCCGAAGGATCTCGTCGAAGTTCCGGCCCGTGCTCATGGGATAAGACAGTTGCAACTTGATCTTCTTGTCCGGACCGACCACGAATACCGTGCGCACCGTGGCATTGTCCGCCGCGGTGCGGCCCTCGGAAGTGTTCCCGCTCTCCGCTGGCAACATGCCATAGAGTTTGGCAATTTCCAGTGTGGGATCGCCGATCATGGGATAGTTCACCTTCGCGCCCTGAGTTTCCTCAATATCGGCGGCCCATTTGCCGTGGCTGCTGACTGGATCAACGCTTAGTCCGATAATTTTCGTGTTTCGTTTGGTGAACTCAGGTTGAAGCCGCGCCATGTAGCCCAGTTCGGTTGTGCACACCGGTGTGAAGTCTTTGGGATGCGAAAATAGAATCGCCCAGCCGTTGCCGATCCATTCATGAAAGTTGATCGGGCCCTGCGTCGTTTCGGCGGTGAAATCAGGGGCGGTGTCGTTAATGCGAGGAATTCTGCCCGTGCTCTCGCTGGCAATTGCGGTAGTCATAATTGTCCTCCTCTTCGATCAATGCTTCAATGAGCCTGATGGTGCTCAAATTC
>Ga0210384_10005146_pt1 | contig 14355 bp, 18 predicted proteins | sample IncBWH2MmetaG_FD_160574 | JGI IMG/M metagenome (GOLD analysis project Ga0210384, IMG submission 160574) | Forest soil microbial communities from Barre Woods Harvard Forest LTER site, Petersham, Massachusetts, United States - Inc-BW-H-2-M | ecosystem: Environmental > Terrestrial > Soil >...
GAGCAATAATAGCCGCTCTACTTAACGTTAACGGAGTATTATCTTCGATATTAATAGGTCTATTTTCAAAATCTGTAATTACTTGGGTCCAATCAATAGTCATTGTTTTCCTTTTTAAGTTGTTTTATTTCATTTTGTAATTCTTGAATTGCTTTAGTTAAAACAGTAATCATGGTATCTTGACGCCATGCTCTCGGCATATTATCAGAGCCTACCCCGCCAAGACGTTGATCAACTTCCCAGACCTGTTCTGCTATTAGACCAATTTGCTCACCTTCTTGATTAATACCGAGTGGGGTTTTCCAACCAAATTTAGAAGGTTTTAGTTTCTCAATAATTGGTAAGGCTTCTTCTTCCCAAGGCTCAATATCTTGTTTCCAACGTGCACTCGATGACAAACAGGCTAATGTCGTATCAACAGTAAACTTTCCACTTGGTGAACTTCCACTAGACCAACATAAAGTACCAGTCTGTGCTGCTGCTGTTTGAGTGATGTTTTTACCGTATATTTGACCATCAACATATAAACCTCCTGCACCAGGATCATTGGTACTGCTGTAGGTTACAATATCCTGAAGCATAAGGCCGCCGTTCGGCGTGATCCAAGCTGCATGTAAGTTGTTGGCATTGACGCCAAGGAAGCGGATCGCGCCACTGACGTTAGTATTCGCAGTGATGGCCGTGATCTGGAAGCCGATTGCCCCCGCAAGGTCGTACTGCGCGCCGTCATAGGCGTAGGGACCAAAGCCAAACACTTGATCGTTAACGTTCAACGTAATTGGCGACGCAGCTGTCCCGCGAGCGTATGTTGCAACAAACGTATTCCCACCTCCTGCCCCAAACGCTGACAGTTTAATATTGGTAGGGCTTCCATCAGCATTGATTATATGTATTAAGGAATTAGTACCGTCTCCGATGGCCCCCGAAATATTGGTAACGTTCCGCGAGCCTAACAATGCAGTATTAGTCGGTACATTGGCAGTTCCGAGGCCAATGGTGCCAGTACCATAAAAAACCGCAATCGTTGTGCCGCCATTGGTACCACCCGTAATAAGTACCTTATCGCCAGAACCAGTACCTGTGGTCGAGCGAATTTCTTTAGTTGATCCAGCTGCCGTACCACCAATGTCGAGCGGCGTAGTTACGCTCGTACCAATCGTTGGTGACGCTGAGAAGGAAGGCGCTCCCGCATTTGCAACTAAAATTGTATTTGCACCACCTTGCGCAGTTACACTAATATTACTGGAGCCATTTCCATAAAGAATACCATTAGATGTGTAAGAAGTTGCTCCATAAGGTGCACCAATAGCAATTACTCCTGCCGCGCTGATTGTAATTGGAGATGTTGCAGAAAGTGCCCCACCATTAGTCGTTGTAGCGCAAGTTGGACAAGTAATATTACCAGTTGCAGTCGTAATAACGAGTGGCGATGAGGCTGTAACAGCCGGTGTTCCACTACTCGTTCCTAAGGTTAGGGTTGGCGTTCCAGCGCCGGCTTGAACCGTTATGATCGCTGAACCACTGGTATTGCCAAAAATCTGTACTTGACCTAGCGTAGTATTGAGTAAGCCTACCTTGAGAAGACCTGCCGTCGTTCCATCCCATCGCCCGACCTCCGCGGCCGAGATAGAGAACACGATCGGCTTTGCACCCGTGCTGTAGATGTTGATGCCATTAGTCTGAGCCGATGCGTAGACGAAGGCATAGCCGCTAAGCCCTGTGATCAGCGATTGAGCGGAGCCGGCAATCCCGAAAGCCGCGGTAGCAGATGCCACGTCATTCTGCGCCGTATAATCAGTAATACCGCCAGCGTTATTATTGTTGAGGTTCCATTGCGTTGAGCCAACTTGATTAACAGTCATTACCTGCGGCGAAGCCGTCCACGTGTTCGCGTGCGCGAGATTGAGTGAAGCTACAACCGCACCCGTCGTCGGCGAAATAGTCAGAGTTCCGTCGCTGTTGGAAACGGAGTTAACAATAGAACCACCGGGAAGGTCTCCTGATGCGATTGTCCCATCTATGTAGCTAGTGCCGTTGCCGCGTAGATAATGTCCACTTGCAGCAGCATTGCCAATTCGATAACCAGTCAAGACATTGATGACGCCTACTCCCGGATCGGTTTGCGTCCCGACCATGAAGCCCAGCAGAAAGCGACCGCGCTCAATACTGTTCGTGCCAAAGAATACGCCGCCGGTTCCGTCCGCTTCGACCGCAATGCCGGCAGCTAAACTGGTCGAACGTAGATAGAGAACATTGTTGCCTAGACCTAGCGAAAAGCCACTCGAAGTCATGCCAAGAATGCCGGTAAGTCCTATGTCGTTATTTATTGTAAAGGCAGCAGCCGCAGCATTACCATTTGATGTATTTGTTATATTGATCGTACTAGTGGCATTTTGAATATTTGTAACTGTAATGCCAGCTGTCGCATTACCGGTAAGCGCAAGAGCGCCACCACCAGTTAATCCAACATGCTGAAACTGTAAAATAAGTCCGGTGACGGTCCAATTAGGAAGATAGATACCGTTTGTAATCGTGTGGGTGCCGTCTCCTGCGATAATGCTCCCAGTCGTATTGATGGCTTGATTATTAGAAAGACCGTCCGCCAAATAAAGACCATTGTTCCATGACGCCCCAGCACCAGAGCTGACGATGTAGGCCGCATCTAAAGATGAACCACGGACTGTACTGGTAGTGGTTATCCCACCGTTGACAATAACGCCGCCGCGTGTGACGGCAGAACCACCTGGAAGTATCCCAATATCAAGTTCAAGACCAAATATACCTGTTGCAACACCACCCACATCGACCATCACTCCGCCAGTAAAAGCTTCAAGAACGCCATCGCCGATAGTGGTGTTGAGGTAGGCCGTTCCCAAAATAGCTACTTTGTCGCAAACGCATGTACTCGGAGTCGTGTGCCGTAGGCTTCCTCTAATCGCAGTGATGGCCTCGCCTTTCATGTTGGCGCCGCCAATTGTGAGTATCGTACGAAAACCACTAACAGCAGTATTATAGTCGCCGAAGTCAGAAACCGGCGCTGGAGGAAAACTACCGGAAAGTCCCGAGTTCCAAGTCGCGTTGATTAGATTAAAGCTGAACGGTCCGGTCGGGTTGCCTGAAGTCGGAGAAGTTTGTGTTACAGTTAAACCTTGATTAAGAGAGTTTACAGTTGGATTGATCGTAAGCGGACCTCCTGCAACAGCTGAAAGACCGGTTGCATCCTTTAACAAAGTGCCTGAAGTATTATTCCAAACCGCTAAATCATTAACAACAGAAGAACCTGGTCCAGTTATAACCACATTTGAAGACCAGCCAATTGCATAGTCTGCATTACTCGTTTTAACTAAAGCATCCCCAGTTAACCCTCCTGCCGGTATATTGGAAATCGTACCCCCTCCAATAAACTTATTTAAATCAGATAATCTTAAGGGAGAATTAGCTGTAGCCGGATTAGGAAGATTTATAATCTGATTAGAATTCATATCCAAAACGTTCAACATCTGATTAGGAGTTACTCCTGATAGAGATAGAACATCGGAAAAGACAGTAACGATATTAGCAAAGTTAGTATTTAATGTACTAACTGCTGTAGGATCATTCTGAATACTGGATAAGGTAGTAATTACCGGGGCTTCAGCCATTTATATTCCTTTGATATACAAGTGGGGAGCTATTACACTCCCCACAAGTATGATTACGCTTTCAACACCCACAGGTTGAAGATAACAGTACCGTTTAAAGCACTGGTAGGTCCGGTGTTGTAGATAGTTACTGTAACAGTATTTGTCGTACATACAGCGAGAAATTCCATTGCTGCTACAGTATTTGTACCACCTGCCCATTGCACAAAAGCAATGTCGCCGGCAGCAACTCCTGTGAGAGTTATGACTTCAGCTTGTGAAGCTCCTGCAGCAGTCGTAAGTGCAGGAGTTGTCCCCTGCACAAAGTACGAAGTAACCGTAGCTGCGTTACTCGTGAGAGTAGCAGCAGCCACGTTAGATTTGATAGTATTTCCGACAGTGAATGCCGGATTAGCACTAAAAGTCTTGACACCAGTAACGGTCTGAGCACCACTCAAAGTTGCGACGCTAGCCGCACCTGCGAGCAGAGTGCCGGATTGTCCCGGACCTGTAGCACCAGTATAGAGGTTGTTGATGATGAGATCATTCCCACCAGCATCAACCGGAATTCCTGTTGCCATTGTGTTCTCCTATTACTGAGTGATTGTGCCAATTCCACGATAGTAAATACGGACTCGAACAAGTCCGGTAGTATACGTACCGCTGGAAAGAGCAGTGATGTAGTAAGGTCCAGTTGTAGCTGAGGGAGAAGAACCGATCAACCCTCCAGCTGAAGTAGAACCTGCAGATAGAACAATAAGATCTCCTGCCGCGTTAGTAGAAGCATTAATCAACGCATTGACAAATGCCGTACTATAGTTAGTAGGGATAGTAGCTCTATCTAGCTGTATCAAGCCAACACTAAAGCTAGTACCGGATGCTGATGCAGTTTCAACGGACAATTCCACCTTCTCAATGAAGAATGTATTGGTTGAATTGGCACCAGGACCAAATAGAAGCGTATTAGATTGAATTGCAGCGGTAGAAGTTAGTGTAGTAAGGTCGATGAGAACTTCAACAATACGACTTGCGCCGTAAGATTTGAACTCACCGGCCGACTCAGACGTAGCCTTTGCCGTCCCAAATTGGAGGAAAAGGTTGTCCTTGTTAAGCCAAGTACCCATTTTGTACCTCCATTAGCTAGTGGGAACGACGCCAGTTGCAGTCAGAACAGTGATCAAGTTCTCAGGCCGATATAGCTTAAAGCCATATTCGGTGATAGTCAGATATTCCTCTTGCTGGAGATCTTTATTGAACTCCGAGTAGACGGTAGGCATCTGACGGAACGCACCTACCCATGGCAAAGTATCGCCAGGAGCAGCTGAGAACAGATAGTTACATACACCAGTTGTGACGCTCGTAGACCCAATAGTCTCCGATGCAATTGTCGGTAAGTAGTTAGAAACATACACGTCGAAACCGTAGATATTGTAACGGAATTTAAAGCCCGTAACCATACCTTCGTCAACGATGGGTCCCCACATCTTATTAGGAGTGAGGAGGTTAACAACGTTGGTTTGGGTTTCTAGCGTGTAGGCGGTAGACGGATCAATGATAGCTACCAGGTTAGTGCGAGGAACGTTAGCCTTGAATAGGCTGTTACCAGCCATTGCAAAGTCTTGGAACGTAATCGCCTGACTGGTGCCATGCGCGACCCACCTATGAGCAGCACCATTGACAAGGTTGCTGTTCGAGGCAGTTTGGCCACTGTTCGCCTGTGCGAGAATGCGAGTCTCGACACCTTCCATAAGCACACGATGTTGCCGCGGCACGAAGGCAGCGATTACATCCTGAGAATAGAAGCTATCTCTTTTGAACTTCTCAGAGATGGCATTGGCCGAGTACTTGTACTGGTCGAAGGAAAACTGGAAGTTACCAGTGTCCATAGAGTTGTACTTAATAGCTTGACCTTCAACAAAGTCCGCTTGAGTGGCTTCGCCAATCGACGGAATGTTGATAGTATACCCATCTGGAAAATCAGAGATAATTCGGACGAACGTCATGGCATTCAACTCATCTAGCAGAAGCTCTTTGATCTGACGCGACCATAGAGATGTTCTGACTAGACTGTTGGTATTGGCATCCATAAAGCCAGCCATGCTAGTCTCCTAATTAAGTCAGGGAGACTTTAGAAACGAGCAACTTTGAACTCTTTGTTCCAGTCGCCGTCTTCAAACTTAGCGCCTAAGCGCGAGTAATCTTCAGTCATCTGACGAGTGATTTCAGGTGAAAAGTAATAATTAGGATTCTTCTTCTTCAGATCTTGATAATAAGACCAAGTTCTGTCTTTCGTGCCCATGGGAGCAAATGCACTTTGTCGTGTTGCTGGAGGCGTTTGGAAAGTGTCTAGTTTCTGTTTCTCGTCTAAGCCTAGAGCCTTAATCAAGACCTTAGGGCTATTACGAGCCAGATCATCTATATTAGTCAATCCTAACTCTTTTACTTGTTTATTTAGAACTTCTGGAAATTTCTCTCCATATTGTTCTTGCAATTTCTCCCGCACCATGTTGAAGTTATCTGACTGACGACGTTGAAGTTCTCGTTCAGAGAGCTTCTTATCGAGCAGAGAATCTAATGCTGAGGGATCAAAAGGCTTATCTTCTACTTTCACAGGGGTTATATCGCTACTCGGAAGTTGCTGCCGCTTCTCTTCTAGTTGAGTGATTAAGTCTTGCAGCTTAGCCTTTGCCACGTTATCTTCTCTTAGTTTACTATAATCATCTCGGAGTTCATCCAAGCGTTTAGTCAACAGATTAATATAGTGGTCTGATTCTGCCTTTCCTTTAGCTAGATCTTCAGGAGAAGAGAATTTCTTCCCTTCACCTACTAGCTCTTCTAAGTAATTCTTAGATGCGTCGAAAGAAGGCTCTTCGACTTTATCCAACAAACTGGTCATTTGTTTTATTATTCTCCGTTGGTCCTAGAGTTAAATTAAATTTATCAAATAGTTTTCGGTAGAAGTACAAAGTACACATTAGTGCTGTTACTTCTACCTCAGTTAAAACTAAGTCTTTCTTATTTTCCTTAGCTTTCTGTAGTTTAGAATAGAGTTCTTCAGGTATCATTGAGTTGCTAGCATACCTCCTGGTTGAGCATTCATTCCAGGTGATCTATGCATATCGAAGGCTGGTTGTGGTTTAAAGCTTCCCCCTCCGCCTCCTTGAGGCATATCAAAGTCACCGTTCATACCAGTAGCTGCACCAGCTTCCTGATGGATACTCTCTTCTAGAGCGTGCATAAACTTCTGAGCTTCTGCTTGTTCAGCTAAAGCTACGTAAGGAGTTATGACTTGGTAATCCTTAAGATTGAATATATCTTCAATAATCTTAGCTAACTTGACACCGGAGAAATGCGGCTGTACTACCTGCCATAGGTTAGAGCCAGCTAAGTTAGTTAAGTTCTGGATTAGTTCTGCTTGTTCAGCGAAGTGTCGAGCACCGATAGGCTTAATACGGCCTATACCAGTAATATCTTCGACAGTAAGGGTTTGGAAAGTAGCAATATTAAATTCACTGTCGAATACTCTAATTGTAGTAGAGCCTACTAAGTTACGCCTAGACATCTCTAACATTGCATTAAGCAACGGTTCAGACATATGCTCTTCAAACTGTTTAATCTTATTCTGGAAGAGACGAGCAGCTGCATTCTCTAATCTCTGTACTTCGTACTTAGTCTTTTCACCGGGAGTTCTGAAACCCATGGCTTCCTTAGGAGCACCTGCCATCTCTTCCATTAGAGCTTGCAACTGCTGAAGTTCAAACTGAGCATTAAGAACGCTAGTCTCAGGAGTAACTAATTCTACGTCACCTTCCTCAGAGGTAAATATCTTCTCACCAGGTTGCCACGTATAATCTTCTACGAAACCTTTAATCTTCTGTACTGGATAAGTAGTTAAATCAACTACGTCTGCCCTCATATTCTCTACGTGATCTAAGCGATATTGCATACCTACTAGGTTAGCGAGTGGTCCTTGTCCCCACAGGTTATCTTGACGTTTACGCCAAGGAACATGGAAGATAGGTGGATAACCGAAGTAAGAAGGATTAGGTTTGTTATCTATAAGCTTATGTCTATCTACGACAGTGATAACTCTATTCTTCTGAAACTCACCTGTTTGGTAATCATGCCAATCACCGTAGAAAGTAAGTACTTCGCAGTAATCTGACTGTAGATAAGCCTTATACGAAGTAAATCCATCCATCTGATAGATGTGATCCTTCTGTGTCCAGTCTCCTTGAAACGTTCTAGCCCTGAACCTAATCTCAGTTAAGTATTTATAGAGATTTTCGTAAGCTTCTCGATTTTCATCGTTAGACATCCGCTCAAGTAATTCTTTAAGCTCCCCCATACTGATCACAGAACGGATGAATTTAGGAGCAGAGATAAAGTTCTCTGTAGTAGGATTGAATACGATATCTAATGGACTAATACGACGTATTGCAGGACCCACATAACCTGCTTGTGTTTTTCCTTCTAATTCTACTCTTTGATCGACCCATTCGACAGTACCGAAGCAATTGCCAAAATGAATATAGTCCATAATCAACTTATCCATCTCATGCTTGAATGAAGGTTGAGTAATCACCCAAGACATGTAGTTGACTATGGAATCTCTCTTCTCAGCAGAGTTAGAATCCTTTTCGTTAGCTTCCCATATGAGCCACTTACGTTGAGGAAACATAGTAGCTGTGTAGTTAGCATAGAGATTATCAGCTATTTGACAGAGCTTAGGTAGGGTAGTCTTATTCTTCCAAGGGAGTTGGTTATTAGTAGTCTGAGTAGTGTCTGTCTGATAGACATATCTACGTATTTCTTCCCAATCTACTTTAGCTACATTACGAAGAGTATCCCATTGAATATACCGCTCAGTAAGACGAGTAGCTAACAGATCAGGATTAATTACGTTACTTAATTCGAGTACCTTCCCAACCATTAGCTAGGCCACCCCTCCGAACTTACTGTGGAATATGAAATTTGCTTGTGCATCCTTTTGCATCCGATAGAAATTAGTAGGAGCTATGGAACAGTCGATAGCTGAGGCTAAGGCATCCTTTATGTCATCATGAGCAGGATTAGCAGAGATAAGTTCTTCTTCTAATAGTTGACTATTACCACCACGGTAATGCCATACCTGACCATTAGCATACTTAGGCTCTAGTACGGCCATGATGCGTTCTTCCTTAGCACCCTGCCACTTATTAGGTCTGAACTCTTCTACTGAGAGACCTAAGCCATTCTTCTTAATGTAGTTTTCCTTAAGATCTTTAACGATGACTACTTGAGCTACGCTGACTTCAGCTCTGATCTTACGAAAGCCCCACTTATTGAAAGTCCTGAAGATATGAGAATAGTACTCTGAATGTTTATCTGTCTTGAATCTATCTATATCTAGGACGTAATAGTTGTTATCTCCGTCTACTCCGACGACGACGATGCACGACGCGTCCGCTTTCTTGGAGAGGGAGAAGGCGAAGTCGATGGCTGCGAAGACATTGAGTCTGTTGCCTTTGAAGTACCAGTGTCCTCCTTTTTGAGCGAGGAATCCTGAGTCGTAGTATTGGAAGTTCTTAATCGGGGACGAGTCTGCATCGTGTGGATCGTTGTAGTATTGGGCTCGGTAGTGTGACTTATTTGTGTATAAGTTTCGTTTGATGTTGAGAATCTTGAAGTCAAATCCGTACCACTTTCCGTCAGGAGCTTTTTGACGGGGCCAGAGAAATTCTCCTGAGCCATCACCAGCGTTCTCCACGGGACGTTCCATAACCTGGAATAGTGGAATGGAAGCAACCAATTGTCCATCATCATCATAATCTTCAATCTCCATTTGCATTAAGTCGTTATATAGATCACTCGGATGATATCTAGTTCCGACAACTAATACCCTAGAGGTAGTCCCTGCGATGGAGCTTAAGTACCCAAAGGCCTCTCTTACTTTCTCTCGACCTTCTTCAGTATACACGTTACCGTGTTCAACAACGTCATCGAGAATCTGGATATCACTATGCATGCCTACTATGTTAGTGGTCATGCCGGCAGTAAAGACGGTAGGATCTCGGACGTACTCTTCTTTACGCCTAGGATGGTCGATAGAGATTTCAGTCTCTGTCCACTTCTCCCTATTAGCCTCTTTACGATTAACCATGTCCGGCCAGTACATGGAATAGATATCTGAAGTTAAGATATCTTTAATAAATTTAAGTTGCTTCTTAGCTAGGTTAGAAGTACTACTGATGTAGAGTATTTTGATAGCAGGGTCTTTAGTTATCTGCCAAGTAGCCCATAGACCAGCTATAGCACTCTTCATATGATCTCTAGGAAGAAGTAGTAACTGGTGGTCACTAGCTTGATCACTAGTAATCCATGCTATTGCTTCCTTATGAATTGCAGCTAACCAACGCTTAGGTTGGACTAGTTTAATATATTCTTCGAAGTCAGACTCAGCTAGTTGTTTACGTTGCGCTCTAGCATCTGAGACATCTTTAGAAAGCTTAGGCATGTCTAAGAATAAGTTCGATAGCTACAACAATAGCAACTAAAAGAGTTGCTAGTCCTATGAAGACACCGTAACTAACTCCTATTCCTTGAGACTTACCTCCAGCTAAGGTTATAGCATTATCAACGCCATCTAAACGCTTAGTTAAGCTTTTATAATTCTCTTCTAATCTTTGATCCATAGCACCAAATCTAAACTCAGTCTGAACCTTATCTGCGAAGTTCTTCTGCTGATCAATCATAGCTGCTCTGATTTCATTAGAAGCTTCAGAACGTTTCTCAGCAGCCATCTCAGCTTTAAGAATAGCTTTCTCAGAAGCAGTCATAGCTGCAGCAATAGCTTTCTCCGCAGCAATCATAGCTGTAGTCACAGATTCTTTATCTAATAGACGAAGATCAGAGAAATATCCTCTGATGCCTTCTATCTTGTTAGATAAGAATTCTTCTAAAGTATCTAGAGTCCAACCGTATGGACTCTGTTCACATTTAGTTGTCACTATTATCTTCCTCGTCCAACAGCAGATCTTCCTTTATGTTTAGAATTCCAGATACGGGCTGCCTTCTTCTTAGCAGCTTTAACTGATAGTCCACCTGAGATGAACTTGTCCCTGATCTTGACGTAACCTGCCGGCATTATTCAGTAATCCCTAATCCAGTAACATTTAGGACATTGAATAAATATTTCGTAATCGTAAATATGCCTACACCGGATACAGGGTAATTTCATTAATTAAGCCCCGCAATTAGGACATCTGTTGAATGGAACAGTAGACAACATTCCACAATGAGAACACTTATAGAACTTAACTGGTACTGGTTTAGGTGTTAAATACATTACATAGCTCCTGGGGGTTGTCCTATATACGCAGGATAAGCTGGAGTATCTGTCTGTTTCTTCTTCCTAGGAGGTTTACTAGGTAAAGCTTGTCCTATAGGTACACCATCAGGTCCTCTACCTTCAGGAGGGAAAGAAGGCATAAGTTGAGAATTCTTAAACACTCAGTTACCTCTTTTTTCGACTCTAGAAGGCATCCCTGTTCCACTTGATCCGTATCTCTTGTAATCAGAACGCCTCATTTCCAAAGCGTCTCTTCCCTTCCATTCTCCTGAACCAGGTTTTTGAGGGCTAGGATATTGGGGACCTACAGAAGGATGTCCTTCTAAATCTGGATCAGCCATTAGTGACCGCCAAAGAGAATTCCGAGTAGTCTAATCAAGCCTGCTGATAGAGTCCATCCAGCACCAAAGATAAATCCCATTAGAAACAAGTCAATAATAGCAAGAATTCCAGAGAGGGGACTAGGCATTAGACTGTACCCTTAGATTCTTTAGTGTGAGTCTTACCACCTTCAGTACCACCAGGTAAGCTTCCACCATGGGATAGTGTAGAGGTAGCTCCACCAGGATCTCTCACATGAGTCTTAGCTTCTCCGTGTCCTTCTTTACCTGCATGAGCACCATGAGAAGGCTTAGCTTCTAAGTTACCATGAGGATGTTTAACGTTATGTTCTTCGTACATTGTTAGCCTTTCGAGTTAATCTTAGTATAACCACCACTCTTAGGAGCAGTAGCACTATCTGTTTCAGTAGTACCTGACGTATCCGTCAAAGGTAACATAGGTTCATATTCGACATACCCAGGGAAATTACGACGCTCTGATTGAACATCACATACAGGTAATTCATACTTACCTGAGAATCCTAAGGCATAGTGTCCATCTTGCTTCATATTAGTCTTTCTTATTGACTTTAATTAAGAAATATATTACAAAAGATGCTGAAGCCTGTTACTAAAAGAGAAAAGACTAAAGCAGTTTGTAAGAAATTTATATATAGCTGCATGTATCCATTATAGCATAAGGAATAGGTATTTGTCAAATGTTGTCTGATAGAGATTTCCTAAAGAAATTAAGTAAATACTTAAGAATAAATAATAAGATTGTTCAGGATGAATGCTCTGATTACTGTATATATGGTAAGAAAGCTAAGATATACACAGATAGTATATATTGGTACGTATATTATACAGGAGGGAAATGGAATACTCTTAAGAAAACCTTAAGCTTCATGGAAGTGTGGCAAGACGGGGACTCGGAAGGTGTTCTACGTAAAGAATTGTTTCCTTCTTCGGAAGAGGCTACCGTCCTCCGAAAAACGCTAGGTTTAGGTAAAAAGCGTATACTTACAGAAAAGCAGAAAGAAGGTATGAAAAAACATATGTTCAAACCCCGTGGCCAGCTATGTATCTTTGATCACTGATGCGTTAAAATAAGAAATAGGTACATACCTACATGAATGCTATTTAAATCAACCCTTGGAGACCCCCGTTATGTGTAGGAACAGGTTTAGGACAGAAGAACCTTTAAAAGGTTATAGGCAATGGGTTTTAGATGTGTTGATTGCCAGAGCTAAAGAGAATGGAGTTATCTAATGCCATTAATAGAATTCTTAGTAGAAATTATCTGTATGTTATTAGACATAAACAGTGAGGTTATATGAAAAGTATTCTAGAAAAGAAGATTGAATTACTGGAACAAGCATTAATTGATGAGGGAATAGATCCAGAAAGCATCTATGAAGCACATAGAAAATTTTTGTCGGATATTTAGGAGGTGTAATTCGTCGGCCGTAGGAGGGGGGTGACCCCCTATGGAGGGTTTTAGGGATTGTTTGTTTGTTGTTTGCTATCTGTTTGATGTTTGTTTACTATGATGCGTAATGATTATCATAAGGATAGCTTAAGGATAAGAAAGAATGTCTTATGCTTATTTGTTTGTTTCTTAAGCTTAGCTAAGATAGACTATAATATCTACAATGACACTATGGATATACCTAACTAACAAAGCAGTTAGCTAACAGATAAATCATTGTGATTAGCTTACAGATACCTAAGCAAACATAAAACAAACATAAGCTAGCAGAGAGTGCTTAAGTAAATATAAGAAAGAATATAACAGATAATCTATCAGAAAGAAAGCTTAATGAGTAAAGAACTAATAATAAACATTCCTGAGACAGAGAAAGAGCATCAGCTATATCAAATAATCAGAGCACAGTTTGATTTGATAAAGATGTATCAGGAAGCAATAGATAAGTTTGAAGGCAAGCTAGAATTCAAATGGTGGAAGGACGATAAAGCAGACAATTGAATGTTGATTGTGTTTCAACTTACAGACGATAGCCAACGTAACAACCACTGCTAACTCAGGAAGTAGTAAGTTAGGCACTAAGGTTTTACAGTAAGGTATTTGGCATTATGACTTGATAATGTAGAAACCCTATTGACTAGGCGACTAGCTTCTATACAATGATGACTGCCGATCTAGGCATGACGCTTAGGTGGCTTAACGGAGGTTGTAATCATGGCTAAGTCTAGTCGCTTGCGGCAGCAAGCAGTAACGTTACCCGGTGGACCGTTGGCCCAGCCGCAGACACAGCAACAGCCGGCACAGTCTGCCGGCACTACCAGCGATGCAGTCATTGCTCAGCGCATGGGCAATCAGGCTGTGAAGCTGGCCGAGACGCTCGACCAACATCGTGAAGTGCTCGCCGCGCTCGTTGCTTACAGCACAGCCAAGCGCGACACCAAGGTTGCTCCGCTGAATACCATGCTCGTGCTTCAGAAAGTGTTCACGGACGCGCGCATGTCTGAGTGGCCTATCGTTGATAGTGGTCGCACGATCAAAGTGTATCGTGATGGCCAATGGCACGATGAGATCAACAACTACCCTGCTAAGTACAAGCGTCCCAAGCAGATCATTCGGCAGGGGCGACCTGTCACAAACATGGTGCCTGCCGATTTCTTCGAGAACGTGCTGGCAGCCATGGCGCACGGCAAGGCTAACCGTGAGCGCAAAGCGCACTTGGAAGATGCCAACAAAGAGAAGCCTCCTACTGGCACTCCCGAGTGGGCTCTGAAAATGTCGCGTGCTAACCGCGCCATGGAGATACGTCGGCTTAATGATGAATGGCGCGACCATCTTCGGGTGCTCAAGGACGGCGTTGAACTGTACCAGAAACTCGCAGGCATCGGACGCATGAAGCGCAGCGGTGAAGATACCGCCGCGATTAAGGTGTCCTATGCGACGGATGGCGACAAGGGCGGGTTCATGCCTGTTGCCAATCCGATCATTCTGGAAGACGCTAAGACAGCCGAGCGTGAAGCCTTCGCGCCCGACCAAATCCTTGCCTTCAATCCGTCTAAGGCGCAAGCCGATGGCGGGTCATTGGAGGACTTGCGTGCT